>ERZ832973.344-NODE-344-length-59439-cov-40.127475_pt1 | contig 59439 bp, 62 predicted proteins | sample MGYA00519950_ERZ832973 | MGnify/ENA primary metagenome ERZ832973 (study PRJEB31850, sample SAMEA3708734) | human gut metagenome | biome: human gut; feature: human-associated habitat; material: faeces | place: China | collected 2014 ... | reverse complement strand
TTTTTGTTAGAGGTTTGCCTCATAGTGAACCAATAAGCTTAACTAAGTGACATTGGTTTTGAATCGTGAGATTACTTACGAGGTTGATAATATTTCTATTATCCTGCCAAATGAAACGAGTTGTCTTCAGATTGAAGATAAAAAGGATTACTGTACGTTAATGACCTGTACGCCATACGGAATTAATACACATCGTCTGCTTGTGAGGGGACATTGTACTGGAACCGGGGAACCGCAGCATATTCATGTTACGGCGGAGGCATTCCAGATAGACCCGACGATTACGGCATCTGTTATTGGGATTCTTCTTCTTATTCTTCTTTTAATTCGTGTTCTTATACGTACACGAAAAAAAGGAAGAGAAGGCAGGTTTCAAGGTATGATCAGGCCTTACTCTATATGAAGAAAACAGATATTCTAAAGAATAATAAAAAGGATAATAATACTAAGAACTAAAGTAAACTCATAATTAAAAAACAGCCATAACAGGCAAGGTTATCATCAACGTTGCCTGTTATGGCTGTTTTTATATGTTTTTATAATGGAAAGCGCTAATCAGCAGTATAGCATGATTACTATAATATTACTATAATTACGCTGTCTGGCTATGCTTCCTGAATATTGTTAATTACTTCCTGCTGCTGTTTGAGAATGTGCGTTCTCATCAGCTGCTTTGCTTTTACGGTGTCTCTGGTAGAGATGGCATCGAGTAATTCGCGGTGCTCTTCTACGAGATTGGAGCGCTGGCGGATATCCTTTACATACTCCATACGATAACGATAGAACTGTTCACGCAGGTTATTGATGATAGAAATCAGTCGGTCATTGTTGGTTGCTTGAAAAATAGTATCGTGGAATGCTTCATCTTTGTTGGCGATATCGAGAATGTCTCCTTTTTCTACGGCATGAATGAAGTCTTCGTGTGCCTGACGTAGCTTTATAACCCCATCCTGTGTGATTCGTTCGCAGGCGAGTACAGTAGCAAACTCTTCAAGTACTGTACGGATCTCGATGACATCGCGGAGATTCTTTTCTGTGATTTTAGCTACCTGAGCGCCCTTTCTTGGAATCATGATAACAAGACCTTCGAGTTCTAACTTACGGATGGCTTCTCTTACCGGAGTACGGCTTACACCAAGACGATTGGCAAGAGAGATTTCCATGAGGCGTTCGCCCGGTGCGAATTCACCGGTAATAATAGCCTGGCGTAGTGTGTTAAATACAACGTCGCGAAGTGGCAGATATTCATTTACATTAAGATTTGTGTCCTTCATGAGTATTTCTCCTTCCCCTTTTTCCTGAATATTTTTCTCTTTGTGTTGACGAATGATATTTCTTTGTAGAATTTGTAAAATGCTTATGGTTTTTATGAGGCTTGGACTGTGGAAGGTCCTTGCTGAATGGGCGGACAACGGCAGTCTGTTTAATTCCCGGATCTTTGCGGAAGAATTCAGCGGCTTTTCCAGCAGCTTCTCTTGAAGTAAAGATACCGAATACAGTGGAACCGCTTCCACTCATAAGTGCACCAAGTGCGCCAAGCCGTCTCATATTTTCTTTAATCTGTATAATTGCCGGATAATGTTTTTGTGTAACCTGCTCCAATACATTACCCATGCGATAAGTAATGCCGGTAAGATCGTTGTGATTAATCGCCTGGATCATGCCATCAATGTCTGGATGTTTCGTCTGTTCATCGAGATGAAGATTCTCATAAACAAACTTCGTAGACATGGAAAAGGTTGGCTTCACAATTAAAAACCAGCATGCCGGAATAGAAGGGAGTGGTGTTAAAATCTCTCCGATTCCTTCAGAAAGTGCGGTTCCTCTCATAATGCAAAATGGGATGTCAGCACCGAGGGTCAGTCCATGCTTTATAAGTTCCTCCTGTGTGATTCCCAAAGAAAAAAGCTGATTCATGCCTACTAGCGCTGCGGCTGCATCTGTACTTCCGCCGGCCATTCCTGCCGCGACAGGGATATGTTTCTCGATTGTGGCATCGACACCGTCTGGAATATTATATGCAGTCCGGATTGTGTTAATCGCCCGGTAGACAAGATTCTTTTCATTGAGAGGGAGGTAAGGCAGATTCGAGGAAAGCCGAATCTGTCCGCATGTATTCTTTTGTAAAGTAATGAGGTCAAAAAGCTTCACTGTCTGCATGATCATTCTAACCTCGTGGTAACCGTCTTCCCGCCTTCTTAATACGTCCAGTCCCAGATTCACCTTTGCATATGCTTTCAACTGTAAGGGCTGAGTCATAAAAATTGTACCTCCTCTGTATCTTGTATACAATTATTATAACGCATTTTAACGAAAAATCAAGAAAGAAACGCTGGTATAAAAAAGAAAAAATTTCTCAATACTAACAAGGTATTTTTGTAAAAGATGCTTAAGGAGTTGTATACAAAATAAGCAGGAAAAGAGGGAGAAATGTGAAGATAGTATATGGCCGGGATCAGAAAATAAAAGGGAGTCTCACAGGGGATTTTGATAAAGATTATGCTTTTCTAGAAGCGGTGTTTGAACGAAGCGGTGATATCGTGAAGAATCCATTTTGTATTGCGGATTTTTGCCGGGCGGCGGCAATTTATGTAGATGGCATGACGGATGCGGATATGGTAGAAGATTTTGTGATTCGTCCGCTTCTTAAACAGAAATGGGAAGAGAAAATAAGTGGGTGGGAGCTGCTTTCTTATATAGAAAATCATGTGATGGAAACGGTGGATTGGAAAGAAGACGAAACTTTTGAAAATATTTTGACAGATATTTTATCTGGTAATACCCTCCTTTTATTAGAAGGCTGCAAAAAAGCAATTATATTATCAACGAAAAAGTATCCATCAAGAGGTGTCGGGGAAACGCAGCAGGAGATGGTAATCCGGGGACCGAAAGATAGTTTTACGGAGAATATGCGGATAAATACAGCGCTGATAAGAAGGAGGATTCGTGATCCACGCCTGAAGATGGAACATACGATGACAGGAGAACGTTCGAAAACAGACCTTGCGATCATATATATGGAAGATCTTGTCCGGCCGGAGCTTCTTGAAAAGATACGGGAAAAAGTGAAAAATATAAGCTTTGACGGTATTTTTGACGGGGGAATGGTGGAGCAGCTTCTTGAAGAGAATGCATGGAGTCCATTTCCACAGTTCCAGCATACGGAACGCCCGGATAAAGCAGCAAGCGGATTGTTAGAAGGACGGATTGTTCTTGCAGTGGACAACTCTCCGGGTGTTTTGATTCTGCCAGCAACATATCAGATGTTTTTTCAGGCGGGAGACGATTATTACACACGATTTGAAGTGGCATCTTTTGCCAGAGTACTGCGCTTTGCTGCATCACTGTTTGCCATAGGATTTCCAGGTCTTTATGTGGCGATTGCTGCTTTTCATACAGAAATGCTTCCAGCCTCTTTTTTATTATCGGTTGCTGTGGCACGCACAGGAATCGTGATTCCTGTTGCCTTAGAAGTCCTGCTGATGGAATTTCAATTTGAGCTGTTAAAAGAAGCCGGGATTCATCTGCCGGGGCAGCTTGGCGGAACGATTGGCATTGTCGGAGGACTCATCGTCGGGCAGGCGGCAGTCGAAGCGGGAATCGTAAGTACAATTGTCGTCATCGTTGTTTCCTTTACAGCAATTGCCTCCTTTATTGTGCCAAATGAATCGTTCGGGTCCGTTTTCCGTCTGCTGAAATTTCTTTTTATTTTCACAGCGGCAATCTGGGGAATCTATGGATTTTTGCTCACTTTTGTAGCATTACTCTTTCATTTATCACAGTTAGAATCCTTTGGTGTTCCCTATATGCTGCCATCTGTCTGTGGGGAGAATTTAAATTATGACGAGAAAAAAGACAATTATGTCCGCTATCCATTTGCCTATATGTTAAAACGTCCGGTATTTACCAGGGAAGGACGGCGGATTCGGAAAAAGGAGGGCAGATGATGACAGCAGAAAACAAGATTTCGCCAAGACAGCTGCGGCGGATGCTTTTTATAGAAATGTTTGGGGCGGGGGCACTGTCCGTTCCTGCCCTTGCCTGTTATAATGGACAGTCCGGCGGTGTGGCGGTGCTTTTTTATGGGTTTTTTTTAATCATTGCAACAGTTGTATTTTACATTCTCTCTGAAAAGATACAGGAGCAGTTTTCTGAAAATGCAAAAAGTTATACAGAGCTCCTTCCAAAAGCAATACAGAGTATCTATTTTATTCGATTCGCTATAAACGTGGCAGCCCTCTTTTACTTTTTTGGGGAAACGATACAGACAGTATATATGCCGAAAAGCAGTTTTCTTTTTATACTGTTTCCGGCGGCGCTTCTTCTCTGGTATACGCTGAATACGAATCTGCAAAAAAGAGCCCGCTTTTTAGAACTTATATTTCCATGGATTTTTGTGTCGTATGGTATTGCAGTTTTCTTATCCTTTGTGGGCATTGAAACATCGATACAGTCAGGAACCATAAAAGAAGTCTGGAGGGATATTTTTTCAGATACTGCGATACAAAGCCTGCGAAACGGATATATTCTTTTCGTATGTGGCAGCCCGATAGAATTCCTTTTGTTTTTAAAACCGGCAGCCAAAACAAAACAAAAAATAAAAAGAAGCATTATTACAGCAGCCTTTGGTGTTTTCTTTTGCAATGTATTGCTTATCTTTCTTGCAGTACGGACGTTAGGAAAAACACTTATTACACAGTCAGCGTGGCCGGTAATAAAAATGATGCAACTGATTCGGATGTCAGGCGGATTCCTTGAACGCTTTGATATCCTTCCTGCCATAGTCTGGGTTCTGTGTATGATGGCAGTGATTAGCGGATATCTTTATTATGGAAAAAAGATGTTAGAACAGCTTTTATTAAAAAAATCAAAAGAACCAATTGTGAAAAAAACAACCGCCAAAAAATCAATTATGAAAGAATCAATTATGAAACAACCGATTGCGACAGGAACAAGCATACTCTGTTTTCTTCTTTTAGCCTGTCTTGTGGAAAAACAACCATATTTGTGGAATTTCTATCTGAAATATAAAATATTTGTGGATGTTCCGCTTGCATTGCTGTTACCGGTTTTCGTATATATCGCCGGCAGAAAAAATACAAAAAACAAGAAGCTGGGAAAGAGTACGGAAACAGAGGATAAAATAAAGAAAAAAGAACCGATTTTATATCTCTTTACAATTCTTTTTGTCCTTGGGGTTTCCTTTTCTTTAACCGGCTGCCGGCACCTGACGGATATAGAAGAAAAAAGTTATGTTTTGTCTCTGTATGTGGACAGATTATCGGGCGAAGAAAACGGATATGCGTTTCAGGTGGCAAGAGCAGACTTAAATAAGATGGAAGAACGAGACGAGGAAATTCCCTGTCAGATTACAAAAATAAAAGCAAAAACCTTAAAAGAATTAGAAGAAAAATATCTTCGGATTATTCCGGGAGAAATGGAATGGAACCATATTTATACTATTTTTTTCAGCCTGGAAATGACAGAAAATAAAGAGGCTTGTATGCGTCTATTAGAAGAATGGGACGGTGACTGGCAGAAATCACCGAATGTTTTTCTTGTCGCAAGTTCACCACCTCCCGACAAGCTTTACAAAGTAAAAAATATTCCAAAAGGAGCAGTCGGTCAGGAAGTAAGTCTTCTTATAAAACAAAGCAAAAAACAGCAAAAAATAAAATCTGATCAAAAAAATAATACAGAAAAAATCTGCGAAACTCCAATTGATTACCTGCGGCACACAGAACAATCCCCGGGAAAAAGCATACTGTATCAGATTGTAATAGAAGATGGAAAAATTGTATTGATAGATAAAAAATAAAAAAAGAAACAGGTGCCTGCCGCAACTGCTGCAGGTCACCTAATGAATGAAATTATAAAACACATGGAAAAGATTTACCTTTTTTTCTGGAATATAACATAGTTTTGGATAGAAAGCGCACCACCAGTTATGCCCCTGCGCTTTGCCGATATCTATACGTAATGCCTGGTATTCCCCGGCGGGGAAGATGGCAGCTCCATAATGTCGTATTGGAAATCTTTCCTGTGTAAAATAGACCCGGACCGGTTTACCATCGGCAGATTTTGCAGCAATCCGGGCGATCTGTTTTGTTTTTTTAGCAAGAGTTTGTTTTAATTCTCCGGCAGAATGTGCCTGTTCCACATCTGTTTTTACATATTGCAGGATGGCATCCCTCACGATCAGTTTTCTTTCCTGAGCCTCCTTTTCATCAGAATCTGCACGTACATGGAACCGCAGGGAATTAGCATAGAGTAAACAGGTTTTTTCTATATAAGTCTGACACAGTATACCGCAGCTGAATAATAAAAATATAATGATGCTGATAGAAAATGTTATTTTATTTAATTTGTTTGTATTATTTAACTTGTTCATAGGTAAAGTATAGACATAAATTTGAGATTTCAGTCAGCGGATTAACTTTATTATTCCGGGTAATAGTTCTTGGAACTTTTTGCAAAGTAGAGTATAATTGTAAGGAAGTTTATTACAGGACGGTAAGATAGAGGACGATAAGATAGAGGACGGTAAAATAAAAATGAAGTATAGAGAACAATACTTTTTCCGCTTTTTAAAGAGGGGAAGTATTTTTTTATTGGTATTTTGCCTTGTGGGCTGCGAAGCATCCGGCTCTGACCGGTCAGCAGAACGAAAGGCAGAAGAACAAAAGACAGAAGTACAGCTTGAAGTGCAGGGGACTGTCGATATACCGAATTATTATCATAAAGGGAATCTTTTTCTTCCGCAGGCGGATGGGAAGGTGACAGAGGAACAGGAGGGAGTATCGCTTGACCTGTCTCATACGGACCAGGGATACTTTATGGTAGCATATCAAGGCAGTGCAGATAAATTAATGGTGCAGGTAGAAGGAAGCGATAATATCCCGTACTGATATTATTTTGAGCCGGATGGTCGCTACAGTGCATTTCCACTTACAGCAGGTAACGGAAATTACGCAGTGTCTGCTTATGAAAATGTGAGAGATAACCGGTATGCCCTTGTTTTTACGAAGACAGTGGATGTAGTGCTTGCAAATGAAGTTTTACCATTTTTGTATTCGAATCAATATGTGAATTTTAATGAGGATACGAAGGCTGTTACGCTTGCAAAGAAGCTGACAGAGGGAAAGACGGAGTTAGAGGCAGTGCAGGAAGTGTATGAGTATGTTATAAAGAATATAGTGTATGATGAGAAGAAGGCAGAGACGGTAAAGAGCGGATATTTGCCGAGTGTCGATGAGACATTGAAGACGAAGAAAGGAATCTGTTTTGATTATGCTGCACTGATGACGGCAATGCTTCGTTCTTCTGGAATACCAACCCGTCTTGATATCGGATATGCAACGAATATTTATCATGCATGGATCAGTACCTATCTTGAAGAAACAGGCATTTTTTATGAAGCACTACAAAGGGCAGGAGTTTTCCCGGATTACGTGATTCAGATGGCAAAGCTTGGAGAAGAAACAGGGAATCTTGACGTGACGATGAAAGGTCTGGCAGCTTATTATGAGCGTGAAGAAAATACAATGCAGGATATCCGGAGTGCGATTTCTTATCCGCTAATGATTTTATGTATGTTGCTTACAATTATGCTTGTGATGATCGTAAAAGTCATGCCGGTATTTAATCAGGTGTATGAGCAGTTAGGAAGTCAGATCACAGGACCGGCAGCGGTGCTTTTAAAACCCGGGGAAGTATTAAAGCAGTATTGGGTCATTCCTGCAGTGTTCATCTGCATTTTTGCGGCAGGCGTGTGGTGGCTTTTAAAGACGATAAAGGGAAATACTGTTTTGCGCAGACTGACAGGACGGTTCTTTTCAAGTAAATCTATTGTAAAAAGATTAAACAGTGCCAGAATATCTTCTGCACTTTCTATGGCATTGCAGAGTGGAATGGATTATGGAAGAGCATTTGATATGGCGGCAGCGCTTGTGGACGGGGATGAGGAGACGAAGAAGAAACTTTTAGACAGCAAAGAGAAGATGTTTGAAGGAGAATCTTTTTCAAAAGTAATAAAAGAAACACAGATATATTCGCCCCTCCATGCAAGGATGATCATGATTGCAGAAAGAACTGGGGAGGCAGATCAGGCACTTTCTAAGATCGCGGTACAGGTAGATGAGGAAGTAACAGCAGAAATTCAAAATTTTGTCTCGGTAATTGAGCCTACAATGGTGATTATTTTATCCATTCTTGTGGGTGCCTTACTTTTATCGGTAATGATGCCGCTTATGGGAATTCTTTCTGTGATTGGATAATGAAATGTCAAAATATATGATGGAGAATGTGAAATGGAGAATGGAACAGGAAAGTCTTCAAAATGCGGTAATCCAGTCTGCTGTCCACTGTTATTCAGTGGAAGGTGCCTATCCAGAATCTCTTGCGTATTTAAAGAAGCATTACGGAATCACATGGAATGAGAAAAAGTATAAAGTAAGCTATGAGGTTATTGCAAAAAATATCCGGCCGGAAGTACAGGTGATTTTATTAGATGAATAACAGACAAAAGCAAATACATACGATTGATATAATCTTTCCGCTGATTTTTATTGTTTTTTTTGGATTTTGTGCAGTCTCCTTGGTTCTTTCGGGCGCACATATTTATCAGAAAACAACGGATGGATTGAAGCAGAATTACACAGTAAGAACAGCAGCTGCTTATGTGCAGGAAAAGATCAGAGAATACAGCAGCAGTTCACAGGTAGAAGTTTTGACAGAGAATAACCGGACAGTGCTGGCGCTGTATGAGCCGGAGAATACAGGATATGTGACGTACATTTATTTATATAAGGGAAAGCTGCGAGAACTTTTTACAAAAAAAGAGCGGGGAATCGAATGGGAAAGTGGACAGGAATTAGTGAGTGCAGATACATTTTCTGTTATAAAACAAAAGGAGGATCTGCTCCGGATCTATCTTAGTGGAAGCGGTCAGGAAGAATTAGTTTATGCAAGGATTTATGGGGAAGATGAGCGATGAGAAGAGTAAGACATTCAAAGTCAGGATTGTTTTTAATTGAATTAATGATATGCATTTTATTCTTTTCATGTACCGCAGGAATCTGTATCCGTTTTTTTGCAAAGTCTCATGAACTCAGTCAGAAAGCGAGGAATCTGTATCAGGCACAGCAGGAAGCCTCTTCTATGGCAGAGATTTTAGAAGGGGGTACAGATTCTCTTTATCATCGATATGTTTATTATGATAAAGACTGGAAGCAGTGCGAGAAAAAGGATATGGTATATTGGCTGGAAGTATCGGAAACTGATGTAAAGAAGAAAGAGGCAGAGAATAAGACTGGCGATAACTCCGATAGTAAAAAAACAGATTTAAAAAAGATAAAGATTGCCGTATATTCCGGAAAGGAAGCAGAAAGAGCACAGAAAGACGAAATTTATCATCTTAATCTTTATGAATGTATGTCTGGCGGCATTTGCTGTGCTATCCTTACAAAATGCATTATCGGATTATACACTTACGAAGAAGACGGCGGCGCATACAACGCAGTACTATAAAGCGGTGAATAAAGTGCAGGAACAGCTTGCACAGAAGAATACAGAACTTGAGAAACAGTGGGCACAGAAAAAGACAGCAAAACAAAAAGAAATAGGACAAAAAGAAATAGGACAAAATGGAACCGCACAAAAGACGGTGAAACAAAAACCTGTGATATTGCCGGAAATAAATATTATAGAAAGTGTTTCAAAAAGGCAGCAGATTGTTGTCACGCTGTATCTGGATAAGACAGGCACAGTTCCGCAGTATTATATAAAAAAATGGCAGCTTTGTTCACCGGAGGACTGGCAGGCAGATGAATCGCTTGACGTAATGAAAAGTATAGAATAATGCCGAGACATTTTTTGAATGCAGCAAGAATACCGGGATATTCTTGAATACATTATATTGGGAGGAAAAGGCAGAATGGGAATACAGGAATATTTGCAGGAAGCAACAGAAAAGGACTTGTACTTGTGACCGGCTCTGCAGGAAGCGGTAAGTCTACAACGCTTGCCTGCCTGATTGATCAGATTAACAGTACGAGGGAAGAGCATATCATTACATTGGAAGATCCGCTGGAATTTCTCCACCGTCACAAAAAGAGCATTGTAAGTCAGCGCAAGGTGAGTTCTGATACAGAAAGTTATAAAGTGGCGCTCCGCGCCTCACTGCGCCAGAGTCCAGATGTGATTCTTCTTGGAGAAATGCGTGATTATGAAACGATTAATATCGCAATGACAGCAGCAGAAACCGGGCATCTTGTCTTTTCCACTTTGCATACGCTTGGTGCGGCAAATGCAGTAGACCGAATTATTGATGTGTTCCCTGCGAACCAGCAAAGACAGGTAATCGTACAGCTTGCCTCTGTATTAAATGCCGTTGTCTCCCAACAGTTATTACCGGATAAAGAGGGAAAGCTCATCCCGGCGTTTGAACTTATGACTGTAAATCGTGCGATTAAAAACATGATCAGAGAGAATAAAGTACATCAGATTGATGGACTGATCGTATCTTCCGGACAAGAGAAAATGTTCTCAATGGACTCCTATATTACAAACCTATATCAAAAAGGAAAAATAACCCGGGAAACAGCATTAGATTATGCGGCAGCACCGGAGTTAATGATGAATAAGCTCCCCAAATAAATACAGGAATTTTATTGGTGATTTTTGTCGAAAATTCATTGACGTTACACAAAGGCTATGGTATTATGAAACTGTAAACTAATATATTCTAGTGGGCAAACCTTGCGAAAGCAGGGGACGCAAAGCCAAGGGTCTAAGGGCATTGCCTATGACAGCCGGTTGCCGTATTTAATGCGTATGGATTTATTATCGAATATTATGAGCGGCCGCGTATATCTGCTAGAGATATAGGCGGCTTTTTGAATCCGAGGACGTAAGTCCTCATCCCCGCAAATTTTCATAATAAACTCGTAACATTTGATAATGCCATAAAAAGGGCATTTTATCTACTCTCAAAATCTGTCTGCGCTGTCCTTGTAGTGGGTTTTGAGATGTAGCCTACGGCATATAGTCGAGTTGTACAAAGAAGAGCGCTTCTGTTCAGACTGTAACAGAGACAACCGTTCAGACTACACAGAAGACAAGCACAAAGAAGAAATCTAAAGTTAAGACAATTAAGACAACTGTAGTAACAACAGTTAAGACAACCGAGACGAATCTTGGAATCACAACCAGCAAGAGTAGCAATGAGGCATCTGACAATACAGCAGATGCAACTTCAGGATTTGCGATCAATGATTTCAGTGATATTAAGGGACATGTAGATTCCCGAGTGTATAATGCATTTGTTAATTTAGGATTCGGATTTAAAGTGAATTCTAAGTTAAGTACAACAGGTGTATTTAGTGTACAGAATCATAATATTCAGTTAAAAAGAGGTCAGTCCTCTTATCTGCTTCATGAGTTAGGTCATTTTGTAACGGCATTAAAAGGCAGAGCAGATCAGACTTCTGAATTTAAGAAGATTTATAATACAGAGAAGAATGCGTATGTTGGTAACAACAAAGCATATGTAACACAGGATGCAGGCGAGTATTTCGCAGAATCTTTCCGCGATTATACGAAGAATGCTTCAGCATTAAAGAGCCAGCGTCCACAGACTTACAACTATATCAATGGTTTAGTTAACTCTATTTCCGATAAAGATGTAAGTGATTTCTATAATACATATGGATGGTATTGGAATTAGAATATACAGAAGGCTAGAAAAAGGTGCCTGCAGGATAACTGCAGACACCTTTTATGATTGGGGATAAATGTGTGAAATGTACTTGGATAAGTGCATATATTTTTAAAATTAAGTATTCAAAAGCTTTTCGATGTGCTAAAATAAGGCGTGAAGTGAATTTAAAAAGAGCTTTTGAAAGGGTGAATAATTTTGGCTAATAAAAATATAGTAGTTCTTATGGGAGGAAAGTCATCAGAACATGACGTTTCTCTTATTTCAGCAAAAACAGTAATTGAAAGTATTGATAAAGACAGATATAGTGTGATTATGGTAGGAATCACAAAGGATGGACAGTGGAAGCTGGTCGACACAATAGCTCATCTTGAAGATGGTTCCTGGGTGAATAGCAAGACGAGTGCTTATATTTGTCCGGATACCGGAAGCAAGGAACTCCTTTTAGAAAGAGGAGGTAAGACAGAACGTATTTCTATTGATGTTGTGTTCCCAGTTCTTCATGGTATGAACGGAGAAGACGGAACAGTGCAGGGACTTTTAGAGTTAGCAGCGATTCCATATGTAGGCTGTGGTGTTTTAGCTTCTGCCTGCTCTATGGATAAGTTTTATACTAAAGTAATCGTGGATGCGATCGGAGTACGCCAGGCAAAGTTTGTCGGTGTAAGAAGACACGAGCTTTCCAACATGGATGAAGTTGTAGCAAGAGTGGAAGCAGGAGTTCCATATCCTGTTTTCGTAAAGCCTTCTAAAGCTGGTTCTTCTCAGGGAGTCAGCAAGGCAGAGAACAGAGAAGAACTCGTTACTGCATTACATCTTGCAGCAAAGCATGATTCTAAGATCTTAGTAGAAGAGACAATCGTAGGACGGGAGATTGAGTGTGGTGTTCTTGGAATGAATGAACCAAAGGCTTCCGGTGTTGGCGAAGTATTATCTGCAGAAGAATTCTACAGCTATGATGCGAAGTATAATAACGAGGAATCAAGAACAGTTGTAGATCCTGAGCTTCCAGAAGGAAAGGCAGAAGAGATTCGTAAAGATGCGGTAGCTATCTTTAAAGCATTAGATTGCTCCGGATTATCCAGAGTAGATTTCTTCCTTACAAAGGATACGAATGAAGTAGTATTTAATGAGATTAATACTCTTCCGGGATTTACAGCAATCAGTATGTATCCAATGCTTTGGGAAGCAAGAGGACTGAATAAGAAGGCTCTTGTTCAGAAGCTGATTGACCTTGCCATGAACAGATACGACGTATAAAGGGATACGATTATGGCAAGAAAGGTCTGGCTGACGATAACCGGGATTCAGAAAGGTTTTGAGCAGGAAGAACCTGTGACGCTGGTTACCGAAGGAAGTTATATTTATAAAAATGATGTTCATTACATTTTTTATTCAGAACGGACAGAAGAAGGGGCGGTTATTAAAAACCGCCTCACTATTTCACCTGGCAGCGTGGAACTTCGTAAAACAGGTGCAGGCAATTTTAATTCCGTTCTTGTATTTGATACGCAGCATAATAAAAACTGTATTTATCAGTCACCGGCAGGACCGATGGAACTGGTATCTGACACAAAGAAGATCCGGGTGCTGCATGGAGATGCACATTTTAAATTACAGTTGAAGTATTCTCTTATCATGAACGGAATGTTAGTATCGGATTATGATCTGACAGTGCTGGCGAAGTTTATGGAATAGAATGAAAGAAAATAAATGAGGGTAACAATGGCGATAATATTGGAAGAAATCTATGAGGTGGCGTTACACCGTTACAATATGAAGCTGGTTGCCGGAGGAAGAGGCTTAAGAAATCTTGTTGACTGGGTACATGCAGTCGAAGAGATGGATTACGTCTCTTTTTTAAAAGGCAGAGAGCTGATTGTTACAACTGGAATCAAAGAAAAAGATGAAGAAATGCTTGAATGTTTTGTAAAAAGTTTGTACGAAGCCGGAGCAAGCGGTTTGGTTATCAATGTAGGAAAGTACATAACAAGAGTGCCGCACAGTGTTATTACGTATAGCGAAGAAGTGGGATTCCCCATTTTTGTACTGCCATGGAAAGTCCATTTAGTAGACTTCAACAGAGATTTATGCAATCTCATTTATAAGACAATGCAAGAACAAGACAGTTTAGAAACTGCACTTCAAAAAGCAATTTTTTCACATAAAGAAGAACAACAGTATATGCCGGTTCTACATGAAAATCATATTCATAAAGACACAGAAATTTTTATGGTACAGTGTTATTTTCCAGCAGGTGGCAATACGCAGGCAGAGAGAAATTTTGATAATACGCAGTTTTTCTATCGATTCATTCGGCAATGCCAGCAGATATTTGCACACAAAAAGGTGCAGGCAGTCGTTTTTCAGAAAGATTTGTATATCGCACTCATAGCCCGGATATCTCCGGGAAAAGAAAGAACAAAGATAGCAGAAGAGATAGCACAGCTTTCACAGCAGTTTTCCGGACAAAAGAAGGTATATATAGCAATAGGAGATGAAGAGACGATTGTGGCAAATCTCTGGGAGAAATACAGAGATTTATCCTACTTGTGTCGCTGGGGTAGAAAAAAAGATAAGCAGATCTGTCAGGAAGAGGAACTGGGAATAAGCAAGCTATGGCTGTCGATTGATAATATCAAAAAACTGGAAAAATATCGTGAAAAAACGCTGGGAGAATTAGAACGACTCGACAGGGAAAATGGCAGCGAATATATTCGTATTTTAAAATGTTATCTCGAAACAAATGGAAATATCGGCGAAGTCGCAACAGAATGTTTTCTGCATAGGAATACAGTTTCCTACCACTTGAAAAAAATCTCAGAAATTACAGGAAAAGCACTTAACTCTACCAAAGATAGAAGTGACTGGTATCTGGCATATCAGATTGATGAATTTTTGGGACTGATTTAAAAGAGTGACAGACGAAGCTCGATAATTGTATATATAGCCGTTGTGAAAGTTTCACTGCGTAGAAAATGCCTCGTCCGGCATTTTTACTTGCTCTAATATCACATCGGCTATATATACAATTACCGAGCTTCTGTTTTTTGACAAGCTTAAGTTAAATCAGATTTCAAAAAATTTGTTTAATAATTTATCCATTTTCCTGTGAACCATGAGTTGAAACGGTAATTACCAGAAGGAATGGAAGAATTATAAGGGTCTTTCGTAAAGTTACCATTAGAATCCCATCCACTAGAATGGTCAGTATCTACATCAGTAAAGTAGCCTTCTTCAACGAGTCCGTCATAGATTGCCTTTACAAAACGTCTGTTTGTTGCGCCCATAGGTTTATATCCAAAGCCGGTAAAGTTGTCTGGTAAAAGAAACTGTGACATGTCATATCTGACACCTTCCTCAATGTAATATTTATAAGAAAATATAGCACTACTTTTTGCAAAAATCATCTAAAATCAATAACTGCGAGCATTCAACCCGCAAGTGACAGACGAAAATAAAAATGGCAGACCATCGCAACTGTAAAGATATCACTGCGTAGAAAATGCCTCGTCCGGCATTTTTACTTGCTCTCACATTACATTTGCGATGGTCTGTCATTTTTATTTTCTGTGTTTTGGCACCACATGGAATGAATTCAGTAGTCTTCTGATTTTTCCCCCTTCTTTCTACCAAAAACTATTTAATTCATTTCTTCTGGAGCCAAAACACAGAAACGGAAAAAGGCTAATGATTGCAGATGTAATGTCGGAGCCAGAGAAGGATGCGAATAAGCATTCTTCTCGCCGCGACTATCTTTACAGATGAAATCATTAGCCTTTTCCCGTTTCGTCTGTTTTCCTTTAGATGAATGAAATAGCAATTATGAATGTTGCACAATAATCTTGTGTATCGTGACGATGGTAATATAATTTAATCGTGTTATAGTAATGCCATGAAAGAAATAAGCAATAAAAATAAATAAGAAACAAGCAAGGGTGCGATAACAGTGAAGGCTGGGATTGCACCTTTTTCTTTGTATTTAGAAAATTCTTTTAGAAGGTTCTAAGAGTACGTTTTATGGTTAGGAGGAAGTGGCATGCTAAGAGATTCATTACCGGAAATAGTTACAGGGAGTGTACCAGGGGCGAAGGCAAAGGCTCTTTTAGATAGAAGGGATGAGGCTGTTCCAAAAGGTTTATGTGGAAGTAATTACCCAATCTGTATGGCAAGAGGGGAAGGTGCCATGCTTGAGGATGTAGATGGGAATAGGTTCCTTGACTGGATTGGTGGTGTTGGCGTTTTAAATATTGGTTACAGCAGACCAGAAGTTGTTGAGGCAGTAAAAGTACAGGCTGAGAAATATTTCCATGGGATTTTTAATGTATATGTTCATGAAGGATATGTAAAACTTGCAGAAATGTTTAATGAGACAGTTCCTTGTAAGGGCGAGAAGATGAAAACATATTTTGCAAACTCCGGTGCAGAGGCGGATGAGAATGCGATTAAGATTGCAAAAGCGTATACGGGCAGAGATAATATTATTTGCTTTTCCGGTGCATTTCATGGAAGAACGAATCTTACGATGGCGTTGACAGCAAAGAAGGCATATGCACTTGGCATGGGACCGTTCCCTTCCGGAATTTATCGTGCAGAATACCCATATTTGTATCGAGCACCAAAAGGATACAGCGAGGAAGAAGCTATCCAGTACTATATTGATAAACTGTTAAAGCTTTTTGATGAGGCGGCTCCGGCAAGTGATGTTGCGGCAATTATTATTGAGCCGTTACAGGGTGAGGGTGGATTTATTCCTGCTCCCATTGAATTTGTGAAGAAGCTTCGCAAGATTTGTGATGATAACGGTATTATGCTTATTGCGGATGAGGTTCAGTGTGGTAACTGCCGTACAGGAAAATATTTTACATCAGAATACTGGAAGGAGGCGGGAGCAGCACCGGATATTATTGCCACAGCGAAGTCTATGGGAGCTGGTGTGCCGATCAGTGCCATCAGTGCAAGAGAGGAGGTCATGGATGCAGCTCCGGCAGGAACGATTGGCGGTACTTACTGCGGAAATCCGTTAGCTTGTGCAGCCGCGATAAAAACGATGGAAATCATGAAAGAAGAGGATTACTGTGCAAAATCCATCCATATAGGCTCCGTCGTAAGGAAAGCATTTGAAAAAATGAAAGAAAAATATGATATAATCGGGGATGTCAGAGGAATTGGCGGTATGCTTGGGATAGAATTTGTCAAGGACAAAGAACGTAAGGAGCCAAACCCGGAATTTGTATCAAAACTGGTTCAGACAGCACTTCAGAAGGGACTGTTACTGGAAAATGCAGGCTCTTTCGGCAATGTGATAAGATTCCTTGCACCATTATGCATGACGGAAGAACAGATGGAAACTGGATTAAAGATTTTTGAGGAATCTATTCTGGCAAATTTATAAAAGTAGTATTTATAAAATAAAGAAAGAAGGAAGTATCATGGAATTTAATTATTTTTTACCGGTAAATCTTGTATTTGGTTCAGGAAAGGTTTTAGAGACAGGAGAATTGACCAAACCGTATGGTAAAAAGGCTTTGATCGTAACAGGAAGAAGCAGTGCGAAGAAGTCAGGTCTTTATGACAAGGTCAATGACAGCTTAAAGGCGGCAGGACTTGAAACAGTTCTTTTTGATAAAGTAAGCCAGAATCCACTGACAACAACTGCTCAGGAAGGTGCAGATTTTGCTAAGGCAAATGGCTGTGATGTTGTTGTTGCCATCGGTGGTGGAAGTATTATGGACTGTGCGAAAGCTATTGCGTTTTTAAGTAAAAATGAAGGCGATATTAATGATTATATTTATAATCGTCTGACCAGTGATGATGCGTTGCCATTAATATTGATTCCGACAACCTGTGGTACCGGTTCAGAAGGGAATGGATTCGCTGTTTTGACGAATCCGGATAATGGAGACAAAAAGTCACTTCGCTGCAATGCAATTGTAGCAAAGGTATCTATCGTGGATCCGGAATGTATGATGACAATGCCAAAGAAAGTACTTGCTTCCGTTACATTTGATGCATTATGCCACAATATAGAAGCTTATACGTCCAAAATCGCACAGCCACTTACTGATGCAATGAGTATCTATGCGATTGAACTCATTGCGAACAATCTGGTTTCTGTATACAATGGAACAGGTAGTAAAAAAGAGTGGGAAAATATCACAATGGCAAGTACAATCGGTGGTATGGTCATTAATACGGCAGGAGTGACGATTGCTCATGGAATGGAGCATCCGGCAAGTGGTCTTAAAGATATTGTGCATGGACAGGGATTGGCAGCTCTCACTCCGATAGTAATTGAAGCTTCTTATAAAGGAAATGAAGAAAAATTTGCAAAGATTGCAAAAATCTTTGGTGGAGAATCTGCTGCTGACTGTGCAGATAAAATACGTGGATTATTAAAATCTGTTGATTTAGAATGTAAATTATCTGATCTTGGCATCGCTGCAGAGGATATACCATGGATGGCAGAAAACTGCATGAAGGTATCTGCTGCGAGCATAGCGAATAACCCGGTTGTATTTACACAGGAAGAGATTGCAGAGTTATATAGAAAGGCTTTGTAGTAATTTAGCCTGACAGACAGATGAAAACTGAGTCTGCATGATAAAATGTGTGAACAATATAATAAACAAAATGCAATAAAAAAATTGAATTACTTCGCGTGATTGAGCGAAAACCTTTGAAAAGAGCGAAAAAAACTTTCTTAAATTATCTATTGACAGATTATTGCGGACGTGATATTGTATAGTCGTACAAAATAATAGACAGTTAAAGCAAGGGTGCTTACAAGTATTTGTAGGTATTCTTGCTTTTTTGTTTTCATAGGAGAAACAGCTACTCTCCTATATGATAAAAACCGGTTTGCAAAATGAAAATTATGAGAGTTTTAGATAATAAGGAGGATTTTATCATGAAATTAAAAGACACAGGACTTAGCGTACAGGATATTAAAGACAAAGTAAATAAATATATGATCGAGACATATGAGCGTTTTGATTTTCTTGCAGAAACAGCAGAAGGAATGTACATTTACGATGAGAATGGTACTCCATATCTTGATTTTTATGCAGGTATCGCCGTAAATAACGCAGGTAACAGAAATCCAAAGGTTGTTGCGGCAGTAAAAGATCAGGTTGACGATATCATGCATACTTTTAATTATCCATACACAATTCCACAGGCATTACTTGCTGAAAAAGTTTGTAAGACTCTTGGAATGGATAAGATCTTTTATCAGAACTCCGGTACAGAAGCGAATGAAGCAATGATCAAGATGGCTCGTAAATATGGTATTGAAAAGTATGGTCCGAATAAATATCATATCGTAACTGCTAAGATGGGATTCCATGGAAGAACATTTGGAGCAATGTCCGCAACAGGTCAGCCGGGTAATGGATGCCAGATTGGTTTTGGTCCGATGACATACGGTTTCTCCTATGCTCCATATAATGATTTAGAAGCCTTTAAGAATGCATGTACGGAGAATACAATCGCAATCATGGTCGAGCCGGTACAGGGTGAAGGTGGTGTTCATCCTGCAACACCAGAGTTCTTAAAGGGACTTCGAGAATTCTGTGATGAAAAGGGAATGCTTTTATTATTAGATGAAGTACAGACCGGATGGTGCAGAACCGGAGCAGTAATGTCTTACATGAATTACGGAGTAAAACCAGATATCGTTTCCATGGCAAAAGGTCTTGGCGGCGGAATGCCAATTGGAGCAATCTGTGCGACAGAAGAAGTTTCTAAAGCATTTACACCGGGTTCCCATGGAACAACATTCGGTGGACACCCGGTAAGCTGTGCCGCAGCTTTAGCAGAAGTAGAAGAACTTCTTGATAAAGACTTAGCAGGAAATGCAAAGAAAGTCGGAGATTATTTCGCAGCGAAATTAGCAAAGATTCCACACGTAAAAGAAGTAAGACATCAGGGATTACTGGTTGGTGTAGAGTTTGATGATACAATATCCGGTGTGGAAGTAAAACATGGCTGCCTTGACAGAAAGCTTCTTATTACAGCAATTGGCGCACATATCATTCGTATGATTCCGCCGCTGATCGTTACAGAAGAACAGTGCGATGAGGCATGTGCAATTATTGAAGAAACAGTAAAAGCATTGATATAGTTTCCTTGGCAAGGGTGCCACAAAAAAGTTTGTGGTCCCCTTGCCTTTTTTTATCTCAGTCGAGAAGACTCCCACCTCTTTCAGGTGGTGAGTGACTGCTCGACTTGAATGAGATATTTTTATCAGAAATTAAAAGGGATTAAAAGAAATTAAAACATAAAATTTATAAAAGTTATTCATGAAAGTTAGAGAAATCAGAAAGGAATAGAATATGGCACATCTTGTTATTACAATAGGATGCGAATACGGCGCAAAAGGCAACATGATTGGAAAAAAGGTTGCAGAGGATTTAGGAATTAAGTTCTACGATCGTGATACAGTAGATGAGATTATAAAAGAAGTCGGAATTCCGAAAGAAATTATGGAAAAAGTAGAAGAAGGTGGAACAATTGCCGGAAAAGGAGCAGAAGGTGATGTTCGTGGTTCTTTCTCTAAATATGCAGACTTAACACAGCGTGCGATTCATGTCCAGAAAACAATTATCCGTAAACTTGCAGATCGAGAGTCCTGTGTGATCATCGGGCGTTCTGCTGACTATATTTTAAAGGAACAAAAACCAATTTTGCGAATTTTCATTTATTCTCCGGAAGATGTTCGAATCCAAAATGTTATGAAAAGCCATAACTTTTCTGCAGAGGATGCGAAGATGTTTATTACAGAAAAAGATAAACGTTATCATAAGCGGCATCTTGCATTAACCGGAAGTAATCGTGGTGACCGCCATAACAGGGATATGCTGATAGACAGCAGTCTTCTTGGTGTGGATGGGACAGCAGAACTGATAGAAGAAGTAGCAAAGAAAGTATTTCATGAATAGGAGGGACAGGATATGAACAAGAAAGAATCGGAATTTAACAAAGTATTTAGTGCCTGGGATATCCTTGTCATTGCTTTTGGAGCTATGATCGGATGGGGCTGGGTTGTATCAACCGGAAGCTGGATTGAAAAAGGCGGCGTTCTCGGAGCAGCGCTTGGTTTTGCCCTTGGCGGTGTTATGATTTTCTTTGTAGGTTTAACGTATGCAGAGTTAACCGCAGCCATGCCACAGTGTGGTGGAGAACATGTATTTAGTCATCGTGCGATGGGAGCGATAGGTTCCTTTATCTGTACATGGGCAATCGTTTTAGGATATGTCAGTGTAGCCTGTTTTGAAGCTTGTGCATTTCCAACAATCATCACTTACCTGTGGCCTGGATTTTTAAAAGGATATCTGTATACAGTTGCAGGATTTGATGTATATGCTTCCTGGCTTGCAGTAGCCATTATTGTAGCATTTATTATTATGATGATAAATATTATGGGAGCCAAAACAGCCGCTATTTTACAGACAGTACTCACCTGTATCATCGGCGGTGCCGGTATTTTATTAATTGTAGCATCTGTAATCAACGGTACGGTGGATAATCTGAATGGACAGATGTTTGTCGGAAACACCGCAGGACTTAATATCAAAGCAATTCTCGGTGTTGCAGCAATGTCACCATTTTATTTTATTGGTTTTGACGTTATTCCACAGGCAGCAGAAGAAATTAATGTTCCTCCAAAGAAAATCGGTAAAATGCTTATTTTATCTGTAATTTTAGCCGTTGTTTTCTATGCACTTGTAATTATCGCCGTAGGACTTGTTCTTGACTCAGGTGCGATCATAAAATCACAGGAAGCAACCGGACTTGTTACAGCCGATGCAATGGGAACAGCATTTGGAATGAAAATCATGGCAAAAGTAGTTATTGTCGGTGGTATGTGCGGTATTATCACATCCTGGAACTCCTTCTTAATTGGTGGTTCTCGTGCAATGTATTCCATGGCAGAATCCTATATGATTCCAAAAACATTTGCAAAACTTCATCCAAAACATAAAACGCCAATTAATGCACTTATTCTTATTGGTGTCCTTACAATGCTTGCTCCATTTGCCGGAAGACAGCTTCTTGTATGGATTTCTGACGCAGGTAACTTCGCATGCTGTCTTGCTTACTGTATGGTAGCGGTTTCCTTTATGATATTAAGAAAAAAAGAACCCGATATGCCAAGACCATATAAAGTTCCAGCTTATAAATTCTTCGGAACGATGGCAGTCATCATGTCTGGATTTATGGTATGTATGTACTGTATCCCAGGCAGCGGCGGAAGCCTGATCCTTCCTGAATGGGGAATGGTAGGAGCCTGGAGTTTACTCGGTGTAGTATTCTATGTCGTATGTAAGAGAAAATACAAAGAATCCTTCGGTGATCTTGTTGAACTTATTTCTGATGAAGATGCAGCAACACTTATGCCGGAAGCAGACGATGAAGAACTTGATAAAGTAATCGATGCAGCAATTGACAGGGTGCTGGCTTCTATTTAATGAATAGACGAAGGTCCTGCATTTATATTTTAGCATCTGCTCTGTTTCGCTGTGCGAAAATGCCTGGTTAGCATTTTTGCTCGCTCTAAAGACGCATCTGCTAAAATATAAATGCAGGACCTTCTGTCTTTGATAAATAGAAGTTTTGTGAGGATTTGAGTTGTAGTCTTCTGGTTATTTTGATATTATGGTGACATTAATTAGCGATTTGGATTGATATTTTCTGCAAATCATCACATCAAGGAGGATTTTCATGGATTATTTGTCATATAATGTAGCGGTTAATTTAAAACAGATTCGCCTGTCAAAGGGAATGAGCCTTGGCGAGGTTGCGGAACAGACCGGAGTCAGCAAAAGTATGCTTGCTCAGATTGAAAAAGGTACAGCCAATCCATCTCTTGGTGTGCTTGGGAAAATCACAAGCGGACTCCGCATAGAATTTCAGACACTCATTGATGCGCCGAGAGAAGATTTTTGCCTTGTAAGTCCAAAAGAAATTTTTCCTACAAAAGAACTGGAAGGGCAATATAAAGTCTGGACATGCTTCCCCTATGAAGATTCTCATTCCGTAGAAGTATATCGAATTGACATAGAACCCGGCGGGGTCTATATGAGCGGGAGTCATGGAGAAAAAACAAGAGAGTACATTACAGTAACAGAAGGTGTACTTACGATAGAATGTCATGGGCATACGCAGATAATCAATAAAGAACAGGTTTATAAATTTGAAACAGATCAGATGCATGTTTACCGGAATGAAGGAAGAGAAACAGTCAGTTTTACTTGTTTTTTTCTTGATTATACGGGGTTGAGATGATGAACAGACGAGCCTCCAAATTCTATCATATGCAAAAATGTTTTGTATCACTGCGTCCAAGCTGCTCGACCGCAGCTTGAACTTGCTCTAAGGCACATTTTTACATATGATAGAATTCGGAGGCTCTGTGTATTCCAATCCCGTAAATCAGGTGAAAAATTAGAGGATGGATTGAGTAGTGTTGTATCAAAATTTATTTAAGTAATGCGTTATAAATAAGTTTACATTGAACTTATTTAAGTAATGTGTTATAAATAAGTTTGAGGTGATTGATATGGAATACAATTTTTCAAAAGATTTAAAGTCTATTCGAGAAATATTAGGTGTTTCCCAAAGTGAATTTGCAGATCAGATTGGAGTAGAACAGGTAACGATTTCAAGGAATGAATTAGGAAAAACGAATCCATCTGCAAAAATTTTGGAGAATGTATATACATTTGCTTTTGCTAAAAATATAAAGATTAATAAATTAAAGGAAATGTTTTGGAGAGATGATTTAAAAAAACATGAGAAATTACTTTTTCATGGAGCAAAAAGCAAAATTGATGGAGAGATAGATATTCACAGAGGCAGGCATAATAATGATTTTGGTCAGGGTTTTTATGCAGGAGAAAGTTACGAACAGGCAATATCGTTTGTTTCAGGATTTGAGAATTCATCGGTATATTATATTTGTTTTAATGATGATGATCTTACATATAAAAGATATGAAGTAAATCAAGAGTGGATGATGACAATTGCGTACTATAGAGGTGCGTTAGATGAGTATAAGAATCATCCAGTTGTAAAAAAAATTATAGAACAGTCGAGAGCTTGTGATTACATAATTGCACCGATAGCAGATAATCGTATGTTTCAAATAATTAATTCATTCATTGAAGGAGAGCTTACAGATGAACAATGTAAGCACTGCCTTGCGGCAACAAATCTTGGAATGCAGTATATCTTTGTAAGCGAAAAAGCAGTATCACAGGCAAAACTTATAGAGCGTTGTTATATTTCTCATAATGAAAGGGAATATTATAAAAATATACGGCTTGAAGAGTCGAAGTTAGGAGCTAATAAAGTAAAATTAGCCAGAAAGCAATATAGGGGCAAAGGTCAGTATATTGATGAAATTTTGGTGTAAGGAAGTGGATAATGCATGAAAAAGATAGACAGAGATGGTTTGCTTTTATGTGAACTTCAGGCAACAGCCTTTGAAAATTCTATAGATAAGATGGATTCAAGTTCTGAGATTTTTATTAGAAGATTTATGAAAAGCAATATAGCCAAAAGAATGGATGACGAATCAATCCTTGAAAGTAATCTTCAGGCAAATGATATTTTACAGTTAGTGGATGAGGAATATGGAGTTTCACATTATGGAACGGTAAAATATACTCATAATGAGATGTACTGGATTGGATACATTTATAGATATTTTGCAATTATCTACGAATTCACATCAGCACGAGTTTATAAAATCGTAAAACCGAAAGAATTACGAGAGTTATTTTTGCCATATCATACATTAGACCCATCTCAGGCTATAGAGAGAATATTAGAAGCAAAAGGATTATTGCTTGATGAAGAAGCAGAACTACAGCGGCAGTATGAGATCTTTAAAAGAATAAGGATGGGTTCAAAATGATTTCAGGGACTTTATTCGCAGCTTGACTTTTGAAGAACCGTCAAGATTATCTTCCCTTCTAACCACAAGATGATTTCATCCGCTCCATTCACAATTTGATTTTTGTTTCAACAAACAGAAACCCCGAAAAAATAATATTACAATTTGCGGCTTCGGAGCAAGGAAAAATGCGACTGAGCATTTTTCCTTGCTCCGAAGCGAAATAGAGCAAATTGTAATATTATTTTTTCGGGGTTTCGTCTGTCTGTTCACACAAAAACAAACTTATTTAGTGGATAAATCATCAGCCTTTTTACGAAGCTTAGCCATCATTCCTTTTTTTTCTGGTTTTGGAACCGGAGCTTTACGGAAGTTGTTGATGCTTGTGATGTAAATGCCGCTGAGCATTGCTTTAATCTCAGCTTTTACCGGGATTAAGTCATATACGTTCTCATCAGCGATAAGACTTGTAACCTTTGGTCCGATCTTAGCTTTTACTACAGGCACTTTAGCGCGGCGTGCTCTCTTTGGAGTCTGGTCAATAACAATCTGTGGAAGACCGGAATCTTTTAAAGGGAGTCTCTTTTTATCTATTACGAGCATAGTGACCGGAGTAGCGGCGCTGAATAACTGTTCTTTTTGTTCTTGTTGTTCTTTCTGAAGCTTGGAACCTTTGTAATAAAGGAATCCGAGAATGGCGAGTGCAATTAAAAGGATAATTGCAAAAACGATCCATGGGTTCATAATATTCCTCCTGTACATTGTTAGGTACTTCCAAAATCTTCTGCAAAAGTAAGTGCAGTAAAGAAAAATTGGAAGCTCCTTCTTTTTGATAACACAAATTTCATTCTAACATTATTTACGTTAATTGAAAAGAAAAAATTACAGTTTTATGCTATTTTTTCACTATTTATTGTTGAGCAAGCATATCTGCGATTGCCTGTTTTGCATGTTCACCCGCAAATTTCTTTTCTGCGGCTGGGAGTTCAGAGATTTTAAACGGTGTGCCGAATGAAATCGTTACGTGAGATGGACAAACGCGAAGCCCCAGATTATTTTCAAAGATGTCTCTAGTGCCGCGGATGGCAACAGGAACAATAGGGGCTTTGGCTTTTTGAGCCATTTTTAGGCTGCCGCCTTTGAATTCTCCAAGTTCTCCGTTTGTACTTCTTGTACCTTCTGGATAAATACACATGGAATATCCTTCTTTTAGATATTCTGCGCCTTCAAGGATGGTCTGTAATCCTTTGCGGATGTCTTTGCGGTCTAAAAACAGACAGTGAATGCGCTTCATCCAGGAAGAAAGTCCTGGAATATTTCCGAGGCTGTCCTTTGCTACAAAGCCTACACCGCCGGGGATGGCAGCGCCGGTAACGATGATGTCAAAGTAACTGCTATGGTTTCCAACGAAAAGAGCAGCTTCATCAGGGATATTTTCGAGTCCATTTACCTCGATCGTGACACCGGATATTTTTAAAAGATGTCGAAATACTTTTTGAACATGCGCCTGTGCGATGCGGGAAGCCTCCTGTGGGTCGGTCTGTTCAAGCTTTTTTAAACGAATCCTTTCCGGAGTCGTAAAGATCAAATAAAAAAACACATAAACTGCAATACAGATAGAACGAAAAGTCATGATTTCCCCCTTTCTTACGTTTTAACGTCCGTAAAGTTTTGTTACGTCATAAAGACGTTTTGCGACATCGCTGGTAAGAAGTTCTTTCTTCACGCGATAAGCCCAGTTGCCTTCTGCTTTTCCCGGAGTGTTCATACGATATTCACTTCCCTGACAGAACAGATCCTGAATAGGAATTAAAGCAAAGCGGGCAGGAGTGCCGAAGCAGGTACGGATGAAGTCCCAGCTGATCTGAGAGCCGTCGGTGTTCATGTAACGGCGTACTTTATCGCGGGCTTTTTCGGAAGCAGAGGCGTACCAGCCTGTTGTTGTATCGTTGTCGTGCGTTCCTGTATAGCATACGCAGTTATATGGCTGATTATAAGGAAGATAATTGCTGTCATCATCTTCAAAAGCGAATTGAAGAATCTTCATACCTGGTAATCCGAACTTATCACGTAATGCACGAACTTCATCTGTAATAATACCGAGATCTTCTGCGATGATAGGTGGTTCTTCTCCAAAAGATTGAGTTAATGTTTCAAAGAAATCATCCTTCGGTCCATCAACCCATTTGCCATTTAAAGCAGTTTCAGAATCAGCAGGAATCTCCCAGTAGCTTTCTAAACCGCGGAAATGGTCAATACGAACGATATCACTTAATAAGAACTGTGTCTTAAAACGATCCATCCACCATGTATAATTGGTCTTTTTGTGGTATTTCCAGTCATAAAGAGGATTCCCCCATAACTGTCCGGTGGCGCTGAAATAGTCTGGTGGTACTCCGGCTACAACGGTTGGGAATCCATCAGAATCTACCTGGAATAATCTTGGTTCAGCCCACACATCAGAACTGTCACCAGAAACGAAGATCGGGATATCACCGATTAAAAGGATATCGCGCTCATTTGCGTAAGCTTTGAGCTGGCTCCACTGGCGGAAGAATGTCCACTGGAGGAACTTCTCATAAAGAATCTCATCTTCAAGGTCACGTTCGATGACAGCTTTCTGAGATTTCGTTGGTTTGCGGTATTTCTTCTCCCATTCTAACCAGTGAAGTCCGCCTTTGGACTTCTTGATTGCCATAAACATAGCATAATCATCTAACCAGTGAGAGCTTTTACAGAAAAGAGCCAGTTCGGATTTAAGCTCGCTTTCTTCCGGAAGTTCTTTAAAACGGGTAAATGCCTTTTTGAAAAGTTCTTCTTTGTATGCCTGTACAGCCTTAAAGTCAACTTCTTCTTCCGGGAAAGCAGGAACATTACTTAAGTCCGACTCCGCAAGAAGACCTTCCTGCATAAGAAGCTCTGGACTGATCAGTAATGGCTGTCCGGCAAAAGAGGAGAAGCACTGATAAGGACTATTATGTCCTCCGGTAGGGCCAAGAGGAAGTGTCTGCCATAAATGCTGTCCAGCTTCCTGTAAGAAATCTACAAAACGATAGGCTTCCGGACCTAAATCTCCAACGCCAAACTTACCTGGTAAGGATGTTGGGTGAACTAAAATACCAGAAAGACGACGCATTTTTTTTAATAGTGAAAATTTATCGTTCATACGAACCTCCCTTAAATGAAATATTACTGATGTTTATTATACTGAATTTTGACAAAAATCGCAATGATTCATTAGGATTCATTAAAGTTTGAAATTTGAAAAAATTGACGATACAAAACAACTTTACAGCATTTTTTGTTGGAACGTTTTGGGGGCGAATCACAGCAGAGATGTTTTTTTGCTTTTAAATTAGGAAAAACAGTGCTATAATAACTCATACTATATCCGTAACAATTTAAAATCAGAGAGATTACTGCTCAGTCGCAGACTACACAGTGGGTTTGTGTGTGAGCCGGAAATAATGTATATTTCCTAATTGGGAGAAAGAAATGAAACGAGAAAAGAATATATCAAGAAAGGTCGCACTGAATTTATGGTTGCCTATTATTGTGGTGGTCTTTATATTGGTAGCGGCCTTAGGTGTGATAGAAGTGAATCCTGGTCTCGGATATACGATCTTAGTGGGAGATGTCATATATCTTATTGCATCTGTTTTGTGTTATGAATATACAGAAAAGATGATTAATAATGAATTGCTTACAGCAGGGTTTGAACAGAGTCAGATCCAGAAGCAGATTCTTAAAGAACTGCCGGTGCCGTATGTAATGACAGACCAGTCAGGAACGATTATCTGGTATAATAAACAGTTTTCAGAAATCGCGGGACAAAAGATCATAAAAAAGAGTATCACACAGATTTTTCCGGGCCTTTACAAAAAGGTTTTTCCACAGAATGGACAGACGAAAGAATACTGTATCACACAGGAAGAACATAAATATCATGTGGAATGTAAGAGTATGGTATTTAAGAATCTGGAGCGTGGAAAAGAGGAAGAGATTCAGGATGATGGGGCTGAAGGAGATGTTCTTCAGGTATTTTACTTTTTTGATGAGACCCAGCTTCGTGGATATGAGGAAGAGTCGAAGAAGAAGAGTCTGGTTGCCGGACTGATCTATATTGATAATTACGAAGAAGTTCTTGAAAATATGGAAGAAGTAAGGCAGTCGCTTTTACTTGCATTAGTAGAACGAAAGATTATGAAGTACATGCAGGGACTTGATGCGATCATCAAAGGTTTCGAGAAGGATAAGTTTCTCTTTGTATTTGAGGAAGAGAAGCTCGAAGAGCTGATGGAATCTAAATTTTCTATTCTTGATGAGGTTCGTCTGATCAATATTGGTAATGAGCTGTCCATGACATTAAGTATTGGTGTTGGTGTGAATGGAGGAAGCTATACCGAAACATATGAAAGTGCAAGAATGGCAATGGATCTTGCCCTTGGCCGAGGTGGAGACCAGGCAGTAGTAAGAGATGGGGATACGATTTCTTATTACGGAGGCAAGACACAGAAAGTAGAGAAGAGTACAAGAGTAAAGGCAAGAGTGAAAGCGCATGCACTGCGTGAGATCATGCTTACGCATGATAAGATTTTTGTCATGGGACATAAGAATCCGGATGCAGACTGTGTCGGTGCGGCTCTTGGTATTTATCGTCTGTCAAAGACTTTAGGTAAGAGCACATATATTGTTATGGATAAGGATTGTCCGGCGATAGAACCGATCGTAGAGGGAATCTACAAAGAGCGGGCAGATGAAGAGGAAGATATTTTCGTAACGAATGAGGAAGCTCTGCTTCTTAAAGATAAGTCAGCGATGCTCATTGTTGTAGATGTCAATCTTCCGGCAATGACAGAGTGTCCGGAGCTTTTAAAGTCTGTCTCAACGATTGTTGTTCTTGATCACCACAGACAGAATAATGAAACGATAAAGAACGCAGTTGTTTCTTATGTAGAACCGTACGCATCGTCAACCTGTGAGATGGTAGCGGAGATTTTACAGTATATCGTAGATAAGCCGAAGCTTAAGAATATCGAGGCAGATGCCATGTATTCCGGTATTCTCGTAGACACCGATAATTTTGTTATAAAAGCAGGTGTCCGTACTTTTGAGGCGGCGGCTTTTTTAAGAAGAGCAGGTGCAGATGTGACCCGCGTAAGAAAGATGTTTCGTGAAGATATGGAACATTGCCGGATACGGACAGCCATTATTAACAAGGCTGAGATTTACATGAATGAATTTGCCATTTCCACATTCGATGGAGCAAATGTATCCGGAGCGACTGTTGTCGGGGCGAAGGCGGCCAATGCATTGTTAAATATACAGGGAATCCGGGGAAGTTTTGTTTTGACGTCGTTACAGGACTGTATATATATCAGTGCGCGTTCCATTGATGAGCTTAATGTACAGGTCATCATGGAGAAGTTCAATGGCGGCGGTCATCTTACGATGGCGGCGGCCCAGTTAAAAGATGTTACCCTTGAAGAAGCAAAGCAGCAGTTAGAAGAAGTTTTGCGGCAGATGCGTGAAGATGGCGATATATAAGATTTCTAAATACGTACTCTCAGAGTCTTTATCTCAGTCGAGAAGACTCCCACCTCTTTCAGGTGGTGAGTGACATTAACAATATAGGAGGATTAAAATGAAAGTTATTTTATTAGAAGACGTAAAGTCTCTTGGAAAAAAAGGTCAGTTAGTGGAAGTGAATGCAGGATATGCAAGAAACTTTATCCTTCCAAAGAAGCTTGGTGTAGAAGCTACCAGCAAAAATATCAATGATTTAAAGCTTCAGAAGGCACATGAAGATAAGGTGGCAGCAGAACAGTTAGCAGCAGCGAAAGTTCTTGCAGAAGAACTCAAAGATAAGAGTGTAGAGCTTAAGATGAAAGTAGGAGAAGGCGGACGTACATTTGGCGCAATCTCCACAAAAGAAATTGCCGCAGCAGCGAAAGAACAGCTTGGTTACGATATCGATAAAAAGAAGATTTCCGTAAATGAAGCGATCAAGAGCCTTGGTGTTCATAATGTAAAGATTAAGTTACATCCTAAAGTAACTGCAGAACTTAAAGTAAAAGTAACAGAAAAGTAATATTAAAAATTCATATTTCTTATAATGAACTTTTAAAATATTTCTATATTTTAGTGGTGTTGTTATACTAAAGCTATATAGGAAACTATAAAATAGCAACCCCAGTAACGCATCAGAAGACAGGCGGGAATTGAGATTATAATCTCAATTCCCGCCGTCTTAGAAAGGATCATCAATGCCAACAGTAGACGAGAATTTTATAAAAAGAATACAGCCTCACAGTGAGGAGGCGGAGCGTTCCGTTTTAGGTTCCATGCTGATGGACAGGGATGCTATCGTTGAGGCAGAAGATATCCTCACGAAGGAAGACTTTTATCAGCGCCAGTACGGAATCGTATTTGAGGCAATGGTAGAACTTTACCGGGAAGGAAAGGCAGTCGATCTGATTACTCTCCAGAATAAGCTAAAAGAAAAGGAAGTTCCGGAAGAACTGATGAGCCTTGACTTTTTTCGTGATCTGGTAGAAGTAGTTCCTACAGCAGCCAATATTGGACAGTATGCAAAGATTGTTCACGATAAAGCAACGTTACGTGCACTGATTAAGGTAACGGAGAATATAGGGAATGAATGTTATCTTGGGAAAGAAGATACGGAAGCGATTCTTGAAAAAACAGAGAAAGATATTTTCGGTCTTCTACAGAATCGAAACCGTATGTCAGACTTTGTTCCAATTCAGCAGATCGTTTTGAATTCTTTGAGTGCGATAGAAGAAGCCTCAAAGACAAAAGGGCGGGTTACCGGTGTAGCTACTGGTTTTACAGAGCTTGATTATAAACTGACCGGCCTTCATCCGGCAGAGCTTATTCTTGTGGCTGCACGTCCGGCAATGGGAAAGACAGCATTCGTCCTTAATATTGCACAGTATGCAGCGTTTAAAGATAATCATGCCGTTGCCATGTTCAGTCTTGAAATGTCAAAAGAACAGCTTGTAACAAGACTCATGGCATCAGAATCCATGGTAGATTCTCAGCAGATGCGAACCGGTGATCTAAGAGATTCCGACTGGGAAAAGCTTTTAGAGGGCGCTGCCCTTATCGGTAATTCAAAGCTTATCATTGATGATACAGCGACAACGCTGGCAGAGATTCGTTCTAAATGTCGAAAATATAAGCAGACATACGGAATAGAGCTGGTCGTGATCGATTACCTTCAGCTTATGACCGGAAGCGAATCCCGAAGGAATGAATCCAGACAGCAGGAAATCTCCGAGATTTCCAGAGCACTTAAAGTTTTAGCAAGGGAACTGGATGTTCCTATCATTGCCCTCTCGCAGCTTTCGCGAGCAGTAGAGGCAAGACAGGATCATAAACCGATGCTTTCAGACCTTCGAGAGTCAGGAGCAATCGAGCAGGATGCCGATGTGGTTATGTTCCTGTACAGAGATGAATATTATAATCCGGATACCGAGAAAAAGAATTTGGCAGAAGTAATTGTTGCCAAGCAGAGAAACGGTTCTACCGGAAGTGTCGAGCTGGTATGGCTTGGTCAGTATACGAAGTTTGCGAATAAAGAGCGGGTTATGTAGATAACCTGCTTTTTTTGCCCGTATTTGTCAGTAATTATCTTTATTTAGAGGACGAATGGCATTGAGAGTGCTTTCTTAAAGTTGCTATAATAAAACCATGCTTGAGTATGTTTCAGGTAAAATATATTGTGTGGAACAGGAGCGGATCATATTATGAAAGAAAACAAATATACCATCTCAGAAGCCGCCCGGCTTTTGTCGGTGGAAAATCATGTCCTTCGTTACTGGGAAGAGGAACTTGAACTTAAAATACCAAGAAATGAACTGGGGCACCGCTATTATCGTGAAGAAGAAATACAGCTGTTACACTGTATCAAAGAATTAAAGAATAAAGGCTTTCAATTAAAAGCAGTCAAAGAAGTACTGCCGGATTTAGAGCAAAAAAAGCTGATTGATATACATAAACTACTGACAACACAGGAAGAACTTGAGAATCAGGAATTAGAGCAGCTAGAACAGGCAAGGAAGAAAGAAATGACACAAAGAGAAGAGGTACAAAGACAAGATATACAAAAAGAAAACAGAAGAAAAGAAACCGAAGAAAAAAATAAAAACATAGCAGGAAGAAACAGAGAAGAGACAGAAGTTGATTCTGGAAAAAACTGCAAAGTAATCGCGATTCATAATAAAACAGAAGATGCAGCAGTTGCAGAACGAGAAGCGAAAATGCAGCAATTTGAAGATATTATGGGCAGGATTGTTGGTAAAGCACTTCGTGAACAGGCAGAAAATCTTGGAGATGCCATGGGGAATCATCTCTGCAATAAAATGCTTCGGGAAGTAGACGAGCTGATGGTAGAGCAGGAACAGCGCGAAGAGGAACGATATAAACGGCTGGATGAAACAATCCGAAGTGTTCAAAAAGCAAGACAGGAAGTAGCGGTATCCAAAGATGGCACAAGAAAAAAGAGCCTGTTTTTCCGTAAAAATAAGCGGAAATTATAATATATACTTTCGTGACATTTTTTTGATAAACGAGAATGTAAAAGCCTGGTATAGCATCATAAATGTTATATCAGGCTTTCTTGAATTAAAATAAATAAAAAAGACACCGCATTCACGATGTCTTCTTTACACTTCGTTAATCGTAACGAATTATTCCTGGCTGATAGCACCTGCTGGGCAAACGCCTGCACAAGAACCGCAATCCATGCATGTATCTGCATCGATAACGTACTTTCCATCACCTTCGCTGATAGCGCCTGCTGGGCATTCGCCTTCACAAGTTCCACAACTAATACAATCATCAGAAATTACATATGCCATTATAGTATCCTCCTTTAGATTAGATAAATTGAACTTTATGTTCTGTATTCCTTATTCTATACTAGATTTCTTTTAATATCAAGCATAAACTGAGAGAAAAATTGTATTAAATTTTGTAAGATATTAAATTACTTTTAACTATTGACGTTTGGGGTTGTATACAAATGGAAATTCATTTATAATGTTGGTAAAGCAATCCAGATAGGACATGGGTAGTGCCCCAAAAGGAGGCTAGATGAATGAGAAGTGATGAACAGGGATATAAAACGATAGGATTGATGATTTTTACGGTAATCATCATTTTTTCTGTTGTAGGAATTGTAATTATTGGGTTTAAGATGGTTAAGAAGAATGAAGAGGCAAAGCTGGTTGCTGCTGCTGATACAGAATATATGAAGAAACAGAAGCAGGATGTAGAATCACAGGAGGGCTCGCAGGAAGAGAAGAGTACAGAAGAGAGTTTAAACATAGAAGAGTTTTTTGATTTTGCCACTGACTCGGATAAGAATACGAATGTGGCTGCAAATGCAGATCCAGATTCTGATACAGAAGTCAGTGAGGCAGATGCAAGGGTATATCTTATTCAGGGGAATGAGAAGAGTTCAAACCGCTACGAGAAGGCAGATCATTTATCCTATACAACGGTGACGAAGTATACATTAGAGGATTTATCGATTCTTGATTCATATGGATTGAAGATTACAAGGAATGAAATTTTTGCCCGTCATGGAAGAATGTTTAACGATCAGGAGTTACAGGAGTATTTTAAACGACAGCAGTGGTATGTTCCACAGATTGCGGCGAATGATTTTGATACCTCCTGTCTGAATGAAGTAGAAAAATATAACGTAAATCTTATCAGTGTTTATGAAGAACAGATTGGTGGAAAGTGACTTGACTTCCTGATACAAATCATGTAAAAGAGTTTTGGATAAAATGTTTTGTGGAAAATGTATAAAAAACAGTTGAATAATATAGCATAATGCGCTATAATACCCATGGAAATAAATATTCTTCAGGGCAGGGTGTAATTCCCGACCGGCGGTAAGCGTTTTTGATTTGTGTTTTGATATGTTTTGATATTAGAAAGAAGCGTAAGCCCGCGAGCGACAGCATGATCCGGTGTGATTCCGGAGCCGACGGTACAGTCCGGATGTGAGAAGAAGAAAGAGACTATGTAAGTATTATGAATGATTAAGATAATTATAGCCCTGAAATTTATCGATGTAGATTTCAGGGTATTTTTATTTTACAGGCTTCTTTCTTTATCTGATTTTTTATCTGATTTTACTTGCAGGAGGTTTGAGACATGCCGGAAGAGAAGTATATGAGAAGAGCCATAGAACTGGCGAAGAAGGGAAGCGGCCATGTGAACCCGAATCCACTGGTTGGAGCTGTTATTGTAAGAGACGGTGAGATTATCGGTGAGGGCTATCACGAATGTTATGGACAGCTTCATGCAGAGCGTAATGCGATAGCGAATGCGAAGAAGAGAGGAAACAGTCTAGAAGGCAGTACGATCTATGTAACATTAGAGCCATGTTGCCATTACGGGAAGACCCCTCCTTGCACGGAAGCGATTATTGAGGAGAAGATTGCGAGAGTAGTTGTTGGTTCAGACGATCCGAATCCATTAGTATCCGGTAAGGGATTTCAGATGCTTCGCGAGAAAGGAATCGAGGTGATTCCACATTTTCTTAAAGAAGAATGTGATGCGATGAATCATGTGTTTTTCCACTATATCCGTACCGGAACACCATATGTTGCGATGAAGTATGCGATGACGATGGATGGCAAGATTGCCTGTTATACTGGGGATTCTAAGTGGGTAACCGGCGAGGAATCAAGGGCACATGTTCAGACGCTTCGTAATCATTATAAAGGTATTATGGCAGGAATCGGAACAGTTCTTGCGGATGACCCGATGCTCAACTGCCGTATAGAAGGCGGAAGAGACCCGATTCGTATTATTACTGATAGTCATTTGCGGATTCCGATGGACTCCCAGCTTGTACGAACTGCCGGACAGCAGCCACTTATTGTAGCGTGTCTGCCGGATGCCGATGAAGAGAAGGCAGCACAGCTTCAGGAAAAGGGTGTGGAAGTATTACGGATTCCGGGAGTAACGACAGCGGATATAACAGAAGAACAAAAAGAAGGGATTTCCCTGCCGGTTCTGATGAAGGAACTTGGGGCACGTAAGATTGATGGTATCCTTTTAGAAGGCGGCGGTCAGCTTAACGAGAGTGCATTGCAGGCAGGAATTGTGGACAGAATATATTGTTATATTGCTCCTAAGATTTTTGGAGGGGCACAGGCAAAGACTCCGGTAGAAGGACAGGGACTTACCCGGGCAGCCGATGCATGGCAGTTTAATAGAATAGGAATGCAGGAATTCGGGCAGGATATTTTACTGGAATACGAAAAAGCGCAGGAATTGCAGTAATCGGCAGTTTTCGAAGAAAAATGAGCGGATTATGAATGTTTTTGAAGATTGCGAAAGTGCAAAGCATGCAGTGATCTGGTATCAAAGAAGTCAAATTGTATAGAAGCATAGAAAGGCAGATTGTATGTTTACAGGAATTATTGAGGAAGTAGGAGAAATCCAGAGCATTAAAAAAGGTGCGAATTCCGCAGTCATTACAATTAAAGCAAGTACTGTTTTAGGAGATCTGCATCTGGGTGACAGTGTAGCGCTTAACGGTGTCTGTCTCACAGCAGTATCTATTGGAAAGAATAATTATTCTGTAGATGTGATGCATGAGACATTAAGACGAACGAATCTTGGTGAGTTAAAGAGCGGAAGCAAGGTCAACCTTGAGAGAGCGATGGCGGCAAACGGAAGATTTGGCGGACATATCGTAGCAGGACATGTTGATGGAACAGGAACTATTTCTTCCATGAAGAAGGATGATAATGCTGTATGGATCACGATAGATACTTCTGCAGCAATATTAAAATATATTATAAGTAAAGGATCTATCACGATTGATGGAGTAAGTCTTACCGTAGCAAAGGTTGATAATAAGAGCTTTGCAGTTTCTGTTATTCCACATACGGGACAGAATACGACCCTTCTTGACAAGAAGCCGGGCGATACCGTAAATCTTGAGAATGATATGGTAGGTAAATATGTTGAGAAGCTTCTTCAGTATGGAAGTATACCGGATGAGGAAGAAGAGAGCACGACAGAGAAAACGGGCATTACAATGGATTTTCTCAGACAAAATGGATTCTAATTAAGGGAGGACCTAGGATAAATGAGCGACATTAAGTTTAACACAATCGAAGAAGCAATTGCTGATTATAAAGCAGGAAAGATGGTTATCGCAGTAGACGATGACGATATGGAGAATGAAGGTTCTCTTCTGGTAGCCGGCGAATTTGCCACACCAGAAGTTATCAACTTTATGGCAACGAATGCCAAAGGTTTAATTACAATGCCGATGTCTGAAGATGTAGCAAGACAGCTTGGATTAGAGGCATTGATCTGGCAGGGAACAGACGGAGAGCCATCCGTATCTACAGTATCCTTTGACAAAGCAGATGCACCAACAGGAATTTCCGCACAGGACCGTTCCGCAACAGTTATCGCTGCAACAAAGGAAGATGCCAGACCGGAAGATTTCCGTATGCCGGGTCATATGTTCCCGAAGGTAGCAAGAAAGGGCGGCGTATTAAAGAGAACAGGATTTACAGAAGCAGCAGTAGATTTAGCAGTTATGTCAGGACTTCGTCCGGTAGGACTTTGCTGTGATATTCTTGACGAAGACGGTTTTGTAGGAAAGCTTCCTGATCTCGTAGAATTTGCAAAGAAATACGACATAAAGCTTATCACAATTGCTGATATGATTCAGTATAGAAGAAAGACAGAATGCTTCGTAAGTCGTGAAGCAGAAGCAGATTTCCCAACACACTATGGACATTTCCGTATCTTTGGATATGTTAATAAGTTAAACGGAGAGCATCACGTTGCCATCGTCAAAGGGGATGTGTCAGACGGTAAACCAGTATTATGCCGAGTACATTCAGAATGTCTTACCGGTGATGCATTAGGTTCCCGTCGTTGTGACTGTGGACAGCAGTATCGCGCAGCAATCCAGATGATCGAAAAAGAAGGCCGCGGCGTTCTCTTATACATGCGTCAGGAAGGTCGTGGAATCGGTCTTATCAATAAGTTAAAAGCATACCAGCTTCAGGATACAGGAATGGATACAGTAGAAGCGAACCTTGCATTAGGATTCCCGGAAGATTTAAGAGATTACGGAATTGGTGCACAGATTCTTGCAGACCTTGGAATCAAAGAACTTCGTCTGATGACAAATAACCCGGCAAAGGTAGTTGGATTATCCGGATATGGTATCGAGATTGTAGAGCGTGTTCCGATTATCATCGAGGCAAACTCTGATGACTTATTCTACCTGAAAACAAAGCAGGAAAAGATGGGACATTACACAAAATACTAAATAAAGCAGCTTTGTCTGATCAGACTTTATAAAGAACAACTTGTTAAATATTTAAAATAAATGGAGGATAAAAAGATGGCATATCATGTAATCGAAGGAAATGTAGTAGGAAAAAAGGAGAAAATCGGAATCGTGTGTGCACGTTTCAATGAGTTTATTGTATCTAAGTTATTAGGCGGAGCGATTGATGGTCTTGTACGTCATGGAATTTCAGAAGAAAACATTGACGTAGCATGGGTACCAGGAGCATTCGAAATTCCATTAATCTGTGAAAAAATGGTTAAGACAGGTAAATACGATGCAGTAATCGCTCTTGGAACAGTAATCAGAGGCTCAACAAGCCACTATGACTATGTATGTAATGAAGTATCCAAAGGTGTTGCACAGGTTGGTCTGCAGGCAGGTATTCCGGTAATGTTCGGAATTCTTACAACAGAAAATATCGAGCAGGCAATCGAACGTGCAGGAACAAAAGCAGGAAACAAAGGTTATGATTGTGCTGTAAGTGCGATTGAAATGATCAATCTTATTAAAGCCATTGAAAAATAAGCAGTTTATCTGTATTTAATTTTGTGCCTGAACAGTTATAAACTTTCTAAAAAAGACAGTTTTTGAGAAATAATCAAGAATAACTGACAATCTAACGGTTGAACTTTTTTCTTTCATGTATTATACTGAAATTCAGGCTTGCAAAAGTCAAAATAAACAGATAAAACCGCTTGATAGCTCGTAGGAGCATAAGCAATATACGAATTGGAGGTATATATTTATGGCACAGCAGATTACAAAACAGACATTAATTGGCGAAATGCTTCAGATGGATATGGGAATCGCAGCAATCTTAATGGCAGCAGGAATGCACTGTGTAGGATGCCCATCTTCCGCTATGGAAAGTTTAGAAGAAGCTTGCATGGTACATGGAATGGATGCTGACCAGGTATTAAAACGCATCAACGATTACCTTGCAAATAAAGACAAATAATCTCTAAATTGTAGATTTAATACGACGAAAAAAGAAAAATGACCTATCCCAGATACGGCTTCGAAGCATTTGGGCTAGGTCATTTTTTAGTATTTGTGTATAATAATTCTTGACATGATATATACTATGATATATATTAGAAATATAAGGAGGTGCGGGAAAATGATGACAGCAAAGTTGTTTGAGAATGGAAGAAGTCAGGCAGTAAGACTACCTAAAGAATATCGTTTTAGCGGAGAGGAGGTTGCGATCAATAAAGTTGGTGACATTGTTTTTCTTATGCCGAAAGATAATAAGTGGGCTGGATTTTTAAGTAGTTTTTCTCTTTTTTCTGATGATTTTATGGAAGATGGAAGAGAAGAACCACAAGTGCAGGAGCGTGAAGTTTTATGAAATATATGTTAGACACAAATATTTGTATCTATGCTATCAAACATAAACCAGAAATAGTAATAAAGAATTTTTTACAGCACGATCCAGATGAAATATGCATATCTTCAATTACATATGCAGAATTAATGTACGGAGTTGAAAAAAGTCAGGCAGTAGACAGAAACAGAATGGCGATGGCAATGTTTTTATCACCGATTACGATTAGAGAATTTAATGCTGCTGCGGCAGAAGAGTACGGAAAAATAAGAGCAGATTTGGAGAAGAAAGGAACGCCTATTGGTCCGATGGATATGCTGATCGCGGCACATGCAAAAGCGGAGAAGCTGATTATAGTCACGAATAACGTAAAAGAATTTAACCGAGTCAACGATCTGACAATTGAGAATTGGGTAGAAGAATCCAATACTAACAGATGAAACAGTAACAAGAGAAAGTACAGTAATACATCTTCTCATAGTAGGTATGGAAACATAAGTTAGTATTGGGCTTATTGATTTTTTGAATTGATAAAACCTTAAACCAGCTCACAAAGCATTTCAATAGCATTCTCTGCGAGTATTGTCTGAAAATGCTCCCTGAAATATGCTGGTGTTGCATAAGATGCGGAGATTCTCACACCAAAGTCTGCGGCAATATTGCAGGCGCGGTGGAAGGCATCTTCCTGACTTTCTGCCTTGCGCAGGATCATATAGTAATTATTAGAAACAGAATCTTTATACAGGGAACTTTCTCCTTCATAGAATGGAGCCAGGAAAGAACCAAGCTGGGATGCCTGGGAGAAGTTACGGAAAGAGTAATACTGGCAGTCGTGAGCGGCTGTTTTCTTTTCGTTCTTTTTCTTGAGGGCATCTTTTTTAGCCTGGGCGATCGCCTGTGTGAAAGGTGCGATCAAATCCAGTGCTTCATCGATGGCAGAGCGTTCCTTGGAAGAGTCTGCTTTAGAAGAGCTGGTCTGATAGGAATCAGAACCGTCTAAATCTTCTGAAGAAGAGAAGGGAAGAGGTTCCTCACCTATCTCGTCGTCATCTTCTTCGTCATCGAGAAAATCGATGGTATCGAAATCATCATCGTCTATCTCGGAAAAATCTTCGTCAAATGAGTCATCCATATTTATTTTAGAGAATCTTGAAAATCGAGTATCAAGTTCGTCAGGATCTTCTACTTTAGTAACGACTAGAACGAGGCAGTCATTAGATATTGGGATTGCTTCGATCATAAGAGGGATATTCTCTGCTTCAAATCCAAGCTCAGCGGATGCCTGCTGCATCATGTCGCGGAATAATTCTTTCGCTTTTTCGGAACCATAGGCAAGCTCGGAAAGATGAAGCTGTCTCTGGGTTAAATCTTCTTTACTTAAAGTGCAACGTATCTGGGTGTCACTTAATTTCTCTAATTTCATAAAATCACTTCCTTTTTCAAAAAATAATCTGTCAGCAGGTACGGATAGGCAATGCTGTAATATGCCACAGATGCCGGCTTTTTCTAAAATATGTGCAGATATATGCTGACAGATATCTGTGTGTATAGTATAAACATTATTCCCCAAACTGTAAAGTGTTAAAATGTGCCGCAGATAGCGGAATATTGCACTTTAAGAAAAAGGAAAGAAAATACACAAGGAAAATATTGTAAAATAAAAACAAAAATGGTATACTGTGCTTGCGCTGGTATTTCCGGTGGTGAAGAGAGGATACAGAGCAAACAGGCAGCAGGTAGTAACATAGTTAGTAATATAGCTAGTAACAGATGAATACAGGATGATCAGTCAGCTGGTAACAAGTAAGTGAGATATCAGTTTCAGAATAGGAACGTATTTTGCAGCAAGAATGTGAGGTATTCTTGCGTATATCCATAGTCATATCAGAAGATACTTTATATCAGAAGATATTTTATTAGTTAGGTTTCGGATAATATCGACGGTGAATTCGTCGGATGAACGTGCAGAAACTGCATAATTCCCATAGCAATTTGAAAGGCTGCCTTTTCCTGTATCGTCTCTTCTGCAATCATAGCAGCTTCAGATGGATTCGAGAGGAAGCAGACTTCAGCAATCACAGTCGGAGTATCATTATCCCGAAGAAGATAATAGTCGGTATTTGCTTTAATTTTCCGGTGGTTTTCTATTCCTGTAAGGCTGTGCATCTGTGCTTGTATCAGACCGGCGAGACGTTTGCTTTCGGGATAATTTGGGTGATAGAATACTTGGGCTCCGCAGGAAGAAGAATCAGGGAAGCTGTTTTGATGTATACTTACTGCACAGTTTATTTTACTTTCTCTGATAAGCGCTTTTCTTTTTTTTAGATCACTGGATTTTTTATTGGAGGAACTGCCATCTTCGAGGCTTCGGTCTTCACTCCGGGTCAGGATAACCTTAATACCATTCTGTTCCAGGACAGATTTACATTTTAGAGTAATAGCAAGATTAATATCTTTTTCTTTAATACCGGAAGCACTTACTTTCCCCGGGTCAGCTCCGCCATGTCCGGCATCAAGAAGAACACAGAAGTTTTCTGTTGCCTGGAACGTAGCATAAGAAAGGGCCATATGACCGACAAAGAATGCGCCGGCAGCGAAACAAAACAGCAATATAGATAGAATAATGGGATGCGTATGTATCTTCATAATGCAGATCCTTAATTATTATATATATCATTATATATATGAGAAAAAAAGAGAGTACATAACCGGTAGAGAGTGTAAAAGTGCTGAAAAATACAGACGTAAAGGTGGCTTTTTTTGACTTTATAGCCAAAACGTGATATGATGCAAAAGTCAGTTAATATATTTTTAGATAATCGATTTTATAATGTGCTAAGTGCAGGAACGCGGTCGTTTAGGCAGCGTTTGATCAATATATCAGAGGTGAACATTTGTGGAGACAGAATTATTAAATATAGAGAGTGTGTCGTCAGAACAGAAGGCGGCAGCACTGAGAAAGGCCGGAGAGATTATCCGGGAAGGTGGTCTGGTGGCTTTTCCAACAGAAACAGTATATGGTCTTGGAGCAGATGCCCTGAATGCAGAGGCGGCAGCTAAGATCTATGCGGCGAAGGGAAGACCTTCGGACAATCCTCTTATCGTGCATATCCACGATATCAGCCAGGTGTATGAGATTGCAGAAGAAGTTCCGGATGAGGCGAAGGCAGTCATGGAGAAGTTCTGGCCGGGACCTTTGACAATTATTTTAAATAAAAAGAGTTGTGTACCGGACGGGACAACCGGAGGACTTCATACGGTCGCGATTCGTATGCCGTCTCATCCGATCGCAAGAGATTTTATCCGGGAGAGTGGAAGAATGATCGCAGCTCCGAGTGCGAATACATCGGGAAGACCGAGTCCGACACTTGCATCCCATGTATATGAGGATATGCAGGGCAGAATTCCTCTTATTCTTGACGGAGGAGCTGTCGGAATAGGGATTGAATCCACGATCATTGATATGAGTACAGGTATTCCGACCATTTTAAGACCGGGATATATTACGAAGGATATGTTAGAAGAAGTTTTGCCGGAGGTGAAGATTGATCCGGCAGTTTCCGGACGTACTATGAAGAAGGACATTGTAGCTAAGGCACCGGGAATGAAGTATCGTCATTATGCGCCTAAAGGCCAGCTTACTCTGGTAGAAGGTGATAAGGATAAAGTGATCGCTAAGATTAATGAACTTGTCAGAGAGAAGAAGGAAGAGGGATATAAAGTAGGTGTGATAGGAACTGACGAAACGTTGGATGCTTATCATGCGGATATTTTAAGAAGTATTGGAAGCAGACAGAAGCCGGAATCTGTTGCGGCAAATCTGTACCGCATTCTCAGGGAATTTGATGATCTGGAATGTGATTATATGTATTCAGAGAGTTTTTTTGAGCAAGGTTTGGGGAATGCTATTATGAACCGTATGCTAAAAGCAGCCGGCTATCATCTGATTACACTATAGGAGGGATTAGTTTGGATTATCGCAAGATTATTATAGTGGGAGAGACTAATATAGGCCGGAGCTTTATGGCAGAATGTATTTTACGAGGTATATTGCAGAAGAGAAACTGCCAGAATATAGAGGTAGTGTCAAGAGGACTGGTTGTACTTTTCTCAGAGCCGGTTGCTCCGGGAGCGGCAAAGATCTTAAGAGAAAAGGGTTATAGCATAGAGAATTTCCGGTCTGCTCAGCTTACGGAAGAAGATCTTGCATCAGCAGATCTGGTGCTGACTATTACAAAAGGACTGGCAGAACAGATCAAAGAATCTTTTGATGTACAGACAGCCAGCTATATGTCAATAGGAACATTCATAGATATAGACAGTACAGAAGCAGAGGAGAAGATTCCGAAGGTGACAGAAGAAGACCCAGAGACATATCAGCAGTGTTTTGACATACTAGAGCCGTTGATGGAAGCGGTTGCAGACAGAATTATCGGAGAACTTCTTGTATGATACGAAGAAAGAAGGACTATACTTTTTTAAGGATGCTTGCGTTGATCACTCAGTTGGGAATCAGTATGCTGACCTGTATATTCCTTTGTATGATCATTGGAAAGTTTTTATCTGAGAGACTGCAGATCAGCTGGATTTTTCCGCTGTTTCTTCTGTTGGGAATATTAGCGGGATTCCGTTCCTGCTATATGATGATCATGCGTTTTATAAAGTAAAAATTTGTGTGCAGTTGGCAAAGATTTTTCACCTGCATCAGTGGGAGAAGGAAAGGAGAATCAGATAAAGGTGAACTGGAGAAGATGGATAAATAAAGACAATGAGACTTTATTTGATTTGATTTTCGGATGTATTGTATACAGTATTGTTTTTGAAGTAATAGGACTTCTTGTCGTGGAGAATAAAGGCAGCTACAGTATGGGACTTTTGCTTGGAACAGCTGTGGCGGTCGGACTTAGTGTGAGCATGTACAAGGGCCTGAACCGTTGTCTTGTGATGACAGAACAGAAGGCGGGAAGAAGTATGGCACTTGGCTCACTTTTCAGATCAGCGGTTATATTGTTGGCTGCATGGATCGGAATGCGCTCAGGATATTTTAGTTTTCCGGGAATCATCATTGGAATCCTTGGGTTGAAGATATCTGCACATTTCCATGCATATACTAATGTATATATAACAAAAAAATTATATAAGAAAGGAAGGTAAAGGTATGGGAAGCAGCGATGTGGATTTTTTTATCCATAGTTATTATGAATTTAAGCTGTTTGGGACTACCCTCTCTATTAATACTACTATGGTTACAACAGTGATCGTCTGTCTGATATTACTGGCATTGATATTGTTCGCCAGATATGAGATCATGAAAGATTATGACGAACCGAATGTTGTACAGAATGTAGTAGAGATGATCGTAGAGAAGATGGATGCCATGGTTGAGAACAACATGGGTATTCATGCGAAGAAGTACCTGAATTACGTGGAGGCGCTGATGGCGTTTATCTTTTTATCCAATATTTCAGGACTTTTCGGACTACGGCCGCCAACAGCAGATTTTGGAACCACATTCGGTCTGGCGCTGATCACATTTGTGATGATTGAATATGCGTGGATAAAGACAAAGGGATTTGGAATCATAAAAGATTTATTAGATCCGTTTCCAATCTTTCTCCCAATTAATATCATCAGTGAGTTTGCCACGCCGGTCTCCATGTCACTGCGTTTGTTCGGTAACGTAACAGCAGGAACCATTATGCTGGGCCTGTGGTACGCATTGATGCCGTGGTTTGCAAAGATTGGAATACCGGCATTTCTACATGCATATTTTGATTTCTTTTCCGGAGCAATCCAGACGTATGTATTTGGAATGTTGACAATGGTATTCGTAGCGAACCGTTATGAGTAAGAATTTAGAAGAAATGGTTTGCTGACAAAAGAGTGAAGTGTATTTAAGGAGGAGTTTATTATGACAGGAATTACAAACGAAGGTTTAGTTTTAGCTTGTTCCGCGATTGGTGCAGGTCTTGCGGTTATCGCAGGTATCGGACCTGGTGTTGGTCAGGGTATTGCAGCTGGTTATGGTGCTTCAGCAGTAGGACGTAATCCGGGAGCAAAAGGTGATATCATGTCTACCATGCTTTTAGGACAGGCCGTAGCAGAGACAACAGGTCTTTACGGATTGGTTATCGCGCTGATTCTTCTGTACGCTAACCCATTGATCGGAAAGCTGTAAGATGAGTCCTCGAGAATTCGAAAGGAGGCCATAAAGTGTTATTAGAGGCCCTAAAGTATGATAACAGAATATTTGGTCTGGACCCACAGCTTTTATTTCAGGTAGCATTTCAGATGCTCGCTATCTTTATTTTGTTCTTACTTGCAAGTTATCTGCTTCTTGATCCGGTAAGAAAGATTTTGAATGACCGTAAAGAGCGGGTAATGAAGGAACAAAAAGAGGCGAAGGAGAGTCGGGAACAGGCAGTTCGTTTTAAAGATGAGTACGATACGAAGTTAAAACGAATCGATAAAGAGGCAGAACAGATTTTAAGTGATGCCAGAAAGAAGGCCATGCAGCGGGAGAATGAGATTATCGCAGATGCACGAGCGGAGGCGGCCCGTATCATGGATAATGCAAAGAAAGAAGCAGAGCTTGAAAAGAAACGTGTCAAAGATGAAGTGAAGCAGGAGATCATTACGGTTGCTGCGCTTATGTCTGAGAAGATCATTGCGGCATCTGTTGATGAGGAGACACAGAATGCTCTGTTTGAGCAGACCTTAAAAGAGATGGGGGATAAGACATGGCTAAACGAGTAAGCAGTATTTACGGCAATGCTTTGTTTGAGCTGGCAGCTGAGGAGAACAAGATGGATGCCCTTTTATCCGAAGTGCAGACATTGCAGCAGATTCTTCTTGAGAATGCGGACTTACTCTCTCTTTTAAATCATCCGGAAGTAAGCAAGATAGAGAAGTTAGACTTGCTGAAGAATATATTTTCCGGGCGGGCATCGGATGAGATACTGGGATTCTTAAATATTATTGTGGAAAAGGACAGACAGAAAGACATTCCAAAGATTTTTGAATATTTCGTAGATAAAGCGAAGGAATATAAGGGAATTGGTAAGGTAAAGGTCGTTTCCGCAACAGAACTTTCTGCCCGTCAGAAGGAGAAACTTACAAAGCGTCTTTTAGAGACGACAAAATACACTTCCTTTGAAGTTGATTATCAGGTAGACCCGTCTGTACTTGGCGGGCTGATTATCCGAATAGAAGACAGAGTGTTAGACAGCAGTCTTAAAACGCAGATTGAGAAGCTCAGCAAGGGATTATCAAAGTTGAGTGTGGAGAAAGAAGGTGTAGTTGGGCTTGGTTAATTTAAGACCGGAAGAAATCAGTTCCGTAATCAAGGAGCAGATTAAGAATTATACGGCGAAGCTGGAAACCACAGATGTCGGTACCGTCATCCAGGTGGCAGATGGTATTGCGCGTATTCATGGTCTGGAGAATGCAATGCAGGGAGAACTTCTGGAATTCCCGGGTGAAGTGTACGGTATGGTCATGAACCTGGAGGAAGACAACGTAGGTGTTGTACTTTTAGGAGATTCCCGCGCAGTCAACGAAGGAGACGTAGTAAAAACTACCGGAAGAGTAGTAGAAGTTCCTGTTGGTGATGCACTTACCGGACGTGTTGTTAACGCATTAGGACAGCCGATTGATGAAAAGGGACCGATTGATACAGAAAAGTATCGTCCTGTAGAAAGAGTTGCTTACGGTGTAATCGACCGTCAGGCAGTAGATACTCCGGTACAGACCGGAATCAAGGCGATTGACTCTATGGTGCCGATCGGACGTGGACAGCGAGAGCTTATTATCGGTGACCGTCAGACAGGTAAGACTGCCATTGCGGTTGATACGATCATCAACCAGAAGGGGCAAAATATGCACTGTATTTATGTAGCCATCGGTCAGAAGGCTTCTACAGTAGCAAGTATCGTAAAGACATTAAAAGAACATGATGCAATGGAATATACCACTGTTGTTGCTGCTACAGCCAGTGAATTAGCACCGCTGCAGTATATCGCACCATACGCAGGATGTGCGATCGGTGAAGAGTGGATGGAACGTGGAGAAGACGTACTTATCATTTATGATGATTTAAGTAAGCACGCTACGGCATATCGTACCCTGTCCCTGCTTCTGAGAAGACCGCCGGGACGTGAAGCATATCCTGGAGATGTATTCTATCTCCATTCAAGATTATTAGAGAGAGCATCAAGACTCTCAGAAGAACTTGGCGGAGGTTCCCTTACTGCACTCCCGATTATCGAGACACAGGCAGGTGACGTTTCTGCTTATATTCCGACAAACGTTATCTCTATTACAGACGGACAGATCTATTTGGAGACAGAAATGTTCCACGCAGGTTTCCGACCAGCGATCAATGCGGGTCTTTCCGTATCACGAGTAGGTGGAGCCGCACAGATTAAAGCGATGAAGAAGATCGCAGGTCCAATTCGTACAGAACTTGCACAGTATCGTGAACTTGCAGCATTCGCCCAGTTTGGTTCCGAACTTGATGATGATACAAGAGAGCGTCTTGCGCAGGGTGAGCGTATTAAAGAAGTATTAAAGCAGCCACAGTATCAGCCACTTGCTGTAGAGAAGCAGATTGTTATCATTTATGCAGTAACAAGAAAGTATCTTCTTGATGTGCCAGTAGAACGTATTGCAGAGTTTGAAAAGGGACTCTATGAATTTGTGGAAACAAAGTATCCGGAAATCTATAAAGCAATTCGCGAAACAGGTGAGATCAACAGCGAGACAGATGCATTAATTCAGAAGGCCATTACAGAATTTAAGAATCAATTTTAAGGATGGTGATTGAATATGGCATCAATGCGAGATATTAAGAGGCGGAAAGAAAGTATTCAAAGTACGCAGCAGATTACCAAAGCAATGAAGCTGGTATCCACTGTAAAGCTCCAGAAAGCTAAGACCAGAGCAGAGAGTGCAAAGCCGTATTTTCAGAAAATGTACGATACGGTACAGTCGATTCTCTCCAGATCAGGCAATATAGAACATCCATACCTGACATCGAATGGTTCTGAGAAGAAGGCAGTGATTGTCGTAACCTCAAATCGCGGACTCGCCGGCGGCTATAACAATAATATTGTAAAGCTCGTTGCAGAAAGCGGGCTTCCAAAGGAAAGCGTTGAGGTTTACGGAATTGGTAAGAAGGGTATTGAATCATTTGAGCGAAAAGGATATTATATTGCTTCTGATGATTCAGAGATTATCAATGCACCCCTCTTTTCTGATGCAGTAGAGATTGGACGTAAAGTGCTTGATGCCTATGAGGCAGGAGAAGTAGGTGAGATTTATCTGGCGTATACCAGCTTTAAGAATACGGTTGTACACACTCCGGAGTTTATCAAGCTCCTTCCTGTAGAAGTGAAGGAAGAAGAGAGTGCAGATAAAAAGAGTGAGGCACCGATGAATTATGAGCCGGAAGCAGAAGAATCTTTAGATTTACTGATTCCAAAGTATATAAACAGTATTGTATATGGAGCATTTATTGAGGCGGTAGCAAGTGAAAACGGAGCCAGAATGCAGGCAATGGATGCTGCTACCAGTAATGCGGAGGATATGATCTCCACGCTGTCCCTTGCATATAATCGTGCAAGACAGGGTGCGATCACACAGGAACTGACCGAGATTATTTCAGGTGCGGAAGCTCTGAATTAACAATAGGTAATTAGGAAAAGGGATGAAGAGGTCATTTGTGCCCAGACATTCATACCTTTAATCCTGTTTACACGAATATTAAAGGAGTAAATAAATGGCAGCACAGAATACAGGTAAAATCACGCAGGTCATCGGTGCGGTACTCGATATCCGATTTGACAAGGGTGTTCTTCCAGAAATTAACGATGCCGTTGAAATCCGTAGAAAAGATGGCTCCACGCTGGTTGCAGAGACAGCACAGCATCTCGGTGACGATATTATCAGATGTATCGCAATGGGTCCGACAGACGGACTTATAAGAGGAATGGAGGCCATTGCCACAGGAGGACCGATTAGTGTACCTGTGGGTGAGGTTACGTTAGGACGTATTTTTAACGTTCTTGGAGAGCCGATTGACAAAAAGCCAATGCCGGAAGGAGTGAAGAGAAATCCAATTCACCGTAAGGCACCGACTTTTGCGGAACAGGCAACAGAAACAGAAATCTTAGAGACAGGTATCAAAGTAGTAGACCTTCTCTGCCCTTACCAAAAGGGTGGTAAGATCGGTCTTTTCGGAGGTGCCGGTGTAGGTAAGACCGTACTTATTCAGGAATTGATCCGTAATGTAGCAACAGAGCATGGTGGATATTCCGTATTCACTGGTGTAGGCGAGCGTACACGTGAAGGTAACGACCTCTACACAGAAATGAGTGAGTCCGGTGTTATTGATAAAACAGCGATGGTATTTGGTCAGATGAACGAGCCGCCGGGAGCGCGTATGCGAGTTGGTCTTACCGGACTGACAATCGCAGAGAACTTCCGTGATGAAGGTGGAAAAGATGTTCTTTTATTCATCGATAATATTTTCCGATTCACACAGGCAGGTTCCGAGGTATCCGCCTTACTTGGACGTGTACCAAGTGCGGTAGGTTATCAGCCAACCTTACAGACAGAGATGGGAGCGCTGCAGGAGCGTATTACTTCTACAAAGAACGGGTCGATCACATCCGTACAGGCAGTATATGTACCGGCCGATGACTTAACTGACCCGGCTCCGGCGACAACTTTTGCCCATCTTGACGCAACAACCGTACTTTCACGTGCCATTGTAGAACAGGGTATTTATCCGGCAGTAGACCCACTGGAATCTACTTCCAGAATCCTTGATCCTCGAATTGTAGGAGATGAGCATTATCAGGTAGCACGTGGTGTACAGGAAATATTACAGCGTTATAAAGAATTACAGGATATCATTGCCATCCTTGGTATGGATGAACTTTCTGAAGAAGAAAAGATTCTTGTAGCAAGAGCAAGAAAGGTACAGAGATTCCTTTCTCAGCCATTCTTCGTTGCAGAACAGTTCACAGGAACAACAGGACGTTACGTTCCGCTTGGAGAAACAATCCAGGGATTCAAAGAGATTCTTGAAGGTAAATACGATGAGATTCCGGAAGGAATGTTCTTGAATGCCGGAAATATCGATGACGTATTAGCCAGATATAATAAGTAGGTGATTCTATGGCAGACAAAACATTCCGACTCGAGATTATTGCGCCGGACAGGATTTTTTATTCCAATGACATCTACATGGTAGAATATAATACCGTAGAAGGACAGGTAGGCGTATATGCAGACCACATCCCGATGACTCAGATTATTGCACCTGGCAGACTTATCATCACCGAAAGGAATGAAGAGAAGCAGGCAGCACTTCTTTCCGGTTTTGTGGAGATTACTTCGGAAAAGATGACCATTCTCGCAGAAGCAGTAGAGTGGCCACAGGATATTGATATCAAACGTGCCGAAGAAGCCAAAATACGTGCACAAAGAAGAATTTCCTCCGAGCAGGGAGGCGTTGATATCGGACGTGCAGAACTGGCACTCAAACGAGCACTGATTCGATTAGAAATCGCAGGAAAGTAATAGATAAGACAGACGAAAACCTGGGAAATATATAATATGATGTATTATATGTTTCCCGGTTTTTTTGCGTTTTCTCCTCCTGCATCGCAGTTTTTACTCTTTTAATTCTGACATCATCACATTATTATAGCAATGAAATATCTGTTTTCGCAAAAAATGAACATTGAAATTTTGTAAAAGTAATTTATAATATGCTATAAACATATAAAATGAGTACCAAATGTGTATTATATACCAAACGTGTTGTGGTATGGTAAATAAATAACGATAATTAATAAGGAGAGACTTTTACAATGGAACATATGCAGATTCGAATGGCGACGATAGATGATTTAGATGCGATTACATCAGTAGAGGCAGAATGTTTTCCTCCTGCTGAGGCAGCGACAAAAGAGGAATTTGCAAGAAGGATTAAGGCATATGGCACGCATTTCTGGCTATTGTGCGAAAAGGGTTACGAAGGAGAAAAATTAATCGCATTTGTGGATGGGATGGTAACAGATAAAAAGAACCTGACAGATGAAATGTATGAAAAAGCAGAGCTTCACGAGGAAGGTGGAGCATGGCAGATGATTTTTGGGGTAAGTACGCTTCCTGCTTACCGGAGAAATGGCTATGCAGAAAAGCTCATTCGTTATGTGATCAATGATGCAAGGGCACAGGATAGAACAGGCATTGTCTTAACCTGTAAAGAATCCCTTATTCATTATTATGAGAAGTTTGGTTTTCAGAAGGAAGGAATTTCGGAATCCATTCATGGCGGAGCGACATGGTATCAGATGCGCCTGACATTCTAAAAGCTGCCATTTTCACTGGACAAATAGTATAGAATGCTTATAATAAATAGTAAGAAAAGATTTTAGAGAAGACTGGATTTAATCGTATATACATACTGCACGATACGAACCAGAGAAAGAGGGGAACCGCCATGAATATGCAGGAATTATTAACCTATGTAGAAGAGCTGACATTTAAGACATCAATGTTTGGTTACGATAAAGATGAAGTCGATATTCAGCTAGATAAGATCTGTGATGAGGCAGAGGCAATCATCTTAGCAAAAGAAAAAGAAATCGAAGAATTAAAGAAAGAGAGTAAGACAGCTCTCGGAATAGCAGCAGCGGCAACTGGAAAGACGATGGAAGAGTTAGAAAAAGATACAAAGGAAGACATCGTTGATGCAGAAGAAGACAAAGAAGAGCAGGAAACAGGAGAAGAAGCTGTAGAAGAATCTGCACCAGAAGCAGCTTATGAGACAGCAGATACACCAGAGGCAGTAACAAGTGCAGACGAAGCGCAGGATGAGATTGAAGTGGCAAAGGCACAGTTAGCAGCAACCCAGAAGAAGATTGAAGCATTAGAAGCAGAAATCAAGGCAGAGAAGGCAAAGACAGCAGCAGCACTTGCAAGAGCAGAAGAAGCCCAGATCGCTGCTGAAGAGGCAAAAGCACCGGAAACAACGGATCAGGCATACGAAAGATATATGAAGAATGCAGACTTGCTTTGCAAGCAGCTTTCTGATTTAGAAGGCAGACAGAATGCCATTCTTGATGAAGCAAGAGAACAGGCAGAAAGAGAGAGAGAGCAGGCAAGACAGGATGCAGCGGATATTATCGGAGAAGCACGTAAGACTGCAGAAAGACTCTTAAAAGATGCCCAGGAGAATAAAGATAATGCGATTGAAGAGGCGAAGAAGATTCACGAAGACAGCCTGCGTAAAGTAGAAGAAGAGAAGAAACAGTGTGATGAGCTGGCAGCTCAGAGGACAGCAATGGTTAATTCCCTGAAGAAGCTTACAGAAGACACAGCACGCCTTATGGAGAAGATGCAGGGATAACTATTTGATTCATTGAGAGGAAAACAGACGAAAAAAGAAATAATATCATATCCCACCTGCTCTGTAGTCGCTGTATTTAAGATGCTCATCCGCATCTTAAATACGCTCCGAAGCCGCATCTGGGATATGATATTATTTCTTTTTTCTGCGTTTTGGCCCCAGAAGGAATGAATGCAAAATAGTCTTTGGGAGAGATGGAAAAGAGGACAGAAGTCTACGAATGCCTGATTGGCATTTTTACTTGCTCTCACATTACATTTGCGATAGAAAAATATAGAGGTATATATGTTAGAATTAGTTATTTTTGATATGGATGGTTTAATGTTCGCAACAGAACAGGTAAATTGCAGAGCATTTATGGAAGTTGTAAAAGAAGAAGGATATCACCCAACATTTGAACAGTTTACAAGTCTTCTTGGAATGAATGCGAGAGATATTCAGAAGAAATATTATGATTATTACGGTGAAGATATAGATGCGGAAGACCTTTATAAAAAGGTCGGCAGCAGGGCAAAACAGATTATCAAAGAAGAAGGAGTTCCAGAAAAAAACGGATTGAGAGAGCTGCTGAACGCTGTTAAAGAAAAGAAGTTACATACAGCAGTAGCGAGTGGTTCGGATACGTCTGTAATTAAAGAATATTTAGAAAAGACTGGTTTGACAGAATATTTTGATATGGTTCTTTCTTCAAAAGATGTAAAAAGAGGGAAGCCATATCCGGATGTTTTTTTAGAAATATGCCAAAAGTTTGATGTAAAACCAGAGGAAACATTAGTATTAGAAGATTCCTCTAATGGTGTACAGGCAGCCTTAGCGGGGAATCTTCCTGTTATAAACGTTCCGGATCTGCTTCCGATTCCGGAAGAACAACAGGAAAAATGCGTGGCAGTAGTGAGCGATTTAGTTCAGGTGATTCCGTTGCTTGATTTAAAAAAATAGAAATCGAACCTCATCTATTTTTTTGCATATGATAAATAAAACCGGGTGAAAGCAGGAAGCGTTTTCATGGATGACATGAATAAAGATGACATGAGTAAAAAAGAAGATTTTAATTTTGAGTGGCTGCCGGGATTTCGTGAAATGATGGTATGCCAGAATGACAGTCAGGCACAATCGTTACTCCCGCCAGAACAGTTGCAGCAGGAAGAACAGAAATACTGGAAAGATTATGAATATCTTATTCAAATGCTGCCGATGGTTGTTCGGGAAGTATGGATTGTTGTGGATGCCTTACTTGACCGGTATGAATATGCGGGAAGCTCTATTTATTCCGAATATCCGGATAAGGTAACTATTTTAAAAATTGCAGATATGGTGTATGATAAGTTAAAGTATCGTGAAGAACAGGAGATGATACAGACGAATGATGAGGCAATGATAAGAAATCCGTATTTTATCGAAGTCTCTCTTCGGGATGGGAACTCTCCGTTTCGTACATTAATACAGGTAGTATTGCACTGGAATATCAATCATCGCAGGCAGCGGTATTATCGCAGACAAAAAGTATTTTCAAATAGATAATTAATATGGAAAAGCGCTATGCGCTTTTCCGCAACAGGAGATGAATTATGGAGTTTTTACTCACGAAGAACAAAGAGAATTTAAATGAACAGATGCTTCTTCTTACCATAAGCAATCCAAGAAAAACAGAGGAGATAAAGAAGTATAATATCCGTCCGGTTTTAGTAAAGGACAAGCTTATGTTTCAGAGTGCGGCATACACAAAAACACAGGTTTTTCATAAAAATTTAAAGAAGAATGAATTAGTGGAAGAATTAGAACGTCTTTTTCCGTCATATAAACAGGTACAGCTTCAGACAGTGTCTTCCGAACTTACTGCACTCATCAATAAAAAAGGGAAGGCAGCGATCAAAGTAAAGAAGCAGAATAATGTAGTGAAAGCGCAGATGCAAATGGATAAGAGTCATTTGCTGCATAACAGGACAAAGAAGTACATTTTACCGGAAGGGACGGTCGTACCATTTTTAAAAGATCTTGGTGTGATGACAGCGGAAGGAAAGATTGTCCGTACAAAGTATGATAAATATCGACAGATTAACCGCTTCCTTGAATTTATTGAAGATATTCTGCCGCATCTGCCGCAGAATCGTGAGATTACGATATTAGATTTTGGATGTGGTAAGTCATACCTTACATTTGCCATGTACTATTATTTAAAAGAATTAAAAGGATATGATATCCGCATTATCGGGCTTGACCTTAAGAAAGATGTCATAAAGAACTGCAGCCGTCTGGCAGTGAAATATGGCTATGATAAATTGAATTTTTATGAAGGTTCCATAGAAGAATTTGAAGGAGTAACACAGGTAGATATGGTCGTAACTCTCCATGCCTGTGATACGGCAACAGACTATGCGATGTATAAAGCATTGCGATGGGGAGCATCTGTTATCTTATCTGTTCCATGCTGCCAGCATGAGTTAAATAAGCAGATTGCCGCCTCAGAATTTGAACCAATAACAGACTATGGTATTTTAAAAGAGCGTTTCTGTGCACTGGCAACAGACGGTATTCGAGCTAAAATCTTAGAAGAGCAGGGGTATGATACGCAGATTCTTGAATTTATTGATATGGAGCACACGCCAAAGAATCTTTTGATTCGTGCGATACATCGCAAAAAACAATCGGATAAAAAGAAAGAAAAAGCGGCACAGCAGGTAGATACCTTCTGTAAGCAGTTTGGATTTACCCCAACATTGTGGAAGCTTCTTCAGGAACAAGAAGAAGGAGGAGGTGCGCACGATGAGTAAAAATGTACGGATGGCCATTTTACACATTGTAGTAGCAGCAGTGTGTTTTATAGGCGCACTGATTTTTTTTAACGGACGTATCAGCATGGAAAAAGGAAGTGCTGTGGCAGAACTTGCCAATCCGTCTTATCCGGTCCTTGAAATAGGGAACGACACAAGCAGTTATAATTTGATGGCGGGATATAAAGAAGATATTGATTTATCTTTAGTGAGAAATCAGATTACATTGACCAATAATAAAAATGCGGTAATTTTAAAGCTGCACGATTATGATTACGACATTACAGCCATTCAGTATACATTATTTGAAAAAACACCGGATAAGCCGACAGAAACAGGTACGTTAAATCAGTTAACCTCAAATAAAAAGAAAAATATCAAGCTGGGAACGCTGACCTTTAAAAATACCTTGTCGGAAAATAAAGTATATTATCTAAAGTTTGGTGTGCGTCTGGATAACAATACCCGAATTAATTTTTATACGAAGATACAAAGTGGTTCAGGATATCATTTAGATGATTACCTTGCCTTTGTCCTGAAGTTCCATAATAATCTTTTCAGTAAAGAAACAATGACAGAGAATGCCAGCTATCTGGAGCCTTCCGCAGATACGATAGAGGATAACCTTGAATCAGTAAATATCCATTCCGGAAGTGAAGCAGTATCCTTTGGCAACATGGAAGTAAAGCAGGAGACAAAGCCAAGAATCACACTGCAGGAAATCAATAACACATACACAGTAATACAGGTAAGTACGATTCTGTCTACAGAAGTCAGTGAAGGCGTTGTTCGGTACTATGATCTAAAGGAGACGTATAAACTGCGTTATACAGCAGAAAGGATGTATCTGCTTGATTATGAGCGAACAATGGATGCCTATTATAATTCCTCTATTATAGATTCCGCAAACAATCTTCTCAGTCTGGGAATACAGAACAAGAAGAATATAAGTTATGTTTATGCAGACAAAGGTTATAAAGTATGTTTTGCTGTACAAGGACAGCTCTGGTACTATGATTATCAGTCTTCAGATATGTACAAGATATACAGCCTTTCATCAGAAAATCTGCCGGATATAAGGAATGCGGCAAGTAATCATGGAATAAAGTTATTAAGTATGGACAAGAAAGGAAACATTTTTTATCTTGTTTACGGCTATATCAATCGCGGCAGACATGAGGGAATGAATGGAATTCAGATCATGAAATACAATGCCGGAACAAACTGTAACGAGGAGATATCCTTCTTATCAACTTCGCTGCCATACGACAGTATGAAAGAAGATCTTGAAAAATTCTCTTACCTGAATTCAAAATCCGTATTTTACTGTATCCTTGAAGGAGATTTACATGAAATTGATCTGGAAAAGAAGTCAGATAAAATCGTAGAAGCCGGACTTGTAAACGAAAGCCTTACGGCATCCAAAGATCAGAGCATCATTGCCATAGAAAAAGAGCAGGACATTTACAAGAATAAAAAGATAGAGATGATAGACTTAGAATCCGGTAAAAAGCAGAACTTTACATGTAATTTTGATAAAAGAATTCGTGCAGTCGGATTTTTATCAAATGATTTCATTTACGGTGAAGCAGATGCCGCTGATGTGTCAAAAAGCAGAAATGGAATGATCAACTTCCCGATCACAAAGATCCATATCGTTGGTATTGAAGGAAAAACGATCAAAGAATATCAGAAAAGTGGACGATATATCATGGATACCGAAATAAAAGGCAGCATCCTTGAAATGACACTTGGCAAAAGATCAGGAAACAAGATTCAAAAAACAAACACAAAAGATTACATCCGTTATAAAGAAGAGGAAGCGGAAGATGCGGTAACACTCACTTCCAAATATACAGATACCTATTGGACACAGCTGTATTTCAAATTTCCGAATTACATATACATTCAGGTAGTTCCAGACTTGCTGTTAACAAAAATAATGGTAAATGAAGACGATGTAACCTTGAAACTTTCCAATAGCGGTGAGCAGGTAGAACAGTACTATGTATATGCATCCGGTGTACAAAAAGCAGTCTATACGAATCTCACAGAAGCAATCGCACGAGCATATGAAGAGAGGGGAAATGTAATCGACAGCAAAGAAAATATCCTGTGGAAATGTATTTACGCAGACTATGCACAGGTAGCCGGAATGGATAATGTCATAAAAACCGGCACAGACAGCAAATCACTCGCAGGATGCCTCTCCATGATCGCCGCAGTCAATGGAAAAGAAGTAATACCAGGCAGCATAAACATCGAAAAAGATAATATAGAAGAACTCATGAAAAAATATAGCGGTTACACCACACGCAACCTCACCGGCTGCACAGTAGACGAAATACTCTATTACGTCAGCCAGGGAAGCCCGGTACTCGCCAAAATAAGCAGCAGCCGCTACGTGATCGTCATGAGCTATAACGCAACCAAAATAAGATATTTAGACCCTGTAACTGGACAATCCACAGCAGTCTCCAGAACAGAAGTCACAAACCGGTTAGAAAAAACAGGAAAAGTATTTTATTCCTATTTGATTCATTAGGGGAAAACAGACGAAAATAAAAAGAATAGACCATAGGAAATGTAAAGATATCACTGCGCAGAAAATGCCTATCCGGCATTTTTGCTTGCTCTCACATTACATTTCCTATGGTCTATTCTTTTTATTTTCTGTGTTTTGGCGCCAGAAGGAATGAATGCAATAGGCTTTGAGGGGATGAGGGGGAGAGGACAGGAGTCTACTGCTTGCTCGGAAGGTATATCGTCCAGAAGAGAAAATGATATATTGCGACAATATAATGATAAATTTGCAATCCTGTCGGAGGCTATATCGAAATAAGCCACAACCTTCCGTCCCCTTCCCTATCTCTTTCTCAAATACTACTGGTATTCATTCCTTTTGAATCCCAAACACAGAAAAAAAGAATCCCCAGGTCCTCACATTTTGTATTTATCAAAGTCAGAAAAACGGAAAAAAATAATATAACAGATGTGGCTTGGGAGAGAATTTTAAGACGTGGATGAGCATCTTAAAATTCACGACGATAGAACAGCTGTTATATTATTTTTTTCCGTTTTTCGTCTACTTTATCAAATACAAAACCACCAAATGTAGGGGGTAGAAGAGGTAAAAGAAGTATTTATGATTTTTCCCTTTTTCTCCGCTATATAAGCGCAGAAGCAAGCTGTCTGCGAGGGCAGATATCTGTACCGGAAAGGGTGGGATATAAGTTAGAAGCACAGTGGGTGCGATGTCTATAAGGCTTTCTTTTATTGTAAGTCCGGTATTGTTTTCTCTTTCCTTATAAGATGAGTAAAAAAGAAAAATACACAGAATCCCGGCGGCTCCGCAGTCTGTCTGGAAAATTTCACTAAGACAGCAGAAAAGGATCAGGGTGTCGATATTTTTATAGATACTATATTGACCGTACGGCTGTTTTCCTTCCATTAAGAGCATGGCAGTAAAACCTAAAAATAAAGTAAATAGTACATTCTGCTGTTGGAAGGCTGCTGAAAAGACAGAAAGCGGATGCTGTAGCTGTGCGAGAAAATCGGGTCTGTCAACGGGCAGATATCGGAATGCCAGATCATAAGGCAGTTCAGATAAAATAGCAAAAATAAACAATCGCTGCTGATATCTTTTTTTATTCCTTGTGTGAAAGAAGCCTTCAACAAGCAGAAAGCAAAAGAGTGGAAAGGAGAGTCTGCCGGCTGCCCGTAAAATAAAGTAGATACTTTCAGAGAGGGAAGCTTGAAAAACAACAGCGATATGGTCAATAAGCATGGAAATAACAGCAATAAATTTTAGATGATATCCAGATAATTTTTTCAAGTTCACAATCTCTCCATTTCTTTGTGGTATACTTTAACGATATGATGTCAGGGTCAAAAGGTCAAAACGCCGTTCGTGCTTGTACGATAAGGTG
>ERZ832973.322-NODE-322-length-62241-cov-28.349307_pt1 | contig 62241 bp, 52 predicted proteins | sample MGYA00519950_ERZ832973 | MGnify/ENA primary metagenome ERZ832973 (study PRJEB31850, sample SAMEA3708734) | human gut metagenome | biome: human gut; feature: human-associated habitat; material: faeces | place: China | collected 2014 ... | reverse complement strand
GATTAAAACGGGTATGGATTTCTATGAGTATAAGCGCTTTCCGAAACTATACGAATCGTATTCTTCACCGTGGTATACAGAAACATTACTGTATATCGCTGCTTCACTTTTCGTGATTGTCGTATGTTTTGTGCTCAGAGTGATCCTTGGACGAAAGATGAAGAAGAGGTGAGCTATATGTTTATGATGTTTGAGTTTATGTTTCCGATTATCTTCGTAATGGTTTTCGGCATGATCATCTTCCAGTTTGCGACAGGAATCGGAACATGGCATAAAAACAATCAGTCACCGCGTTTGTCGGTGAATGCAACCATCGTCGCAAAGCGTGAAAGTATCACACATCATAGCCATGCAAATGCGGGTGACCTGTCTGGAACGCATGGCTACCATTCGACTTCAAGTACCAGCTACTATGTCACGTTTCAGGTAGCGAGCGGTGACCGGATGGAACTGCCGGTTACTGGCAGTGAATATGGAATGCTGGCGGAAGGCGACATTGGGAAACTTACGTTTCAGGGAACGAGATATCTGTCATTTGAGCGCGTGTGATTCTGGAGTGATAGTGTGAAAGAACCTAGAGATTTACAAAGAGGGGGCACTATGAAAAAGAAACAATGCATCTTTTTTGCTCTTATATTGATAATCGTAGTTGGTGCAGTAGTAATTATCTTAAACATACCAGATAATCAGCAAACATCATTTGTTGTCGATGGAAATAATTGGTCGGGCGAAGTTGTCAATGGAGGTTCTTTGCTGTTGGAGCTGAATAATGATGATAATCGTAAAGAATGGTCAATCACATTGAAACCAGAAATCTTTGTAAGCGATTATCACAACATTGCGGGAACTATTTCAGAGTTTCATATAATTGCCTTGAATGACGGAAAGGGTGAAATGGTATTTCAGTGCACAAATGATGATGGCCGCACTGACAAGTATATACTTGAGCTTTCCATTTCACGTCATCAAAAAAAATATCTCCAAATTGATTCCATTTCCTTCAAAAAGAGCGAATGACAATTCAAATTTCAGAGGTGGTTTTATGTGGTTCTGGTGGTTTATTTTGGTTTGTGACTTATTAGTTCCTTTTACAATGCTGATTGCCGGAAGAATGATGTGGAAGCATTGCCCGAAACACATTAATGGTGTGGTCGGATACCGGACACGGCGTTCCATGAAAAATATAGAAACATGGAAATTCGCACATGATTATTGCGGCCAGCTATGGTGGAAGATTGGATTATGGATGATTATTCCTTCCGTACTGGTGCATGTTCCATTCTATCACAGTGACGAAGATGCGATTGGAAATGTCAGCCTAATTCTGGTAATCATTCAATGCATTGTTTTGGTTCTATCTATTTTACCAACGGAACACGCATTAAAGAAGAAATTTTATGATGACGGAACGCGCAGATAGAATATGACGCAGGCAGAAATTCACCTGGCGGGAATATAATTATAATTACCAAAGTGGTGGAAATCCTAAATTTCAAATGTCAGGAGAAAATATTTGATGAACTATATTATTATCGTTACAGATTGTGACTGCATCGTTTCATTCTATTCATTTCATGGAACAGAAAAAGATATGCTTAGTGTGCTGAAGAAAAAAGCAGAGGAACGCCGACAGGCTCTTGCGGAACGTCCGGAATATGTAACTGATATTGAATATGATGAACTTACTTCTTCCTGGCACATAAATATTCTTAGTGATAATCTTGAAGTGACGGAAAGTATCACTGCAAAACCAGTAGACTTAATCGAATGTCTTAATGCATAGTAGAATGGGTGATAAATTAAAAAGAGGGGGAAGATCCAGATATCGTGCTGATTGTACCACACAGGAAGTCGTTTTAAATCTGGAATGGCCCTCTTCATCGCCAACTATTCGTTAAACCAGTGTTTAGCGAATAGTTGGATGCCACTATCCCATCGTGATTTTGGGTATCAGAGTTTAAAAATCCACTTCCTAACGTAGCAAAAATCCGTCAAAAAGATTTCCGATCATCCTGATTCATCCAGGATTTACAGGTATTCACAACTTTTCGGTTTTCTGCAGTTTGCTTTACGCATCCATTTCTTCCTGATCTAATCCTATGTCGGTCAACGATACGCCTGGGTTTTCCTTTTTCATGCTGTAAAATGTATCTTCACCGATGATCACATGATCTATTAAGCGGATCCCCAATATTTCCCCAGCCCATGCAATCTGACGTGTTAATGCAAAATCTCCTTCAGACAGCTTAGGTACTCCGCTTGGATGATTATGCGCAACCGCAATAGCCACCGCATTGGCCACAATCGCACCTTTGAATACGTTCTTGATCTCTACATTGCATGCATAGCTTCCCCCGATCGCTATAATTTCCACACCAATTGGATGCAGCTTCATATTAAGATACAGAACCACGAACTGTTCCCGGTCCATTCCATCAAAAATCGGCCTTATTACTTCCACAATTTCTTCCGGAGCTGCAATGCCGATTGCCCTGCGCTCTTTAATTAAATCACGATCTTTTTCTAGCCGAACCCTATATAGACTGATCCTCTGCGTATCTTTCTTTACCTTTTTCCCCTTCATCACTTCTTCTCCCCTATTATGTTTTTACAAGCACTATTCTTTCCAACTGCAACTATTTTCGCATTTCATAGCTCACACCTTATCATTCTCATAAGTAATAGCCTATTATCTGTAGGAAAATATTCTTCCAACAATGATGATCAGGAATATGAATGGAACTGCCTGTATTCATGCGTATACTTTCACTTATAATTCTATTATAGGCAGATTATATGTTTTTTCCAATCTGTTTCTCAGTTTATGGCCGTTTTTGTGCATCCGCAGAGTATTTTTCATATAATGTTTACGTTTACAATGTAAACGTAAACATCATTAAACTCTTAATTCATTTGAGTGTGTATCTGCCCCCATTAGTCCGAATATATGTTCTATTTTCGTTGATTTCAATTCATTCTCATAGTATAATAAATCTATAATTGAACTGTATCATCACCCGATTTGAGGAGGATTTCATGCAAATATCCGAAGAATTATTCCAGAATATTTTAGACCAGCCGAATCCGGTGGATTTATCACGGCTTACTCCCTATTGCTCCGACTTTACACTGGATTCATTTTCTCAATACCGTAAACATTTCAAAAATACGAGAACAGCGAATGAATATGCTTATATGTTTGCTGATTTTTTCAACCTACTAAAAAAAGACATCCAGCAGATATCTGCAGAGGATGTGCATTATTACTTTTCTTCTGTGCGCGATAAATATTCCAAGCATTCCTTATGCACACGGATCCGTGCATTGCGGGCCTTTGCAAGATACTTAGATGCAGAAGTCAGCGATGACACTGCTGATTTCGATATGTTGGTACCAGATCTTCAGCGTGAGGAACCGGCAGAAATTTCAGATACTGGAAGATTTTCTGGACTCTTTCCAGAATTTTCTTTCGAATGTGATCAGCCACTTGTTGTTGGGATCACCATGCGGGATATCGATCGCGTATTATCTACACTTATGGATGAACAGAATGTAACCTTGTTTGCAATAATTTCACTTGTTCTTCGCACGGGCATAACAACGGAAGAAATTTGTGGCTTAAAGATCCAGCAGCTGGTTACCAGTGGCCAGGCTGATCAGTGTGGAATTATGATTTTGGGTATCAGAAACCGTTTTATCAAGGTTCCATCTGACCTCTTCTCACTGCTGCTACTGCTTTCCGAGCAAACAGACAATGAAACAGGTAATCTTTTTCTAACCGGACTCAAGCGGTACCCGTTTACTCAGCGCAACATGTTGTTGGAAATCAAAAAGGCCTGCCTGCGGGCCGGAGTTCGTCCTTTCACTCTGCAGCAACTCCGTAATTTTGCCATTGTTTTAATGCTGCGCAGCCACGCCCCTGAGGAGTTGGTATCAGACTATGTTTCAACAGACTCCAGATGGATGACCAAATACAAAGAGGCTGCCCCGAGCCTAAACGCTGCCCCATGTGATTATGTAGCCTTATCCTTGCGATATAATAGCTAAGGAGGAAATGAAGTGTGAACCGGCTGCCCTTTTTCAAGAGAAAACAAAAATCAAATTCATTTGAGCAGCTCTTAACTGCAACTGCTGTAAAGTCGGCTGCCATTAATATAGATTTCACTCGGTCTCACATTGAGCGCGGCCTGCGGCAGTGGCTTTTCGCCCAATTAAAACAGGATATTAACCTGCTGCCGGATGCTGCCTTGACAGAAAAGTTTTTCTACGAATCACAGGATTATATCATTAAGGGATTATATGGTTTCTTCGCTATTCGTTCAATCCAGGAAATTGAATTAACAGATGCTTCATTTAAAGATTATGATGACTCCTGTTTGCACTCCATTACTAGCATCCAGTTTGTATTTCAATATACTGTAAAAGCATCTCGTACTTATACCCTACGCTGCACGGCTGTAAATAGCACAAGGTTTGGTTGGCAGATCAGCCAGGTCACCCAGATTTAGTTTTGTCATCCATTCACTATAATTAGACAAACTAGCAGTATTTATGGAGATTATTATTATGGCCAGAACATTTCAGAAGTTTTTGCAGAGTAAAATTGATCTCTCCTCCGTGGGCCTAGAGTTCCGTGAAGATAATGCACCATACTTTTGTACGCCCAAAGGATCATCTATATTTGGTTGGGCAGGTGTGGACGGTATCCATTTCTGCTTTATTCGGAGCTTTGGAAGCATGGTATTTTCCATTAACCCTATGAACTCTTCACCTAATTTTGTTCACCCACTGGCGAGGAATTTTTCAGACTTTTTAAGCTTGATCCTTGCTTGCGGCGATGCATCAACTTTGGAGCAATCGTGGATATGGGACGAAGCGCAATTTGAAGCCTTTTTGCAGGACAATCCTCCAACGCAGGAACAGCAAAGGACACTTTCGGAGCTTGCCGAGAAAATGAAATTGAAGCCTATGGAGCATCCATGGGCATATATCAAAGAGCTGCAAACATCTTTTGATTATAGCAAAATCAAGTATACCGAGGATTATTATGATACTGATATGAACCCGGATGCAGAACCGACGATCCCGGAGTGGAAAGTCTACTTTGATGGAAACTTTTGGGGGCATTCAGGAAAAGACCGTGCTGGGGCAGAAATCCGAGTAGATAAACAATTTGAATGGGCTGGGCATCATTGGACTATTCCTGCGGTGTATTCCTGCAGCAAGGGACTTGTCTTGGATTTCTGTATGTGTACCCCCGCAGAGGACATTTGCAAGTTTATGAAAAAGTGGGATTTACACCCCGAAAATGACTCCTGCATATACTTCACGCAGGAGCAGCAAATACAAATAGATTTAGACAACCCGCTTTGCCTTGACTTTATTCCTCGTTTGGAATTGAACGGGAAAATTATGCAGACTTCCCACGGTTGCTCGGTGGTCTTTAATCCATGTTTGCCAGGTGGGATGATCAATGAATTGGAAGCAAAGTGGGCGTTGGAATACTATAATTTGGATATATCCTATGGGTGGATGATTTTTAGGGCAGCTTTTCCATGGACAAGCAAACGCCGTCCTGAAATAAAATCTCTCTCCCTTACGATGGAGCAACAGTCGCACCGTGTTCCAGGACCACATTTCAAGACACCCGCTCCCGGCGATTCATTTTCTTTCTCCCATCCGGTCAGCGGAACAAAATATACACTGACCATACAGGAATTGGAGCAGCAGACAATTTCTCAAAAGCGCGTTGGCTCTGACCGTTGGTTTTATCCGACGCATTTTACTGCTATGAGCTATACGCTTTCGCCTAAGCCAGACGATGATATTTTCATCCGGGATTGTGCTGATGGCGATAAGCCTTTAGAAATCGCTCCTATAACAAATCACTTTTCACCGGAAGCACAAAATGATATTGTCATGATCGGCGGTGCGTATGGGGCAACCACGATCCTGTGGGATGACAGCAAGCAAAAAAATCTCCATATTGCTTGCTCTGCCCTACACTTTGAACCAGTATCGGACGATATTGAATGGTGGGTTGAGTTTAATATTACCCATCCATTAAAAAAAACATTCTTGCTCATATAACACATATTCAGCTAATTCCACGCTAGGTAAAATGGACGGACTGATCAGTATAGATGTCAGTAGATCCTATACACATGGATACTGTTCGCCAGGCGTGCCATCACCTGCGCCAGCATTTAAATGTGATCAAGTATTACCTGAGCAGCGGGAAAACAGAGGATCTGAAATCGTATATCGAATAGTACCGCATGACTCTTCCCCCAGACACTGCCCGGACCTGGTGCGAAAATTATGCAGTTAATACCATTGTCCGCTATTACGGATAAGGTGCACGCAAAGCTGGAATTGACTTTTCCGTTCGTCTCGAACTTCCAAAACGCCTTTCCATCAATGAACCGGCGTTATGTTCCATTCTCGGAAATCTCCTGGAAAATGCGCTAGATGTCTGCGGGGAATGCAAAGATATTGCTCCTTTTATCCGCATCCGCGCCCGGTAAGAAAGCGGGCATATTGCACTAGCTGTGGACAATACCTGCTGCTGCACCCCTATCGAAGAAAACAGCCAATTCCGTTCAAGCAAGCATGAGGGCTTGGGCACCGGAACCGCCTCGGTCCGGGTGCGCAGCGTCATTATGGAGTAACAGAATTTCGCTATGAAGATGGTATCTTTTATGCTTCCGTCTTTATCTAATGGTGCATCATCCTTGTGCGCTCATCCAGATGCCCGTTCCCTGCGGCGACCTTACCATAACTCCTGGGCGTTACCATATGTATCTAACAGAAAGACTGCGGGACAAAATTCCTGCAGTCTTCCTAATATCGTATTATTTTCTATCTGCAATCTCATCAAATGCTGCTTTCAGTTCCTCCACGCGTCCTACCCGGATGCCTTCAAAACGGCCATTCTTTCCATTGATTCCGTTCAGCCATTTCACGCCTGTACCTCCGGCCGTTTCCCAGCGTGTAAGGTTTGGTGTATGGTCATCGACCAGGATGTCCATCTTTCCCAGTTTTCGGTGCAGCATGGTTTCAACAAATTCCGCTTTATTTATTCCATAAGGAACAAAGAGACAGTGTGAAGAGCTGATTCCCGGCAGGTACTTATCCAGCCACTTTTTCTTTTCCAGAAGCGCTCTGGTATCTGTATAGTATGAGGATAATATATTCATGTTTATGTCTGCCTTCAGAGCAGCACTTAAAAAATCCAATAATTCTGTTTCCGGTTCCAGGTCTGTATAATATCCAGGTTTTCTGCTTTCCTCCACTGGAACATCTCGCCATTTTGCAATTGTCCCATCCATATCAAAATACACCCGCATATCACTTTTCAGTATCATTTTCTTCTGCATATATAACCAGCCCTTCTTAGTTTCCGTTTCCAAAAGCTGAATTTTCCGGAAGATGTTTCTCTATTTTGCAAACATTTGTTCTCTATTCTAGCAAATATACTCTGGCTGCGCAAGTCCTAGCAAAAAACTTCACAAAGACAACCTTGTATAGGCCACCTCTATGAAGTTTCTTACTATAGGAAAGGTTCTAAAAAATCTGCTTTGTAAATTACCCATATAAATAACAAAAGACTCCCGAAGGAGCCTTCTGGACTATGGGCTTCTCATGTTTCCATAGTACGATCACCAAATATATCTTAGCCTTTTCAAACAAGTTTGTCAAGGCGAATATACTCATTTTAGTTTATGTGCGATCACATTAAATAATACAAAAATTGTGATAAATGTACACAATTTCATTTAGCCCAATTTTTCCACAGCATTTTAAAGGCCCCAGCTCAAGCCATCTGATCACCGGTCTCTACCTGAAAAGTGACATAGCAGGACGTTCATCTTCTGTATTTCCTCTCAAATAACCGCTCTCGTTTGGAGGACAGCGGCGGTTATTTTTGTGTCATTGGACGAAGTTTCCTATGACATAAAATATAGCTCCTGCTTGTGAAAAAACAGACAGGAGCTATCAGTTTACCATAAAATTTTCGATTCTACGATGTCAAATTACGGTTTTTCATTTCCTAGAACAATTCATCCTCTTCTTCCTCGCCGCTCTTTTCCAGATCCACGATCCGGATTGCTTCTCTGGACTGCTCAATGACAGATTCCAGAGTTTCGCGGATAATATCGCCTTCTAAGATGGTCAGTCCGATCACCAGAGCTAAGTTCACACCAGCTACCAGAGTGGTGTTTGGACGATCCAAATAGGTGTACATGGTGCTGTTGACGCTACCGCCATACATATCAGAAAGCAGGATCACCTGATCTTTTTCTCCTACGGTCTGGAAAAATGCATCCAGAGCATCGTTTAAGGATTTCTCATCCACATAGGCATCAAATACCGTCACACGGTCATGGCCTCCTAATAAAATATCCAGCGAACTGGCAAGGCCACTTGCCAGATGTCCATGGGAGGATAGAAAAAACTTTGTCATAACTTTATCATCCTTTCAGATCGCGATAGCTGATCAGCTCCACGTTATTTTCTTTCAGCCAGTTTTTAAACCGTTCTCCTGTGACAGCCGCCAGATCCATGGTTCGGATCATGGTATAGGTGGTCACAGGAAACAGTTCCTGATCTACATAGCCGCAATGGGTACCCAGAAAACCGATCTGGTTTTCTAAAAATCCCGAATCCGTTGTCACACAGTCTGTAAGATCTGCTTTCATCTGGTCTTCTAACGGAAATGGTTTTTTATACCAGGTTTTGGATGGACGTTTGATTCCGTATTTGTCGTGCATCTCACGTACCAGTGAAATTCCATATTTCTTTCCCATTTCTTCCATGGCTTTCCAGGTTGCAGGAGTGCTATAAGAATGGCCATGAAGATACTCTGGAAGTTTTCCGGTCAATTCTCTAAATTTCAGGATCTGGGCTTCTGTTTCGATAAGACAATCCTCAAGTCTGACATGATCCTGATTTCCATCTTTCTGATCGATTGCCCGATGCATTCCGGAAGTCAGAAAAGAGCCATCCTTCTGAACCAGTGACGGAATCTTCTCTGGATCTGCACATGGCCGTCCTGCCACCAGGTTGATATCTTCTCCCAGACAGATCTGCGGATAGGATTTCATTAATTCTACGGAAAATGCAGCTGCTGGCATATTAGAAAATAATCCAGTGCAAGTAATCGCCCCTTCTCTGGCTGCCCGGGCAATCCCGCAGCTGACTGCTTCTGTAATTCCAAGGTCATCGGATTGAATGATAAGCTTCATATGTGAAAACCTCCCGCTTCTACTGGATCAGTTTCTTTAACGGAATTGCCATTTCTTCCGGAGTTGTCTGATAGATGCAATCCAGTCCGGTGGCCATCAGTTCACGGAATGTTGCTTCCTCCACATCATCACAATAGAGGTTATTATCAAAACGTTTCCGCTCTTTTCCCTCTTTTTTCGGAGCTACTCTTCCATAATTTCCTACATTGATAAATGGGATTCCTTTTACTTCTCTTGCCATCCGAAGAGCATCTTCCGGGCTGTTTACCAGAACCAGAACTTTTAATGGCTCACATCTTGGATCGTTTAATGTCTTGATCGCATCATCAATGGATTTAATGACGGTTTTGATTCCTGGAGGTGCTGCCATTTTTAAGGATTTCTGGATCATCGTATTGGCAGCTGCATTGTTATTGGCTACCACGATGCTGTCCACGCCAGTATGACGGGACCATTTGATCGCAATCTGACCATGGATCAGACGCTCATCAATACGGAATAATTTGATCATAAAAGAGTGTCCTCCTTGCTGTTCTAATTTACTTTTAATTTCAGTGCTTCTGCATTGAAGATGGTTTCCGGTGTATCGATATTCCGGTCATAAACCAGCTTACCGCCTACAAACGTGCGTTCACATACAAAGTCATCATTCACAAAGATCATATCAGCCCTTTTGCCGGTCTGTAAAGAACCAGTTTCTCCATCGGTTCCCAGATATCTCGCCGGGTTAATGGAAGCCATGTAAAATGCCTGTTCCACTGGAACCCCGACTTTAGTTACCAGCTGCTTGATGTTTCGCAGTACCCAGCTTCCACTTCCACAGATACGGCCATCGGAATTTAAGATCAGTCCCTTTTCATCTGCATAATTTTCCCTTCCATAACGGATATAAGTTCCAGTCGGAAGTCCTGCGATAAAGTTGGAATCGGAAATCAGACAGAACTTGCTGTAAGGCTGCAGCTTAAACATGATCTTTAACATGTCCGGGCAGATATGGTTCAAATCTGTGATAACTTCATAATAAATGTTATCTAATAAGAGTAAGGCACCTAAAGTACCTACATCTCTATGGTGAATTCCCCTCATTCCATTGCCCAGATGTGTGGCAATGTCAAATCCAGCCATTTTCTTGGCCTCGTAGATATCTTTAGCATAAGCTGCGGTATGACAGCATGCCACTTTGATCTGATGTTTATGCAAACAACGGATCACATCATAAGCTCCTGGAAGTTCCGGTGCTATGGCCATCACTTTCATTTTTCCATGAGCTTTCTCGATCAGACGCTCTGTCTCCGCAACATCTGGTGCTGGCCAGGTCTGTCCTACGGTCTTTTCTCCACCTCTGGCCCAGAACGGCCCTTCACTGTGGATTCCGTAGATCACAGCTCCCTCATATTCCTGATCCATCACGCGGGCGATCGCCTCAAAGGCATCTTCTTTGGCAGTTGGCAAAATACCGGTAATACCGATGGAAGCAAGAGCTTTGACATATCCCCTGATGTCCTCATCGGTACAGGGATCGGTCATCGACCAGCCACCAAAGCCATGGTTATGTACGTCTATAATGCCAGGAAAAATACCGGTATGCCCGACATCTTCATATTCCCCGTCCCATTCTGTGGAAATTTTCTCGATTGTTCCATCACAAATGGTGATATAGCCGTTTACAAATCCATTTTCTGTCAGAATCCGTTCTGACTTCCATGTTTTTCTGTTCATTGTACGGCCTCCATATTCGTTTTAGAAGATTCCAAAGAATGCTAAAACGATTGAAATTACCAGGATACCAAATACCAGAGTGATCGGTTTGTATCCTTTTTTAATCAGTTTCATCAAACCAAATACCAATACGATGGATAAGATACCTGGGATGATGGAATCCAAGATATCCAGAACCACAACGGAAGCCTCACCAATGGTGATCGTCCATGCCAGTTTTACCTTTACAGAAGAAGCTACCATTGCACCTACCATGGTGATACCCATGATGCTGGCCGCCTTGGTCAGAGCCTGCATCAATCCGGAACTGAAGATCGTATCGATAAAGGTAGTACCGTATTTATAACCGGTCTTTAACAGATACCAGCTGCCTGCCAACTGAGAACCTCCATAGATCAGGATGAATAAGAGTACGCCAAGGATATTGGCCTGGCTGCAAAGACCGATGGCAATACCTGCTGCAATCACTCGCAGACAGTTGAAGAAGAATGCATCTCCGATACCTGCGGTTGGCCCCATCAGAGCAACTTTGATGTTCTCAATGGTGGTATCATCCACTGCACCGGTCTCTTTTTTCTGACGCTCCAACGCATAGGTGATACCTGCGATCAGGGAGAACAGTACGGCGTGGGTGTTAAAGAAACCATCATGACGACGCATAGCCTCTGCTTTTTCTTTTTTGTCTTTGTATAATTCGTCCAGAGCTGGTTCCATGGTCAGGGCAAAGGCATTACCTTCCATTTTCACCATGTTAAAGCTGGAAAATACCAATCTGGAGTTCCAGAACATCTTTTTTAATGTCTTTTTCTCTTCCGGTGTGTAATTTTCTTTTGCCATTAGAATAAATCCTCCTCTCCTGCAGATGAAGATGAACCACTCGTTTCTGCGATTTTGAGAACATCATTGATTTTCTTCTCATTGCAGAAGTAAGTGATGGAGATCACAGCAGCAATGATTGCGATTGCGACGGTTGGAAGAGACATGTATTTGCACAGTACATATCCCAGGAAGAAGAAGCATCCGATTTCTTTGTTCCAGATCATAGAAAGCAGAATCGCAAATCCAATACCGGTCATCATGGAACTGGATGCGGATAAACCTGCCATAATGAATGCTGGTAAATTGTTCATGACATGTTCCAGGCTGTTTACGCCAAATGCGATAGCTGCAAATAGGATGATTGCCTGTGGTAAACGGTCAACAAAGAAACCACAGAACATCACCTGAGCACGGAATGATTTCTCTTTGCCGCTGGCTGCTAATTTCTCCCAGTATGGAGCGAAAGAAGCCAGAACTGGTTTCCACATCTCATTTACAGAACCCATTAAGGTACCGATCGGCATTGCCAGTGCCAGTCCTGTCTCTACGTCAGCACCAGTCAGGATGGTATACGCTACTGCGATAATACTGCTGGCACATGCGTCGGATGGAATGGAACCACCGATTGCAGAAATACCCATAAAAATTGCCTCAAGAGATGCAGCCATAATCATACCGGTTCTAATGTCCCCCAGAAGTAAACCGGTTACGGTCGCTGTCACGATCGGTCTCTGTAAGGTCTGCCATGCCAGTAGACGGTCAGTACCCTGCATCAGAATCCACACCAGTGCACAGATTAAACCACTTTGTATCATAAAACTCCCTCCTTAGTTTTGTTATAGCCCTATTATAAATCCTATTAAGAAATGTTCCATTTTCATTTGTGCATGATGTCTACGGAAATGTTGTTTTTTGCCCTTGTGCTAGTGCAATTTTATAACGGCAATTTCTTCTCGCTCCTTATATCTTGCACCGAATTCCCTCTGTCATGATCTCCATCACAGATTTTTCCGTCAGATGTGGCGCCAATTCCTCAAAATTGGATTGCAGATAGCGAATTCCATTTTCCAAGAAACGCAAAGAAGCAGCGGATGTCTGGAAATCAATGGCAATAAACAGTACCGCCTGAACATTCTCATCTCCATATTCCATCGTTTTTTTGAAAAAGTAGAGATCAAAAATGTGTTTTCCCGTGTAACAGGACGGTACGATGGCACAGAGAAGCTGTTTTCGCACCCGAAGGTGGATGGTATTTAAAAAATATTGATTCAGCAGTTCTTTCGCCTCCATATCTTTTCCCCACTGATAGGAAAGAAGCTGCAAAATGCTTTGGATGCTATGAATGGAAAAATCTCGATGAACTGACAATTCTTCCCAATTTAACTGTTTTTCCACCTGTTTCAGATCATAACCACTTAATAATACCTGTCTGCGGATCTCCTCCGTATCCTCTGGCGTTATCATTGCATGAACCTGCAGATAGGGCCAGGAATAGTGGTACGCATAGCTCTTAAAACTTCCGATCATCCAGTCATAATCTTCCACCCGCAGTTTTCTCGCTTCATAAAGTGGTTCCACCCTTATATCATCAATCCACCAATCGCCCAATCGCCGCAGCATATCTCTGGAAATGGTCTGGGCACTGGCTTTTCCATTTCTTGCACAGATCAGAAGACGCCGTGGTACATATGGATATTCGATCATATCTATTACTTTATAAAGACTTACTCCCAAAAGCTGGGTATTGTATTCACTGATCTTTATTTTCTCCTCTTTATATAGAAATTCTCCAATACTGTCTGCCAAAGCAAGTACCATAGAGGAACGTTTGATCGCGTTCTGGGAAATACTATTTCCAAGCATCAGACAGCCTTCGTATCCAAAATGTTTCTGAAACAAGATTCGTAAAAGATCAGACATCAGTGCCTCTGACAGTGCCTCTTTCGGAATTTGCTCCGGGAGATTCCATCTCATTTTCAAGTAACAAACCGTCTTCCTGGCCAAATTTTCTGCTTTTTCATAAAAAACTGGAAACCGTTTCTCAAGCCCCGGTATCTGTTCCCAATCTCCCCACATCAAAAACAGAATCGAAAGTGCCGCAATCTCCCCATCTCGTCTAAAGGAATCCTGATCATAGCCGGGAATCTCTCTTAAATTCGTCAAAAGCTGTCTGGCTAATTCCCATTCCCCGGTGGCATAAAGTTCTTTGATCGTCCCCAGATGATACACCGTCTGACTCTCTTCCTCTTTTGAGATCACATTTCCAGACTGGATCCGTTTTCTTACTAAGAGGATGTAGTCCACCAATCGATTTACATAACTATCAAACAATTCGCATTCCGAGGCCCGAATGGTATCAAGCACGATCTTACGAATCCGATCTTTATCCCCTTGATCCATAAAAGCACGTTCATAGGCCTGATTCTCAAACGCTACTACCCGGATCCGGAAATGATTTTCATAGAGTTCCAACATACCGAGTCTCTGGCTCAATTCGCTTCCGCATAATTTCATTCCGTGACCTGGCTTTGTAACAAGAGATAGCTGAAACGAAGCAAAAAATTCCCGCACCCACGGCATTTTCTTTTTCACTGTACTGGCAGAACAGTATAGCTGTGCCGCCAATTCCTCTAACAGAAAATATCCATCTTCATCCGCCGCCTGACGACACATGATGGCTCTGGCCAGCTGATAAGAGAGATGTTCCCGATTATTGGCCTCCACATTGTTAAAAAGAATATTCAGCCACTCTCTTGTCTTGGCAAATTGATCCGGCCGGTCAATTTTCAACAGATATCCTTTGCCTCGAACCGAATCCAGGCTGCATCCACAGTCTTTTAGAAAATCCCGCAAATGCTCCATATCATTTTTCACCGTTCGTTCCGACAAGTTCAGTTCCCTGGCGAAATCTCCCGCTTTTAGGAATCCATCAGCCTCCAGTAACAGATATGCCATTTTCAAAATACGTTTTTCTTCGATTATCATTCTTTGGTATCCTTTCTGCCTGGTAAACTTAGGGACCTTTTTTTGCAAATATATGGTGTAAAAGCTCCCTAGTAAATATACTGAAATAAATCTTCCTTTTTCATCATTCTTCCGCCAATACCTTCAAAAGCACTTCTTCCAACGCCAGAGCCGCTTTCGAGTGATATCTTCCCGGTGGCAGCAGATAAGATCCACGAAATCCACTGATTCCCAGGATCACGCTGCCGCTTTAATAGGGTAGAGGGAAAATAAATATTTTCACCCCTCCCATTGAACCGTACATACGGGTCTCGTATACGGCTCTACAACTTATATTTCAATATGTGAGTAGGGTCTTCCGAGGTAAGACACTAATCTTTCGTTCCACAACCTCTTGATTTACAATTTCGGTTTACGTTTACCATTGGGGCTTCGATTTGCCTTGCAATCTTACCCACCTAATTGCCTTATCAAATTTCTGTTCGTAGGCTCAAGAACTTTGCTACACCACTTCCCCCATCCATACCGTTACTGGTACCGACTTGTGGTTCATTACACTTGGCGGTAAATACCTGTGACTGGACTTGCACCAGTAAGATTAGTGCCATGCTCGGCACATAAGAAAAAATCCCTTGAAAAATCAAGGGATTTGAGAGGCGACAACCAGATTTGAACTGGTGATCAGGGTATTGCAGACCTTGCTTTTCTGCCTCCAGGAACCGCATAAATACTGGAGTTTTCACCCCTCGCATTCTGTTTGGTGCCTTATTGGTGCCCTATTTTGATTTCAAAGGCCCATTTTTCACTATTTACAGGATATTTGAACGTATCCAACTTGCATATTTTCAAAACTATGGTATACTATATTATAGAAGGATACCACCGATAGACGGTTGGTCCTGAACAAGATTAGTTAAAAAATAACCGCTCTAGTTGCTGGACTGGGGGCGGTTATTTTTGTGTCTTATTACTATCCCGGCCAACTTTGTAGCCGAGACCAAAGCACGTAAAGCATAAGCTCAACAGTGCTATTACATCAGCAATACTCATTGGCTAAGCCCTCCTTCTATCAGATTCCCGTGAGGGTTTCTATGTAATTGGAGGGTCACAGTCCCTCCGCAGAAGGACCAACCGCCTACCGTTATGGTGGCACCCATATAATTATTTTACCATACTATGATGAATTATGGTATCTTTATTTGAATAATTTATGTATCTCTTATTGCATTGATAAAGCTAACTTCAAACGAGCCCTCGTCTGAGCAATTTCTGTTCTGCGACCTTCACTTTTGGCATGCCCAGCTTAAAGCCATCTTCCTATGATCGTCTGAAACAAACCTACTTAAAGCAAATAAAAAATACATCCGTTGGTCGGAGCCAGCTAGGTACTTTAACCAGTTTGGGAATCCAGGCATTGATCAATTCATACACCACTACGCTTTCCTATTCTACTCTAAAGAAAGTCTATGATCTTCTGAATAACTGCTACCGATATGCAGTAGCAACAAGGAATATAGGCTACAATCCAGTAGATGGTGTACAACTTCCAAAGCAGGAAAATATGAGCATTCAAACAAAGGAGATTGCAATTCTACCAGATGTCGATGTAGAACTCTTAGAAGCTGCTCAATCTATGTGTTACAAAACAGGGCGGCTAAGATACTGATACGCCCCTGCCTATGCCCTTATTCTCAATACGGGACTGCGTTCCGGAGAAGCACTTGCCCTGACATGGGATAATGTCAATTTCCATACCAAGACACTTACCATTCGGTAAAATGCTTCCAGAGTCAAAAAAAGAGATACCACCGATGCCTCCGGCAGTAAGCAGATTATCACCACTACAAAATCACGCTCTGGCACTCGGCAGATTCCACTTAACAATAACGCTCTGATCGCCCTGGAACGTCTACAACAGTTGCAGGAGAACAATCGCATCAAGACTAATTATGTGATCTGTACTTCAACTGGTAAAATGGTTGTTCAAAATTCCTTTTACTCAATCTTTCAACGTATGCAGAAATCCCTGGGAATAAAGCCGGTTACTATCCATGCCTTGCGCCACACCTTTGCAACACGGCTTATCAAAGCCAAAGTAGATATTAAAGTCGTAAGTAAGCTCCTTGGACATTCTTCCGTAAAGATTACTTATGACACCTATGTACACACCGATCTGGATCGTGCATTCTCTGCGATACAGACATTGGAATAAAAAAGCAGGCGTGTTGTTCATTGCAGCACGCTTGCCCGTACATAAAAACCTGCTAACAAAAGTCAAGTACTTTTCTTGGCAGGTTTTGAATTTTGAGATTATATATTCTGTTTTTGAGCATATTATTTTATGCACCACAAAAAGGCCGGTTATAGTTTCCCGCCCCAATACTATATAGAATGAATTTTACTGATATACTTCTTTTACTCTTGCATAATAAATCCTAAGAAATTTATTTAATCCGGCTATTTTTGCCAGTTTTTTACTCTTTCCTTCACGTTCTTTCTTTAAAATATAGTTATATACAGCATCATCCTTGGGTGCTGGGTGACTTTTCAGGACTCGCATAACCTCATATCCAACTTTCCTCAGTGTTGAAGATCCGCGTTTTGTTATTTTCCTATTTGAACCAACGAATTGACCTGATTCATACGGAGGCGGGTCTATTCCTGCACATGCAATTAGAGCTTTCGCACTGTGTAGTTTTCTTACATCTCCGATCTCAGCAATCAGTTTTACCGCCAGAACATCTCCTACGCCACCCATTTCTCTTACAGTGGAATATTCCGGCAATGACTTTGCAAGCTCTTTCATTCGTGTTAAGATATTCGTCAGAGAGCTATCTACAGCCCTCAACGTTGAAACCGCTTCCTGTACAAACATTTTGGTCGATGGGGTACCGGAAGAAAGTGTTGGAATACCACTGGATGCCAATTCATAGACTGCTTCAGCCTTTGATCTGCTCTGGTGGTATTTCTTTTCTTTAGTCCAAGCAAAATACTCTTCAATAAATTCTTCCTGCTTCATTGCTTTGATCAGGTCAAAATGCCAAAATCTTTCGACGAAATCACTCAGTTTGTCTTTACCATTTGATTCTGCCCAACTATGAAACATCTTTTTTATTCCGGGCATCGTATAATCCAAGATATGGGTTAACTCCTGTAGTGCCTTTACATGAAGTTCCATATAGAAACGATATCGTCGCCCAAGTATCTTTAGTTCTGCATAGGTTTCTTCATCTCCTTCGTATTTCTGGAGCTTAAACCATTTTTCTATTCCATAGTTCGCAATGGTAATAGAATCTAATTTATCTGTTTTCGCTCCTCTGATGCTGTTATTCTTGGCGTATTTCTTCATTGCAAACGGGTTTATCACCGATATGAAATATCCTTTTTCATGAAAAAATGTCAGTATTGGTAGATGATATACTCCTGTTGCCTCCATGACAATCTTTATTTCACCATCCAACTTACTCAACATACTATCCAGGGATGCCAGTTCTGCTTCTACATGCTGCACCTCAAATGGGTTACACACAATCTCTCCATATGGCTTGAGTATGCATATCGTACTTTTTCCTTTTGACACGTCAATTCCTACGCTTATCATTGTTCGCCTTCCGATATTTTTTGTAATTGCTCATGCCAGCCACACTTATTACCATTCAGTTTAGTTGGTTACGCGGGAGCGAATCCCTACCTGCTCAATCGAATGCTTATAATAAAGGGTTGGATAACAGTTTTTTTGACGGATGCAAAGATCCAAATAACCCCTCGTCAGACCAATTACTCCCTTTATTATAAAAAAATAAGTGCAGATGCTAGAGTTAATTACTCTCTAACAACTACACTTTTATGGTACTAAATCTCACCATAGCTACTCATATCCAATGAAATAACAACGACCTCACAAAAAGGAGCCTTTGCCCGGAAATATATCAGGTAAAGGCCCCTTTCTATAATGTCAAGTCCTAAAGTATTGATTTTATGTACATGCCATTATAGGAAGGTTTTGTAAAAATATAAAATTTAAACCGCCTGCTGACCGGTCAGTTCGTATCGGCTTTTACAAAGTTTCGATAAACCGTCCGAAAGCAATTCTTCCCTTTTTTGTATTCTTATATACACCGGCGCATTCCAAAACCTGGACAAACACTTTTCCAATTTCTTTCTGCAGAATGGCATGGATGTTATCCTCTGTTATTTCATAGGATCCAAGCCAGGAATCCACCCAGTCTGCATGCTTTTCGATCTGCGGATTGCTGCGGACATCCTGCTTTTCAAGGATATATTGTTCCAGAAGCGCCATTTCCTTTTTCAGCCGCGCCGGCAAAACAGCCAGTCCCATTACTTCGATCAGGCCGATGTTTTCTTTCTTTATATGGTGAAGGTCTGCAGACGGATGATATACACCCCATGGGCACTCATCCGTTGTAACATTGTTTCGAAGTACCAGATCCAGTTCACACAAATTTCCATGCATTCTTGCGATTGGAGTAATCGTATTGTGCGGTGTTCCGTCTGTTTCACTAAAAATGAAAGCTTCCTTATCGGTATATCTGCGCCATTCAGTAAGGATATGATCTGCTGCCAGAGTAATCCTTTCTGTATCGGTTCCTCTTAATCGGATAACAGACATGGGCCATCTCACGATACCGGCTGTCAGATCCTCATATCCCGGAATGACAAATTCACTCTCATAAGGTGCCTTTGCCATTGCAAAGACATAGCCACCACCCTGAAAATGATCATGGCTTAAAATGGAACCACCTACGATTGGAAGATCCGCGTTGGAGCCGGCCGTATAGTACGGGAACATCTTTACAAATTCCAATAGTTTTCTAAATACAGCCTGGTCAATCTTCATTGGCCGGTGCGCTTCATTGAAAATGATGCAGTGTTCATTGTAGTAAACATACGGAGAATACTGTAGGAAATACTGTTCTCCGCCCAGTTTGATCGAGATCACCCGGTGGTTCTGCCTTGCCGGATGAGAAAGATTTCCTGCAAACCCTTCGTTCTCTTTGCATAAGAGGCAGCTTGGATATCCGGTACTTTTCACTGCGCCGGCCCTGGCAATGTCTCTCGGATCTTTTTCCGGCTTAGACAGGTTAATGGTAATATCTATCGGACCATACTCGGTATCCGTTACCCATTTTTCATCTTTTTCGATGCGGTCTGTACGGATATAATTTGTATCCTGGCTCAATTTATAGAAATAATCTGTGGCCTTTTTTCTGTCTTCCTGGTAAAGGCTTTGAAACCTGGATCTGACAACAGACGGCAGCGGAGTTAACAGCCCCATGATCCTGGTATCAAATAGATCTTTCCAGGCGATGGTATCTTCTTCCAGAATTCCCTGCTGATGAGCATAAGAGACCATATCTTCCAGAATTTCAGCTAATGGCCGGCTTTTCAGGATTTCTTCTTCATGAAACTCCGAAAGACGAAAGAGGTCTAATAACTGATTTGTCACAAAAATCTGATCATCCTTTGATACCAGACCACATTTTAAGCCATAAGCCACAAGTTCATTGATCTGTGTATTGATCATAGCAGTCTTCCCCCTTTAATCAGCTTTGTACCCATGTGGATGGGCCTGATGCCATTTCCAGGCAGTCTCAATAATCACTTTGAGGTCCGCATACTGTGGTTTCCATCCCAGGACAGCTTTCGCTCTTCCGCTGGAAGCAATCAGCGTAGACGGGTCTCCGGCTCTTCGTGCTTCTTCCTTTGCAGGGATCGGATGTCCGGTTACTTCTCTGGCCGTTTCCACAACCTCTTTCACGGTAAAGCCGACTCCGTTTCCAAGGTTAAAGATATCGCTCTTTCCGCCGTTTCGCAGATAGTTCATAGCCAGAATATGTGCCTGAGCGAGGTCATTGACATGGATATAATCCCTTACGCAGGTGCCATCTTTTGTATCATAATCCGTACCGAAAATGGAAATATACTCTCTCTGGTGGTTCGGTACCTGAAGGATCAGCGGGATCAGATGTGTTTCAGGATTATGCGCCTCACCAATTTTTCCATTCGGATGCGCGCCACAGGCGTTAAAGTAGCGCAGGGAAACATATCTTAAATTGTGTGCGATGGAGGTCCAGTGGAACATTTTTTCCATGGACAGCTTCGTTTCGCCATAGCAGTTGGTCGGAACAGTCGGATCAGTTTCCAGGATCGGAATGCTCTCAGGCTCTCCATACGTTGCCGCTGTGGACGAAAAGACGATCTTGTCAATTCCATGAGCCACCATGCTCTCCAAAAGCACCTCGGTACCGCATAAATTATTACTGTAATACTTAAGCGGGTCCTTCATGCTTTCCCCAACCTGGGAACTTGCTGCAAAGTGAATGACACCGTCGATATCTTCTTTTTCAAATACAGAATCCATAAAAGCTCTGTCCCGGATATCGCCCTGGTAAAATTTAGCTTCTGGATGAACAGCTTTCCTAAATCCAGTAAGAAGATTGTCAACAATTACAACATTTTCACCTGCATCGATCAGCTCATATACCGTGTGAGATCCGATATAACCGGCTCCACCTAATACCAAAATACTACCCATCTTCATGTCCTCCTTCTATAAAACTTTCACACCACCGTATTTACGGATCTTGAGCACCTGGCAGGTGCCTTCACCGAATATATCTTCCATTGCTTCCCGGTAATCTTCCACCATATTCTCTGGAACAAATGCCTGGATCGTTCCTGCAAACCCGCCGCCATGCACCCGGCTGGCTCCCTGTTTGCCCAAAACCATGTCACTTACAGCCAGCGCTACCGAAAGGTTCTGATGGCGGATATACCGGCTGGTATAAACATTCTGCAAATATTTATAAGAAGAATTCCCAGATTCTTTTACCAGTTCCAGAAACTCTGAAAAATGATCCTGTTTTAATGCTTCCGCTTCCTGCTGCACTCTTTCTTTCTCATTCATAAAATGAATGGCCCGAAGAAGCGCTCGGTCACCGGCTTTTTCCCGGATCTGTGGTATGTCTCTCAGAATATCCTGTTTGGATACCTCGCCCAACACTTCTTTACCAAAGAATTCGGCAACCTGCTTCATTTCCTGTGGGATTGCTGCATAATCCGGGGTTAAATCTGCGTGAGAACCCTTTGTATCGGTGATACATAAGCTGTATCCATGAGCATCCAGGTTAAGCTGTACCTGCTCGATCTTTGGCCGTTTCACATCAGCAAAATTAATATGGACCAAGCTTCCAACAGAACATGCCATCTGATCCATCAGTCCGCATGGCTTGCCGAAATAAACATTTTCCGCATACTGGCCAATTTTCGCGATTTCTACCGCGGATATTTCGTTATTGTTATAAAGGTAAGAAATGATCGTTCCAATCAGTGTCTCAAACGCTGCGGAAGAGGATAAACCGGCGCCAATTAACACATCACTTGTAATATACGCCTGAAATCCACCTATGCTGTACCCGTTGATCTGTATCTTCGCGAGAACGCCACGGATCAGTGCGGCGGTTGTTCCCTCCTCGGATTTACGCTTATCCAAATCATCAATATCGACCGTAATTTCCGATGCATAGCCATCCGATAAAATCGTTACCCTCGGCCGGTTTAACTTTTTGACTATAGCAATGGCATCGCGGTTAATGGATGCTGCCAGCACTTCCCCGTGCTGATGATCTGTATGGTTTCCTCCGATTTCGCTTCTGCCCGGTGCACTGAATATCTCTACTTCATCCGCACCGAACGTGGCATTATACTGGTAAAGTGCCTGCTCATAACGCTTTTTCTCATACGGAATAATATACAGATCCGCATAAATCTCAGTTAATCGTTCATCTAACCGTCCTTCATGGATTGCCTCAATGATCTTGTTCGTTCTCATAATCCATCCACCTTTTGCTTTCCGAAAGCCATTTCTGGTTCTGTCTTAATCCATTTTCTTTTCTGATGCATACGGGAAATCTACTTTCATATCCCGGAAATAATACTCTTTATCCCGATCACTGATTTCTCTTAAAATCCTGCATGGATTTCCTACTGCTACTACATTGGCCGGAATATCCCTTGTTACCACACTGCCGGCCCCGATCACGGTATTATCGCCAATGGAAACACCCGGCAAAATGGCAGCATTACTGCCGATCCACACATTTTTACCAATGTAGATCGGTAGGGAATAATGCGCTGCCATTTCCCTGTAGTGTGGATCGACCGGATGCCCAGTTGTGCAGATGGTCACATTGGGGCCGATCATTGTCAGGTCTCCAATGTGTACCTCTCCATCATCAATGATTGTCAGATTAAAATTTGCATAGAAATAATCACCTAAATATACATGCTTCCCGTAAGACATATGGAGCCCATCTTCGATATACACATGATCCCCACAAGAACCAAGCAGTTCCTTTAAAATTTTTAGCCGCCGATCCTGATCTCCCGGTCTGCAGTGATTATAATCAAACATCAATTCTTTGCAGTCTTTCCGCTCATTTTCCAGGCGTTCTTCTATCTCCTGATTGACTGGATCTACATGCCCGGATTCATAAAACAGCATGCCTGCTTTTATACGTTCTTCCAGATTCATTTTTCATTCCCCATACAATACACAGATGTTTCCATTTCGTTTCACACGATGGTTATTTTTCCGGTTGCGCGGAGGCTTAGCAGATGGCAAAGGAATAGGAAATAACATTTTCTGCATTGATGCGGTATGGCTCCTCCACGTCACTTCCCCAGCTGTCAATTCCACCAACACCTCTTACTGCGCCACAAACGCACAGAACAGTCCTTCTTGCCGGCGGCAGTTCTTCATAGTGTGTTGCGTTTTCAATCTCTTCTGCTGTATATGGAAGGCAGGAAAAAGCAAACGGCTCGTCTGTTTTTTCAATTTTTAAGATCTGCAAAGAATAATCCCTTCTGCTGTTATCAAGACTCGTATATCTCGTAACCTCCAGCCAGTCCGTATCCATATGCATTCCACAATCCTGCGGAACAAGGTATGGGGTAAGGCTTAAATCACTCACCTGATATACCCCTTTTACAGCGCCTGCTTTCCGGTCCGGATAGGTTTCTCCGGATAAGCCCTCATACATGTAGCTGTCTGCAAGTGTCGGCATAATGAATCTCATGCCAAACACAGGAAGCTCCGGGAGACCCTTTACTCCGTGGTATTCTACATCCACCCTGATTTTTCCGTTTCTGGTCACAGTATAGCTTACCAGAACCGTCGCGGAAGGATTGCTGATGGTCTTATAGGTGAATTTTACAATAATCTCATCTGCAGATACATCGCCCTCATAGATATTATTGTCCGGAGCATACTGCTTCTGCATTTCACCGTCCATGATGACTTCGACATTCTGACAGTCGATAAACGTATCTGCTGCCATCCAGCTGCCGCTTTTAATATGGAATTTGCTTCCCCGGTCGTTATCTGTCAGTGCTCTCCAGAAGGTCGGCTTAGGGCAACGGTACAGCCATTCATAGCCGTTTTTTACAATAGACTCCAAACCGCCCTGAGCATAAGAGAACGTATAGTCGAACCCTTTTCCGTGTACACCGAGCACATAGTCACCATAAACCACTCTCAATTTCCCATTATCTGTATAAACCATAATAATACCTCACTTCCTGCATAGCCGGCTTCTCCACACGGTTTGCAAATACAATTCCATCTCCTGAAAATTCATAATCGGAAGGTCTGTCATCAAAGTCTCCACCATAGCGGAGCACTTCTTTCCCCGTAACTTCATCCTTTACATAAAGTGCTTGATCAATAAAGTCCCAGATAAATCCACCATGGTACATGTCATATTTATCAATCAGGTGCATGTAGGTGCCAAGTCCACCCATGGAGTTTCCCATGTCATGCATGAACTCACATAAGAGGTAAGGCTTTTTTGGATCATTGTCCAAATATTCTTCGATCTCATACGGCTTTGCATACATACGGCTTTCCACATCGGAAATTGTGTCTTCATAAGCTCTGTTATAGAAGGAGCTTTCATAATGGATCAGGCGGCCGTCTTGTTTCTCTTTATAATAGGTGTTCATGGCCTCGATATCATCCCCAGCATAGGACTCATTTCCCAGGGACCAGAATAAAATGGCGGTATGGTTTTTAAACGTTTCAAAGTTGCTTCTGGCTCTGTCTACCACAGCCTCTTTCCACTGCGGGATTGATCCCGGCACGTTGCAGGAAGGTTCGATCGCACCAAGCTTCTGGAAGGTTCCGTGGCTTTCTAAGTTGTTTTCAGCCATCATATAGATTCCTGCTGCGTCGCACATATAATACCACGGGATCTGATCCGGATAATGGCAGGTGCGCACGGCATTGATATTATTTCTTAAGATGCATTCAATATCGGATTTCATTTCGTTCATACTGATGCAGCGGCCTGTTTTAGGGCTCCACTCGTGACGGTTCACACCGGTCAGGACCAGGCGTTTCCCATTTAAATGGATCACCTTGTCGATCACATCGATCCGTCTAAAGCCGATGTCATACGGTACTACTTCAGCCAGATTTCCGCTTTCATCCGTCAGCTCCACATATGCATGGTAGAGATACGGGTGATGGTTGTCCCAGGCTTTTACCTGCGCATCATCTGTCTGAATTTCTTCAGTGTAGATTCCGTTTTTCTCCTGCAGGGCAGCAGATTTTTCCAGCACAACACTGCCTTCCTGATCCTTTAACACAAACCGGGCATTGATTTTACGGTTCTCTGGTGCGGATACTTTCAGATTTACGGATAATTTGCCGCTCGCATTATCCTTATACAATTCCGGGCGGAACCACACATCCTCCAGATGGATCTCAGGAACCGCACGCAGGGTAACATTTCTGAAAATTCCAAAAAAGCGGAAGAAATCCTGATCTTCCAGGAATGCTGCCGTACTCATCTTATGCACCTGTACCGCCAGTACATTGCCCTTTTCCCGGAGGAATGGCGTCAGATCAAACTCGGAAGGAGTAAAGCTATCCTCTGCATATCCTACGAACTGACCGTTCAGCCACAGATACATTGCCTCTTCCACGCCTTCAAAGCAGATACGGACTCTCTTAGAGCACAGCTCCGGATCCAGATCAAAGCGTTTGATATAGGAACCTACCGGATTATACTCAGCTTCGCTGAACATTCCGGCTCCGTCTCCGGTGCTCTCCATGCTGTAGGCGCCTCTGCGGTATTCTTTTCCCTCCCATGGGTACATGGTATTGATGTAGCGGATCTTATCATATCCAGCCAGTTCAATATGGCCCGGCACCATGATCTTATCAAAGTTTTTCGCATCAAAATCCTCTTCATAGAAGTTTTCCGGTCTGCTCTTAACATTCTTACTGAAAACAAATTCCCACTGTCCATTTAAAGACTGGATCAGTGCGTTTTCCTTCTTTTCCAGTGCTTCGTAGCTTTCATAATAAGTATGATCGCTGTGCGCTTCCAGCTGATTTACCCGGAATACTTCCGGATTATCCAACCATTTCATATCTGCGTTCATGTTCTATCTTCTCCTTTTCTAAAATAAGCCCCTAAAGAAAACTTTAGAGGCTATTGATTTATGATTCCTGCATATTTTCAATTAATTCGCGGTTTGCACCCTCCACATTTAAGAAGGAAAGGATAACCGTAATGATGATATCAAAGATAAATGGCAGCCAGAGGTACATAAAATACATCATTTTGATACAGCTGGCCGGCTGAACCGCGTTGTCCATATTGATGTATCCGCTGATATCAAGCAGCCATCCGGAAAGAGCAATACCGATACCGCCGCCAAGTTTTATACCCATGGAAGTGCATGAGAACATGGAACCATCAATACGTTTTCCGCTCTTTAAATAGGTATACTCGGAACACTGTGCAATAACAGCACTCATATCTCCCTGCCACGGACCTTCACCTAAGGAGGTCATTGCGATAAATAACAACATCAACGGGATACTTCCCATATAACCTGCAAACACTACCAACAGACGGGAGAAACTTGCAAATACATAGCTGTATTTGTTCAGCTTGTACATTCCATTTGCCTTTGCTACCAGCATTGGTAATGATCAGAGGGATATTGTTAGCCCAGGAGAACACACCAAATAAATTCTTATTTAAAAGAACATAGGTCATAAAGAAAATTCCCACATTAACCATTGCTGCACGAAGCTGCTGCAGAATGTAGATCACACAAATCATGGAAAAATACTTGTTCTCAAACAGCAGCTTTACAGTCTGCTTGAAAGAAAGCTTATCATCCTCAATCCCCATAGAACCATTAGATTTCAATTCTTCTTCCGGAAGTTCTTTTACGGAAAATACAGCAAGCGTATTGGTGATGATACCGATCACACAGTAAATGAGCGCAATGATTCTCCATGCTGCTGCACCGTTACCAAGAAGCTCAACTGCTCCTACAGTAATAGACTGAATTGCAAGGTTTGTACCAAAGGAAAACATGAAACGGAAAGAACCCATCTGCACTCGTTCTTTACTGTTCTTTGTTACCAGAGAAGTCAGTGCTGCATATGCGATGTTATTTGCCGTATAGAATACTGCGTTTAACAGGGTATAGCAAATAAAGAACCAGGCATACTGCGCAGTTTTACCCATATTAGTAGGGATCGCAAAAACTCCGTAGAGCGTGATAGCACAGCCAAAGAAACCATAAAACATCCAGGGTCTTGCCTTACCCATTTTGCTCTTTGTCCGGTCGATCATGGTTCCAAAAAAGATATCCGTTATACCATCAAATAATTTGGATACTGCAATTAATGTGCCAACGATTCCTGAATTTAAGCCAATTGTATTTGTCAGGTAAATCATGACAAAAGATGACAGGAACGCATAAACTACGTTTCCTGCGATATCACCACTTCCGTACCCCACTTTGTTATGCCATTTCAGGTATGTCTTCTCTTCCATTTTAATCCCCTTTTCATATAATAGTCTTTGTCATCCTGCCTTTTCAATACGTTGTAACTACTATACAAAAATGCGTGGGAAAACTCCATATCTTTTATGAGACAGAATATGCACAAAATGATAGGGGTTACATACTCCCACCACTTAGCCAACACTTGAAGTGTGAGCTAAGTGGTGGGAGTATGTAACGTAATACCAATGGCCCATGTAAGATAACCACTCGCTGTGTACCATAATACCATTAGCCTTAAACCAGTACCAGTGATCGTCTTTCTGTACCCAGCGGTCTGCAGCAAGTTCCAATGTAAGTACATTTTGTGCATTCTCATCGCTCATGTACGGGGCACCGTAATGGGCATTGCCAGATCACTGCTCTGGGTACGGTATGCCGTTTCACCGCTTCCGCCGGATAAAATACTACCTGGAACGCACACTGTCCATTTGTTCCTGCAAGTGCGCCGACGCTGCCCTTTACTGCTTCCGTATAGGAAACTTTTTCTATGGGCAGCGGGAACTCAGTGCCATATTGCTCCCAGATCTTCTGGCGGATCTCATTCCGGATCACATCTTCGGATACCGTGTCACTCTGTTTCATAGAAAATACAATGTTTGCAGCTTCCCTTACATTCATATCCGCAAGGTATTTATTGTTCAGCTCAAAATTGCCGTCCTTTACCGATACATTCAGTTCCGCCTTCATATCTGGATTTACCATGGAAGATATCACTTCAAATTTCTTCAGAAATTAAGAGGATAGTGATTCACGTTGGTTTGCAACGGCTATACTGTTTTTTCTGCCCCTATACTCATTTTCACTTCAAATGTCGTCCCCAAATGCTTATTTGTATAAACTTCAATCGTCCCGTCATGAACCCGCACAACTTCTCGCACCATCGCAAGTCCAAGCCCTACACCTCCAAGTTCCCGGCTTCTTGACTTATCTACCCGGAAGAACGGTTCAAAGATCTGCTCCCTGAATGCTTCATCAATTCCATTTCCTGTATCCGAAACCGTCAGGACAACTTTGTTCTTCTCCCTTAGTGCTGATACCATAACGGTTCCATCTTTCCGATTATATTTAATCGCATTTTCCACAAGATTATATAGCATCCTGTAAATCAGAATATCACTTCCTGTCAAAAATAATACTTCATCTGCCTTTTCCCTTACCTCCTGTGACTTCCGTATCAGTTCAACCTTCTTTTCCTGTGCCAACGGTTCCAAATCTGTCAACACTTCCTCAATCAGGCTATGGATTTCAATTCTGTCATTTCGCGCTACTGTCTGTAATTCGCTCATATCCAAAAGCGTTCTGACCAACTTGCCAAGACGTTCATTCTGCTCCGTTACCATCTGAATTGTCTCTTCTGTCGCTGTTGTACTCTCTGGATGTTCTGTTGTATGGTATAGATCCAGTTGTGCCTGGATTAAAGCCAGTGGCGTACGTAACTCATGTGCTGCATTTCCCGTAAACTGGCGCTGCGTCTCAAATGATACTGAAAGCCGCATGAGCATTTTATTGTAAGATATACGAAGTCTGTCCAGCTCTGCAATCTTATTCTCTTCGATTGTATAATCTGTCAGATTCTGTGCCTGAACTTTTTCCACTGTCTCCGAAAATTCCCTGAGTGGTTTCAATGCCCGTCCACTGATAAAATACGTCGCTGCACCGCCAAACAGCGCTACAATAGCAGTAATCAGAAGGCTTCTACTTCTATAATCTGATTTGGAGTTATAAACCTCTATAGAAAACTGTGCCACAAAGTCATCCCACTCATTATCCGGAATATCAATGTACACCGCTTCCGGCGCTATGCCCTGATCTGTGATAGATGTCTGAAGCGTATCGAAATAATGGACTCCGTTTTTATATAAAAAAAAGGTAAGGCATCCGCATAATATGGTGATCAACGCTGTTGTAAGAAGTGTTAATTCCCACTGGAGTGATATTTTTTTCATGCTTTGCCATCTCCCCATATCTTATACCCCTCACCGATTTTGTTCACGATTGGATCATATCCGAGTCCTGCTTTCAGTTTTTTTCTCAAAGAAGACATATGCACTCGGATTGAAGCGCTAAAACTGTCCACAGAATAATCCCAGACATGCTCAATCAGTTCTTCCTGACTGACCGGTCTTCCTTGATTTAAAAGGAGATATTCTAAAATCCCATTTTCTTTTCTCGTTAATACAACCGGGTTATTTTCTGCATATGCAACCCTTTCTCTCGTATCAAATCGAAGTTTTCCACACTCCAGGCAGATATTTTTCTGTACAAATTTTCTTCTTGTCAGGCTTCTCACGCGAGCTTCCAGTTCCTGAAGGTGAAATGGCTTTTCCATATAATCATTTGCACCAGAATCCAATCCCTCAACCTTATCTGCAATCTGACTCCTTGCAGACACAATTAATACTTTTGTCTCTTCATTTTCTTTACGAAGTTCCCGAAGGATCTCCATCCCATCCAACCCTGGCAGGTTAAGATCAAGCACAATCAGGTCATACAGTTCCGTATAGATCATATCCAGTGCTCGCTCTCCATCATTACACATATCCACCTCATAACCTGCCATGTGCAGACTTTTCGCAATCATATCACATAATTTCTTCTCATCTTCAATAACTAATAATCTCAATTCACTTTTCTCCATTTCCTTAACAGGGAATTTACATCCCACATTATATAATGTAATCATTGAACGGTCAATAAACCGCCTTTGAACAATAATATCGAAAGGAGCAGTTACTGCTTACAGTAACAAGTGATGTCTTAATGAAATCAGAAAAAGCAATACAAATTTTTTTACTTGCAGTTGGTCTCGTTTTTTTTCTTGTTGGAATTTTCCGTGGAGAAGCTGCAACTGTACTCAATAAAGCAATAAAATTGTGTATGGAGTGTGTCGGAATTGGATAAAAAATTAAAATCAAACAAGAACTATCTGGTTGGTTTCCGCGGATGTCTTCAGGCAACTGCAACACTGCTGACCAATCTTCATATTCCGAATCTGTTTAAAGGAAAACTTTATCAGGGAAAGCTAAAAACAATATGTGTACCAGGGCTGAACTGTTACTCTTGCCCATCTGCCACAGGTGCCTGTCCGATTGGAGCTTTCCAAGCTGTAGCCGGTTCATCAAAATTCAAGTTCACCTACTACATCACCGGATTCTTTATCTTACTAGGAGTTCTATTAGGACGATTTATCTGCGGTTTTCTCTGTCCGTTTGGATGGTTTCAAGATCTGTTACATAAAATTCCAAGTAAGAAACTATCTACTGCAAAACTAAAACCCATGCGGTATCTGAAATACGCAGTTTTAGTCATCTTTGTTATACTACTTCCGACATTTGTAACTAACTCGCTGGGTATGGGAGACCCATTCTTCTGCAAATACATATGTCCACAAGGCGTACTTGAAGGCGCAGCTCCACTGTCACTTGTTAATCCAGGAATCCGTGCGGCACTTGGGCGCTTATTTATGTTCAAGTTTACAATTCTTGTATTTGTAATCATCTTAAGTATTCTGTTTTACCGTCCATTCTGTAAGTGGATCTGCCCACTTGGCGCTACCTACTCGCTGTTTAACAACATATCATTTCTTAAGATTAGGGTAGATTCTGAAAAATGTGTTAGCTGTCAAAAATGTAGTCATTCCTGCAAAATGGATGTAAATGTAGTAGACACACCAAATCACCCGGAATGTATCCGGTGTGGAGCATGTGTGAAGGCCTGTCCAACGAATGCGATCTGCTATCATTACGGATTTTCAAGAAGAAACAGCTGACAATAGATAAACTAAAATGAATCAAATAATATTCAAAAGGAGATTAAAAATTATGAAAAACAAAACAAGTAGAGTAAACAAAATGAAATTGAAAAAAGCAATTGTGGCATCTCTTGCCATTTTTATTCTTCTTGCATTCACAGGTTGCGGAACTTCATCTAGTTTGGCAACAACTGAACACACAAAGCAGGAAAATCCTTCTAAAACAGATTCAAACATGTCGGCTGAACCGAATGAAAAGCTGAATGACCTTTTTCAACAGGAAAACCAGATCTTTGCAAATCACAAAAATGTATGGGACAAGGCATTTGACCTTATGAGTAAGAACATTGACGGTGATCCCATGAATGAAGACTACGCAGACTTTCTTGCAAATACAATAGAATCACACAAAGATTCTTTCTCCAAAGAAGAATATGTTACTCTGAGTAAAGACATCAAAACGATTCGTGGCATTGAAGAAGAGATTGCAAAACTAGAAAAAGAAATTGCCACATCTGCTTCTTCCAGCAGTAGTTCCTACAGCTCAGCTGACTCTGCTGGTGTGTTCCACGGTTTCAAAGGGAAAGATCTGGATGGTAACGATGTAGATGAAAGCCTATTCTCCAAAAATAAAGTTACGGTTGTAAACTTCTGGTTCAGCGGATGCAAGCCTTGCGTTGAAGAACTTTCTAAACTGAATGAATTAAATGATAAAATTAAAAAAATGGGCGGCGAAGTTGTTGGTATCAATACAGACACATTAGATGATAATCAGGATGGGATCAAAGAAGCGAAAGACATCCTCAAGTCCCAAGGAGTTTCCTACAAAAACTTGACTTTCGCTTCCGATTCAACAGTTGGAAAATATGCAGGAAACATTATAGCATTTCCAACAACAGTTCTCGTAGATAAAGGCGGAAATATCATTAGCGAACCTTTCATGGGCGGAATCGATGATCAAGCAAACTACGAGCAATTAATGAAACAAATTCAGTCCATACTTGATCAGGAATAATTCATTTACTGAAGATTTATGCTTTTTATGTTGTATATGAATGCTTGATTCCGCTTATCAGAAAGCGCGTGAAATAAACGATGAACTGGAAGAGCTTTTAAAGGATACTTTAATGAATTAACTTTCGAAAGAATTCCGGTATAAAAACGGGGAGGTTTCCCTCCCCAATAAATTTTTTCTTATAACTTACACAAAAAACTTGACATTCCCGGTGGAAACTTAAATATCAAACCTAACAGGAATCAAAGACTCCTCAGAATCCCCCACTTCAAATTTCTTCAGAAATTAAGTAGAGGGTAATTCACCTAAAGTCCTGCTTTTCATTTCTCTATGCCGCCTTTTCGGTGTCTCTTTCCTAAAGTTTTTTTGTGTTTACCGTTTTCTTCTTACATATTCTACAAACTCAACTTCTGGCATTGGTCGTGCATAATAGAAGCCCTGTATTTCATCACACTTTATTTTTCGCAATATATCTAGTTGTTCTTTTGTTTCAACACCTTCAGCAAGTACCCTCATATTTAGGTCTTTTGATAATTTTATTATATGATTCACAAGAATTTCTACCCTCGTTTCACATATATGATCAATCAGACTCTTATCTATCTTGAGAACACTAAATGGCAGTCTGCTTAAGCTTTCCATTGATGAATATCCGGATCCAAAGTCATCTATGTGCAATTTGAATCCTGATTGTAATAAACGCTCTGCGACTTTTACAACCTTTTGCCCATAAACAGATGCTGATTCTGTAATTTCTAAAGGAACACACGTTATCGGAATATCATTTTCTCTTACTATTTTTGTGTATTGCTCTACAATTTCTTCGCAAAGAATACTGGACCTTGAGAGATTTACTGACACGGACAACAATTTTTTTGATTCATCAAGTATCCTTTTTTGTAATCGGCATACCTGTCCAAAAATATAAGCATCTAATTTTTGAATCTGTCCATTTTTTTCATATATTGGTATAAAGTTTTCAGGAGATATCATGGAGCCATCTGTTCTTTGCCACCTAACTAAAGCTTCCGCACCGATTACTTTTTCTGTAATTACATCTATCTTTGGTTGATAATAAATCATAAATTCCTTATTTTTCAAAGCGTCTGTAAAACAGTTTTCTATCATTTGATTATAAATTCTCTTCTGCGCCAGTTCATCTGTATAATACGCATAGTCATGATTATAATCTTCCATAACTGTTTCTGCCGCCATAGATGCATAATCACATATGGTAGTTATTGGAAGATTCTTATCTATATTTTTGTAGATGCCATATTTAATTCTTATTCCCTTAATCGGAGCATTCTCTGTAAACTCATTAATAACATTATCCATTCTCTGATGATCCAACTTATAATCATCACTCAATAAGCAGAGAAAAGATGCCTTCCCTTTTTTAGCTAATAATCCATATTTAAATTTTTTGTTATATATAGAAGCCATGTAACAAAGTAATTCGTTTGCTTTTTTTCTTCCATAAATGCTAATAATCAATTCGAAGTCTTTAATTCTTCCTATTATTACATGCATTTTTTTATCAGATCTAAATTGCATAATTCTCCTGGAATAATGGAAAAATGCCTGCTCCGTATATAAACCTGTCAACGAATCTTTCTCTATTTCTCTGAGCGACACTGAGGATTCTCTCAATCTAATCACATTTTCCAGTCTCTTTTTAATAAGTTCAGCATGGTAAGGCTTTCTTATATAATCAGCTGCACCTAAATTTAGGCATACTACTTCTGTTTTTGGCGCATCACTTGCTGTCATTACAATAATCGGTATTAAAGAAAGGAATGGGTCCTCTTGTACTTTTCTTAAAAAATCGAATCCACTCAATACAGGTATCTGAATATTCATCAAAACCAGAGCCAAATCTTTGTAATTCTCTTCCAGTAATCTCAAACCGATTTTCCCATCACATGCCGTAATTATTTCATATCGATCAGCAAGCAGAGAAATTAATGATTTCAAATTGAACTCATCATTTTCTACAATTAAGATTTTTCTTTTTTCACCTGTGTTACTCAGGTTCATCATGCCTAGCTCATCTAATCTTATATCTGAATCCTCACTTGCAAACGCAAACACTATTTTTTCGAATGTATCTGCATTTCCAATTCTTGCACATTTCATCCGATAACGCAAAATATCATTGTTATTTTTTATCCTGTAATGTATTGTGAATTGTGCGACCTGTTGCAGTTGTCTGCATATATTATCAAAATCCGTAGCAACCAACATTTTCTTCCGCTCTTCTTCAAACACATTGGTCTCTATATACTTTTGTATTACAGTTTTATATGATTGCTTCTCGTTCATTGATTCGTCTAAATCTGCATTTTGATGCCTATAAATCTGAATGTACTGATCTTGACGATTTACGCAATATATGCTGCTAAACTCATTTCCCAGAATGTTGATAATATCCGTAATTTGCATTTTCCCCTTAACCTTCATTTACATATCATTTTATCGTAATCCCTTGATTCTTTTTCAGCAGCATTTTCGTTGTCCCAAAGTTCCCCCGCTTTCTGTTTTTAAGATACACCGAAAAGCGAAACACTATGTGCTTGAAGAATCTGACATGGATGGATCATAATCATATTTCCCGGTTGCCTGATAATCTGCCATCAACACCGAGTAGTAACTTCTGAGGTTTGCTTCGTCCGTTGCAACCTTCGCTTTATGCAGTTGTGAAGTAAAAACTGGAATGGAAATTGCTACAAGAATCCCAACAACTGCAACCACTATTAATAATTCTGCCAGTGTAAAGCCACTATTTTTCTTCTGTCTGATCAATTCTGTTTCTCCTGTTCAGCTGGCATATTTTTTCATTAATCATACTTATTTCGCGAAAAAATCTCAATCAGTAAATTGATAAAACTTTTTCCAACTCTTGTGTAATATTTTGTAAAATTACATTCATTTTCTATACTATCCGCCATATTTTATATAGTTTTATCAATCTAATTTAGAGGTATTGTTTATGGGATAGCTTGGCTTGATCACCATGCCAGTTACTTAATGGCAAAGGATGCCTCCAATAAACAGTCCTAGTTATCTGCTTGAAAATTAATGTGGCCTCCTTCCTGGTTTTCATGACCACACTCCAGAAAAAACACAATCAGCATCAAACACTCCCACGCAGATTCAAACCCATATCGGAGTTGGATATCGAATGCTACGACTAAAAGTTCTTCATCGTTGACCATGCCGTTCACTTCCCTTCGGCCTCATCATCCTGGCATAGAAAGCCATTTGCCGGCAATCTATCTTACGGATGCATAGTCGTCAGACTATCAGCATCAGGAAGTAATTTCAAATCCTAAATATCTCGTTCCCTGAAAACTTAAGTTTCCCTGGTTTCTCTCTGCCAGCAGTCCATATTCTGATCTACTCACCCTAAGTTCCATCCGGTCACCGCTCTCCACCTGAAAAGTCACATAGTAGGAAGTTGAGGTGGTTGTGCTAAAACCATGGGCACCTGTAGGATCCCCCGCATTTGCATGTTGCTGCTGAGTAACCTGGGTACGTTTGGTCACAACCGTTGCCGGCACGGTAAGCCTGGGTGAATGGTTATTCTTATTCCATGTAGATATATTTTTTACGATCAGAAAAAGTATCACAGCACATACGCAAACAAATACCATCTGAAACATGATCATTACAAATGAAAAAAACACAGCATATCTCCTCTTTCTATGTTCCTGCAGCTTATTCCATCTCCCGCATTCTGTTTCGATACTGCTGTGGGGAGTATCCCTTCTTACTGCGGAATGCACGGCTGAAATAGGATGGATTGCTGTATCCTACAATCTGCGAAATTTCATTGACTGAATAAGCCGTTGTTTCTAATAAAATTTGTGCATTCATGATACGCACTGATGTAATAAACTGTATGGGTGTTTCCCCTGTATATTTTTTAAAGTTGCGAATGAACCAGCTTGTGCTCATTCCCTTTGAATATGCATATTCTTTAACATTAATCTCCAGATTGTATGAGGAACTGAAATAAGAAATAGCCACTTCCATTTCGCGATCCATATATTCATCCTTCAGGACATGCTCTCTTGTCAGTTCCCGTTCAAATTCGATCAAAAGAAGCTGCAGCAAATGAACAAGCGTCTCTTCGTACTCTTCCTGGCACTTTTGCAGTTCCAGGATAATCCTCTTAAAAAGGCGCTCATACTCTGGTGATGTTCCTACAGGAAAGATTCTCTTCTTATCCGCGAATCCATACCTTCTGAGAAGATTCTTTATATTGCCTCCAGTGAAATGGATCCAATACACCTCAGTCTTATCTTTTCCATAGTATTCATACTTTTGAAGTTCCTTCGGTCGAAACAACACGATATTGCCGGCCGGGACAATCGTTTCATTTTCTGGAGAATCAAAATGAAAGTATCCCTTTCCTGAAGCAATATAAATGATCTGATAATCCAGACGGCCTCGTGGCCGATACGTTGGCAATTTCGGATATGTTGATAAGCGGTAACAGCCACAGCTGCCAACAACGAGTGGCTGCCGTTTATCCTTAAAATCCTGGTGGGACTGGTTCAGATACCCAGTATTCATATACATTTGCATACCCCCTTTGGGATAGTATATCATTTTGTGCATATTTCGTCTATTTCTATTCATGTACATGCACAGCATAATTCTGTAAAATATCCTTATACGATTGCAGAACTATATAATCCACCTTCTTTTGAAGAAGGCCCACAGCACATCAGGAGGGGTTAACCATGATGATACCGCGTTATTATGAAGATTTAAGCATACTGCATGATAACACAATGCCGATGAGGTCCTATTATATTCCAGCATCGCAGAAAATGAACACGCTGATCGAACACCGGGAAGATTCCGACCGCTTTCAGTTATTAAATGGAGTCTGGAAATTCCAGTATTATAAAAGTGTTTATGACCTAAAAGAAGCATTTTACAGGACCAGCTTTAATACAAAAGATTTTGATGACATTACTGTTCCCGGAGTCTGGCAGATTGCCGGATATGATTCACCCCAGTACACCAACATCCGCTACCCTTTTCCATTTGATCCGCCTTATCTCCCGCAGGATATTCCCTGTGGAGCCTACGTCCGAAAATTTACTTACCATGAAAATATCGATGCGCCAAGAATTTATCTGAATTTTGAAGGAGTTGACAGCTGCTTTTTTGTCTGGCTCAATGGAAAGTATACCGGCTACAGCCAGGTCCCTCATGCAACCGCAGAATTTGATGTTACAGAATTTCTGGAAGAGGGAGAAAATACCATTGCAGTTCTGGTCTTAAAATGGTGCGATGGCTCATATCTGGAAGACCAGGACAAATTTCGCATGAACGGCATTTTCCGGGATGTTTACCTCTTAAAACGCCCAGAGCGGGCCATCTGGGATTATCATATCACTACCCAGATCAAGGAAAATACTGCAAAGGTCAAACTGAATGTGACCTTTGATTTTTCAATCCCGGTCTCTGTTATCATTGAAGACCAAGCCAGAGCCGTAGTTGCTACCGGCACAATCTCAGATGACGGATCCATAGAATTTAAGATTCCAAATCCTACTCTGTGGAATACAGAGCATCCATATCTTTACACACTCACACTACAAAGCAGCTATGAAACCATCATCGATTACATTGCTCTTAGAACCATTGAAATCCGTGATAAAGTGATTTACTTCAACGGACAAAAAATCAAATTCCGGGGTGTAAACCGCCACGATTCCGATCCAGAAACCGGTTTTACCGTTAGTGTGCCACAGATTAAAAGGGACCTGTCTCTGATGAAGCAGCACAATTTCAATTCCATACGCTCCAGCCATTATCCAAATGCCCCTTACTTCTATCAGATGTGCGATCTATATGGTTTTATGGTCATTGAAGAAGCAGATATCGAAGCACATGGCCCATACATGCTGTACCGGAAAGAAGATACCGATTATAACCGTTTCAAGCGCTGGAATGAAAAAATTGCGGATGATCCAATCTGGGAGGAATCAATCCTTGACCGTGTTCAGCATATGGTCCAGCGCGATAAGAACCGCTTCTGTATCGTGATGTGGTCCATGGGTAATGAAAGTGCGTATGGATGCAATTTTGAAAAAGCGCTGCGGTGGACCAAAAAATTTGATCCATACCGGCTCACCCAATACGAAAGCGCCAGATACCGCAATTATGACGTGACCTACGATTATTCCAATCTGGACCTGTACAGCCGTATGTATCCGGCCATGAACGAAATCGAAGAATATCTTGAAGAAGACGGAAGCAAACCATTCCTTCTTGTGGAATACTGCCATGCCATGGGAAACGGCCCTGGCGATTTAGAGGATTATTTCCAGCTCATCCAGAAAGACGACCGTATGTGCGGAGGATTTGTCTGGGAATGGTGTGATCATACCATTGCCCACGGAAAAACGGAAAGCGGTAAAACCATTTATTATTATGGTGGCGACCACGATGAAGAACTTCACGATGGGAATTTTTGTATGGATGGTCTGGTGTTCCCAGACCGTACTCCTCATACTGGGATTTTAGAATACAAAAATGTTTACCGACCAGTGCGGGTTGTCTCTTATGATCAGGAAACTGGAAAACTGGTTTTACATAATTACCTGGATTTTGATGATCTAAAAGATTATCTGGATATTCGCTTTGAGGTAATCAAGGACGGGCTGTCCACCGTGCAAAAAGGAAAACTTTCTCCATTCTCTGTAATGCCACATACAGACGGCGTGACCGAGTTAAACGTAACCATTCCCAGCGAAGGAAAAATCTATTTGAAACTGATATACCGTTTAAAGAAGGAAACACCTTTCCTGAAGAAAAATTTCATTCTTGGATTTGATGAGATCCTGCTTAAAAATGAAGACGGAAGAAACCAGATGGCTTTAAGCTGGCTTGAAAAAACGGACCAGGTAAAAGAGATCCGGGTACATGAAACAGACACAGAAGTGACTATAAACTCAAAAGATTTCACTTATACCCTGGACAGAAGGACCGGTCTTTTTGAACAGATGCAGTTTTCCGGCCGCAACTATCTTATCCATCCAATGGAACTAAATATCTGGAGAGCCCCTACGGATAATGATATGTACCTGAAGTCCGAATGGAAAAGAGCACGCTATGATAAAGCATACACCAGGGCCTACACTGTAGAAACCATTCAGAATATGCATGGTATCTTTATCGTTTCTCACGTTGCTGTTGTTGCTGACTCCATTCAAAAAATCCTGGATATCACGATCAACTGGAAGATTGACAACGATGGAAAACTCAGTTCTGTAATGTATGTGGAAAAAGATGATGAATTCCCGGTACTGCCAAGGTTTGGCATCCGGATGTTTTTAGATAAAAGACTGAAAAATGTGAGTTTTTATGGTATGGGGCCACAGGAAAGCTATCGTGATAAGCACCAAGGAGCTTACCATGCCTTATTCCGTACCAAAATAAACGATTTGCATGAAGATTATATCCGGCCTCAGGAAAATGAATCCCATTTTGATTGTGATTATGTGGTGTTCTCAGCATCCCAGTTTGGTATTGCTGCAGCAGCAGAAAAGCCATTCTCCTTCAATGCATCCTGCTACACACAGGAGAAGTTGGAGGACACTGCGCATAACTATGAACTGGAGGAATCCGACAGCATCGTATTCTGTCTTGACTATGCATTAAATGGCATTGGCTCCAACAGCTGTGGTCCTGCTCTTCTGGAAAAATATCAGTTTGATGATACTTCTTTCCAGCTAGAATTTACTTTGGTTCCATTTTCCAAAGGCTAAAAATGATTATTTTCTGATTATAGGGCATTGTTATTTCGGATTACCGATACAGTAACAGTGTCCCTTTTACGCACGATATAAATGATTGAAAAAATCTGCATAAAACATTAAAAGCTCGTTGATATAATTATGAATTCTATTCATCCTAAATATCCCCTTTCTTTTTGTTTGCAGGTTCATTATAAAACCATTTCACTTTGCGTGCTTGTCAAATCGCAGTAACTATTAGCCAAATCTTGCATCAGGGCGATACGCTTCTTATCTTAATTTAGGAGAATTTTGAAATGCATTTAGTATACGAAAATACAAAGGAAGAGATTATTGCAATAAAAAAGACACCGGTCCATCGGCCACCGCATCTGCATAATGCGCTGGAAATTGTATATGTTACAGAGGGATGCGTTGAACTCGGTGTTGGAGAAGAACTTTTCCATATGGATCAGGGCGACATTGGTTTTATCTTTCCAAATATCATTCACCACTATCAAGTATTTTCATGTCAGCACAATCAGGCAATTTATTTAAATGCTTCTCCATTCCTGGTTGACCGGTTTACAGATATTTTGGAAAACAAAGCGCCAAAGCCACCCGTAATAAAAGCTTTCTCCATAGAACCTGATGTTTATCATGCATTTAATTCCATTCTCGGCGCACAAAAAGACGACATTACATTGGTCCAGGCGTATCTGCAGATTATCCTGGCAAGATGTATCCCGAAATTTCAGCTGGTTGAGAAAGGTTCTGTTGGAAGCACAGATTTGATCTACCGTACGGTATCCTACGTCTCCGGGAATTTTAAGCATTCCATTACTCTGGAAAGTATGGCCAGAAATCTGGGCGTCAGCAAATATGTTTTGTCAAGGATATTTTCTAAAACATTCCATAAAAACTTCAACCAGTACCTGAATGATGCCCGGTTGGGATATGCATGTCAGCGACTTGAAAATACCAATGATACAATCACGGAGCTCTGCCTTGACAGTGGATTTAAAAGTTTGCGCACCTTTAACCGTGCGTTTAAGGAAAAGTTCAAAACTTCCCCCAGTGAATACCGGAAAACATTTGTTAGAAATTGGAATATGATGTGATGTCAAGAAATTGGAATATGATATGATTGCCGAGCGCATGATCCTATGATATACTGATGGGACGGCAAGTCAGAGCACATTAATATGACCAGACAATATATGCAGAGAAGATATTCGAATATCTGGAGTATCACTTGATACAGAAAAGAAAGTTTCCTGATCTTCGCGGAAGTAATTCTATCCATATTAACATATTGTCTAGTGAATGATAAAACCGTGGGACACAAGTGGATAGCTCGCTTATGCTTTGCCCTATCAAACAATCGAACGAAAATCCCCCACTTCAAGCGTTTGCTAAGTGGGGGTATGTCGCATAGGATTTTTTTGTTCATACTTGATTTCATATTGTCCATGACATTAAATTCACATGTACATGCAGATAGGCACTTTCGATTCCAAAAGTGCCTGCTGTTTGTCAAACTCTACATTTTTCTTTATCTTTATAGTATAACTCTATGGACTGATCAAATGCATTTTCCTCATAACACATTTTTTCCTGTCCGCGGCCTACAGCCCCGCCTTTTCTGGCATCCATCTTAGGGTCTGTGTAACGATCAAACCACTCTTCCATTTCAGACTTTAAGCGCTGGATCTGCTCTTCCCAGGCTGGGTTTCCATAAAGGTTGTTTTCCTCGTCTGGATCCGTGGAAAGGTCATAAAATTCGCAAGGGCCATCACCGTAGCGGTGGATATATTTTAATTTTCCCTTCTTGATCATACGGGTCTTGCTGTATTCATCAAAAACTACGATACGATCCTCATATTCAGCAGTTGGATGATTGATCTGTTCCATCAGACTCTTTCCAGGTTGCTTTGGCTCCAATTCATATTCACAGCCGGCCAGGGACAGAATGGTTGGGAAAATATCGTACTGTCCTGCCATAGCAGAGCAAGTGCTTCCTGGTGCCTCGCAGCCAGGTACTTTGATGATGAACGGTACTTTTACAGAAGAATCATACATATTTGGTGGGTAGGTTCCGTTTCCTTTACCCCAGATACCATGCTGTCCTAAGTTCATACCATTATCGGAAGCAAAGATGATCACCGTATCGTCCTCCAGGCCATGGTCCTCTACCCAATCCATGATCTTGCCGACACCCGCATCCATGGCAGAAATTGCCGCATAGTAGCCGGTTAAGTATTCCCGTCTCTTCTCCGGTGTATCCCCGATCGGGCAGGTATTTGCCTGCCACGGGTGGATCGGCAGATCCGGCGTATCCTTGAATTCGCAGTCCTTGTAAAGATCCCTAAATTCCTTTGGATGTTCATTTTCTTCCCACGGGCTGTGTGGCGCTGTGTAATGGACACTTAAATAAAACGGTGCGCCTTCACCGGACATTTTATCCAGATACTCAAGAGCATGGTTTGTAATGGTGTCAGTGATATATTCATGAGAAATGGAAAGCACTCCGTTTTCAAAAATATCTGCATCATAATAATGGCAGCCGCCTCTTCCAACGGTGAAATAGTACTCAAATCCTTTTTTCTTGTTGATGTTATCACCCATGTGCCATTTTCCACTTAACGCACAATGGTAACCATTTTCAGCCAGATACTCCATATAAGTCTTGTGGCCTTTTAAATAATCAATGGCTTTATCTTCCATGTCGAAACCGTCCATCACAGCCATATGGGGGTATTTCCATGCATCCAGATTGCCTTTTTTCAGCCAGTCTTGGATACCATGGCAGGAAGGGATTTTTCCAGTTACAATGCTGGCTCTGGCCGGTGAACACACCGGAGATGTGCAGTAAAACTCATCAAAAGTGGTTCCCTGCGCTGCCAACCGTGTTAAATTCGGAGTCTTAATGTCATGGTTTGTCTCCGATTCTACTGCCCATGCCCCCTGATCATCCGTAATGATAAAAATGATATTTGGTTTCTTTTTCATAATCAATCCTTTATCCTTTCCTTTATCCTTTCACACCACCTGCTGTAAGACCGCCGATATAATACTTCTGCGCTGCCAGGAAAATGGCAAAGATCGGTAAAATGGAGATAACGCTGGCAGCCATGATCAGGCTGTATTTTAATCCAGTTTCATCCATGAAGTTTACCAGTCCCAGGTTGATGGTGTAGAGATTTTTATTATTGATGAAGATAAGTGCATTATCATAATCATTCCAACTCCATGTAAAGAACAGAATGACCAGTGTTACCAGCGCCGGCTTGCAAAGGGGTGCTATAATCTGGAAACAGATGCGCATATCTCCCGCCCCGTCAATGCGAGCTGCTTCAGAAAGTTCCTCCGGTATCTGCAGCATGTACTGGCGCACCATAAACACGCCGTAAATGGAAAATGCAGCCGGAAGGATCAGTGCCCAATGGGTATTGTAAATGCCCATTTCCTTAAACATCAACATTTTGGGCACCATTAAAAGCTGATGGGGAATCATCATGGTCGCCAGATAAAGAAGAAAGATCTTATCCCTTCCCGGAAACTTTATCTTGGAAAATCCATATCCCGCAAGGATGGAAGTTGTTACTGCAAACCCAACGGAAAGCAGTGTTACCTTCGCTGAGTTTAAAAACATCAATGAATAACTGTATTTACCAAACCAGACTTCTTTGAAATTCTGAAGGTTCAGATAATCCGGAATCAGTCGGAATGGCACTGCGAATATATCCGCCTCTCTCTTAAAACTGGCAGAAACCATCCAGATAAAAGGAACAATACACAGCAGTACTAGTGACCAGAGACAGAGGCTACATATTATTTTTGCGATTCTTTTATTGTTCTTCATTTCATCATGCCCCCTTACTCTTCATTACGCTTCTGGATGCGGAACTGCAGCCAGGTAATGAAGAAGATGATCGCTAACAGGACGATTCCCTGAGCAGATGCGAATTCAAGTTTACCAAACTGGAAAGCTGTACGGTAAATGTTGTATACCAACATGGTTGTGGCCGTTCCAGGTCCACCGTGGGTCATCAGGTTGATTAGTCCAAACACCTTGAAAGAGTTGATCACCGATGTGATGACGATAAAAAAGGTGGTTCCTGAAAGCATAGGGATCGTTACATACCAGATACGGGCAAGCCCGTTTGCTCCGTCAATGGCAGCTGCTTCATACAGATCTTTAGATACATTGATCATACCGGAAAGGAACAGGATCACGGTATAGCCCAGGTTCTGCCATACACAGATCATCACAATCGTCGGCAATGCCCAGTGAAGATCTGAAATAAAGACCGGCGGATTTGACATTCCAAGTTTTCTAAGTAAATTCAAAATCGGTCCATTATTAGAAAAAAGAGCCAGCCATACCGCGGAGATCGCTACAATATTTACGATATATGGCAGATACAGTCCCAACTGTACAAATTTCTTTCCGACTACATATTCATTTAAGAGATAAGCCACAATGAAAGACAGTACGATTAAAATCACCACATAGCTAACCGTGAACACAATGTTATTGATGAGGGAAGCGCGAAACCACGCATCCCTCCATATTTCAATGTAGTTGGAAAATCCTACGATCTTAATGCCTTTAAATCCTTTGGAAAAGTCCCACTTCGAGATACTTATAATAAAGCTGAAAAGCATGGGAACGGTCCAGAATATAAGCACACCTATCAGGTTGATGCCGATAAAAGCATAGCCCTTTGCGGCAGTTTTAAGTTTCTTGCGCTTTTGTTTATCCATAAGTCATCACCTGCACTACTGTTCCTGAGCGATCTTCTCATCCGCTCTCTTTTGGGCATTTTGTAAGGTCTCTTCTACAGACTGGGCACCTGCAAATACCTTATCAAATTCCTCAGTCAGAATAGTATTGATCTCTGTTGCAACTGGCATGTTCTTACGTACATAAAAGTCAGTTGGTGTCAGATAGATATTTTTAGCACTTTCCATATCAAACAGATCAGACTGCTCTCCAAAGATCAGAGAAGCCACTTTATCTGCATCATATTTCTTGCACGCTGGGATTCTTGCATATGGCGCAACATAATCCATACCTTCTTCCAGATACCATTTTATGAACTTCATAGCTTCCTGTGGATGCTGAGATTTGGAATTGATGCTTAAGTCATCGCTGTAAGAAGTGGTATAGTTATTTTCCTGATCTGCAGACAGTCTTGGCATTCTTGCAAAACCAACCTTGAAATCGTGAGGATAATTGTCTGTATCCTTTACATTTCTTACGACCCAGTCACCAAATACCATGGCAGCCTTGCCAGTTAAGAGCATATTTGCAGGCTCCATTTTCTGTGTGGTTACATCTACATAACTTGGCTCAATTCCTTCTTCTACACGCTGTAAGTACTTCTCAGTAAGATCTTTTACATCGTCTGTATCAATTGCTGCGGATTTTCCGTCTGGAGCGTACATCCAGTCAAGTCCCAGCTTGCTCTCGATCATACGAAGAGCCGGCTGACCAGCATCATATCCTGGGAAGAACCAACCATAAACCTTATCATTTCCTTCTCCCTTTGTCAGCTTTCTGGCTGTGTCAATGAACTCATCATAAGTCCAGTCATCACTTGGATAAGGAATTCCTGCATCATCAAACATCTTCTGATTGTAAAGAATGGTGGATGTGATGCGCTTTGCAGGAAGGCTGTAATAATGGCCGTTGATCTCCTTCTGGGCAATATTTTCATCATAATCATCTTCCAGACTGAATCCCGCGCTTTCAAACAGTTCATCCAGCGGATACATATAACCGTTCTCAATTCTCTTCATTAAAAGAACGTCATTCATGTTCAGGAATACATCAATGGAATCATCGGACATCAGTGTCATATCCAGTTTTGTATTTCCGGCATCATCATTGACATATCTTGTGTACTCCACCTGGAGATTTGGATCTATTTTATTAAAAGCTTCACATACCTGTTCTGGACCCATATTCTCTGCAAAGGATCCCCACCAGTGAAGTACGACCGGCTCTGTGGAGCTTTCTGCGGATGCATTGCTTTCCCCCTTTGTATCTGCTGTTGTGCTGGAACTGGAACTTCCGCAGCCGGACAGTACGGAAACTGCCATCACTGCTGATAACCCCAATGCAACTGTTCTTCTTGTTCTCATAATACCTTCCTCCTTCTGATTTCTGATTGATGCCCTTATTATAGGCCAGGTATTCCGTATTTTTGAATGGAGAATGAAAAGGCAAATTGGTATTTTTTTACGCTTGTGGTAATATTTTTTGAAAATTAGTATTTTTTTACGTAATTCTCAAAGGCACTTTTTTTTTCACGTTCCCTATTGTATACTTTAAGCATTAGATGCCGCTTCGGGGTCTTAAAAGCAGAAAGAATAGGGGAAATTTATCGTGATAAAACATACTTTTATGAAATTAAACCTATCATGCCGTTTATTCCTCATTATCATCGTACTGTTTCTCGTCCCTTATCTGACCCTTTTTTCATGGGCATATAAAAAGGCTGAGACCATTATCCGAGACAAGGCGCAGTCACTGGAACGAGAAAATCTGAACCAAACAAAAAATGACATCGAAAGTCTCTGCCTAAACATGATCCAGGCTTCTGATTATCTGATATCCTTAAATAATTACGGTGTTCTTTACCGTGAATCTGCAACAAAGGGATATTCCTATTTAAAATGCTGGCAGGATGCCAATGAGCAGATTCAGAATGTAAATAATTCCCTGTTAAATTCCAATGCTGACATCAGTGTTTTATCCAATGACCAACTGCTCTACTCCACGCTTCCCCAGCAGAAATTCCGCTTTGAGGATTTTTTTGCGGAGCAGGTAGTTCCGTCGGTATATTTTACGAACGCCCACCAGAGTTACCGCCGTTTTGAAAGCAATCAAACTTTCGTTTCCTATATTAGAAAGCTCCCGCCATTTTCACCGAAAAGCTTTTATCTGGTCATCTCCCTTCCTGCCAGCAGTTTTTCCCGTCTGTTAGGAGCTGCAGCAGGGAACATGGAATTATGGGATACTTCCGGTTATTCCATCTGCGGGATCCATACTCCCAAAGATGTTAAATATTTCCAGGAAGAAATCTCCATTCCACTTTCAGGCTGGCGCCTGACGGATACCATTTCTACGGAATTTCTCTATCAGGATATCTATGAACTGCGCACATTCACGTTTGTTGTATCCCTGGGACTATTAATGATATGTCTTCTGGCCACATTTTTCGCTATCTATTCGCAGCTGCGTCCACTTTTTAAGCTGAAAGAACAGATGCAGCAGGTTATGGCTGGGAACCTGAATGCCGAAATCGCCACTACCGATTCCAAAGATGAGATCAGCAGTCTTTCCCGAACCTTCAACAACATGGTTACAGAGATTGGCCATCTGATTGAGGAAATACAGGTCACTCAGAAACGGGAAAGTGAGCTGCGCTTTGAAATGCTTCTGGCCCAGATCAATCCCCATTTTCTCTTTAATACCCTAAACTCCATCAAATGGATGTCCGTAATGTCCGGGACAGAACACATCACCAACACCATTACCGCTCTTGGCCGGCTTCTTGAGATCAGCATGAATAAGGTCAATGACGTGCTTCCTATTGAAGAAGAGTTGGAAAACATCAAAAGTTATATCAAGATCCAGCAGGTGCGCTATCCCGGCCGTTTCGATGTGGCCTACCACATAGAGGAGGGAATTTTAAAAGAGCACACCTTAAAACTGATCCTACAGCCCCTGGTGGAAAATTCCATTCTCCACAATATTGAAGCACGGGATTTTCTCATGATTGATATTTCCGGCCGGTGTGAAAACGGCATTATCATCCTGCAGGTTCAGGATAATGGAACAGGCATGGATGCAGATACTATGAAAGAAATCCTAAAACCCAAAAAGCAGGGTAAAAAGGGGTATGTCTTCTCCGGTCTCGGCGTGAGCAATGTCCAGGAACGCATACAGCTGGCTTATGGTCCTGATTACGGCTTACAATATGACAGCGACGGCAACTCTTTTACAACCGTGACGATCCGGTTCCCGCAACATAAACAGATAGACAGCCTTCTGTCCGAAAGGAGAGAGAACAATGATAAAGGTACTGATTGCAGATGATGAACCATTGGTAAGGGCCGGCATCAAAACCGTCCTTCCATGGAATATGTATGGTTTCGATGTGATCTCAGAAGCGGCCGATGGCAAAGAAGCTTACGAAAAAATCCTAAAACTCAAACCCGACATTCTGATCACCGACATCAAAATGCCGGGAATGGACGGAATAACTTTACTCAAACGCCTGAAACAGGAAAAAATATCCATCCAGTCTCTAGTCCTAAGCTGCTTTGATGAGTTTGAACTTGTCCGTGAAGCTATGAAGTACGGTGCCCATGATTATATCCGAAAGCTTTCTATTGATCCGGCCAAACTACTGGAAGTCTTAAAGGAAATGAAAGAGGCCATCTCTGACCAGCCGGAAAAGAACGCTTCCTTTTCTTTAAATACAGACGATCTGAAATATCTTTTTATCAAGCGCCTTCAAAATCAGGGGTTTGAGGATCACGAGCAGGTGAAGAATGTACTCCATAACATCAAACTGGATATTTCCATTCAGGATTATCACCTGATCCGTTTTTCCTTTGAACCAGATACTGCTCCGATTACGGATACCAATCGCAAAAACATGATCTATAACCTGTTAAACCAGATCTGCGAACGTTACTCAGGACAGGAACTGTTTTCCCTTGATGAAAAAGGATACCTTCTTATATCCAACACAAAGAAAGATCTTCTCCTCTGCCGCCAGATCGGAGCTGCCATGAAACAATACGCCAATCAGACCGTATATTTCGGTATCAGTCCTTTATTAAAGGATGAAACTTCTTTTAAAGCCGGAATGAAACAGGCCGAAGAAGCCCTTTCTGCCTGCATTTTTTATGAGCGAAGTGAACCGCTGCCTTATCCGCTGCTTACCTCCGTAGGCTTTCCATTCATTACGGATTCACAGGCCCAGGAACTTTATATTGCCCTTTCCTCCGGAAACAGTGAAAAATCTTCGGAACTGGTCCAGCGCTTTTTACTATGGCTTAAAAGCGGCCTATTCTATCCTTTTCAGTGTTACTCTTATATGGAAGAGATCCTGAACATTTTCATCCGGGTGGCCAGGGAACTGAATTTTTCCCTTTACCAGATGACAGCGGATGAAAATGACATTCTAAGGCGCATCCGCCAGGCCCATACCTTACGGACCTGCCAGAAAATCCTGTCTGATTTTATTATGGAGTTTTCAGAATTTGTCCGCGATAAACGTTCCGGAGAGAGGTCTGAAATTTTGAAGATAAAAGAATATGTCCAACTTCACTATAGCGAAAATATCGACTTAAACCTGGTTGCCGGTCTCGTGAATGTCACTCCATCCCATTTAAGCAATCTTTTTAAGAAAGAAACCGGCACCAACTTCTCTTCCTACCTCATCGATGTGCGGATGCAGGCAGCTGGCAAACTTTTAAAATCCCCGGACATGCTCATTTATGAAGTTGCTGAAAAGACGGGATATTCCAATGGCGGATACTTCGGAAAAGCTTTTAAAAAATACTGGGGCGTCTCCCCGGAAGAATATAAAAAAGAAAAACGTTAGGAGTTTTTATCATGCCACCAATCAGCGTGCTTATGAAACCATCATCCGGCATGTGCAACATGCACTGCGACTATTGCTTTTATTGTGATGAGGCCCAGAAACGTCTGCAGAAGTCCTATGGGTTCATGTCGGATGAGACACTCAAAAATGTAATACGAAAGACCATCCTGCGGGCGGAAGGCGTTATTTCCTATGCTTTTCAGGGTGGCGAACCTACCCTTCGGGGACTCGATTTTTTCAAGAAGGCGGTTGCCTATGAAAAACAGTATAACCGCAATCACATCAAGGTGCAGAATGCTTTTCAGACAAATGGTTATCTTTTGGATGATGAATGGTGTGCATTTTTCAAGGAAAATAACTTTTTAGTTGGGCTTTCCTTAGACGGTATCAGAGAAACCAATGATATTTACCGCCATGCTGCCGGGTGCGGATCCGTGTTTGAGCGCATTTTCGGCGCTGCCAAACTTCTGCAAAAGCATGGTGTAGAATTTAATATCCTTACCGTTGTAACGGGAAATACCGCTGCACACATTCCTGAAATCTATGAGTTTTACCGTAGAAACGGCTTAGGATATCAGCAGTATATCGCCTGTCTGGATCCCTTAGAGGAACCTCATGGGCAAAATCCTTATGCCCTCTCACCAAAACAGTATGGGGAGTTTCTGATCACACTATTCCACCTATGGTATAAAGACTGGAAAAGGGGCCGCCAGCCGTACATCCGCCAGTTTGAAAACTACATCGGCATCCTAATGGGATACCGCCCGGAGGCCTGCGACCAGTGCGGTATCTGCAACATACAAAATGCCGTGGAAGCAGACGGCAGTGTGTATCCCTGCGACTTCTATGTACTGGATGAGTATAAACTAGGAAATTTTAATACAGATCAGTTGGATTCGATTGACAGGAAGCGGACGGAAATCGGTTTTATTGAACGCTCCAAAAAACTGAAGAAGAGCTGCCTGTCCTGTCCATATTTTTCCATCTGTCGCGGTGGATGCCAGAGAAACCGTGATCTGGATATGGCAAGTGGACTTTATGTAAATTATTTCTGCGAAAGTTATAAAATGTTTTTCGACGCCTGTCTCCCGCTCATGAAAGAAGTTGCTGCAGCCGCGCAATGATTGTTACCCAAAAGAAAACTCTAAATATTCCTTTTCTCTTCAGAATTTATGGAATATTTAGAGTTTCTTTATTTCAGACTTACTAATGTATTTTATCTGACTTACCGGGCATTGAATGTTCTTTCAGAAGAATGTGATCTGATTCAGTCAGAGCTATATCGCAATTCAAAGTCTGTTTTAAAACGTAACTATAAAATCATTTCCAGCACCATTCATTTTCCAAAACTCCATAGAATTCCTCCTTCCAAAGGTTTTGCACAATATTACTTATTCTTTCCGTCAAGAATATCCACAATGGTCTTCTCCGTTCCTGTCATACCAGGTGACGCAATCAGTCCCATATTGTGCATGGTCTCTTCCGGAGTTGCACCGTTGATACCATGGGCATTGTAAATATATACATCGTCCATAGCCAGTTCTACAGAGTCAAAAGCTGCGTCTACTGCCACAATACCTTTCATGGTACATCCCTGGTTGCCGCCATCACAGATCATACCTGTAATACTGCTTGCCATGTTGTTGATGACTTTTTCCATCGTTTCTGCGCCGGCGCCTTTTAACCATGCCAGTGCACAGGCCATTCCCGTTCCTGCTGCAATAGCACAGCCGCAGAAGGCAGACAGTTTACCGGAGTATTCCTTAATGTACATACATACCAGATAGCTTAATGCAGTAGCACGAAGAAGCTGCTCATCTGTATAGTTATTGATCTTGTATACAGCATATAACGGCATAGTTGCAATAATACCATGGGCACCGGAACCGGTGATGCTCATAGCTGGTTTGGAAAGACCGATGACTCTCGCCTCAATGGCTCCGTTGCAGAATAATGAAGCAGTCTTTCTTTCATCTTCTGATACCAGAACCCCACCATTCTTCTTTAACAGATATGGTCCGTAGGTAGTCTTTGGACTCTTTAAGCCTTCCTGAAGCAGCTCGTAGTTTACTTTATATGCTTCTTTGATAAAATCCAGTTCCTGTGCAGAAACAGTATTTACATACTCTACCATCTGCGCCAGGGTATACTGATGGATCAGCGGTGTAGCCTCTTTACTCTCCTGTGCTGCTTTTGCTTCTTTTTCAAATACTACAGTTCCATTTTCTGTGATCTTTGTAATATTAGTGTGGGCATCCTGAATAGTAACAACTGCCTCTGAAGTCTCACCTGTTACAGTTGCTTCAATGAAAATGCGGCTGGTAATACTGCTCATGGAAACTGATATCATTCCCGCTTTGATCATTTCGCCTGCAGCTTCTTCCTCTGCCTTTCCAATACCTTCCAGACATTCCAGACCCTTCTTTGGATCTGCAGCAACAGCGCCTAAAGCAGCAGCGTAATAATTTCCCACCTCACTTGTTCCCGGAATACCGCAGGTAAAGGCATTTTTATACATACCGCTGTTTAATCTTAAACCCACCCTTTTTACAGTGCCTTTTATATGGGCTTTTGCTGTGGATACAGCAAAAGCAATGGCTCCCGGTTCTGTAACACCAAGAGCTGGTTTCATATCACTTTTTATCAGTTCTGTTAATGCATGCATCTTATTTTTCTCCTCAATTCTATGATCCCAAAGACTTTGCAAAAAGGATGCTGCAAAATGTTCCTATCATTTCACAGCATCCCCCTTTACTCACTCTGACATCGCTTACGCGATCATTTACATTTTTTTATATCGTATCCTAATGAACGATCCTAAATAAAGATCTCTTTAATTACTTTAAAACCTCTGCCAGATTTAAAGTAGTAGTTCCGTCTTCTTTTACGAAGCATGGAATTCCAAGACGTTCTGTACCGCGGATCTGTGCATACAGATCAGAGTTATCACGCAGATTTAAGTATGCTTTAAGATCTGCATGGCAGGATAAAATGTCTTTAAAATCAATTTCAGCCCCTGCTGCAGCAAGCTGCTGTAAAGCATAAAGAGTGTCTGGGCAAAGATGACTGCCGATTACTGTAACTTTCATAGTGATTTCTCCTTCGTCTTTTATGTATTTTTGTATTGTATGCATAAATCCGTGCCAACGCGCTCCACTGCCTGCACTGGCAGGCAGCTTATCCATTAAATGGATCACCCATTGATTTTTTTGTTGATCCAGTCCTTGCCTTCTACAAGACGTGTGATCATCATAGAAGCAACAGCATCACCAGATGCATTTAAGCAGGTAGCCATTGGGTCTACTAAGAAACCGATGGTTGCGATCAGTGGGAATGCTTCTCCTGGGAAACCGAACAGGCTGACAATAAGCATTTCACCTACAAGGCCGCCGCCTGGAGCTCCGGATAATACAAATGCACTTAAAACTGCTACTGCGATTGCCATTGCATAGGTTCCAACGCCTGTAAACTGCATGTTGAATACACCGTACAGGAAAGCGATCTTTGTAATAGCGGATAATACAGAACCATCCATATGCATGGTAGCACCCATAGGAAGAACGATATTACTGATATCCTGAGGTACACCCATCTTATCACATGCTTCCTGGTTTACAGGGATGGTTGCACATGAACTCTGTGTTGCAAATGCAGTAATAGCCGGGTTGAAGATGTTCTTTGCCATGGCTTTTACGCCTTTCTTTCCGCCTGCAAAGTAAGCATATAACGGGAAGAATACAACGCCGTAAACAATACACATTGGATAGTAGATCAGCATGCAGCGGCCATAATCACCGATCAGCTGAGGACCAAATTCACCTACCAGGTTTGCAAAATATGCACCAAGACCAAGAGGAGCAAATTTCATGATCATATCAACGATCTTCATGATGATGTCATTTAAGTTGCACATTACTTTACCAAATGGGCTTTCCTGTCCGCCGCACTTTGCTACTGCAAGACCGGTAAAGATAGCTGCAACAATGATCGGAAGCATATTCTTTCTGCTCATCAGACCGGAGAAATCATCTACAGTCAGTGTACTAACGATCATATCACCAACACTTGCCATTTCTCCCATTTCACCGCTGGTCATCTCAATAGTGGTGTTTGCAGCTGGTGGGAATACATTTACAACTACCAGTACCAGAACAGATGCGATCAGTCCGGTTACAATAAATACACCGATCAGGGAGCCAAGGATCTTTCCAAGACGGTTCATATTTAACATACTTCCTACTGCATTAACAATAGAAACAAAAACCATAGGTACTACGACCATAAACAGCAGGTTGATGAATACATTGCCAATTGGTGCAAGTACCGTTGCTTTCTCTCCTAAAATCGCTCCAAGGATCGCTCCTAAAATAATTCCTCCTAAAAGGATCAGCGGGAAGCGGTAGCTTTCCCAGATTTTCTTCTTGTCCATAATTTCCCCCAAAATTATCTCGTTTTGTATTGTTGTAAATTATATTGTTTTAAATTGCACTGTTTTAAATTGTACTGTATTTTATTTATCCAGTGCATCTACAGCATCTTTTAACTGTCCCAGAGCTTTTTCCAGTACGCTGCGTGGGCATGCTACATTCAGACGCATAAATCCAGTCAGGCTTCTTCCAAAGGTATATCCTTCATTTAATCCGATCTTAGCCTTCTCGATCATAAACTTTCTTAATTCTTCATTGCTCATTCCCAGATCACGGCAGTCTAACCATACAAGGTAGGTTGCATCCGGGATATTTGGCTTGATCTGAGGAATGTTCTTTTCACAGTATTCCTTAACAAAATCAAAGTTTGCAGACAGATAAGGAAGTAACTGGTCTAACCACTCGCGGCCTTCTCTGTAGGCAGCCTCAATGGCAACAGAGCTGAATGCATTGTTTCTGTGGATATCCATGGAACTCCAGTAGCGGTCAAAATCTGCCTTCATTCTCAGATTTGGGAAAATAGTGGTAGATGCCTGAAGACCAGCCAGGTTGAAGGTCTTTGTTACGGAAACACAGGTTACTACGTAATCATGGATCTCTTTGGAAATGGTAGCGGTTCTGGTGTGCTTCTTTCCGTGGAAGATCAGGTCGGAATGGATCTCATCGGAGATCAGCATTACGCCATTTTCCATACAGATCTTAGCCATCTTTTCCAGATCTTCTTTATCCCATACAAGTCCTAATGGGTTGTGAGGGTTGCACAGTAAGAATACTTTACATTCTTTTACCTTACGTTCAAAATCCTCGTAATCTACATGCCAGCTTCCGTTTTCTTCTACCAGAGGATTTTCTACTACTACACGGCCAATTGCCTCTGGAATATCATAAAATTCGGAATATACAGGAGTCTGGATCAGGACCTTATCTCCTGGCATGGTGTAGATCTTCATCAGAGCTGCCATAGTCTGAACAACACCAAGGCACCAGCTCATGTGGGAAGTTTCAGGCTTCCAGCCATAATATTTTTCTTCCCATTCCTGTACTGCTTCAAAGTAGCTTGCCGGTCTGGAAGTATATCCCCAGATCCCCTCTTCTGCTTTCTTTTTGCATGCATCAATGATCGGCTGGGCAGTCTTAAAATCCATATCAGCTACCCATAATGGAATCACATCTTCGGTTCCGAACTTCTTAAGTCTTTCATCATATTTAGAAGAACGGTTGTTGCTTCTGTCGATCACTTCATCAAAGTTGTACTTCATTGCTGTTTCGTATCCTTTCTTTCCCGTTTCCGGTTGATACTTATATATTAAGCAAGTTCCATGCCAACTTTTATTTTCCCCGATTTTTTATTGTTTTTTGTTAAAACAATGGTTTTTCCACTTATTTTCTGGCTTTTTGGAAAATTTTGGTAATTTAAGGACAAGTCATTTTCAGGTATTAAATGGTTAATTGGTTATATTGGTTGATTTATTAGTTATTAAATGGTTGCCTAATTGGTTGTGACCTTTTTATAAATGATTCAAAGGATCATTTCTGTTTTTCCAGTTTTTTCAACCCTTTTTCCGTGATCCGACTTCCGCCTCTGCCCCTTCCAACCTGGAGCAGCCCTTCTTTTTCCAACTCTTTCAAAAGATCTCTTGCCTGTTTCTGGGTCATAGGAATGTGATCTTTTTTCGCTGCCTCTAATATTTTCTCCCTTCCCACTGTTTCTCCGGCTTTCCAGGCAAGTGCCAGCTGTTTTAATACAAACTGCTTTTTAGCCTCTGTATCCATATGACCGGAATAGGTTGAACCTTCTTTCAGCTGTGTGGTTCCTGTTTTCACGTTTTCATTTTCCCCACTGCTTTCACCTGGTCCTACTACATCCAACCCCACTCCTACTACTCTGGTCATGGTAGGCGGCAGGTCGGAAAGCTCGATCACCGGTTTTGCCAGATAATTAAAATATTCCACTGCATTCTGCAGTTCTCTGATGTTTCCCGGCCATGGATGCCTGCGCAGAAAAGCCTTCACTTCTTCTGATAAAGTAAAGTTTCCACCCATTTTCCGCATAAAGAAATCAAACAGCATAAAAATATCATCTCCCCGCTTTCTGAGAGGCGGTATCTCTACTGTCAGTGCATTTAAACGGTAATACAGGTCTTTTCTGAAACTGCCTTCCTGTATCTTCTTCTCTAAGGCTTCATTGGTAGCTGCCACAATACGCACATCCACACGGATAATGCTGCCGCCGCCCACGCGCATGATCTCCCCTTCCTGGAGAACACGCAGAAGTTTTACCTGCATGGAAAGGCTCATTCCTTCCACTTCATCTAAAAATAAAGTTCCGTGGTGGGCAAATTCAAAAAGACCGGGACGGCCGCCTTTTTTGGCTCCTGTAAAGGCGCCTTCTTCATAGCCGAACAACTCGCTTTCCAGAAGATTTTCCGGCATGGCAGCCACATTAATGGCAATAAAAGGACCGGCTGCCCGCCCGGAAGCCTGATGGACTGCATGTGCCATCAGCTCTTTTCCAGTACCTGTCTCTCCAATGAGAAGCACAGGGCTTTCAGTTGCTGCCATTTTCCTTAAAATATTAATGGTTTCTGTAATAGCATCTGAATTTCCTATTACGTCATCGAAGGTATAACGGGCATAATGGCCTTTCTGCATCAGCTGTCTTCGCAAGGCATTCTGGCGGGACTCCTGCTCATTAAACTTCTGTAGCATGGCAAAGGCGCCGATACAGTCCTCTTTTCGCACCACCGGCACCACTGCCAGGGAAACATTGGTTCCAAAGAGGCGGATCACCTTCTCAGGAACTGCCTTTTTCTCCCGGAGCACCTGATAAAAAGGAATATAGGGAAATACCTCTTCCCCCTTCTTTCCCATAGCCAGTTCTTCAGAAATGCGGGCGATCTGACAGGCCTTTTTGTTACAGACAAAAACCTCTCCTGTTTCATTTACACCGATCAGACCTTCATCCAGGCTTTCCGCCAGAATATGCATCTGGCTTTCCTGCCTGCGGCTTTTAGCATACATCAGGTCAAAGCTGTAGTGATTGGAGGCCACTACCTTAGCATAATTCATAAAGCTTTCTGTTTCCGGCAGATATTCCAGTCCCAGACGCAAAGCTATTTCTACCATCATTCCATAGGAACAGGGACGGTGATCACAGTCGATCACTGTTTTTACAGAAGGCGGCACAAAACGGGATTCACCGGGAGTTACCGCAATATCCACCGGTTCTTCTAAAACAGCGCCGGGATAATAAGGAATGAACTGCAGATGGTTTACTCCAAGAGAGCTTAACTGGGTAATAGCCTCTCTTGCCATATTACTGGTAACATTCACAAACAACACTTTCGTTCCTTGTGGTATCTCAAACAGTTTTTTTAGGGTTTCCCAGTAAAAAGTAACCTCAATGGACATGATCTGACTATCAATAGGCACATGGCGGGCCTCTTCTTCTGCAGAACCATAGGCATCTGTAGATATAGCAAACAGATCCGCTCTTGGAAGCACTCCGGCAGCTGATCCATCTCTTACGCTATACCCCACTACTTCCGCATATTCACCAAAAAGATCTCTTACTTCTTTTGTATAGGAAGCACCGGCCAACGGATCCAGCGCCACAACTGCAATTTTTTTCATCGTATTTTACACCAACCCTTTTATATACTCTTAAAATCCTGTTACGGTTCATGCGGTTCATGCGCTGCATGACCAGCAACGGATCTGCCAAAAAACGTATCTGTTTTTTCTTCCGTATTTATGATACCATTGATGATATTCCTAAAACAACTGTTTTATAAACACAATACTGTTTGGAGGCATTTTATGACATTTACATATAAGATCCCCTGTTTTGATCTGGAGCAGACTGCCGGGTCAGGACAGGTCTTTCGAATGATACCGGCGCCTGGGCGTACAAATACCTGGCAGGTTATAAGCCAGGGCCATGTTTGCTTTATTCGACAGGAAAATGACATCTTTTTTCTGGAATGTGGACCGGATTTAGAAAATTTCTGGAAGAACTATTTTGACTTAAATACAGATTATGAGAAAATGATCGCATCCATCACACCGGACGATCACTATCTGAAAGCAGCCTCTAAAGCCGGACAGGGCATCCGCATCCTTCGTCAGGATACATGGGAAATGATCATTACTTTTGTGATCTCACAGCAAAAGACGATCCCTGCGATCCGGGCGTTGGTGGAAGCCCTCTGCAGCCGGTATGGGACAAAGATTGACCAGTTTTATGCATTTCCCACACCTGAACAGCTGTGTCAGGCTTCTTTAGAAGATCTCCTTGCCCTGAAACTTGGCTACCGGGCCAAATATATCTACCGCCTCTGCCGGGACGCTGTAGCCGGACGTCTGGACCTGGCGCATTTAAGCAAGTTGGATTATACCGCTGCCATGGAGTATCTTACCGGCTTTTACGGCATTGGCAAGAAAGTAGCCAACTGTGTCTGCCTTTTCGGTTTGCATCACATTGACGCCTTTCCTGTGGATACCTGGATTGAGAAGATCCTAAACGAACATTATTATGATGCTGAAAAATACAAAGATCTGCCTAAAGCCAGACTTTATGACCAGATGATCACCGACTCTTTTGGATGTTATAAGGGCTATGCGGGAGTCATGCAGCAGTATATCTTTAATTATGAACGCAATGTAATACACGGGAAATAATTTGCAGATCCGTGAGCGCCTCACTGCGCACTTTCAATATGTATAGCAACAAAAAATGAGAAGAGGCATATCTCATCCTCTTCTCGTTTTTTTGATCTATCTTAGATCCATTTATTTCTCTGTGATCTCAAATATCTTCCAGCTTTTCCGGCTTCGTCCCACTGCATACTGCCTTGTGATATTTTCCTTTGTTTCATCCGGCCACTGTTCATCTAAGGAAACCTGGACTACTTTATAGGAAGTATAGCCAAGAAGTGTGGCATGGTTGTCATACTGGGATTTTTCATCCCCATATTCCTCTTCGGATAAGGTCTTAAAACCATGCACCAGAACGTCCTGTGGATAAATACCATTTTCAAAATCAGCCTGCATACTATCAAAAGGAACATTTTTTGCCAGATCATCAGAAAGGATTTTTCCGCTTTCCTCAAACTGGACCATTGCATTATACCGCAGATACATTCCCACTGCCTGTTCTGCTTCACCTACCGGCATGGACTCAAATTTGATATGCCTTGGCTTTGCGTCATCTGTAATAGTATATTCCTGGCTTAACCGGTTTAATGCCTCATTCCGGCTGTGTACTGCGATTGCAAGCATCAGTCCGAAACCTACCACTGTCAGAATAAAGATCTTCCAGGGCGGCACTGTATTTTTTCTCTTTTTTATCAGCATATTGCAGAGGTTCTCCTATTTAAAAAGCCCTTTCTTCTTTGGCTTTTCTCCTTCTGGTTCAATTCCGTTCATCAGGTCATCATAGCGCTTTAATGCATCCTTCTGAGCCTGATTCATACGCTCCGGCACCTTGACTACCAGTGTTACATAATGATCGCCGCGCACATTGCGGTTACGCAGGGATGGAACGCCTTTTCCCTTTAAACGTACCTTGGTATCGGTCTGGGTACCTGGTTTTACCTCATACTCTACTTCACCGTCTACGGTCTTGATGCGGATCGGACCGCCTAATGCTGCCTTTGCAAAGGAGATCGGTACAGTAGAATAAATGCTGGTATCCTGGCGCTTGAAGATTGGATGCTGGGATACTACTGCCTCTACTAACAGGTCGCCTCTCTCGCCGCCGTTTGTTCCCGGCTCACCGCCGCCAGCCATACGGATACACTGGCCATTGTCAATACCTGCCGGGATAGAAACTTTAAATTTCTTGCGAACAGTCTTGTATCCGGTACCATAGCAGTTCGGGCATTTTTCCTTAATGACTTTACCTGTACCGTTACACTCCGGACAGGTCTGTACATTCTGAACCTGACCAAAGAAAGACTGCTGTGTATACATGATCTTACCTTTACCATTACACTTGGTACAGGTCTGTGGGGAAGTACCTGGCTTTGCGCCAGTTCCGTTACAGCTTGAACATACTTCCTTATAGTTGATCTCAATCTCTTTTTCGCAGCCAAATACAGCTTCCTCAAAGGTAATGCGGACTGCTGTTCTTACATTTGCCCCCTTCATAGGACCGCTTCTGGATCTGGAACGGCCGCCGCCGAAAATATCACCGAAAATATCGCCAAAGATATCTCCCATATCTCCGCCGTTAAAATCAAAGCCGCCGAAACCGCCGCCATAACCAGCGCCGCCGCCCTGCTCAAATGCAGCATGGCCGAACTGGTCGTACTGCTGACGTTTCTGAGGATCGCTCAGTACGCTGTAAGCCTCTGAAGCTTCCTTAAACTTTGCCTCTGCCTCCTTGTCACCAGGATTTGCATCAGGATGGTATTTCTTGGCAAGTTTTCTGTATGCTTTTTTCAGGGTATCTTCATCAGCGTCTTTTGAAACACCCAGAACTTCATAGTAATCTCTCTTATTCTCTGCCATGTTGTTTACCTCTTATCACTGCTATTTCTTTCTCTGCCGGGTCCAAAATGCCCTTTGTTTAAACAGACGGTAAGGCCCGGAAGGGGATATCTCCCCTCTCGGACCCGTCCATTAGTTCAGACATGCTAGCTTGCAACACACTTTCCCGTCCAAAACAGCATATGTCTGAACCGTTATATAATCTTACACTTCTTTGAAGTCAGCGTCAACTACATCATCATCTGGCTTGGAGCTTCCTGCATTGCCTGCATTTGCGCCACCCATGTTTGGACCTGCACCTGCACCAGCCTGCTGTGCTTGCTCATAAACCTTTGCAAACAGCTTCTGGGCGCTGTTCATCAGTTTTTCTTTACCTGACTTGATATCTTCAACCTGGGCATCAGTCATCTGATCAACCGGCGCTCTGTTGATAGCTTCTTTCAGTGCATTTAAATCAGCCTCAACCTCAGCCTTGTCGTTAGCATCGATCTTGTCGCCAACCTCTTCCAGAGCCTTCTCAGTCTGGAATACCATAGAATCAGCATCATTTCTTGCATCGATCGCTTCCTTACGCTTCTTATCCTGAGCCTCATACTCAGCAGCCTCTTTAACAGCCTTATCAATATCTGAATCAGACATGTTAGATCCGGAAGTAATGGTAATATGCTGCTCTTTGCCTGTTCCAAGATCCTTAGCAGATACATTTACAATACCGTTTGCATCGATATCGAATGTAACTTCGATCTGCGGAACACCTCTTCTTGCTGGTGGGATACCATCCAGACGGAACTGGCCTAAGGTCTTGTTATCTCTTGCAAACTGACGCTCGCCCTGTACAACATGGATATCAACAGCGGTCTGATTATCAGCTGCAGTAGAGAAGATCTGGCTCTTCTTTGTAGGAATGGTTGTATTTCTCTCGATCAGTCTGGTTGCTACACCGCCCATGGTCTCAATAGACAGAGACAGTGGAGTTACATCCAGAAGAAGGATATCTCCGGCACCTGCATCGCCTGCTAACTTACCACCCTGGATAGCTGCACCAATTGCAACACACTCATCTGGGTTCAGGGACTTGCTAGGCTCTTTGCCGGTTAACTGTTTTACTTTCTCCTGTGCGGAGATCATACGTGTAGAACCACCAACTAACAGTACCTTGCCAAGCTCAGCTGCGGTAATACCAGCATCCTTCAATGCGTTCTGTACCGGGATAGCTGTACGCTCGATCAGGTCATGTGTCAGTTCATCAAATTTAGCTCTTGTCAGGTTCATATCCAGATGCTTTGGACCTTCTGCAGTAGCTGTGATGAATGGCAGGTTGATATTGGTTGTAGTCGCAGTAGACAGTTCCTTCTTAGCTTTCTCAGCTGCTTCTTTTAATCTCTGAAGAGCCATCTTATCGCCGGAAAGGTCTACGCCTTCTGCCTTCTTGAATTCAGAGATCATCCAGTTGGTAATTGCATTATCGAAGTCATCACCGCCAAGGTGTGTATCACCGTTGGTAGAAAGAACTTCAA
>ERZ832973.316-NODE-316-length-62831-cov-8.313400_pt1 | contig 62831 bp, 58 predicted proteins | sample MGYA00519950_ERZ832973 | MGnify/ENA primary metagenome ERZ832973 (study PRJEB31850, sample SAMEA3708734) | human gut metagenome | biome: human gut; feature: human-associated habitat; material: faeces | place: China | collected 2014 ... | reverse complement strand
GATAAATATGGCGTTGTTTATCTGAGTACATTCCCGAATGGAATCATGCAGTTTGCAAATAACAAAAGAGAGCTTCATACACCGGCTGATATGAAGAACTTAAAGATGCGTACATACGGAGATCTCCAGATGTCCCTGATGCGTTCCCTCGGTGCAGACCCGACACAGCTTTCCTGGTCCGAGCTTTATTCCGCACTTCAGACAGGAGCAGTTGACGGAAACATGAACGGATATCAGACATTATACTCTGGTTCTCTTCATGAGGTTCAGCCGTACATCACAGAAGTAAACGTTACACTTGCACTTTATGATTTCCTTGCAAATAAAGCATCCTGGGAGAAATTAAGTCCGGATACACAGGAACTTCTTCAGGAATGTGCAACAGAAGCTGCTGAATGGGGACGTAACTACATGTCCGAGACAGAAGCAGATGTAAAGCAGGAAATGATCGATTACGGCGTAAAAATTTACGTTCCGACAGAAGAAGAGTTACAGGCATTTAAGGACGGTGCAGCTCCGACAATCGATGAATACAAAGGTATCGTTGGTGAAGAGGCATGCAAGGCATGGGGAATTGAATAAAGAAATTCTCAGTGCTTAAAGTCACCCAGGAAAGAATGGAGAATACTCTATGAAGAAACATAATGTAAATGTGGAATCGGTGATCGTAGCGTTTATTATGCTCACGATGCTGGTATTAGTATTCGTAGGTGTTATATCCAGATATGTGCTTCACTTTTCCTTTTCCTTTACCGAAGAGCTGGTTTGCGCGATGTTCGTCCTCCTGTCCACGATGGGAGGCGCGCTCGCCAGCAAGGAAAACAGCCATTACACACTGGATCTGATCACCGGAATGATGAAACCTAAGATGAAAAAAGCCTTCCTTCTGATCGATACAGCGCTTACATGTCTGGCAGCCGGAATCCTGTTATGGACAGGAATCGGGATGGTCCAGAGTCAGATGAAGATCGGAAGCCTTTCTGTAGCGTTAAAGATCCCGAACTGGGTTTATGGTTCTTTCGTACCGATCGGACTTGTTTTCATTCTCTTTAGAAGTATTCAGTTTATCATCAAAACAATTCATACAAAAGCAGAGGAGGGAGATAAATGACAGCAATCGTAATGCTTGGCGTATTTTCCATCTGCGTACTGATCGGAGCACCGATCGGAACAGCGATGTGTCTTTCCAGCGTATCTGCGCTGATCACCTCCAATATGGGCCTTTCCATGGTTCCATTCAACTACTATGCATCGATCAGTAAGTTCCTGTTATTGGCAATCCCGTTCTTTATCTTAGCAGGAAATATTATGGAAAAAGCTGGTATTTCTACAAAGCTGATCAAATTTGCCCAGTCGTTTGTAGGACATATCAATGGCGGACTTGCTTTAGTATGCGTACTTGTTGCATGCTTTTTCGCAGCAATTTCCGGATCCGGTCCTGCGACAGTTGCGGCTCTCGGCGGAATCATCATTCCGGCCATGACTTCCGTAGGATACAGTAAAGGAGACGCATCCGCTCTTATGGCAACTGCAGGCGGAATCGGAATCATCATTCCTCCGTCCATCTCCTTCGTTGTATACAGCTCGATCGCAAATGTGTCTGTAGGAACCCTGTTTATGGCAGGTATCATTCCGGGACTTTTAATGGGATTCTCACTTTTTGCGGCTTCCATGTGGGTAACAAGAAAAGCGAAACTTGACAGAGTGCCGAAGGCAACAGCAGGAGAAAGAATTGCTGCATTTAAGGATGCATTCTGGGGTCTTATGATGCCGGTCATCATTCTTGGCGGTATTTACGGCGGAATCTTTACTCCAACTGAGGCAGCAGCAGTTGCAGCAATCTATGGATTATTTGTAGGAATCTTTATCTACAGAACATTAAAATGGAGAGAACTTCTCGCGATCGTTGTTGACTCCGGCAAGCAGACAGGTGCTGTTATGTGGACAGTCGGCAATGCAGCCCTTATGAGCTGGGTTCTTTCTGTATCTGGTATCTCCGGTGCGTTATCCAACTTTGTTGTTGCGATCTCCGGCGGACATACCGTGATCTTCCTGATCGTTGTTAATATCGTAATCCTGATCGCAGGATGCTTCATCGATGGAAACTCTATCATGTACATCTTTGTTCCGATCTTCCTTCCGGTTGCTCTTCAGTTAGGATACAGTCCGATCGTTCTCGGTGTTGTCCTCGTTATGAACGTTGCGATCGGTATGGTTACACCGCCGGTTGGCTGTAACTTATACGTTGCCTGCGGCGTATCGGGAATTCAGGTCAAAGAGATTATCAAACCGGTTGTTCCGTACATCGTTGCAAGCTGTATTACCCTGTTACTGGTTACATATATTCCGCAGATTACGCTGCTTCTTCCACAGATTCTCGGACAGATTTAAGATTTGTGAGGTAATGTTATGAAAAGTAAATTCGTATTAGCCCAGTTAGAGCAGAAAGGTCTTCCGGAGGAAAACCTTGAAAACGCAAAGAAAGCAGTTGCAGAGGCAATGGAACTCTATAAGCCGGATCTTATGGTATTTCCGGAATGTTTTATGAGTCATTTCCCGATGGGAACTGACCGTGCAACCTGCCTTGGAACCGCACAGACACTGGATGGTCCGTTTGTGACTGGCATGAAGGCTCTTGCGAAAGATAATGGGATCTGGATCATCTTCGGTATGAATGAGAAAGTGGAAGATCCGTCAGATGACCGCAATTATAACTGTACAGTTGTGATCAACAGCGATGGTGAGATCGTGTCCACTTACCATAAGACACATCTTTATGACGCGTTTGGCTACAAAGAGTCCGATGATAATAAACCGGGAGATCACTTCTTTGAGCCGATCGATACTCCGTTCGGAAAAATTGGTCTCTTCGTCTGCTACGAAGTCCGTTTCCCGGAAGTTGCGCGTTATCAGCGTTCCAAGGGAGCTGATATTATCATCATGCCGACAGCATGGGTACCGGGACCGTTAAAGAGCCCGCAGTTCCGTACCCTGATCTCTGCAAGAGCGATCGAAAACACTGTATACATGGTAGCTTGTGACCAGGTTGGTGCAAATGCCATGGGCGAGAGTGTTGTCGTAGATCCGATGGGTGTTGTTGTGGCAAGTGCCGGAGAAGTCGAGACACTGATCTGTGCTGAGATCGATACGGACCGAGTTGAGAAAGTTCGTGCAAAACTTCCGGCATATAAAGACCGCAGACCGGAACTTTACACCATATAGAAAATTCAGGGAAGACATTTGCTTCCACTGAGATACGTAAGACAGGATGACTGCGGTATTCCCTCCTCAGCCGCAGAAAAATATAATTACACTACTTACATTTGATACCTCTTGTAAGAAAAGGTGCTTCTGACCGTGCAGAGGCACCTTTTCTTCATAATATCCTGGAAAGGAGAATCATATTATGAACGAATTATTAAAAATGACAGCACATCAGGTAAAAGAAGGAAAATTCGATAAGGCGATTCTCGCAATCGGTTCCTGTGAAGCTCATGGCCAGCATCTGGCAGAGGGATGTGATACGATCGTTTCCTATGAGCTCAGTAAACAGGTCGCAGACCGTATTCCGGGAATGCTGGTACTGCCGCCGATCACAGTCGGATACAGCGGACATTATGACACGTTTCCATTTACGCTGACTTTTGATTATGAGACGATGATCCATGTGATCTATGATATCGTGGAATCTGTGTTGAGAAATGGGATCAACAAGATTTTTCTCATGAACGGACATGATGGAAACATTGCACCGATCGAGATTGCTGCGAGAAAGATCAAGGAGAAATATCCGGATGCAAGAATTGCATCGCTGCCGGAATGGTGGGTTATCGCCGGAAAGCTTGTACCGGAGGGAACCTTCGAGGTATGGAATGGTCTGGGACATGCGGGAGAGGGAGAAACTTCGATCGCATATCACCTGTTCCCACAGTGGTGTGAGCCGGATCAGGCGACATGTGTTGTGCCGGATCATCTGCCGGAGCATGTGGATATCAAGTGGGATTTTGCAGAGATCACGGATACTGCTCAGACTGGTGATGCGACCGTGGCAACAGCAGAGAAAGGCAAGCTTATGAATGACTGTCTTGTGGAAGCCGTCGTGAAAGATATTGAGGCGCTTGAAAAGAATGGATGGAATTACAATACGAGTCACTGTGCGACAAAGTTAAAATGACAGGAGGAATGTTTTACAGATACGTTCTCAAATATGATAAAAACCGCTGATGGAATTCTCAAATATGATAAAATTTAAGAAGATCCATGATATGAAATGTCGAAAAAACAAGTAAAATCAAGGAATTTCTCTTTTGGCACGATCGTTGCTCTATATAAGGTCATCAAGAAAACGTTGAGAAACGAAAGGAGAAAAACTATGGAAAGAAAGTTAAGAAACATGTCATGGACGGATTTTGAGGAACTGAGAAAGACAGCGAAAACGATCATTCTTCCATCAGGAGCATGTGAGGTTTACGGACCGCAGAATCCGCTTGGCGCTGATATTCTTGTGGCGAAGAAACTGTCAGAGATGCTGGCGGAGAGAGTCAATGGAATCGTTGCTCCGTGCCTGGAAGTGGGACAGTCAAAATCACTTACAACATTCCCGGGAACGATCGCGATCAGCGCGAACACTCTGAAAGCAGTTTACTCAGAAATTATTGATGAATTTGTTCGTCTTGGATTTACCCGTTTCTTCATCGTGAACAATCACCTGCACAACACACAGCCGTTGACTGAGGTGCTGGAAGATGCCAGAATCGCACATGGGATCAAATATGGACAGGTTGGTGTATGGCAGTATCTTCCGGTCGTAACAGACAAGCTTGGAATCTGGGAGACGGAAAAACCGCATGCACACGCATCAGAAGCTCAGACGTCGGTTCTTCTTCATCTTTATCCGGAGCTTGTTCATATGGAAAAAGCAGTAAATACGCCGATCAAACCGGACAGATGGCCGGGAATCACAAAATCGATCCTTTACAGTGAGCAGACAGATTCAGGACTTCTGGGAGACGGAACGGTTGCAACTGCGGAAAAAGGAAAAATCGCAGTGGATACAGCATTGGATGCAATGGAAGACTTTATTAAGAACTATCTGGAAAAAGAATAAGAGGCTCAACCGGTATTTCCGGTAACGGGCATATCGACTGTGAACTGTGAACATCTCTGCGCATCTATGGGGCAGATGCGCAGAGATCCCGTTTCATTACTATACTATTAGGGGGTACAATATATGGAATGGACATTAACAGATGTATTGGTTGATTTTGCAATGGTCAGTGTACTTTTAATGATTGCCGCCTGGCTTCGCCGTAAAATTCCATTTTTGCAGCGATATTATATCCCGGCAGCATTGATTGCAGGACTTCTTGGCATGGTACTGGGACCGCAGGTTCTCGGAAAGGTATCACCGATCTATCTGAATTATTCACCGGCGATCAAACAGTGGGCAGGTGTTTTATCAGCGATCGTATTCTCATGTTCTTTCCTTGGTCTCAAACTTGAGAAAGTTACAGGAAGTGCACTTCAGACATATTTTCTGGCCGGATCGATCCACCAGGCGCAGGTTATCATCGGATTGTCTCTTACATTTCTCGTGATGCTTGTTGTCGGCGGTGATCTGAAATTTGGCTTTGGCCTGCTCCCGGTGCTTGGTTTTTACGGCGGACACAGCATGGCGATCGCCGGAGGCGTTGTTCTGGAAGATGCCGGTTACATGGCAGGAGCTTCTGATGTCGGCGCGACATTCGGAACGATCGGTATGCTCTGCGGTATCATTTGGGGAATGATCATCATCAACAAAGCCGCAGAGAGCGGAAAGACAACGATCAAGATGAAACGTGAAGAGCTTCCGAAGAGCATGCTTACCGGTTACTATCCGCCGTCAGAGCGTTCCAGCGTCGGAAATGCAGTCACTGCTTCTGCAACACTCGATCCGCTTGCATCTCAGCTTATGATGGTTGGACTTATGGTATTCTGTGGATATATTCTCAGAACAGTACTCATGAAGATCAATCCGTTCTTTAAAAATCTTCCGCTGTTTGCATGCTGCCTGATCTTCAGCGCGATCTTTGCGATCTGTACACAGAAAAATGAAAAGATCAACAATCTGATCGACAGACAGCTGGTTGTACGTATCTCTGGTACAGCTCTTGAATACATGATCGTAGCTGCACTGGCAACTACAAGCCTTGAAGTATTTGCTTCCTACGGCGTAGCACTCGTTGTTGTCAGCGTTGGTGTTGCAATCGGTACCTATGTATTTGCATTTATTATTGGTCAGTACATTCTTCCGAAAAACGGTCGTTTTGAGACAGAACTTGGTTTGTTTGGGCAGTGCTGCGGCGTTCTTGCGACAGGACTTCTTCTCTTAAAGGTTGTTGATCCGGATTTCAAGACGAATGCGGCGACGAATATTACATCATCAAGTACACTTGGATATACTTATCAGCTGCAGTACACCCTGGTATTCATGGCATTAGTCATGACAAAACCATTATTTGTCTATATTTGGAGCTGGGGACTTCTGATCCTGCTTCTTGGACTTGGTATTTTCTTCGGAAAGAGAATGAGGGCCAGAGGAGAATGATAGCTGCCTGATCTACATGCGGAGTAGGACTGTATCATGAAAACAAAAGGTATATTATTAACAATTTTATCAGCGGTCTTATTTGGATTCAATCCACTGCTGTCAAAACAGATTTACGCGCTTGGCGGAAATTCTGTCACGTTATCTTTTTTCAGGATGCTGATAACGGCGCTGGCCTTCTGGATCCTTAATGTGATCTGGCTCCATGAGGATTTCAGGGTAGACGGCAGGGAATTCAGAAAATTGTTTTTCTGTGCTCAGGGATATTGCCTGACTCCGTATCTTCTGTGGAGTTCATACAATTATCTGCCTTCCGGACTTGCAACAACGATCCATTTTGTGTATCCTGTTCTTGTGCTTCTCGGGAGTATTATATTTTACCATGAAGGTCTTACCGGAAAAAAAGCGGTCAGCTGCATATTCTGTGTGGCAGGGATCATCTGTCTCTGCCACATGGACGGTTCCATCAGCATGACAGGATTCCTGATCGCATTCGCATCTGGAGTTACCTATACGTCGTATATTTTACTTCTGGATCACTGCGGTCTGGTGAATATCCATCCATATAAGCTGAGCTTTTGGCTTTCTGCGATAGGAGCAGTCGAGCTTTTGATCATATCGGTTCTCACCCGCAATTTTACGCTGGATATCGCACCAGTTGGATGGTTCCTCACAGTGATCTTTGCATTGCTGGCCGGGGCAGTCGCATCGACTGCTTTCCAGCTTGGAACAAAATATATTGGTGCTCAGAGCGCATCGATGCTCTCCACATTTGAACCGCTGACGAGTGTTCTGATCGGAATTCTCGTATATCATGAAGTTATGACGGGACGGACAGCAGTCGGAATTGCTGCCATCCTTCTGTCAGTCATTATTGTTTCATCTCCGGATCGAAAGTCCGGTCGAAAGGAGTAAGCCCATGCAAAGTACATTTGTTTTAGCGCAGCTGGAAGCACTTCCGCTTCCAGAAGATAATCTGAAAAAAGCCGCAGCAGCGGTAGAAAAAGCCGTGAAGCTGTATCATCCGGATTTTATGGTATTTCCGGAAGTATTTATGAGCCATTATCCGGCGGGAACTGACCGCTCTGTGATCCTGGGGGTTGGAGAGCCGTTAGATGGACCATTTGTAAAAGGAATGCAGAAACTTGCGAAGGAAAACCAGATCTGGATGGTTTTCGGAATGCGTGAAAAGGTTGAGGATGATGCGGATGACCGAAATTACAATACGACGGTCATGCTGAACAGCCAGGGTGAGATCGTTCAGTCCTATCGCAAAACCCATCTTTACGATGCATTTGGATACAAGGAATCAACGAATATCAAGCCGGGAACAAGCTTTTTTGAGCCGGTGGAGACTCCATTTGGAAAGATTGGTCTGTTTGTCTGCTACGAAGTTCGTTTTCCTGAGGTGGCCAGAGATCAGGTGTCAAAAGGTGCTGATATTCTGATCATGCCGACGGCGTGGGTGAAAGGTGATTTAAAGAGCCATCATTTCAGAACGCTGATCACAGCGCGTGCGATCGAAAATACTGTGTTCATGCTTGCATGTGACCAGTGTGGTCCAACTTATCTCGGAGAGAGCGTTGCGGTTGACCCGATGGGTGTTCCGATCTCCTGCGGAAATGAGAGGGAAGATCTGATCCCGGTTCATATCGACACTGATCGGATCGCGGAAGTGCGGAAGAAACTTCCTTCCTTTAAAGACAGGAAGCCGGAAATGTATCATGTATAAGTGAAAAATCATGGAAGACCGGAATTTTCCGGTCTTTCTTTGTTTCTGGATATGATATAATTATCCTTAACAGGTTTTAGAAAAATCATACGATGTTAAGAAAAACGGGATACAGGACTTCCGGAGTTTATGAGGTGGGAATAAAATATGAGTCTGATAGAAATGAAAGAGTATCTGTCAAAACTTCTGGAGAATTTCTCGGTCGTGATCGATCTGGAAATGACGATTTTAAATATCGATCCATTTGAGCGGATTGCCTGGACCGGAGACTTTTTTCAGCCGGAAAGTTACAAGAAAAATGAAGCGATCGATGAAAAATGGAAAAGAAGCTATACAAACCAGGTGATACAATCCGGAAAGACGGTGATCGCGATCGACACGAGCGAATATGTTGCTTCGAACGTACGCCTGCGCAGTTATGAAGGCAGTCAATATTATTCGCTGATCGCTGCACCGGTCTATATTGACGGGAACATGGAGGCTGTGATCGTGCTTGCTTCGTTCACAGAAAACCAGCAAAGAATCCTGATCGAGAAGAAAGAGCAATTGCTTCGCTATATTGAAAACCTTACGGATCTGATTGCCAGCAAGTATAAAGAAAAAGATCTTCTGGAGCGCACGATGTTGACAAAAAACAGACTAAATGCTGTGATCGATACGATGCAGGAGGGGATCATTCTCTATTCAAAGGAGCAGGGGATCCTTCACATCAACAGCTGTGCGAAGACATACCTTCATTATGGTGATGACGAAGTTCAGCCGGTACTTTTGCAGGAGCTGTTAGCTTTGTCAGATCACTTTTCAGAGAAAGACCGGTCACAGATCACAGAGATCCATAAAATGATCGGTGAAGTTCAGTTCTCTCTTCAGGTGCAGATATATCCGATCAATCAGTCTCTGGATAATATTCTGTTTATTTTCAGTCCGTTTTCAAAGATACAAAATGATCTTACTCAGAACACACCGGATGTAGCAATCGAGAGGCAGATCATTTTTTCCAGCTGTAAAATGCGAAAAACGATCGATCAGGCAGAAATCGTTGCAGATAATTCTGTGAGTGTACTGATCACCGGAGAGAGCGGTACAGGAAAAGAATTGATCGCAAGAATGATCCATGCGCATGGAGTACGGAGAAAGCATCCGTTTATTTCGGTCAACTGTGCAGCAATCCCGGATACACTTCTGGAAAGTGAATTGTTTGGCTATGAAGACGGCGCATTTACCGGAGCAAAAAGAGGCGGAAAGATCGGAAAATTTTTGTTGGCAAATCATGGAACTTTATTCCTGGATGAGATTGGAGAAATGCCGCTATACCTTCAGGCAAAGCTCCTCAGGGTTCTGAGTGAACATCAGATCGACCGTGTTGGCGGAGAAGCACCGATCGATGTAGATGTGCGGATCATAGCCGCTACCAATAGAAATCTGGAGGAAATGATTCAAACAAAAGAATTCAGAGCGGATCTGTATTATCGTTTAAATGTTGTGCCGATCCATATTCCTCCGCTCCGGGAAAGAAAAGAAGATATTTTTGTTTTGTGCAAATATTTTATCGAAAAGTACAACAAGATCCTGAACAAGAAAGTGCGGCGGATTTCTGATGAAGCTTTGGCAGTTATGAGAGCATATAACTGGCCAGGAAATGTGCGTGAGCTGGAAAATTGCATCGAATATATGATGACGTTTGAAAAGGGTTCCATTCTTTCGGATGATAATATGCCTTCTAAAATGAAAATTCCGGAGGAACGTCATATATTTGCTCCGGGAATCAACATTTATCGTCCACTTCGTGAAAATGTTGAGTTATTGGAATCAGAGATCATTACCCGATTAGGTGCAGAATATAAGAATCTGCCGCTCCGTGACCAGGTACGTGAGATCTGTAAGATTCTGGATATCAGTCAGGCTTCGTATTATCGGAAAAAGGGAGACTAAATGATATTCAAAAAATAAAAGCAGAATGTTCATACACTCAAAAAGTGTGTCGGACATTCTGCTTTTTTCATTGCCATACTTCCATAAAGAGCTGCGGCACCAAGACCTTTATCCTTAGGGCATTCCAGAATAGGGGAGTTTATTTCCCCGCCGCCATCTTCGCAAATTCCGTATTCACAAGATCTTCATACGGAACGCGGGTATCGAGTTCCCCGGCTTCCTCCAGAATATTTTCAAGGAGCTCAAAGCTTTCTTTCTCGAAAATCGTGTTCTCTTTCCAGGTATCCTGTGCTTTGTAGCGGTCGACGATGATCGCGATCTTTTCAGGATCAGTCTCCTTAAACTGCGGTCTGATCGTCTCTGCGATCTCCTCAGCGGAGTGGGTGTTCACATAATCGAGACCGTGCTGGATCGCGTTTGTGAATTTCTGGATGAGCTCCGGATGTTTTTCGAGATAGCTCTTTTTTGCGCTGTAGGCGGTGTAGGGAACGTAGCCGGAGTCTTTTCCAAGGGAGGCGACGACATAGCCGTTTCCTTCCTGCTCCAGGGCGGTTGCGAATGGCTCAAACTCGACCGTGTAGTCGGCGCTGTTGTTTGTGAAGGCCGCTGCCGTGAGACCGAAACTGATGCTCTGGTCGATGGAGAGATCGGTTTTCGGATCGATCCCGTTTTTCTTCAGGATATATTCAAACACCATCTCCGGCATGCCGCCGGCCCGGCCGCCGAGGACCTTCTTTCCGACGAGATCTTCCCATTTGAAATCAGCTTCCGGTGTGCGTCCGACCAGGAAGTTTCCGGCGCGCTGGGTGAGCTGGGCGAAGTTTACGGCGTAATCCTCATCGCCCTGGATATAAGTATAGATACTCGCCTCAGATCCCATGAACCCGATGTCCGCATCCCCGGATACCAGGGCTGTCATGACCTTGTCAGCCCCTGCACCGTTTACCAGTGTCAGATCGATTCCCTCCTCCTCAAAATACCCCAGCTCGATGGCGGCATACTGGGGGGCGTAGAAGATGGAGTGGGCAACCTCATTTAAAGTCACGGGAGTTAAAGATGATTCCGTGTTCTTCTTACATCCGGCAAGCAGAGCCGCCGCCGTAAACACAAGAAGAACCGGTGCCAGAAATTTTCTCATAATACAAAAAGACCTCTCTTTGCGATCGTTCTATATGTTCAGTGTATGAGAAATGCCGGAAAGGGTGCAAAAGATCATGATTCCTGCGGTGCCTTGACGTAGCATAAAGCAATAGGAAAAACCTATAGCAGACCCTGAGTACATCCAATTAGACAGATTTTCCAACATATGGTACTATTACCTTGCAACCAGATAGGATGGTTGGTAAATGAAAATAAGAAATTTTTCGGGAATGAAATGCGATGTCCCGATCCGGAATAAGAGGAGGAAAATCACTATGGCAAAGAAAACAAGAGCAGAGAGAAACTTCAAATTTGAGACATTACAGCTTCATGTAGGACAGGAGCAGCCGGATCCGGTGACAGACGCGAGAGCGGTTCCGATCTACCAGACTTCTTCCTATGTATTTAAAAACTGCGAACATGCAGCAGCACGTTTCGGACTTACCGATGCCGGAAACATCTATGGAAGACTGACAAACCCGACCGAGGATGTATTTGAAAAGAGAATCGCAGCACTTGAGGGCGGCGTTGCAGCACTTGCAGTTGCATCCGGTGCAGCGGCAGCAACCTATGTATTTGAAAACCTTGCACATGCAGGCGACCACATCGTTGCAGCAAAGAACATCTACGGAGGAACCTACAACCTCCTCGCACATACACTTCCGGAGTACGGTGTGACAGCAACCTTCGTTGATCCGTTCAACTACGAGGAAGTTGAGAATGCGATCCAGGAGAACACAAAAGCGATCCATGTTGAGACACTCGGAAACCCGAACTCCGATGTTGTCGATATCGAGAAGCTCGCATCCATCGCTCATGCACACAAGATCCCACTCGTAGTGGATAACACATTTGCGACTCCGTACCTTGTAAGACCGATCGAGTACGGCGCAGACATCGTATTCCATTCCGCAACAAAATTCATCGGCGGCCACGGAACCACGATCGGCGGCGTGATCATCGACAGCGGAAACTTTGACTGGGAAGCAAGCGGAAAGTTCCCGTCCTTAGTTGAGCCGAACCCGAGCTACCATGGCGTAAGCTTCGTAAAGGCAGCAGGAAGAGCAGCATTCGTCACAAAGATCCGTGCGATCTTACTTCGTGATACAGGCGCAACGATCTCCCCGTTCCACGCATTCATCTTCTTACAGGGACTTGAGACACTGTCCCTCCGTGTAGAGCGCCATGTACAGAACGCATTAAAAGTCGTTGAGTACTTAAACAACCATCCGCTCGTAGAAAAAGTAAACCATCCGTCCGTATCCGATGATCCGGAGCAGCAGAGACTTTACAAGAAATATTTCCCGAACGGCGGCGGCTCCATCTTTACCTTCGAGATCAAAGGCGGTGCAGAGGCTGCGAAGAAGTTCATTGATAACCTGGAACTCTTCTCCTTACTCGCAAACGTTGCCGATGTAAAATCCCTTGTCATCCATCCGGCATCCACAACCCACTCCCAGTTAAACGATGAGGAGCTTGCAGATCAGGGCATCAAGCAGAACACGATCCGTCTCTCCATCGGTACTGAGAACATCGACGATATCATCGAGGATCTCGACGAGGCATTTAAGACATTACAGGAATAATCCACTGTTTTTACAGAATGGTACGGGACGATGAATGCCTGGCAGGAATCGTCCCGGAGATCATAAGATCCTTGCAAAATACTCCCAATATGATATTCCCCCTCAATAAGTGAACGAAAAACAGCAGCCAGTGCGCAAAAAAAGTGCATGTGGCTGCTGTGTTGCTGTGGCTGTATAACTGCAGGAAAACGCTGGTGGCAGGTTTATGCAAAACATAAGGGGGAACGCAGGAGATATAAGATGAAAAGATGATCTGTGAGTGTATTTCTGATGGGTGAGAGTAGCTGTCTACTGTAACTGATCGAAGAAAAAATAGCTTCGCAGCAGTTATTTCGGAAGGAACTAGCTACGAAGCTTATATCATTTGGTATTATGAGGTGGAAGACCTGACCGATACCGCCGCTGCCAATCTTATGATTTGCATGGCCCCTTCACACTGTTTAAGATCTCCTCCGCTGCCAGTCTGTGTTTCTCCTCCAGCTCATGTTTCTGGTCCAGGATCGTCTGGATCGTGATGCCGTCCAGGTAGTCCATGATGACGCGGTTTAAACCTTCCCAGACCGGGAGCGTGTCGCAGGCGGAGCAGCGTTCGCAGGGATTCGGAGTGTGCTCGAGGCAGGAGACCGGGGCGAGACTGCCCTCTGTGGTCTCTAAGATCTCACCGACCGTACATTCCGACGGAGCTTTCGCGAGACGATATCCGCCCTGGTATCCGCGGGTAGTGGAGAGCATTCCGGTCTTATTTAAGAGCGGGACGATCTGCTCCAGATATTTTTTTGAGAGTCCCTGGCGGGCGGCGATATCCTTTAAGGAAATAAACCCATCCTCGGTGTGTTCCGCCAGGTCGATGACCATGCGGAGCGCATAACGGCCTTTTGTAGATATTTTCATAATTGCTTCACCAATTTAAACAACAGCCTGGCATGGGAAAAGACAGCCGGGCGTTGAACTTTCTGTAATATTTTATCTCAGTCAGATCAGACTTCCACCTCGTTTAGGTGACAAACAACGCAAATCGGAACTGTTTCCGATTATACTACAAAAAAGATGGGCGTTCAACTAAGGTTTTGGCTTTTTCTCGTGGTTGCCAGAAAAATACACATGTGATAAAATAAAAAAGAGTTTCCGGCAGAGAACGGAAACCGCCAATAGAGGTCCTTTGGAAAAAGGACCAGATTGCTGCGAAAACAGAATATCAGCGGTGGCCCTGAAAATGAAAAGCTAACAAGTTGGTTGAGATGAAATCAGGATCGCTGCAGAAATAGTGAGTCAGAAAGAAAGGAACCAGAAAAGTTATGAAAAAGCTGGAAGATTATGTTGTAAGCATTCCGGATTTCCCGGAGCCGGGAATTATTTTCCGCGATATCACCTCGATCTTACAGGATCCGGATGGATTTAAGCTGGCGATCGATTCTCTCCTTGCGATGGTGAAGGACGTGGATTTCGATGTGGTTGTCGGCGCGGAGTCCAGAGGATTTATTTTTGGAACACCGGTCGCGTATGAGATGGGAAAATCCTTTGTCCCGGCGAGAAAACCGGGTAAGCTTCCGAGAGAGACGGTTTCTATGGAGTATGCCTTAGAGTACGGCACCGGAACGATCGAGCTTCATAAAGATTCCATCAAACCGGGTCAGAAGGTCGTGATCATCGATGATCTGATCGCAACCGGTGGAACTGTGGAGGCGATCGCAAAGCTCGTGGAAGAACTCGGCGGCGAGGTCGTTAAGATCTGTTTTGTGATGGAGCTTGCGGGATTAAAAGGAAGAGAGAAACTTCAGAAATATGATGTGGATTCCGCGATCATTTACGAGGGTAAGTAATAAGGAAACCAGGTCCATGCAAATGATGGTCGCTGGATGATACACACCTTCGCAGAACGGTTATTTCAACTGCAGAATGGATTTTCGTTGGGATAAATTTACGGTTACTCAGCATCTTAAAGAGATGGGAGTCATGTCTGACTAAGAAAAAAGATTATATGCCGCCAGAGAACGCGACAAAAGCGGGCTGGCGGCATCTGTTTTTCTGTCAGAAGAGCGTATCGGAAGAACTGTTGTATTTATCAGGAAAAGAGGATAAAAATGAGAGAGATCGTATTTAAAATGGAGCGCCCGGGTCTCGTTGAGGTCGGGCAGGAAGTGGATGTCAGCGAGTCGGTCACACCGGTCAATGTCAATTACATGATCGAGCCGGCGGTGGCCATGTCGGGGCTGTTCCGTTTTACGGAGCGTCTGAAGAGCAAAAAGGGCATTGTGAAGGACATCATCCAGAATGACCGCGGATACTATGTGACAGTGGAGTTCGACGAGTAGCGGAATGGTTTGTTTGACTTATGCAGCGGAGCGCTGCGGTTTCCTGTGGAAAAACAGCAAAAGCAGGAAGTAGGCGGCTGACAGGATGAGGATCCGGACGGCGGTGCGGAAAAATTCCGGAAAACCGGACGGGATCGGGAAGTCTTCCGGGAACAGGCGGAAGATCCAGAGCGCGCAGAGCAGGCAGAATACCGGTTTTCCGATCAGGGTCCATGCGTTCCATTCAAACGCAGTGATCCTTCGGAGTGCCAGGATATGGAGCAGAGCGAGGAGAACCTCGCTTGCTAACATCCCCCAGAGACAGGAACGGATCCCGAACACCGGGATCCCAAACCACACGAAAGCGATGCGGACGAGGAGAGAGACCAGGTGATGGAAAAATGTGAGCTTCGTCCTTCCAAGGCCATTTAAAATGCTGCCGGACGAGGTGGCAAGATAGAGAAACGGGCAGAGCCAGGCGAGGATCTGAATGAAAGATCCGGCGTCCTGGCTTTTAAATATCTGCAGCCCCAGAGTTTCGCCGAAGACCGTGAATACCCCGATGCAGAAGATCCCGAGGTAGAGGCTGTAGCGGAAGGACATGGAGATCCCGTCCGCGATGCCGGAGGTGTTTCCGGCAGACTGGTGTCTGGCGGTCGACGGCAGCAGGACCACAGCCAGAGAGTTTACGAGAGCGGAGGGAAAGAGGACAAACGGCATTGCCATGCCGGTGAGAGTCCCATATGTACTGACAGCCTGGGACCTTGTGAGGCCGTAGACAGTGAGCCGCTCCGGGATCATGATCGTCTCGGCACTCTGTAAGAGGTTCAGGATCAGTCGGTTGGCCATGAGCGGGACGGCGAGAGCGAGGAGAGCACTCATGGGAGACAGGAAATCCAGGAGTCCCGGAATATCTGCGGTACTTTGAAATTTATGAGGTTTGTGCGCGGCATGATCGGAGAAATTTGCTGAATTATTTTTATTTCCATGAAATTCATGAAAAAGAAGAAAAAATATCAGGACAAACAAAGCAGATCCGGCCTCTCCGGCCACCAGGCCGAATACCGCGAGCGACACCGTGATCGGAATCTTCTTCTCGATCCAGATGGATGCCAGGAGAAAGACCGTAAAGATCCGGATCATCTGTTCAAAGAGCTGGGCGGCTGCAGGGACAGACACCTTTTCCTTTCCGTAGTAGTAGCCGCAGATACAGGCATGGACGGAAGTGCAGGGGATTGCAAAGGCCATGACGGAGAGCAGCGGGGCGCACCGCGGTTCCATGAGGACAGATCCCGCGAGAAATCCGGAAAAATGTCGGATCATAAGGGCCGCGGAGAGTGACATGGAAAAGGAAAGGAGAAATCCGGAAACAAGCGTCCGCTTCGCATGTTCCGGCTCCGCTGCGATGAAACGGGAGATCGCAGTCTGGATCGAGCCGGCGCACAAGGAGAAAAAGATCCCGTAGACCGGAAAGATCATCTGATAGATCCCGAGACCTTCGGCGCCGATCGTGCGGGAGAGAAAGATCCGGTAGAAAAAGCCGAGGACGCGGGAGAGGAGACCGGCGGCTGTGAGAAGAATTGTTCCGGTGATGAGTGGATGGGGCTTATGGGAAGAAGGCATGGCAGCTCCGAAATGGCAGAAGGATTCGGTTATATATATGTGGGAGCAGGGGAATGATATGAATCCGGTTTATCGCAGACGGATGACTGGTATGAAGACTGAAACCATCACAAATTCTTTAATACTTAGTGATTTACTGTGTATTTCTGAAAAAACATGAGAATACCGGTTGAAATTCCTGAGGGGTTTCGTATATAATGTAAAATATCTGTGGCCTGTCCGCGCTTTTTGCGGCGCTGACTCGCGGGTCATGGCATAAACTAATAGTGTTATCAGGCTTTGAACCTCTTAAAACAGAAAGGCGGAACAATGAAGAAAGTAATTTATCTCGACAACGCGGCTACGACAAAGGTACGTCCGGAAGTCGTGGAAGCCATGCTGCCGTTTTATACAGAATATTACGGAAACCCTTCTGCGGTATATGAGTTTTCCACACCGTGTAAGGAAGCGCTCGCAAAGGCAAGAGAGACGGTCGCAAATTCTCTAGGCGCAAAGGACAATGAGATCTACTTTACAAACGGCGGTTCCGAGTCCGACAACTGGGCTTTGATCGCAACTGCGGAGGCATATGCATCCAAGGGAAAACACATCATCACAACAAAGATCGAACACCACGCGATCCTTCACACCTGTGAATATCTTGAAAAGCGCGGCTACGAGATCACATACCTCCCGGTGGATGAGTACGGCACCGTCTCCATCGACGAGTTAAAGAAGGCGATCCGCCCGGATACGATCCTGATCTCTGTAATGTTCGCAAACAACGAGATCGGAACGATCCAGCCGATTAAAGAGATCGGTGAGATCGCCCATGAAAACGGAATTATCTTCCACACCGACGCAGTTCAGGCATACTGCCATGAACCGATCAATGTGGATGAGTACCATATCGACATGTTAAGCGCCAGCGGACACAAGTTCCACGGCCCGAAGGGAGTCGGCTTCCTCTATATCAGAAAAGGCTTAAAACTCCGCTCCTTCATCCACGGCGGCGCCCAGGAGAGAAAACGCCGTGCCGGAACTGAGAATGTGCCGGGAATCGTGGGTCTCGGAAAAGCAGTCGAGATCGCGATGGCAGAGCTTGAGAATAATAAGAAGAAAGAGACAGAACTCCGTGATTACCTGATCGGACGTGTCATGGACGAGATACCGTACACACGCTTAAACGGTCACCGCACAAACCGTCTCTCCAACAATGCGAACTTTGCGTTCCAGTTTATCGAAGGTGAGTCCTTACTCATCATGCTCGATATGGACGGGATCTGCGGTTCCAGCGGATCTGCATGTACATCCGGTTCCCTGGATCCGTCCCATGTGCTGTTAGCCATCGGACTTCCGCACGAGATCGCGCACGGATCCTTACGCCTTACCTTAAGCGAGGAGACAACGAAGGAAGAGATCGACCATACTGTAGACTGCCTTAAGAAGATCGTGGAGAAGCTTCGCGCAATGTCCCCACTCTATGAGGATTTCATTAAGAAGAACAGAAAGTAAGAGGAAAAATAATGTATTCAGAGAAAGTAATGGACCATTTCCAGCACCCGAGAAACATGGGAGAAATTGAGGACGCCAGCGGCGTAGGTACTGTCGGAAACGCAAAATGCGGCGATATCATGAGAATCTATCTCGACATTGATGACGAGACACATATCATCCGTGACTGTAAGTTTAAAACATTCGGCTGCGGTGCTGCCGTTGCCACAAGCAGCATGGCGACCGAGATGGTAATGGGAAAGACGATCGAGGAAGCGATGGAAGTAACTAATAAGGCAGTTATGGAAGCACTTGACGGACTTCCGCCGGTAAAGGTTCACTGCTCCCTGCTTGCAGAGGAAGCGATCCATGCAGCACTCTGGGATTATGCAGAAAAGCACCATATCGAGATCAAAGGCTTACAGAAGCCGGTGTCCGATATCAGTGAGCATGAAGAGGACGAGGAATATTAATGAAGAAAAAAGTCGTGGTGGGAATGTCAGGAGGCGTGGACTCATCGGTTGCGGCCTGTCTTTTAAAGGAACAGGGCTATGATGTGATCGGTGTCACCATGCAGATCTGGCAGGAAGAGGATTCCTGTACCGTTGAGGAAAACGGCGGATGCTGCGGACTCAGCGCGGTGGAAGACGCGAGACGTGTCGCGTGGACCCTTGGAATTCCCTACTATGTTATGAACTTCCGGAAAGAATTCCAGAAGAATGTCATTGACTATTTTGTTGCGGAGTATCTGCACGGACGGACACCGAATCCGTGCATTGCCTGCAACCGCTATGTAAAATGGGAGGCGCTTTTGGAGCGCAGCCTTGAGATCGGAGCCGATTATATCGCGACCGGTCACTATGCAAGGATCAGCCAGCTTCCGAACGGCCGTTATACGATCCGGAACTCCGTGACGGCGGCGAAGGATCAGACTTACGCGCTCTATAACCTGACCCAGTTCCAGCTTTCCAAAACTTTGATGCCGATCGGTGATTACACGAAGGACGAGGTGCGAAAGATCGCCGAGGACCATGGACTTGCCGTAGCAAAGAAGAAGGACAGTATGGAGATCTGCTTCGTTCCGGATAATGATTATGCCGGATTTATCGAGCGGGAAGCCGAAAATGTTCCGGGAAGCGGAAACTTTGTGGATAAAAATGGTGTGATCCTTGGAAAACATAAGGGGATCACTCATTACACGGTCGGTCAGAGAAAGGGCTTAAACCTCGCGATGGGCCATCCGGTGTTTGTCACAGGAATTCGCCCGGAGACGAACGAGGTTGTGATCGGCGAAGGAAATGATGTATTTTCCGACCATCTGGTCTGCAAGGATGTGAACTGGATGGCGATCGACGGACTTCACGGCGGGGAACGGGAAGTTCTCGCGAAGATCCGCTACAGCCACAAGGGATCTCCGTGTATCATTAGGGAACTCCCGGACGGAACCGTGGAATGCCGGTTTAAAGAGCCGCAGCGTGCGATCACGCCGGGACAGGCAGTTGTATTTTATGAAAATGAATGTGTAGTCGGAGGGGGAACGATCCTATGAGCAGGATGAAAAAGGGGAACGGACTCCTCCGATTCCTTATTTCTGCGGTCTTTTTTGCACTGGTGCTTTCCGGCTGCAATGGGACGAGAAAATATGAGGCGGTGGATCTGAGCAGCGAGACTGCGGCAGCGGAGTCAGAAAGCGGATCCGGCGAGGAACAGGGAACGGAAAATTCCGATGAAGCTGATCTTCAGGCACTGGGCAATCCTGCCGGAGAGATGATGAGCGCAGATCAGGCGGCCGAAAGCTCGCAGGATGCGGAATCGGTCTCCGAATCAGAGGAGATGGCTTCGGAGATGTCGGAGGAGGAGAGTGTCGCGGCAGCGAGAGAGTCAGCGGCGGAGGCTTATACAGCCGCGGCGAACGATGACGCGGAGACTGCTCCGGAAGTTCCGTTTAACGGACATACCGTCGCGATCGATGCGGGACACCAGGCGAAAGCCAATACTTCCAAGGAGCCGATTGGCCCGTCCTCTTCGACGATGAAGGCGAAGATGCCGGAAGGCTCGGTTGGAACGGCGAGCGGCGTCCCTGAATATGAGGTCACTCTTGCGGTCGCAAAAAAGCTTGAGACAGAGCTCACAAACCGCGGATACCATGTCGTCATGATCCGGACGAGCAACGATGTGAACATGAGCAGCGCGGAGCGGTCCGTCGCAGCAAATCAGAGCGGCGCGGATATCCTGATCCGGCTTCACGCGGATTCCATGGACAACTCCGGTGTCTATGGGGCATTAGCAACCTGTATGACAGCCCAGAACCCTTACAACGCGTCTCTTCATGACAAGAGCTACAATCTTTCCAAAAAGATCGTGGATACCGTCTGCGGGACGACAGGAACGAAGAATCGAGGCGTCCAGGAGACGGACAGCTCCTCCGATATCAACTGGTGCGAGATCCCGGTCTGTGTGCTCGAGATGGGATTCTTAAGCAATCCTGACGAGGACACATGGCTTCAGGACGATGGCTACCGGGGAAAGATCGCGAGCGGGATCGCCGGGGCGGTGGATGCTTATTTTGCGGAGGGGAATTAAAATAAATTTTTTAAATCCTCTATACAAATCGAAAAAAATATGTATAATAATATATAGTCTGCTTTTTCAAAAAGCAGACATTCCGGAGACGTAGCGAAGCGGCCGTAACGCGGCGCACTCGAAATGCGTTTATCGGTTCATCCCGGTACGAGGGTTCGAATCCCTCCGTCTCCGCTCGAAACCCTTGATTTTTCAGGGGTTTTTCTTATTTACGCGAATAACGGGTCAAAGTCCGCACTTGCGCGAGACCTTGGCGACTGTCGCGATAATAAGGGGAAACTCGCGAAGCGTGTTTTCATTTGTTTAACAGGGAATTTTCTGTTAAGCAAAAGGGCACGATGTGCCAATGAGATGCACTTGTGGAAGAAGAAAATTGGCGCAGGCGATCGCGCTCGGCGTGAGGAAAAGGCCGTCCGGTGAGGACAGCTTTTTATGTATGAAATCGACCGTTTGTCGACCAGATAGGAAAATGTTATGCTTTTCCTGGCAGAACATCTGCCAATGTGTCCGCATCTATGGTTTGGACGGAATTTTGCCACAAAGTCTTAGATGTGTGACAACGAAAACGTAAGAAGTTCTTAATAAAAAAAGAGGGAAATTGTAGTATACTTGGTACGTCTTAAAGAAAAGGGATGTTTATGCCGAAGCTTTGGAGAGACATTGGATGGAGAATGCAGTTTACGATCGATATTCAGATGATAGAAGCCTCAAGGTTATGACTTTTGGCAGGAAAAAAGACGTATGAAAAGAGAAAGGCGGTTTTAGAATGTTTCAGAAAAAATTTCGATATATGACAGCGCTTCTCGCAGCGCTTATGATCACACAGGGCAGTTTTACAGCTTTTGCGGATGAGACTCCGGTTGGACCGGGATACGAGGACCAGAATAAGGCCTCCACGGATACCACGACAAGTGATCCGGCAAGTGCATGGAAAAAGGTCAACGGTGTTTACGTAGACGCGAATGGAAAAAATATGGACGGGGCGCTTCTTCGCGGCATCAGCGTTTCCAAATGGCAGGGCGATATCGACTGGGCGAAGGTTGCAGCGGATGATGTCTCCTTTGCGTATGTTCGTATGGGATCCTTTGGATATGAAGGACAGTATACCATGGACGAATATTATGAGAAAAATATGAAAGGGGCTTCCGCAAACGGAGTTCAGGCGGCCCCGTATGTGTTCCTCCAGACCCGGACCGTCGATGAGGCAAAAGCGGCAGCAAAATATACTCTGGAAAAGATGTCCGGATATGCGGTAAAATTTCCCGTTGCCGTGGATGTGGAATCAAAATATATTCTGGACTATTTATCAGTGCAGGATCTGACAAATGTGGTAAATGCGTTCTGTGACACGATCGCTGCGGCCGGATATACCCCGATCGTTTACAGTGATTACAGCAAGTTTACGAACGAGATGGATACAAACCAGATCAAATATGATCTCTGGCTTGCGAGATATGGCGCGGACGGACAGTATCAGGGCCGTACGATCTGGCAGTGCACAGATAAAGGGCGCGTAAACGGGATCAACGGAAATGTCTGCCTGGAATTCGCATATAAAGACTATGCTCCGAAGGCTGCACAGGGAACCGCGATCGACAGCGGTGAATGGAAGCAGGAAGGCGGAAAATGGTATTTCTACCGCGATGGCGGAAGAATGAGCGGCTGGGTAAATCCGGACGGCTACTGGTACTATCTTGATCCTGCAGAGTTAGGTGCGATGGTGACAGGAACAACGAAGAACATTGACGGTGTGGATTATACCTTCAATGCGAGCGGTGTGATGCAGTAAGGGAAAAAAGGTCCTTTCTGACCTGCAGCTTCCGTTTTTGGCGGACAGGCAGTTAGGACAAGGATTCTGCCGGGCAAGAGAAATCTCCCATACATGGGAAAGTACCGCGAGTCCGGCGGAAAGTCTGAGAATAGCGTTCAGCAAAAGGATATAGGATAAAGAATAAAGGAAAAAGAAGAGCAGGAACAAGACTTTTTGAGGAGCCATGTTCCTGTTCTTCTTTTACTCTTCCCAAGGAAGATCCACGATCGTCGGTTCATGGTGAACGGCCGGGAGAAATTTTTCGAGAATATCGGATGTTTTGATCTTCAGGCTGCTGGTGTTGATGCATGGATGGCAGCCGAAAGATTCGTCCTTTAAGACATCGGAGTCGATCAGAAGTTTTACATGACCTTCCGGATCGTTCATAAGTCCCATCACACTGACGGAACCGGGAGTCAGCTTTAAATATTCCTTCATGTGATCATCATCTGCGAAGGAGAGCCGTGCGGAGCCGATCTGCTTTGAGAGGACTTTTGTCTTGAATTTCTTGTGGCCCGGCATCAGAAGAAGATAAAATTTTGTCTTCTGCGCATTGCAGAGAAAGAGATTCTTGCAGATGTGGATCCCGAGGATCTCGTCAACACCGTTGCAGGCATCGATCGTGAATGCGGCTTCGTGGTCGACGCGGGTGTAGGGGATATTCAAGGAGTCGAGAAGATCGTAAGTGCGGATCTCTGTCTCAAGACGTCCGGAACAATCTTTCGGACGGCCTGTCTCGGCGACAGGGGATGGAGTGGAAGCTGGCTGAGCAGTGTCGTGATTGCATGTGTTTTCCATGAGTGTATGTCCTTTCTGTCTAAACTTATGTAAAATCATGTAGAATAATTCGGGGAAAAAAGATATACTTTATGTGATATTATAATCAGATGGATTGGGAGAATCAAGGGAAAGCCGGATAAAAGATAGAAAAAGAGAATGGAGAAAACAAGAGATGGAAAATAGAGAAAACCGGGATAAGAAGATGAAGAAAATGAGTGAAAAGAAAGAGTGGACAAACGGGAACGGAAGAACAAACCGGAAATCCGGAGAAATGCTGAATACCCGGGCACGGGGAGACCAGAATAGCGGGAAATCGGGGAAAAAGAACTCTCTCTGTCCGCATTTTAAATCCTGCGGCGGGTGTCAGTATCTGGACATGCCGTATGAGAAGCAGCTAGAGCACAAAAAGAAAGAGGTTGCAGACCTTCTCCGCCCGTTCTGCAAGGTCGAGACGATCATCGGCATGGATGATCCGTTCCATTACAGAAATAAGGTTCATGCGGTGATGGCGAGAGACCGGAAAGGCAGGATCATTTCCGGAGTCTACAAAGAGGGAACCCACACGGTTCTGCCGGTAGAAACATGCCTGATCGAGAATAAAAAGGCGGATGAGATCATCGGAACGATCCGGGAACTGCTTCCGTCGTTCAAGATGAAGGTATTTGATGAGGACACCGGATATGGCTTCCTCCGCCATGTTCTGGTGCGAATAGCCCATGCGACAGGGGAGATCATGGTGGTCCTGATCACGGCATCGCCGGTGTTCCCTTCGAAGAATAACTTTGTGAAAGCGCTGAGAAAAGTCCATCCGGAGATCACGACCGTAGTCCAGAATGTAAACGACCGGAACACCAGCATGGTGCTCGGAGAGAAAGAGCACGTCCTCTACGGACCGGGATTTATCGTGGATGTTCTCTGCGGGAAAAAATTCCGGATCTCCTCAAAATCCTTCTATCAGATCAATCCGGTCCAGACGGAGAAACTCTATAATCTGGCGATCGAGGCAGCAGGTCTTACCGGAAAAGAACTGGTCGTTGACGCCTATTGCGGGATTGGAACGATCGGGATCGTTGCGGTATCCGCGGCAAAAGAAGTGATCGGCGTTGAGTTAAATAAGGACGCTGTCCGGGATGCAGTCACAAACGCGAAGGTAAACGGTGAGAAAAATATCCATTTTTACAACAACGATGCCGGAAAATTCATGGTCCAGATGGCATCCCAGAATGCCCACGCCGACGTTGTCTTCATGGATCCGCCAAGAAGCGGAAGCACCGAAGAATTCATGGACGCCGTCGCGATCTTAAACCCGGACCGCATCGTGTATGTTTCCTGCAATCCGGAGACGCTGGCGAGAGACTTAGCGTATTTTAAGAAGAAAGGATATCGGGCGGAGAAGGCTTGGGCGGTGGATCAGTTCCCGATGACCGGGCATGTGGAGACTATATGTTTATTGTCCAAACTTAATGCGAAGCAACATATCGAGATTAACTTGGATATGGACGAGCTGGATTTGACCGATGCGGAAAAGAAAGCCACCTACCAAGAAATCAAAGATTATGTGTTGGAGCACAGCGGCTTGAAAGTTAGCAGCTTGTATATCGCACAGGTAAAACAGAAGTGCGGTATCATTGAGCGTGAGAACTACAATAAGCCGAAGTCTGAGGACGCTAAACAGCCGCAATGCCCGCCAGATAAAGAAAAAGCAATCAAGGAGGCATTGACGCACTTCGGCATGATTTAAGGAGGGCGGATATGACGTATTTGATTTCTTGTGAGTTCAACATGGATACCGCTTGTGTGGAACTGAAATTCAACGACGGCAGTATGATTGCCATTGACACCATTGCCGTGGAGAACGAGGTTGCCGACAATATGTATCAGCGGTCAGAGTTGGACTGGCTGATCTACAATGCGCCGTTGGAGTACGCCGATCTGATACTGAACGGCGATCCGGAGAAGTATCTGAAAGCGGTCACGCAGTATAAGCCGTTGGATAGCTGACATGGAAACAGCCCGTAGGACGTCAAAATCCTACGGGCTGTGTTTTCAGCCATATTTTAACTGTATTATCTTCTGTAATTCACAACCTCACCTGTTTTCTCCTGGCTAATCAGCATTCCAGAAGTATCAAAAGTGTATCTGAATACATAGCTTGTGCCGCCAATTGTGAAGGAACTTGTTGCGGGAGAGAAGAATGTGGAGGTAATGCTTTCTACATCCCAAAGTAGATTTCCCGTATCACTCACAGAAAGCTTTCCACCAAGAGACCCGTTGACAGAGTAGTATTCTTGGGGTTTCCCTGCATTAGGCTCACATACCAACAACATTGCGGTGTAGTTGTCCCGTACCATAGGCGTCAGTTCATCACTGGAAATTTCCCAGATGTTATTATCAAACAGATAATTCAATACTCCGGCAATTTCATATCTACCGCCTGCACTCTGATCTTCATTAGCAAGTCTCGGAACAGCGTACGCAGACAAATAGATATTTCCGTTATATTCAATCATATCGGTAATGTAATAGTAAGAATCTTCATCGCCATAGGAGAAGGACTCTGTAATATTACCTTCGCGGTCAACCTTAACGATTTTTGCGTGCTCATTCGTCATATAGCTACCGAGCTGAACCATGTAACCATCTTCAAACCGAGCTGCATTCCAAATCCCGTAGTTACCTACTTCGGTTTTATGGAAGTAGGTTTCTTTTCCATCCACCGTATACTGGCTAAGACAGAAATATTTCAGATCACCACGGCTGATTACGGCATAGCTGCCATCAGCATTTTCCAAAACGGAAGCGATGTATTCATCGTCAAATCCGTTATTGAGCATGTGTTTCCAAACGAGATTACCATCTAAGTCGATTTTAGCCATCCATGCATGGGAAATTTGAGTACTGGACCAAGTGTCGGTTCTACCGTAGGCAATTACACCATCCGATACGATGCTATAATCTTCAATCCAAAAATCGGAAATAGAAACACTCCAAAGCAAGTTATCTCCATCGTATTTCTCGAGATAGCTCTTATCGTGCACCTCTAAGCCAAGAGATTCATCTTCTTTGTATTCCGAATGGTATTTATAGTGTACGCCTGTTTGTGTGGCACCAATAAAACCACCGGTATAATTTTTATAATTCCAAAGATTTTCAATATCCTCTGGTGTTGGATTGTCTTGAACAATCTCGTAACCACCGATATTATCGGAAGAAATACTGTTTCGAATCACTTCGGCGGTCTTAGAATAAGTGAACGACTTCGTTGTAATATCACGATACACTTCCTTAATCTCACCACGAGTAAGTCCTTCCGTAGACATACCATAGTCATTAAAGAATTGAACAGCAGCTTTATATTCCTTTGCTTCAGCAACAACCGCAAAGGAACCGAAGCAAACGGACAGGACTAAGACCATGCAGGCAGCGATTGTACCCCATCTAAACCAAATTGGCTTATTTCGAGATTTCTTTGCAACGGGAGCTGCTTCGGCAATGTGTCGATCATCAATTTCTCCAAAAATGTCTAAAAGACGTTTGTTTTTCATAACGTTATACCTTCTTTCTCCAATACAGATTTAAGTTTACCTCTTGTACGGAAAAGGGTAACTGTCACTTTGCTTTCAGAAAGGCCATATTCATCTGCAATTTCTTTTACGGGACTCATATAAAAATAACGACGAACAAATATTTTTCTTGTTTCTGCTGGGAGTTCATCAAGGAAACGGTCGAGTACATCTCTGATGACCATATTCTCAACAGTATTTACTGCATCTTGTTCAGCAGGGATGCACTCTGATAGTTCGTCGAGAATTAGTGAGGTTTGTCCCGCACCACGCTTTTCAGCAGAGAGCTTTTCCCATTTATTCAAAGATAAATTGCGAGTGATTTTTCCAAGAAACGTCTGCAATTTGCTCGGGCGTTTAGGTGGAATGGAGTTCCATGCTCGGAGATATGTATCGTTGACACATTCCTCCGAATCTTCATCGTTATGCAGAATGCTGTAGGCAATGTAGTGGCAGTATCTTCCGTATTTCTTGGAAGTTTCAGATATGGCTTGTTCGGAACGTTCCATGTAAAGCTCTATGATTTTGCTATCATCCATATCATCACACTCCTTTCGTTTGTATCAAGGCCTTTCACCCTAATACACCGGGGTTACACGCTGTTCACTACACTCTTATTGGAATTTTTTGAAAAATATTTTTGAGATAGCAGACCAGGTCCTATCAACAAAAAGTCCGCTATTGTTTTTCTGCCGCAGCAGCGTGACGAGGAAATTTTCTGTGTTGGCAAACACGGAATTTTTGCTCGGCACCCCACGGCACAGGTTGAGATTTTTGCAAAGCCTCTGCAAAAATGAATGTCGTGTGCTGTGGCATTTTCGAGAAAAGGTCCGACATGGTAAAACGCAGTTTTTTCAATGTGGGTACCATTTGTGAGAAAATGATGGGGGTATCCAAAGGGGTGAAATCCCTTGGCTCTGGGTTTCCAATAGGGGTGAGCAGCATCCCTATTGGCACACGATTTTGCTTGCAAAGTCTAGTGTGTTATACCTTTGGCGACCGCTGACGCTGGAAAGGGGCTGTCCCACGCCAGACAGACACTTTTCGGCGGAAGCAGAACAGGCGGATTTTGTGGGCTGAAAGGAACACAAAACGAAGGATTTAGCATGAGCAAAATCCGCCTGTTCGTGTGTAGTTGGCATAGGAAATCTTGAAGCTGTGCGGAAAGATTTTCTGTGACAACGGGGGCGCAAGAGGTATATAAAACCCGCCGCAGCGTCTGTTCCCCTCGTTAGTGAAACCACCACGGCAGTTCCAACCATACGTTATCCAACGCCAGCCTCTCCGTGGATTTCGCTCTGCTCTCTGACAGGAAGAAATGCTCCGCTGTCTCCGTCAAAGGATGCTCTATATTGTCCTCAAATCCGAAACGGTACAACAGATATTCACGCTCTCGATTGCTGATTGCATCAAGGGCGGCGTGAAGTTCTTCGTGCGTTTCCTTTGCAATATAAATCTGTGCGGGATTGGTCATATTGGAATCGGGGACAAAGGCATGACGATCCCGATTTTCAAATTTCGTCACCTCATCCAGACTGACGATCTCGCCCATGTGCTTTGCTTCAAAGGATGTACTCTGACTTCGGATGTAGTCGATCATGGAATTGCGAATTGCCGGAGCTGCGTAAGTCAGAAATTTGTTGCCGCCATCGGGATTGAATTTCTCCACGCATCCCATCAGTCCCAGACAGCCTTCCTGCACAAGATCGTCAAAGGTAACACCGAGTGCCCGATTGACTTCTATCTGTGCGCTCCATATTTCATGCGCCGTCATTTTGATAAAACGCAGATTGTTTTCCACAAGACTGTTCAGCGCATCCATGTTCCCGTTCTGCGCCAGCGCACACAGTTTTTCGTTATCAACTGCCGTCATGTTCATCTTCTGTTGGCTTGACCGTGAGCAGTCCGATCAATGCCTGATTGAATTGTTTTAATGCTTCGGGGTCAACACCCTCCATGCCGCTGACGCTGCCCGTGATCGCTTCGGCAACCATTTCGGGCGTGATATTCGGCTTTGTCACATCCTGCCCCTTTGTCAGCTCTGCGTACATATGCTGTGCCGCTTCTTTGCTCATGGCTTGTGCGTCTGAGACATTGGAGCCGATCTCCTTCTTGATTTCTTTCAACACATTCATAAAGGTGTTCTGAATAGCAGTAAGATCAGCTTGATACATCGGCATCCTTGAAACGCTGACAGTCTTTGCGGCTTCTGTAATGGCTTCTCTATCTTCGGGATGCTGCTTTGCTTCTCCCATCAACAGCGCACTCAATGTGGCATACATCTGATTCTGTGCGGCATATCCGGCAGCAAGGGTATCATCAAAATAATGTGCGATCATATTGGTCATTGCGGCGAAGTTTTTGTTTTCCAGTAAGCGATTGACAACCTCAGCATTGACCTTTCCTGTGTAGAGATTTTTTGCCGCCTGTACCGACAAGCCGAGTTCGGCTATATCGTAATTCATGCGGTCGGGAATATCGGTAACGCCGAGCAGGAAGTCGGTGGATACCTCAAATTCCTTTGCGATCTTTTTGATATTCTCGTCACCGAGTTTGCCTGTTGCATTGCTGATAAATCTGCTGAGTGTGCTGACATCCATTCCAATTTTTGCGGCAAGCTCACTCTGCGTGATCTTACGTTCTTTCATCAAATCCTGCAAACGCTCTCTGATGTTGCCGGATAAGTATTTGCGCTCCATGCTCTGCGCCCCCTTTCCTATTGGCATCAATCTTTTGTTTTTGACTTGATATATTTTCCGCTCTTGACTCTTGCATCGGCGGGCTTCTCTGCATTTTCGGGGATAATCCATCGTCCACCCGCCCTCTGTGCGCCGGGGATGCGGTTTTCATTGCAGAGGATACCGACACGGCGGTGGGAAATGCCCCATTTTTCTGCAACCTCAAAGGTAGAAAGATATTTCATCGGTATTACCCTCCATTCCTGTACTACTTTATATTATATACCACAAGTGGAATAAAATCAATATCATAACTGTGAACAATCGCCGTCCTGCGTTTTGCATTTTTGCAAAATTGCAGGGCGGCTTTTTTGTTTTCCTGCATTTGTGCGTGATTTTTCGGTCTATAGACATTTTCTCCGTATATTCAAGCAGACGAACAAAATCGTCGAGAAAAATTTATGGAGGAATGCGATGAACATTTATGAAAGCATCAAGGCGGCAATCAGCGTAAAGCAATCCGCCGAACACTACGGGCTGAAAGTGAGCCGCAACGGCATGGCTTGCTGCCCGTTCCACAATGACAGGCATCCGAGCTTGAAGCTGAACGAGGAATATTTCTTCTGCTTCGGCTGCGGAGCCAAGGGGGATGTGATCGACTTCGTGGCAAGGCTCTTTGATCTGAGCAGCTACGAAGCGGCGCAAAGACTGGCTGCGGACTTCGGTATCAGCACCGAGCCGGGACAGCCTGTGGCAGTTCCCCACAAGTTAAAGCATCCCTATATCCGTCAGTTCCGGGAGGACGAAATGCTGTGCTTCCGAGTGCTGACGGATTATTTGCATCTGCTGGAAGATTGGAAAGTGTGGTATGCACCGAAAACGCCGGATGATGCTCTGGATGATCGCTTTGTGGAAGCCTGCCAGATGATTGATTATATCGAATATCTGGCAGATATTTTGACCGTAGGTGATCTGGAAGAACGTGTTGCCGTGGTGGACGAGCTGATGAAAAATGGCAAGATCACGTTCCTACAGGACTACACCACAAGAAAGAAAAAGGAGGATATGCGCCATGAGCGAAGAAATGATGCAGACCTCGCCCTTTGAGTGTCCGGCGTGGTTTGACGGAAAGAAAATCAATGAAACTGTATTCTGTGAAGAATTTCTCCGTGATTATCCGATGGTCACGGTGAACGATGCTTTTTTCACGGTCAATGGCAGAGTACACGATGAAAACCGCTTGAAAAAGGTCATCTATGACCGCATCAAGTATTATGTGACCAGCGGCGTTGCAAAGAAAGTCACCAATCTGCTGGATGTCATGCGTATGGAGTGCTGCACCGCAAAGCTATCTCTGTACCAAGACCGTATCCATGTGGCGAACGGCACGTACTATCTGAACGGCACATTCAGTCCCGAAAAGGATTTCTGCCGCAACCGTCTGCCCGTTGCCTATAATCCCGATGCTCCGCAGCCTGTGACATGGCTGCATTTTTTATCCCAACTTTTAGAGCCGGAGGACATTCTGACCTTGCAGGAGTTTATGGGATATTGCTTTATCCCCTCCACCAAGGGACAGAAGATGCTCCTGCTGATCGGTAAGGGCGGCGAGGGGAAAAGCCGCATCGGTATCGTCCTTCGTGCGCTGCTTGGCAGCAACATGAACACAGGCAGTATCGCAAAGGTGGAGACAAGTCCCTTTGCTCGTGCAGATTTGGAACATGAACTTGTGATGCTGGACGATGATATGAAACTGGAAGCTCTCCCCCAGACCAACAACATCAAGGCGATTATCACAGCGGAGCTGCCGATGGATTTGGAGAAAAAGGGACAGCAGAGCTATCAAGGTGATTTGTATGTACGCTTCATCGGCTTGGGTAACGGTGTCCTGCAATCTCTCTATGACCGCAGCGTTGGTTTTTTCCGCAGACAGATCATCCTCTCCACCAAGGAGAAAGACCCGAACAGAAAGGACGATCCCTATATCGCTGAAAAGATGTGCGCCGAAGCGGAGGGCATCTTCCTGTGGGCGTTGGAGGGCTTGCACCGTTTGATCGACAACGATTACAAGTTTACGGTCAGCCAGTCGGCACAGGACAACATGGACGCTGCCGTATCGGACGGAAACAACATCATCGAGTTTTTAAGCTCCGAGGGGTATATCCGCTTCAAGGCAGATTATGAGGTCAGCTCCAAAGACCTGTACGCCGTTTACAAGCTGTGGTGTGATGATAACGCTTTGAGCAGCCTTTCCCAAAAGAGTTTCTGCTCGTTTCTCAAACAGAATGAGAGTCGGTACAACATCGAGTACACCAATAAGGTCAATATCGGCGGCGGGAGGTATGCCAGAGGATTTGTCGGCATCGAGCTTCTGCAAAGACCATTTCTGTAAAAATGATATTGACCCGAAAATACGTGTACCATCCGTACCAAGTGTACCACGGTACAGCAAGTACACTTGGTACACGTACTTTTCAGTCCGTTTCACTATTATTTTTCAATGCTGTTGGCGGATGCCCTGTTTTTGGGCATTGAAAATCAATGGTAATGAAAACAGGAAAGATTTTGACCGCAGAACAAAACCATTTCACGAAATCGTGCTTCTCTGAACAATGTATCCCGCTTACGGAACAATAGGTATTTTCTCTGTTCCAGAGCAAATCACACGGAACAGTAAAGTGGGATATGGTCATATATGGGCAGGACATCACAAGCAAAATTCTGAACGGATTTCAGAGATTGCAGATTTTCACTAATCGGTGAAGTGGGTATGCCGTAGGGCGTACCGTTTTCGCCGCATTACAAACAAAATTTATGGAGGATTTTATCAATATGAATGTACGCAACGAAATAAAGGCACAGATCATCCGTACCGGAATGACTATGCAGGAAGTTGTTGACCTGCTCTCGGACGAGTACGGATGGAGCGACAGCGTTTCCAATCTGTCCGCAAAACTACAGAGAGAAAGTATCCGATACAAGGAAGTCGTGGAGCTTGCCGATGTGCTGGGCTACGACATCGTATGGCAGAAAAGGAGGGGCAAATAATGGCAAATGCACAGTACGCTATTTTAAGATTTGCGAAATACAAGGGACCGGAGATCAGCGGCATTGAAGCTCATAACGAGCGCACCAAGGAGAAATACGCAAGCAATCCAGACATTGACCCGTCCCGTACACACTTGAATTTCCATCTTATCAAGCCCGAAAGGAAGTACAGAGCTGAATCCGAGTGTCAGATTGCAGAAGCCGGATGCCGCACACGCTCGGACAGCGTTCGTGTGGTGGAAGCTCTCATAACCGCTACGCCGGAGTTTTTCAAGGGAAAGAAACGAGCTGAAATCCGTGAGTTCTTCAATGAAGCGTTGGAGTTCATCAAGCAGAATCAAGCTCCCGAAACGATCATATCCGCTGTGGTGCATCTGGACGAGAAATCGCCCCATATGCACCTTTGCTTTGTACCTCTGACGGAGGATAAAAGGTTGTGTGCCAAGGAGATTTTAGGGAACAAAAAGAAGCTGACACAGTGGCAGGACAAGTATTGGGAACACATGGTAAAGAAATATCCCGATCTGGAACGTGGCGAAAGTGCCAGCGAGACCGGGCGTGACCACATCCCCACAAGGGTATTCAAACAGATGGCACGTCTGAACAAGCAGCATGACAAGCTGGCAGAACTGCTCTCCGATATGAAGTTCACGAACTACAAGGAGCGTTCGGCACAGATTGCGGCGTTTCTTGAAAAGTATATCCCCGATGTTGCCGCTATGGAAACGCAGATGAAGAAATACAAAAAGTTCTTCAAAACAGCGGACGGCAAACAGAAAGCGTTGGAAAAGAAAAATGACGAGCTGACCGCCGCTCTGGAAAAGAGCGAGAAAGAAAGCACCGTCAAGAAGTTGCAGGAAATGCGGCTGCATAGCGATTATGAGCGCATCAAGGGCATTCTTGACCGCATCCCGCCGGAGATCATTCGAGCATATACACATCGTGACAGCAAAACGCAGGAGGTACGCCATTATAGATAACAGAAAAAAGGATGAATGGAGCGGCTTTGCCGATTTACTTGCCAACTTAATAGAGAAATATGCGGCGGTTCTGGATATTGAAAATCTTCCGGAGCCGCCGATTTGTTTGGACAGCGAGAAAAAAGAAATTGTAAACAATTCCAAACTTTTTGAGGAATCTATTGAAAAAACGGACATTGCATGATATAATATACGTGTGATAAGTGTCCAAACCTACTCTGAGAGTGATTTCGGAGTAGGGGTTACATAACGGTGCTGCATACGGCGGCACGAATGAGGATAACGATATGAAAAAAGACAAGATAAAAGTATATATTTACACGAGAGTATCCACCACGATACAGGTGGATGGATACTCTCTGGATGCTCAGAAAGCCAGAATGAAAGCATTTGCCGAGTACAATGACTATAAGATTGTCGGTGAGTATGAGGATGCCGGTAAATCCGGTAAGTCCATCGAGGGCAGATTAGAGTTTAACCGCATGATGGAGGACATCAAATCCGGCAAGGACGGTGTTTCCTATGTGCTGGTGTTCAAGCTCTCCCGTTTCGGCAGAAATGCGGCAGATGTGCTGTCCACCTTGCAGGTTATGCAGGATTTCGGTGTCAATCTGATCTGTGTTGAGGATGGTATTGATTCCTCCAAGGATGCAGGAAAACTGATGATCTCCGTTCTGTCAGCGGTTGCCGAGCTCGAGCGTGAGAATATCCGTGTTCAGACGATGGAGGGCAGAATCCAGAAAGCCCGTGAGGGCAAATGGAACGGCGGCTTTGCTCCTTATGGATATACGCTTGAAAAAGGCAAGCTGTATGTGAATGAGGAAGAAGCAGAAGCAATCCGCATCATCTTTGACAAGTACGTGCATACCGACATGGGCGCAAACGGTCTTGCCCGATACCTCGCCAATCATGGCATTGGAAAAATCCAAAGACAGAACGGCAAGAATCCTCTGTTTGATGCGGCGCTTATCCGCAGGATACTGAAAAATCCTGTTTACTGCGGCAAGATCGCCTATGGCAGACGCAGGACGGAAAAGGTGCATGGCACAAGAAACGATTACCGTCTTATTGAACAGGACAACTATCTGTTGGTCGATGGTCTGCACGAAGCACTTGTTTCCGAAGAACTCTGGCATGATGCACAGGTGAAATTGGTTGCCCAGGCAAAGAAATACGAGAAGGTCAACCATGGTAAGGATAACAAGGTGCATCTGCTGACAGGCTTGCTCAAATGCCCGATCTGCGGAGCCGGTATGTACGGCAATAAGAGTGTCAAGCACAAGGCAGACGGCACGAAGTACAAGGATTTCTACTACTACGGCTGCAAACACCGCACCATGACCCGTGGTCACAAGTGCGACTATAAGAAGCAAATCCACGAAGAACTCTTGGAAACCGCTGTCGCAGAGGTGATTACCAAGTTGGTCAGCAATCCGAAGTTTGCCGCTTTGATGCAGCAGAAAATCAGCATGAAAGTGGATACTTCCGCTATCGAACAGGAGATTGCAAACTACGAAAAACAGCTTCGCCAGAGCTATTCCATCAAGTCCCGATTGATAGAGGAAATTGATACACTTGACCCCGATGATAAACATTACATCAAACGCAAGGCAGACCTTGATGATCGTCTTTACAAGATGTATGATAAAATCGAGGATACGGAGTCTCTGCTGATTGAAGCCAGAGCAAAGAAAATGGCAATCGAAGCTGAAAAGCTGACTGCCGATAATATCTACAAAGTTTTGATTTACTTTGATAAGCTGTACGCTGTGATGGATGAACAGGAACGCCGACAGCTTATGGAGTCGCTGATCTCCGAAATCCATATCTTTGAGGAACGGAAGCCGAACGGACAATGGCTGAAATCCATCAAATTCAAGCTCCCGATCATAGAGGAAGATATGGAAATAAGTTTGGACAACGATACACAAGTTGAGACTGTAGTACTGCTGTCACGTGAAAAATAATAAAATGGCCTGAAATGGCCTGAAATCAAAGGGATTTCGATAGCTTGCCCTAAATGGACGAGTCTACCGGAATCTCTTTTTTGTGTTGTTGACAATAGTTCTGACCACTAAAAATCTTCTGGGCGAGGCTGAATAACTATTGTTTTAATGGTGTGAGACTACAGGACTACTGAACGAAAAAACATAAAACATACTTTTGGTATCAAAATACTAAAACATAAAACTTGACAAAGATACACATCTTGTGCTATCTTATAATCAGTAAAAGAAACATAACTCGTATTTCAGGAGATTAAATATCATGAATAAAGATCAAGAAAGAAAAATTATGGATTATTGGGATCTTATGAGAGGAACGGTCAGACAAGGTGATTATATTGCTGCAACAGTACTTGTAAATGAAGTTAAGAACAGAATGGCAATAACTGCTGTGCAAGAGACACCAGACACAGTTTATTCAGCACTCTTGGAGGTTGCTGACGAGCTACATATTATGAATCCATTTATTGATAAGGAAAGGTTCTTTTTTATCTACCAAGAAGGAAAACAACTTGAAAAGATGGATTGGGAAGGTGCGATTGCAAAGGTGGCTCGCTCTTCGAAAATGCCTATTCTACCAGTTCCAGTCATCAGAGTTTATGAGGAACGCTTCTCGGTTGACCCAGAATCGGTTCTTATAGCGGAAGCAGAGAAATTTGCTCCTAATCTTCTTCACATTGTTGATGAAAATATCAATTCGAGTTTTACCTTAACAACGCAAAATGCGACTTATGCAAAGGCTTTGGAATATGTATTTTCTGATTATGACAACGTCGAAATAATGCTAACGGACATATATCAATATGGTTTTATTAATAAGAGATTTGACCTGATTTTCTCATGTCCCAATATGGGTGGCAGAACACTGGCAGAAGATAAAAACTTCATGTGCAGAGAATTCGATATGGTAGCGCTTGAAAATCTATCTCTTCACCTCAATAGCGGAGGCCGTTTGGTAATAACTTTACCTGGAAGGATAACATTTGCATCTGGGAAAGTCAGTGACCTTAGACAATTCATTCAGACCAGTTACACAATTAAAGAAATTGCTGAATTACCAGAAGGGTCGCTTGAATACACAGGTATCAAGGTGTATCTGATTGATATTGAAAATACACGTCCGGACGATGATGATATCATCATTCGCAGGTACTCAGCCGGTGATCGAAAGACACGTAGGTCAGCGGTTACTTCTCTTGAGGTTACTGATGATACATTTGTAATGCTTAATGAGCTTGAGGAACAGGGAGATTGGAGCATTGATCGTATATTTGCTCAACAGGATGAAGAATATCTTAATTTCCAGAAGTCTGAGATTCGAAAAGAGTTAATCGGAAACGTTGCTCAAGTGTTTAGAGGCAAAGCTGTTAATAAGAAAGATCCAGCTGGAAATATCGGTGTTGTTAATATTTCAAATATTGGCGATTACGACATAGATTATGAGTGTTTAGATCACCTACAGGAGGAAGAACGCAAGGTTGCCAATTATCTTTTACAAGAAGGTGACGTGCTTCTGCCAGCAAGAGGGACTGCCATCCGTACAGCGGTTTTCCATGAACAGACATATCCATGTATAGCATCTTCAAACGTCATTGTGATAAGACCAGATCAGAAAAATCTTAACGGGTATTACTTGAAAATTTTCTTAGATAGTCCGATAGGAAACAAGATGATAAGTGGCGCTCAGCAAGGAATGACCGTAATGAATATCAGCTACAAGGATTTGAATGTGCTTGAGGTACCACTTCCCAATATGGAGAAGCAGAAAGCTGTTGTTAAAGAATATCAGGAAGAACTGAAAAAATATAGCGACACGGTTGCAGCAGCGGAGAAGCGTTGGAACGAAGTTTTGAAAAAGCTGCAAACGTTTTAAGGAGGATTACGAAAATGATAGGAGCAATTATCGGAGACATCGTCGGGTCTCGCTTTGAATGGAATAATAATAAAAGCAAGGATTTTGAGTTTCTTACATATAAGTGCTTTCCTACCGATGATAGCATTATGACATTAGCATTGGCACAGGCTGTTCTGGTTAGTAAGCCGGATCATAGCGATCTATCAAGGAACGCAGTCGAATGCATGCAGTCCGTCGGGCGCAACTATCCGGATTGCGGTTATGGCGGAGGATTCCGTAACTGGATGTTTTCTGACGATCCTAAACCATACAACAGTTATGGAAATGGAGCTGCTATGCGTGTAAGCGCGGCGGGGTTCGCTGCTAATAGCATTGAGGATGCAAAAGACCTTTCCAGAAAGATTACTGAAGTAACTCATAATCATCCGGAAGGTATTAAAGGCGCAGAGGCCACAGCAGTTGCTATCTATATGGCCAAGACCGGCAGCAGCCTCTTGGAGATAAGAGATTACATTGATAAGAATTATTATCCGATGAACTTTACACTGGATGGAATCAGAGCAAGCTACAAGTTTAATGAGACTTGCCAGGATACAGTTCCGCAGGCTTTGATGGCATTCTTCGAATCGACGGATTTTGAGGACGCTATTAGGAATGCCATTTCAATTGGTGGTGACAGCGATACATTAGCAGCCATCTGCGGTGGTGTAGCCGAAGCATATTATGGTGTTCCTTCAGAAATAAGAAAGCATGCCCTTACATTTTTGGATAAGCAACTTCTTAAGATCTTGGTTGCTTTTGAAAATAAGTATCCTCCGGTAATGGAAAAGAAGGTCGGTGATATTAGTGTGCCGATAGAACGTAAAGCCGAGAGAAAAGTGAATGGAATAGAACGAGAAATAATGATGGAAGAAGCTCTCCAGGCTGCTGATGATGACGTCGAAGATGCAGAGCTTACAAAAGAGGAAACTACAAGTCGGCAGCTTTTTAATCATCTCTTTGAGGCTTGTAATATTCTTCGCGGCCCTATTAACCAGGATGAATTTAAGAGTTATGTGACACCAGTCCTGTTCTTCAAGCGTATATCAGATGTTTATGACGAAGAATATGAAGAGGCATTAGAATTCTCTGGGGGCGATGTTGAGTATGCAGAAGCCGAGGATATGCATTCTTTTGTAATACCTGATGGCTGCCATTGGAATGATGTTCGTATGGTAAGCCAAGATGTAGGAAAAGCAATTGTAAAAGCAATGACAGGTATTGAAAAGGCCAATCCGGATACCTTATCTGGAGTGTTCAGCAGCTTTGACGATGCAACATGGACAGATAAGAATAAGCTGACAGATGAGCGCCTTAAGAACTTGATTGAGCACATGTCGCTTATCAAGGTTGGAAACAAGAATTATTCAGCGGATATTATGGGTGATAGCTATGAATTTCTGATAAAGAAGTTCGCAGATATGTCGAAAAAGAATGCTGGAGAGTTTTACACGCCAAGAACAATTGTAAAACTCATGGTAAATCTTCTCGATCCGAAGCCTGGTGAAACGGTGTATGATCCGGCTTGTGGTACAGGTGGAATGTTGATCGAAGCCATACATCATATGAATAATGATAGACTTGCTTATGGTAGGATTTTCGGACAGGAAAATAATCTTTCCACATCTGCAATTGCTCGTATGAATTTGTATCTACACGGAGCAAAGGATGTTCAGGTTAAGCAGGGAGATACGTTAAGAAACCCGCTTTTCCTTGAAAAAGGAAAGTTGAAAACATTTGATTGCGTTCTCGCCAATCCGCCGTTCGGTATGAAGAAATGGGGCGCGGGGCAATTCGAATCGGATCAATACGGACGTAATATGTGGGGCTGCCCTTCTGACTCCAGCGCAGATTTTGCATGGCTTCAACACATGATTAAATCTATGGACTCGAAGAATGGTCGGTGTGCAGTTGTTCTCCCACAAGGCGTATTGTTCCATTCGGGAAAAGAGGGAGAGATTAGAGAGCAGCTTGTTCGTTCAGATAAATTGGAAGCAGTTATCACGCTGGCCAGTGGTGTGTTTTACAGTACCGGAGTTTCAGCATGCATTCTGTTTCTCAATAATAAGAAGGAACATAAGCACAAGGGCAGAATATGTCTGATTGATGGAACAGAGATATATACACCGCAGCGAGCACAGAATATTATCTCGCCGGATAACGTTAAAACTCTTTATAAGCTCTATACCGATTATGTAGACGTTATTGAAAAATGCAAGATCGTGACAATCGATGACGTAGAAAAGGGTGGTTTTGAGCTGAGTGTAAAGAAATATATCGAGCAGAAAGCAAAGGAAGCAATACCACACGAAAAGGTATTGCTGGCGTATTATGAAGCACTTACAAAGGTACGTAAGTCTGAGGAGAAAATGAGAAAGCTGCTCATCGAAGGAGGATATGTCAATGAGTAAGAAGATAACACAAGAAGAGCTTGAATCCTATCTGTGGGATTCAGCTGTCCTCCTGAGAAATCATATCGATGCAGGAGCATATAAGCAGTATATCTTCCCTTTGTTATTCTTTAAGCGTCTGAACGATGTTTATGAAGAGGAGACAAGGAATGCGGTTAAGAATAGCGGACCGGAAGCAGCTGATTGGGAGGAAACACATAATTATGTAATTCCTGATGGAGCGCATTGGGACGATGTCAGAAATGTTCCTGAAAATGTCGGGAAGGCTATTCAGTCAGCATTTCGAGCCATTGAGAGTGCAAATAGCGACAAACTGACTGGCATATTCGGAGATGGAACATGGACCAATAAGAGACGTCTACCGGACCGATTGCTAAAGGATTTGCTGGAACATTTCAGCTCGAAGACTCTTTCAATTGAGAATTGTCCGGAGGATGAGCTTGGGCAGGGATATGAATACCTGATTAAGCAATTCGCAGATGATAGTGGTCATACGGCTCAGGAGTTTTATACCAATAGAACCGTGGTCCATCTCATGACAGAGATGTTGAAGCCGGAATCAGGTGAAGCAATCTATGATCCGACATGTGGAAGTGCCGGTATGCTAATATCCGCAATATCTTATTTGAAAGATCAAAAAAAAGAGTGGAGAAATGTCTCTCTCTATGGTCAGGAAATAAATGCACTGACGTCAGCTATCGCAAGAATGAATTTATTCCTTCACGGAATTGAGGATTTTCAGATTGTAAACGGTGATACACTTGCGGCACCGGCGTTCATTGAGCGTGGTAAATTAAAAACTTTCGATCTGGTACTGGCAAATCCTCCGTACTCTATTAAAGAGTGGAGCCGTGATGCTTTCTCGGCAGATAAATATGGTCGAAACTTTCTGGGAGTTCCTCCACAGGGACGTGCTGATTACGCGTTCTTGCAACACATTATAAAGAGTATGGATGAAAAGACTGGTCGTTGTGCAATACTCTTCCCTCATGGTGTTTTATTCCGTAACGAGGAAAGTGATATGCGCGAGAAACTGGTGCGTGGAGATTATGTGGAATGTGTTATAGGTCTTGCGCCAAACTTGTTTTACAACTCACCTATGGAAGCATGCATCGTTATATGCCGCATGAATAAAACCACTGATCGTAGAGGAAAGGTTCTGTTTATCAATGCAGTAAATGATGTGGAGCGCAAAAATGCACAGAGTTATTTGACGGATGCTCATATTAAGAGAATCGCCGATGCTTACGCGAACTACAAGAATGATGATGGTTTTGCGCATGTGGCGACCATAAAGGATATTGAGGAGAATAATTTCTCGTTAAGTATTCCGTTGTATGTGAAGCCTGCTGTCGATGAGTCTGAGGTTGATACATACACGTTGCAGCAACACTATGAAAGTTGGAGAGCATCTTCAGAACGAGCTCTCAAATATTATACGCTATTGAATGAAATGATAAAGAAAGGCGGTGAGAAGGATGTCTAATGTTCTTTTGGGTGATGTTGCTCACGAACGTAAAGAAACATGCAAGGGAAATAAAGAAGGATACCCCATTGTAGGATTGGAACATTTGATTCCTGAAGAAATCACTCTCACAACGTGGGATGAAGGTGCCGAGAATACCTTTACAAAAATGTTCCGCAAAGGCGATGTGTTGTTCGGTCGTCGGCGTGCTTATCTTAAGAAAGCTGCCATCGCGCCATTCGACGGAATCTGTTCTGGTGACATTACTGTGATCGAAGCAGACCCGGATAAGATACTCCCTGAGCTCCTACCGTTTATTATTCAGAATGATAATTTATTCGACTTTGCTGTTGGAAAGTCTGCTGGTTCGCTTTCACCACGTGTTAAGTGGGAGCATCTCAAAAACTACGAGTTTGAGTTACCTGATATGGATAAACAGAAGGAACTTGCAGAGATTTTGTGGGCAATCGATGATACAAAGAAATCTTATCAGAAATTGATTGCGGCAACTGATGAATTGGTGAAATCTCAATTTATCGAGATGTTTGGAGAGCAGAAAGAAAACCCTAAAGGATTACCAATGATGACATTGGGAGAGACATGTAAATTCTTTTCGGGAACAGGTTTTCCGAACAAATATCAAGGTAATGTTCATGGAACCTATCCTTTTTATAAGGTTGGGGACATTTCCAGAAATGTGCAAGAAGGTAACGTTCGATTGAGGGCTGCAGATAATTATATTGAACCTGATATTGTGAAGGCTATCAAGGGTACGATCATTCCCCCAAATACTGTGGTTTTTGCGAAAATTGGTGAGGCTTTACGATTGAATAGAAGGGCGGTGACAACGCAAAATTGTCTTATTGATAATAATGCGATGGGAATACAACCGATAACTTCAGTAATTGGTTTGGAGTATTTTTTACAGTTTATGATTGGACTCGATATGAATGAGTATTCAACTGCAACGGCGTTACCGTCTGTACGTAAGAGTACGCTTGAAATGGTGAAAATAATTGTTCCTGATATGGCAAATCAACAGCAATTTTCTGATCTCGCCATACAGAGCGATAAATCAAAATTTGAAATGGAACAGGCGCTCTCAGAGCTTACGGCCACGTACAAACGTATCATAACAGAAAATCTTGGCTAAGAAATAACGTCATGAAGTTCCCTCCGGCTCGTGAGGATACCGGAAACGGAGGAAGAGAAGAGGAGGAAACCATCATGATCAGTCAAGTAATAACCACAATCCAGGATGAACTTAGTGAAGTACTGGATGAAAACCAAATGAAGTGTCTTTCGGCGGTGTTGCAGAAGCACTTATCTCATTTTGAAAAAACAGAGAAGGAAGACACAGCAGAGAAAAAAGACATGCTACCTGTCTTTATTGCGGCAAAGCGCGTCGAGGGATGTTCTGAAAAATCCCTTCGTTACTATGAATCTACAATTCGGAATATGCTGGAAAGCATAAACAAACCAGAATGTCAGATAACAACGGAGGATCTTCGCTCATATCTCGATACATATCAGCGCCGAGGAACAGTGAGTAAAGTAACCCTTGATAATGTGAGACGCATTCTGTCCAGCTTTTTTGCTTGGCTCGAAGATGAAGATTATATTGTCAAGAGCCCGGTGAGAAGAATTCATAAGGTCAAAACCGGTAAAACAGTAAAGGAAACCTATACAGATGAATCACTGGAGATGATGCGCGATCACTGTGACAACACGCGAGATTTAGCCATGATTGACCTACTGGCTTCCACCGGTATTCGTGTTGGAGAACTTGTTAAATTAAACCGCAGTGATGTGGACTTTGAAAACAGAGAATGTATCGTTTTTGGAAAGGGCAATAAAGAACGTAAGGTATACTTTGACGCTCGGACCAAAATCCATCTTCAGAGATACCTTGCAGAACGATCAGATGAAAACGATGCTCTGTTTGTATCATTGTTGAACCCATTTGAACGTTTACAAATTAGTGGAGTTGAAATTCGTCTCCGTAAAATCGGCCGAGAACTCAACTTCCAGAAGGTGCATCCACATAAGTTTCGCAGAACGCTGGCTACGATGGCGATAGACAAAGGTATGCCGATAGAACAGGTTCAGCAGCTCCTTGGGCATCAGAGCATAGATACGACGTTGCAGTATGCTATGGTAAACCAGAATAATGTGAAAGAGTCACATAGAAAATATATTGGATAAATAGGAGGCTCGCTATGGGAGATAAAATTATTTACAGATTGGATGATGAAATATCTTTCAGAAAATGTTCGCTTTTTGATGAATGTAGTATAGATCATGGAGATTGCACGAACTTTTATACAAAGGAAGTGCATTTCAAAGATCATTATTTTTGCAATCAGGAAGGAATACATTTTCACTGTACTAAACATCCTGAAATTGAATTGGAATATGATCTAAGTTCTGATAGTACTGTTTTGACCTGTCCTAAATGTAGAAACCAGATCGAAATTGGAAGTACCAGAACGCTCATTTCACGATGTTTAAGAGTGTTGAATCGTGAAATTTTTAAGGATGCGACTCTTGTACGTTTAGATGACTGGTATACACCTGAGATTAAAGAAAAAACTAAGCCTACGCCCGATTATCGTCTTACAACAAACATAAAGACTGATAAGGATGGCGATACAATTGTTGTGCTTTATGTTAGCTATATTGGTACCGGAGATAAAGTGCAATATTTCATCAAACCTGAAAAAGGACAATTGACAAGTGATCATAAGGATTTGGACCCAGCAAATATTATTTCAAAGATAGAGGTTACATTGAAAGATCGCATATTGACACAAACATATCACAAAGAACAGTGATATATAAGTGTGGTTTTGTTTGCAATTCTCAATTTATGGAGCAGTTTAAAGAACTGATAAACAATCCAGAAGCGTGTTCAAAGATTGAGGATGAATGTACTGTATTTGCTGATGGAGATTGGATTGAAAGCAAAGATCAATCAGATGAAGGAATCAGGTTAATACAGACAGGAAATATAGGAAACGCACAATATTTAGATAAGGGAGAACGAGCGAGATATATCACGGAGGATACATTTAACAGGCTAAACTGCACTGAGGTCAAAGCAAATGATATTTTGATTTCCCGCTTGCCTGATCCCGTAGGAAGGGCTTGTATCATACCAGAAGGGCTTGGAAAGTGCATAACAGCAGTTGATTGTACCATTGTGCGTTTGAGATCAAGGATTCTTCCGGAGTACTTTATAGCGTATACGCTTTCACCGTTTTACATGATGCAGGTTGCAGCGCGAGAGACAGGGAGTACGCGTAAAAGAATAAGCAGAAAAAATCTTGGAATACTGAAAATTCCAGTACCTCAAATTGCGGAGCAGGAGAGTTTTGCATCTATTGTAAGACAGAGCGATAAATCAAAATTTGCTACTCGGATGTGTTCAAATCTCAATTTATCGAGATGTTTGGCGATCCCAGAGATAATCCAAAAGGATACCCGATCAAGTCCTTATCGGAGATAGCGAGTTATTGGAATGGACTTACGTACAAGCCTAAAGATGTAGCTGATTTTGGAACAATAGTACTAAGATCAAGTAATATTCAAGAAGGAAAGTTATCATTTGCGGATGTGGTTAGGGTTACATGCGATATTCGGGACCGGGCTTATGTGAAAGAGAATGATATCTTAATGTGTTCCAGGAATGGAAGCGCGGATTTAGTAGGAAAAGTTGCACTTATTCCACAACTTGATGAACCAATGGCGTTTGGAGCATTCATGATGATTATACGTAGTTTTTATTACGAATACCTTTTGCAGTATTTTAAGATGCCTGCGTTTCGGGAACAGATAAATACAGGTACAGCGACAATAAACCAGATCACCAATAAAATGTTGGATCAGATAATGCTTCCAGTTCCAGAGATAGATACGGTAAGGGAGTTTGCAGCTTTTGTACACCAGAGCGATAAATCAAAATTATTACTTCAAAACAAGTATGAGAAAATTAATCAAGACAGGAGGTTACTCACATGTTTAATGAAGACAACACGACTGAGCAGATGATTATATCTACGCTCAAGAAAAACGGCTGGGAGTACATCTCAGCAGACGACCTTGACAGACAAGAAAACGATGTCATGGTGGAGTCTATGGTGCGCGAAGCACTTATAAGACTCAATCCCGAAATTGCTGAAGATGAGTCACGTGCAGACGAAATCATATATAAGCTGCGCACGCTCTTTCTCTCAACAAATCCACAGAATCTTGTTACCCAGAATGAAGCCTTCAAGCAGATGGTGTTTGAGAAAAACTCATATCCATTTGGCGAAGACGGCAAGCAAGTGTCAATCGACTTCTTTGGTACGGAGATTAATGGCAAGCTGGATCAGAACCAGTATGTCGTTACCAATCAGTGGGTATATCCGAAGAAGGAAGGCGGCAAACGACTGGATATTGTGCTTCTTGTAAATGGATTCCCGTTTGTGATTGGTGAGCTGAAGACTCCGGTCCGGGCAGCTATCACCTGGCTGGACGGAGCGCAGGATATCAACAAGTATGAGCAGAGTATTCCGCAGATGTTTGTAACGAACGTGTTCAACTTCGCTACAGAAGGTAAATGTTATCGTTACGGTTCTGTTTGTATGCCGGCTGCAAAGTATGGTCCTTGGCATACAACGGATGATAAGTCTGACGGATCTTTGGCAGCAGTACAGACCAGCGTGCAGGACATGATCACGAAGGATAAGATTATGGACCTGTTCCAGTTCTTCACGCTTTTCGCTACCGACAGCAAATATCGGAAATTCAAGGTCATTGCGCGTTATCAGCAGTATGAAGGCGCCAACATGATCATCGAACGTGTGCGTACGGGATATCCGAAGAAGGGTCTCATCTGGCATTTCCAGGGTTCTGGTAAATCCTACCTGATGGAGTTTGCCGCAGTAAAGCTTCGTATGCTTCCAGATCTTAAGAATCCTACGGTTATTATCGTAGACGATCGTCTAGATTTGGAGTCGCAGATTACAGCACAGTTCCACTCCTCTGATGTGGGCAACTTGGAATCAGCATCTACTCGTGAGCAGCTTATGACGATGCTGAGACAGGATATCCGTAAGATTATTATCACGACCATCTTCCGCTTTCAGGAAGTTACCGGTGAGCTTAGTCTGCGCGACAATATCATCGTAATGGTCGATGAGTGTCATAGAACGCAGGAAGGTGATCTCGGTATTAAGATGAGAACGGCCCTTCCGAATGCTTTCTTCTTTGGTATGACAGGTACACCTATCAATCGCGTGGACAAGAATACGTTCGCAACATTCGGTGCTACGGAAGATCGCAGCGGATACATGAGCAAGTATTCTTTTTCTGACTCCATTCGTGACCACGCGACGCTGCCGCTTAATTTTGAGCCTGTACCGGTAGATCTCCGCGTTGACAGAGATACGATGGACCGCGAGTTTGATATCCTGACACGCGACCTTCCGGATTCCGATAAAGCGGAACTTTCCAAGCGCGTTAACATGCAGGCTATCATGTACAATGAGAAACGTATTCACAAAGTTTGCGCGCATATTGCAAAGCACTTCACTGAAAAGATCCGTCCGAATGGATATAAGGCGCAGGTGGTTGTTTATGATCGCCCTTGCTGTCTGAAATATAAAGCAGAGCTCGATAAGCTTCTCGGAGAAGAGTGCTCAACAATCGTTATGGATACCAATGATGATAAGGCGGATGAATATAAGAAGTATCGCCGTTCAAAGGATGAGGAAGCAAAAATTCTCGACCGTTTCAGAGACCCTAACGATCCGCTTGAGATCGTAATTGTAACAGCTAAGTTGCTGACCGGATTTGATGCTCCTATTCTTCAGGTTATGTATTTGGACAAGCCAATGAAGGATCACACTTTGCTGCAGGCAATCTGCCGTACAAACCGTACCTTCGATGAGGGGAAGACGCACGGCTTGATCGTAGATTATATTGGAATATTCGATAACGTTGCCAAGGCTCTGGACTTCGACGAAGGCAGCATGAAAAAAGTCATTACAAATATCGAGGAAGTTAAGAAGCAGATTCCGGCACTTCTTAGAAAGTGCCTCAGCTACTTCATGGGTGTTGATCGCACCGTAGATGGATGGGAAGGATTGATGGCCGCACAGGAGTGTTTGCCTACAAATGCTGAGAAGGATAAGTTTGCAGCAGATTACCAGGTGCTGAATCGCGCATGGAATGCGGTCTCTCCTGATCCGATGCTTTCACCTATCCAGGTCGATTATGTATGGTTGACCAAGGTGTTTGAATCCGTAAAGCCTACGAACGGTGGCGGCGGACTCATCTGGGCGGCTCTCGGACCTAAAACAATGGAAATCGTGAACTCCAACATGGATGTCGGTGAAGTTCATGAGGATGAAGAGATTCTGTCACTTGATGCTGAGCTGATTGACGCATTTATTGAGAAACATAAGGGTGCTAAGAATGCTGCGAAGAAGGTCGAGATTGATCTGGTCGCTCGTATACATAAGCATTCGGATGATCCGAAATTTATGCGCTTGGGTGACAAGCTGGAGAAACTCCGTGAACAGCACGAGCAGGGTCTTATCAACAGCATTGAATTCCTGAAGATGCTGCTTGAGCTCGCAAGAGAAGCAGCGCAGGCTGAGAAGGAAGTTGTGCCGGAGGAAGAAGTCGATAAGGGCAAGGCGGCTCTTACGGAACTCTTCAACGGTGTGAAGAATACCAATACTCCTGTAATTGTGGAGCGTATCGTTACAGATATTGATGACATTGTAAAGATTGTCCGTTTTGATGGATGGCAGAATACAACCGGCGGTCGTCAGGAAGTTAAGAAGGCACTTCGTAGTGTCGTATGGGTCAAATACAAGATTAAGGACAAGGAAGTTTTCGATAAAGCATATAGCTATATTGAACAGTACTATTAAGGAGAATTCCATGAGAACAGAAAAGATTTATGCATCAAATGAGAACCACCCAGGCTATGGTGCCGGGGATGGCGACACTGAGAGATATGAATACAAATGTCCCTGCGGCAAGGGAAAAATAGTTGAAGAACATGACAACATCCCAGGATTTCGTGAGCACGACGTCTGGATTGAATGTGAGGAGTGTTCTAAGAAATATAAATTAGACACTTCGAGAGGTATTCGTAGCTGGGATCTTGTTGAGATTTAGTTAGGAGGAATACACTTGGCATATAAGGATTTCAAGAGTTACATACAAGATAAGTATTGTGACTTGCTTACTACGGCGATAAAAGAATATGTGGATAATCATCATGACGGAATAGGATTTCATGATTTTAATGTGCTGTCTTTACTGAAGCAAAAAATCGAGAACGTAGAAGTGAAATCTCTTGTATGCCATGAAGCCGGTATAGGTGACTTACTTAGAATAGAGGTCAGGACCGCAGCAGATATTGTCGAAATGAGCCTTGGAACTAAGAAAATTGAAGCGGGTAGAAAAACACGATGGTTTATTGTGCATTTGACTGCTGAACTTAATCAGGGGCTCCATGACGTAAAGGTTCAGAAGACTGAAGAAAATTATTTCGGCAGTTTCGATCCGGAAGGCGCATTAGATGCTTATTTGGTTCCATATATACGTACTGCTGATCTTGAAGATTTGGCCGATGCTTTTTTTGAAAAGTATTGTGACGATGCCATTTTTGATAGGTGGGTATTCCCATATTCTCATGTAATGAGAAAAATGCACATTCAGGCAGTTGAATCAACTCTACCAGATAATGTTTTTGGTCGTACATATTTTAAGCCGACAACAATAAAATACTGGTACAAGTTTTGGCCGACACATCCTGAAGCAGAGGTGGAAAAGGAAGTTCCTGCGGGAACTATTGTAATTAATAAAGAACATTATTTCTTAGGCAATTATGGAAGTGCGATAAACACGATAGCCCATGAATTGGTTCATTGGGAGTTTCACCGTAGATTCTTTGAGATACTGTCGTTACTTGATGAAAATGCAAATCAGCTTTCGTGTGAGGTGACGCCGGAGATTCCAAGCGATAATATGACTGGAATAGAAAAAGCTATATGGTGGGCTGAGTGGCAGGCAAATAACCTGGCGCCGAGGATCGTTATGCCAAGAGAAATCTTCTTAGATGTTTTGACTCAGTGCTATGAAGACAATTTTACGCCGGTCCATTATAAGGGGCAGTATCTTGAGGAGGCCTTAGAAAAGACTGCTCAGATGTTTGGCGTTTCGAGATATGAGGCCAAGGTTAGAGCCATTCAGTTGGGTATTATGGAGGCTGAAGGAACAATGCTATACTCGGAGCGTTTTTATGTCTATCCGATATCGTTCCGTAGGTGGTCATTAAGTAAAAACCAGACATTTGCCATCGATAGAAAGAGCTATGATAAGCTGCTCAATACAAATAAAGAGTTCGCGGATCTTATTCATCAAGATTTGTTTATTTACGCCGAATGCTTTGTTGTAATAAACGATCCGCTTTATGTTAAAATGTCCGATACTCCTCACATGGAGGGAGAAATCGTACTCACCGATTACGCGAGAGAAAATGCGGATGAATGCTGCATGATCTTCGAAAGAGAGTACAAAAATGACGGAAAATTTGATTATGAGTATTATGGCCAGTGCTATTTATCAAAGGAATTAACCGAAGACCTTTTAGTAGAAACAAAACCAACAGCAGACCTTGCAGAGCAGAATGCTACACAAAGAGCAAATGCAGCAAGGAAACTGAAGGAAGAAGGTAAGAGCTTAATGGCTATTATGAGAAATTTACCGAGTTCTTTCTCTGGTACCTTTGATAGCCACATGAAGCGTGTGAAAAAAGAAAATGGCAAGAAGATGACGAATCTTGAAATGTCGATCAGGACAGGTCTCTCTGAGGACTATATCGCATCGTTGAGAAAGGATGAAAGCATAAACGTGTCTTTGCAAACGGTGTCAGCTTTATGTATTGGCCTTCAATTACCGCCTTGCTTTAGCAAGGACATGCTGAATAAATCAAGGAATAGTTTTCCATATACCGATGATGGATATTTTCAGCTGAGAATTTTGGAAGAAATGTATATGGAACCTTTATCAAGCATAAACGAGGTGTTAGTTGAGTCAGGCATAAAACCCTGGAAAAAAAATTAAAAAAATTTCTAAAAACCCGTACTTGTAGTTCGGGAAGTATATCATTAAATATCAAGGCTTTGCGGCTTTGCAGTGAATAACTGTAGCTGCAAAGCCTTTTTTTATGCTCAAAAGATGGACTCACACTCCAGATAAGAAGAATGAATAGTCAGTAAACTGTTCTTGACGATTGAAATAGGTCAGTCGTCAGTAATGAAAGATTCTCATAGTCCATAAGGCGCCAGAGGACGATGGGATGCACAGAGCGTTTAGGTAGTGGTATATGACCGTTCCAGAAACGAGATGCACCCACCGTTAGTTTACTGCGCCAATTTTGGATTGTCAGAGCTTGTGGTCATCTCGGCCCAGGCTCTTTTTGCATCCCACCGTTCACGGCTTGGACGGAAAGGATGCAAAGATGAGATTAAAGATTCGTTATGAGCAGGAGTTTCAGACTATTGAACTCGACGCAGAAGCAACAGAGGAGCTGTGGGTGTCTCTCTCCCTTGAGGGTGAAGGACTCACACAGGAGGAAAAGGAGACGCTTATCCAGGATACCTGGGAAGAACGTTTCAACAGGCCAGACTACAATAGCTGGCACAAGTTCGATCGCCATCGTGGTCGCAGTAAAGCACAGCCGGGGAAAGATGATGCCGAAGATGAGGTCGATACCAACGAACCGTTAATGGAAGAAGTGGCCGATGATCGTATCTTCCGCAAAGATGAGCTTGACCGTAAGGAGCGTGAAAGCTATTCGGCCATTTGTGATTGGGTACGTAAGGTCCTTGTGAAGAAGCCAGAATGGGCCGACGCTTTTATCGCCGTTCGAATGGACGGTGAGTCGATCCGTGAGTATGCCGCAAGAATCGGTGCGGACGAGAACAACATCACTCAGAAGTTGAAGCGTGCTGAGAAGAAGCTTAGAGAAAATTACAAGAACAGTCAGATTTGACTGCCTGCCGGGGCTACCCGTTAGAGGGTGACCTCGGCAAATTTGTATAAGGAGGCAGTTTGATATGACAAATGATATCAAAAACCAAGACCGGAAATACCGGCCGCTTGTATATGTAGCAAGCGCGTATTCCGGTGACGTAATTACTAACATAGAAAAAGCCAAGCAGTACTGCAGGTTCTCTTTGGAACAGGGACAGATACCGCTGGCACCGCATCTGATGTTCCCACTTTTCATGAATGATGACAATTTGGCTGAGGAGGCCTTCTTCGAAGTTGTGAATGCCTTAAATAATATGGATGACCCGATTGCAAAGAACACAGCTGCGGTCAATCTGTTCGGCACACAGTTTGAAGATTTACAGGCAAATGTACTTCCCGTGCTTGCCGGGATGAAAGATGGGGCGGCTGCAAGCTATGATGCCCTGTCGCAAATTAATGAAATAAAATATGCGGATTTGGATTCTGCATTGGAGGGAACGAAACGCTCCATTGAGGGTGTGTTCCTTCCAACGGTAAGCCAGATGTCCGCAGGAATAACGGATGTATTTTCCACACTGGGAAATGCAATCAATGAAGCAAACGGAGATTTCAGTCAGATAAGTGTGGCAATCGGAACAGCCATAGGAGACGTGGCAGCCATTATCACAGAGCAGATGCCGATGTTCCTTGAGTTAGGACTTAATATCGTGACCTCCATCGGAGGTGCGATTCTGGAAAATCTGCCGATTTTGATTGAGTCTGCGACGAATATTGTACTGACCATTCTGAATTCACTGATAGCCGCCCTTCCTCAGATAACCGAGGGAGCTTTGCAGTTGGTGCTGACATTAGTCAACGGAATTCTTGCGAATCTGCCACAGTTGGTCGAGGCTGCGATTCAGATGATTGTCACACTGGCAACCGGAATCGGAGAGGCACTGCCACAGCTGATTCCAACTATAGTTGATGCGGTAGTTTTAATATGCACCACTTTGCTGAACAACATGGATAAAATTCTGGATGCCGCTTTTTCCATCATTACCGGATTAGCCCAGGGACTTCTGAATGCACTGCCGAAATTGGTGGCTGCTTTGCCTCAGATTATTTCGTCCATCATCAATTTCATAACCACAAATCTTCCTAAGATTATTGAGATGGGTGTTAAATTGGTGGTTCAGCTGGCGGTTGGATTGGTTAAGGCGATACCACAGCTGGTGGCAAGTTTACCTCAAATCGTGACAGCCATTATTTCTGGTATCGGAAAAGCTGCGACTTCTATTGTGAGTGTCGGAAAGAATATTGTGACAGGACTTTGGAGTGGTGTTTCTTCCATGATTTCGTGGGTAAAGAATAAGATTTCCGGTTTTGTCGGGGATATCGTTGGCGGTATCAAGAGCCTGCTCGGTATCCACTCGCCATCCCGTGTGTTTGCCGGAATTGGTGACAATATGGCCAAAGGTCTTGGCGAGGGCTTTACGGATGAAATGGATAAGGTATCAAAGGATATTAACAATGCCATTCCTACAGACTTTGATGTAGATGCAAGAGTAGGAGCGAATACACAGACTTCCAGTTCGGGAAGCGGTGGAACGGTGATTACTTATACCGGTCCGCTTGTGAGTGTGGCACAGATGGTAGTACGAAGTGAGGATGATATCCGAAAGGTATCACAGGGATTATATAACCTGATGCAGTCGGGAACGAGGGCACAGGGAATTATACCAATCACCTAAGAAGGAGGAGAAGCATGGGATTTTCATTTCAGGGAATTCATTCAAAGGAAAAAAAGCTGAAAGCAAGAATTACGGGATATCCCATGCTTCCGGCTTTCAGAAATAATACGGAAAGCATACCGGGAAGGTCAGGGATACTGGATTTTGGAATGGAGTATCCCGAGCGTATCATTCCGGTGGAATGTTCCTTGTTCCCGGAGCAGGACTTTTCTGCTCTGTTACATAGAATAGACGAAATCAATGGGTGGCTGAATCCGTACAGAGGGGTTCAGCCATTGATTTTTGATGAGTATCCGGACAGGTATTTTATGGCGAGACTGAATACGGAAATCAGCATGGAAAGGGTATCACGGGCAGCAGGTACGTTTTCTTTGGAGTTTATCTGTCCTGATCCGTTCGGTTATGCCGTAGAGGATGAGGTGTTTTCTGTCGCAGCAGAGGGCAAGACCACTGTAAACAGACAAAAGGGCAATCTTATATCTGAACTGATTTTCGAATTAAAAGCGGTCATGGACAGCACCTCTTCCTATGTGGATATCGAAGTAAATGGGGAGTTGGTTCGTGTGAAAGGAAAACTTGCGGAGGGAGAAACATTTGTGCTTGATACGTCAAAGCTGACAGCCAAAGTGGTGGATTCGAATACTGGGGAGACGTTGAGAAACGGCCTTTCACAGCTTGATGAATTAGTGTTCCCGGAACTGAATCCGGGAGGCAATGAGGTTCGGGTTTCTGTAAGTGGTGCAGCCTTTACGGAGCTTATAATACAGGGAAGGAGCAGGTGGGTGTAATGGGACTAAAACTGCTTGTAAATGCAACAGAGGATTTCACAGGCGAATTTCGGAAAACAGCCAATACACAGGCACAGTGGAAAATGAATGATTCACCGAGTGGTGATGATACAAGTCTGCACGATTCGTCCGGTCATGCGAGAAATTTTACCATCAATGGCTGGTCGGGAACAACAGCATCTACCCGTGTCGGAAAACTTGGAAAATTTTTTCGGTTCAATACCGTAAATCCGGCAACGGAAAAAACACATCTGAGGGCAACGAATGCGGGGGATTTCTTCACAGCATTGGGAAAAAGAATTGTGGCAGGAGGATGGATATACCCAACTACTTATTCGATAGGGACAACATTTGTACCTATTTTCAGTACCAGAAGCGGTCCGGGAAATCCTCTGTTTTATCTTTCTCTTCGTTCGGGAAGATTACGAAATATGCTGTATGATGCTTCTGGTACGCTGATTCATGATGTCATTGAACCGGAGCCGATGGGAGTGGTGCTTAAAAATAATGGTGCGTATTTTATTGGAACGGTCATTGATTTGGAGAAAAAGACCGTACAGAGCCTTGTTTGTGACAGAAGCACAGGGGATGTGTTTAAGACAGCAATCCGTTCTTTTAACGGAGAATTGAATCCTTCCTGTACTGCTGATATCGTCATGGAAATGTATGCAGACAGTTACTACTTTGCCGGAGGATTTGATGACTGGTTTTATGAAACAGACTCTGATTTGACAATTGATGATTTGGAAGCACACTTCCTTTCCGGTTTGTTAGCAAATGGTGCAGATGTGGACTCGTCTGTGGATGCCATATCAAATCCGGGCAGTGTGACCTTAAAGCAGACGGATGGCATATACGCAGAAAGCGGTGTTCTTTATACAAGGATTTTAGACCTTGGGGAAGGTGGTCTTGCCGGAGCGGGAAAGATACAGCTTGTCGGTACAGTGGATGCAGGAATTACTTCGATTTCGGAAGTTAGGACAAGGACATCGGATTCCTTGGAAGATGCATCTTTTTCAGATTGGGAAGCGGTCGGAACGGATGGGGTGATACAATCTCCAAACTTAAGATACATTCAGATACAGATGACGCTTTCTACAACAGATACCTCTATGACACCGGAACTGAGTGCAATTCAGATATATGAAACACCAAAGGCTCCTTATTCTAAATTGGGATATGCAAGGCCGGTGGTGTTAAGTGATGGTGGAATCAGGGAAGCAGTATTGGAAAATGCCTATGACATTATCGTTACGAGTGAATTGAACGGTTCTGACTATTTGGAATTTTCCATTCCATTCAAAGATGGGAAGCGATCATATCTCGATAATGAAAAGAAACTGCAGATTACTAAGGATATTTACCGTATCCGAACAGTCACGGATGATAAGGGTGAGGACGGAAAGACGGTAACGAGCATTTATGCGGAAGCTGCGTTTTATGACCTTGCATATTCTGAAAAGAAAAGTGAACAGACATATGAAGCGGAAACAGCAGAAAAGCCGATGGCTTATGCACTGCAGGGAACCGGATGGAGTGTTGGAAAAATAACGGTATCAACGAAACGTTCCTGGCAGTCCACGGATAAAAATGCCCTTTCCATGCTTCGTACCATTCAGTCCATTTATGGTGGTGATTTGGAGTTTGACAATGTAAATAAACAGGTCAGCCTTCTGACACAATCTGGAAGTAACAGTGGTGCTGTGTTTGCCTATCGTAAAAATATGAAATCCATACAGCGGGTGGTGGATACCAGAAGTCTTGTGACAAGACTCTATGCTTATGGTGCAGATGGTATGACCTTTGCAAGTATCAATAATGGAAAGGAATATGTGGAGAATACGGAGTATTCTTCAGAAATCAGGGTATCAACGCTTGATTGTTCCTCTTTTACCAATCCATATCAGATGCTTGAATATACCGAAATGCGACTGGCAGATTATTCTAAGCCGAGTATTTCTTATGTCATACAGGTAATGGATCTGTCTGTACTGACTGGGTGGGAGCATGAGAGTTTCGGTTTCGGAGATGTGGTAACCGTGGATGATAAGGATTTGGGAATCCGAATCAGCACGAGAATTATTCGTATGGATTATAACGTGCAGGAGCCGTGGAAGACTGTCATTGAGCTTTCCACCAAGTTAAAAGAACTGGGTGATTCATCTGCTTCGTGGGAGAAGGCAGCAGATACTCTTTCCTCATCGGATTTACTGGACAGACAGGAGATGAAGGATTTGGTGGTAAACAACCATCTGCTGAATTCCAGAGCAGATGATGGATTCAGCTATTGGCAGAATTCGGGTCTTGAGGTGGATGGAGAAAATGGTGCTTCCGGCAATGCAAGTTTTAAGTGTGTGGGAGCGTTGAATACCACAAAAACACTGTCACAGGAAGTATATCCGGCTACCAGAAGCAGCTACACAGTATCGGCAAGCATAGCAACAGAGAATCTGAAAAAGGGTGCGAATGGCAGAGTTGGCATTGAACTTATCATTGAATATGAGGATGGTTCAGAAGAAACAAGATTTGTAGAGTTGTTTTGAGAATTATTTGAATGAAAAATTGATTCTGTTGTGGTAAAATATAAATGAATTCTAATGATGAAAAGGGGATGATAGAATATGGGATTGGATGTAAAGAATAATCCATTTTTATATTCAGTTGGGACACAATTAGCATATAAAATAGCAAAAAGATATTATAAAAATATCCATTATGTTTGGTGTACAACAGAATTTAATTCATCAAAACAACCGCCGACTTCAAATCCAGCAACAATCTGTAAAAGATATTTAGAACAGATTACAACAGGAGATCGTCATACGAAAGAAATTGAGAATAATATAGCTGGAATCTTAAAAGGAGCCAAGGCTAAACTTAATGGTGGAGTTATTAGTAAAAAAGAATATAATGAAATAAGAAGTATTGTATCAGCCGCTGAGTATGAAGCTTTTTTTCCGATACTTTACATCGTGGAGAGTAAAAAAGTAAAAGACAGATATGTAGAGGTTGTGGTCGGGGAACGAGCAAGTGAAGATGCCGTTGAATACAAAATTGAAGATTTGAAGGAAAACGAATTTGAAATAATTTCATTTAAAGATATTCTGAGTGGTGTTGTAAATATTGTTGATAAGAAAGTAGGTGAATAATATGCCGAAAGCAAAAATAAATACACCTGTAGGTAGTCGAAGAAAGAAAATAGCAGGAACAACAGTAGAAAAAGGTTTAAGAATGGGAGCAGTTCCGGTAAAAACTGGTGTAGCTTCGGTAAAGGCTGTTGCCGTGAAAGCAACTCCCGTTAGAAGAGGGAAAGTTACTGGTAGATTGATTGCTTCGATGGATTTGGATGAAATGCTAGAAGCATCAAAAATTGTAGAGATGGGATTCAGGGGAGAAAAAATTCCAACTGTTAAATCTCCTAAAGTTCAAAAATATGTAGGAACGGTATTGCAATTAAACAAAAGAGCTTCGACAAAATCGGTAGCGAAAAAAATGCAACAAGATCTTACTGTTCAAATAGTAGAGCGGAATAAGAAAACGACTAATGCGGTAGAAGCAAAGCGTTTATACCATGCATTGATGGAAGAAGAGTAAATATATAGCAGAAACAAGGCATCTCCTCTTGGAGGTGCTTTTTTCTGTCTATTTTTGGAGGTATATTAAATGTATTTTACGAGGTCGGCAGGAGCGGTCAGTGTTAACGGAATAGAAAAAGTGAAAAAACTGACGGTAAGGGTCGTGGTGCAGGACTGTACAGGCACAGTGCGTTTTACGGATGTTATGCTGCAGGGTGGTTCGGTAGCAACCGCATGGGTTTCCCATGTGTCAGAGCAGAGGTACACCTTTGATGCACAGGAGGTGTAAGGATGGAGTTTATTCGATTTGCCGGGACAATCAATACACATGAAGAAAAGAAGGTGGTAAAGGCTACTGTAAATGTGGTTTTAGAGGAGTGTACCGGAACCTTTTATATAACAGATATCATGTTTCAGGAAGGTAAGTGGCTGACCGGGTATGTGGTAAACAATCTGGAACTTTTGCAAAAGAACCGTGTGGATGGAGAGATAACACCTGTCCGCTTTTTTAATGGGATTGTACGTTCCGGTGTTACAGCGGTGATCACCAATGATGGGGAAGTATCGGCCGGGCTGAATTATCACATAATTCCAAAAGATACGATGGCAGCAGGAGACATGAGTGTGGCTCATAATTACGGAAGCCACAAGCTGACTCTGCAGAGCGTTTTTTTGGAAGATGATGTTGTTGAAATTAATGCTGATGCAAGGGTGGCAACAAGGAATGGAAGCCGGATTAAGGCTAATGGATTTTATTCTTATTCGGCAGCAGGGGACAGTAAACACCAGATTAAAGTAAAGGACAGGAAGTCAGCACTTGTGCGCATGTCTTTTCAGGAGATGGCATATGGGATTGGAGGAAAACGGATGTGAGAAGGGCAAGTAACCGAAACGTCATGGCATGGACATTCATGGGAAATACAAGAATGCATCAGGTGTTAAGAGAAAAAGGAAATAAGCTGTCTCATGTTGGTATTTTTACCTTTGAAGTTTCAGCAGATGGAACAATCAGCGAGACGGGAACTGCGGTCAGTACTATCCTTCCTTATGTTAAGAAATGGCCACATATTAAATGACTTCTGACCATTATGAATCCTGGTACTGCCTCTATTTTTACAGCACTCAGAGAGAATACGAATGGCGCACAGGATACGTTCATTTCAGAAATCGTGAGGATTATTAATAAATATCCGTGGTGTTCCGGGATAGATATTGATTTGGAACGTGGAGGGGAGTTAGCGAACCGAACAAAGGCAAATGCGCTGTTCTCACGGATTTACTCTACTGTAAAGGCAAAGGGAGCAAACCTTCATGTAAATATCTGCCTTCCAGGTATGACCAGTGTTGGCGGTTCGGTTGGCGGCGAGAATTGGTGCGTGTATGCCGATTTGGATGCATACTGCGACACAGCAGCAATCATGAGTTATGGTATGAGTTGGGCGGGTTCAGCACCTGGGCCGGTATCTCCGAGAAGCTGGCTTGAAGGTATCTACAGTTATGCTGCCAATGCAATGAACCCGGACAAAATCATGATGGGACTTCCCGGATATGGATGGAGATGGCAGATATACGATACTACGGAGAATCTCGGTATGACCTATCGGGGAACAAGCCTTACCTATTATGCTGCGAAATATTGGATGGAGGGCTTATATAATCATACAGGTGATGCACCGCCACAGCCCTTTATTCCATTCTTTTCATATTGGGATTGGACGGATATGGTCCCTTGGGGACTGCTTCATGTATATGACTTTATGGAAGGATGGGATACGACAGGGAAACAGCAGAGCCGACAAAGCATGAAACCTATAGTGGCAGAAAATATCTCACAACTTATCTGAAGCAGCAGAAGGTTTCTTTCGGAGCAATAAGTGTTGATAGGAACGGTGTGCCGGATTCTTATTCAGGCAATGCAGTCATTGGAGAAGGATATGCGTCTGTTTTGGATGAAGAAGCGGTGCTGAAATACACATTTGAAGTACCAACAGCCGGAACATATGATGTGACAGTTGAGATAGTCTATCCAAGATGGGATAAGAATAGCATCGGAATCAGTCTTGATGGGGACAGTCAGATGCTGTCGGAATCAAGGCTGTATTTCTTATATTGGAGAAAGAAATTCTGGAGGATATTAAAAAGTGGAGTCAGCTTGTCAGCAGGAAAGCACACCATTACTGTGTCCGGTGGAGTGCCTGGGGTGGTTTTTTATGGCTTTCGGGTATGTTCGGTTTTTTCACAGAAAGCGACTGCCGGGGAAGTGTACTATGGATTGAAGCCAAGAAAATTCATGGATGTGAACGGAGAAATGGTACAGCCCGACAGGGCATTTAAGGTTACTGCAGAGGTGCTTCGCAGAAAGCCGGAAAGTGCGCTTGTATGGTATGAAGATTTCTGTGATTACTCAGAAATCCCTACCAACTATTTTACAATACTTGACGGTTCGTGGAAGATTTGGAAGGATGAAAGTTCTGACCGTGTCCGTAAGTATTCGCAGCTGGAAGGTAGTGGAAAACTGGCACTGGATTACACCGGATTTTCTGAAATCCATGTGAGAGCGAGATTTGCCTTTAAATCATCGGGAGGCGGTAAGGCAGGAGTGTTTCTTGGAAGCATTTTCTGCTGTATAAATTACGATACCCAGTGTGTGGAGTTGTATCAGGGAAGTAAGAAACTTGGCAGCTATGCATCTTCTTTCAGTAAGACCTCAAATGCAGATTTACGGAGTGATCCAAGCCTATATACCGTGGAAATAAGGTAAGAGTATATTCCGGTGCAGCCTACACACTAAGGTTTACAGCAACCATTACTGCAGAAACCGGATATGTGGGATTCATGGCGGAGAAGGGAGTGGTGTGTGACCTCTTGCGACTGGGTGATGCATGGTATTATGAACCTTATGAGTGTTTTGATATTACCTTCCCGGACGGAAGGCAGACTACTTTTGGAAGATGTACCCGTACAGGAATTTCGTGGGACAATGAATTTGAATTGTTCCGTGTCAATTCCGATGTGGAGGAAATCAGCACAAGAAGTGAGGACATCTCTATGGATTACGACTTTTTCCATTCCCACGAAATGTTACTGGAATGTGGCAACGATTATGAAATGAAGGTAGTACCACATGATTTGAATGTCTGGCTTTCGAGGATGTATCTCGGAGATGCGGACGGTTTTTCTATTATGTATTACTCCGACGTGGACAGCATTGTTTACTGGGCAAATGAAGCGACATACACCTATGGCGTGTCCGGGATTGCAATATGGAGTCTTGGTCAGGAAGATGTGAGGCTATGGGACAGTATGCCGGATCAGATATAGTTTTGGAATCAAACATCCTGTTGTGGGCTGTTTTTTTCATACCAAAAAACAAAGAAAGGCAGGTAACAGTTATGAGACAGGTAGTAACAACAGTGCAGTATGTATTTGCAGGAATAGGAGGCTTTATGGGGTGGTTTCTTGGAGGACTGGATGGTTTTCTGTATGCACTCCTTATGTTCGTGGTCATCGATTATGCCACCGGGCTTATGGCAGCATTCGTACAGAAAAAGGTATCCAGCGAGGTTGGTTTTAAAGGCATCTGCAAAAAGGTGGCAATCTTCTGTCTGGTGGGTATTGGGCATGTACTTGATATACAGGTCATTCAGAACGGAAGTGTACTTCGCACCGCAGTCATTTTCTTTTACTTATCCAATGAGGGAATTTCCATTATTGAGAATGTTGCCCTTATCGGACTTCCGGTTCCAAAGAAGCTGAAAGAGGTGTTGGAGCAGCTGCACGAAGAAGCAGATGAGAAAAAGGAGGATGAGTAACATGGCAGTAAAGGTATGTCTGGACGCAGGGCATTACGGTAAATACAACCGCAGCCCTGCGGTTTCGTCTTATTATGAGTCGGACATGACTTGGAAACTCCATAATTATCTTAAGAAGGAGTTGGAAGCATTTGGTATCGGTGTGGTAACCACAAGGACAAATCAGAATACGGACAGAGCATTGTATGAAAGAGGTGCGGCTTCCAAGGGCTGTAACCTCTTTATTTCTGTCCATTCTAACGCTGTAGGGAACGGTGTAAACGAAAATGTGGATTATCCGGTGGCATATGTTCTTTTAAATGGAAGCAGCACGGATATTGGTCTGAAACTGGCGAAGGTTGTGGAATCAGTGATGGGAACTGCACAGAGTGGAAGAACCGCAACACGTCAGGGTACAAACGGAGAATACTATGGAGTGCTTCGTGGAGCAAATGCGGTAGGAACACCGGGTATTATTCTGGAGCATTCATTCCATACCAACACAAGAGCAACAAAATGGCTTTCCAGTGACAGTAATCTGCAGAAGCTCGCTAAAGCGGAAGCAGAATGTATTGCTTCCTATTATGGAGTAACGAAAAAGGAAGAAACTAATCTTACAAAGATTATGGGTAATGCGGTGTCAACCGTGGAACAGATGACCACCTATATTAAAGCAAAGAATCCTGATGTTACACAGTCGGTTATCGACATGATTCCGCTTTACCTTTCAGAAGGCAAGGCAGAGGGTGTCCGTGGTGATATTGCCTTTGCACAGTCTTGTCTGGAAACAGGTAATTTCGGATTTTCTGGTTCTGCAGTAACGCTCGACCAGAATAACTTCTGTGGTATGGGAGTGACGTCTAATGGAATGAAGGGAAATTCCTTTGATACACCACAGCCTGGTATCAGGGCGCAGGTTCAGCATTTGAAAGCCTATGCTTCCACAGTGGATTTGAAGAATGAATGCGTTGATCCACGCTTCAAGTATGTCGCAAGAGGCTGTGCGGAATATGTGGAGTGGCTTGGACAGAAAGAAAATCCAGCCGGAAAAGGATGGGCAGCAGGAGCCGGATATGGTGCAAAGATTATTACAATCTTAAATGCTATGATTGGAATTAAGAGCGAGGCAGCAGAACCGGAGGAAGTCTGGTACCGTGTGCGTAAGACATGGGCAGATTTTGACACGCAGAAAGGTGCATTCCATAGTTTGGAAAATGCCAAGAGGTGTGCAGATGAAAATGAAGGATATTCCGTATTTGATGAATCCGGTAAAGTGATTTATTCCAATGATACATTTACACCGTATCTTGTGAGAGTATCCA
>ERZ832973.311-NODE-311-length-63870-cov-225.681783_pt1 | contig 63870 bp, 67 predicted proteins | sample MGYA00519950_ERZ832973 | MGnify/ENA primary metagenome ERZ832973 (study PRJEB31850, sample SAMEA3708734) | human gut metagenome | biome: human gut; feature: human-associated habitat; material: faeces | place: China | collected 2014 ... | reverse complement strand
CGCGTTGAAGGAGCCGCATCCACCAGCAGATGTAGTTTCTTCAACAACCAAAATAATTTTTTCGTATCTTAAAGCAGCAAATTGCTGTCCAATATATTTGTTCATAGCGGCACCATTTGTTCTGAGCGTAGTTTTATATCTTATTATATCACAGCACCCCTTCAATGAAAATATTTTGTTGGAAATGCTAATGAAAAATTTTTGTGAATTTGTTAAGGCGCAGGGGCTGTTATCTCCATAGTGTCTGGATGGATCAGAGTGATTACTTTTCCCTGATGCAAGGCATAGTTGACTGTCTGTGCTGTACCTGAGCGCAGCTTTTTCTGATTATCAAACACACCGATAAGGTACTCTGCATGATCGACCATATAATAATTTCTTTTTTTATAACTGGAAACATCCGCAGAATGTGAAATAACAATAGAATCGTTTGCGTTTTGGATCAGCTTTTTCAATCTATGTTTACTCTGATCCGGCCATTTAGAGTCATAGCCGATGAAGGGAACTACAACGATAATTTTAATATAAAAGTCAATATGCTTCATCCGGTTCGGTAGGTGCTGCGGTAATATCGCGGTAGAAAGTGGCCCATGCAGCTTCCTCATAGGGGCGTACAAAAAAGAAGCCAATGCTCAATGGAATTGTCAGCAGAAGAACAAGAGAAATCGCCAGAGCCTCTGAACCGGTGAAATATTTGAGAACCAGAAAACCCTCGGCATACAGTGGCATCGAACAGAGCAGCTCCCAGCCAATGAAGCTGAAATCCAGACAGAACAGCCGCCATTTGTTGCCATTCATGATCCGCCGGGATTCTGTGATCGCTTCATTTGCGGTCAGCGAAGGATGCTCGGACATGATGTAAGGTGTCATCGCATAGCTGTATGTTTTCACGATTCCCGGAATCACCAACAGCAGCGACCAGAGGGCGATGTACAGACCCTGCAGGAATTTCATGCAGAAGCCATCCCACAGACGGTCTTTCTGAGAGAACAAGTCCGAGATGGCAGCATCATTTCCATCTACAAGGTTCAGATTAAAATGAGCATATCCCAGTTGAACTGCACCGCCCACGATCAGTTGGAGGACTGCCCACAGAACAATGCCGGCAAGCAGAACAGCAAGCAGCCGACCGCCGTTGGGCTGGGAGAACAGTTCAAAATGGATGTCCTTTGCCTGATTGGAATTGGATACGGCACTGTTGGAACTGCTCACAATGGTAGCACCGAGCGCACTGGCGGCAATACCTGTCAAAACAGCAGTTTTCCATTTTCCGCGCAGGGCATCGAGAGCGAGCATACGATAGTCGGCAGATACTTTCATAAAAGCAACCTCCTGTCTGAAAACGGCAAGGATTTGTGAAATAGGAAGATGATATGCCACTTTAATTTAGATACGTTTGAAAAGCTGAAAAAATTGCAGCATGAATGAAAAAGAGGCTGTTACACCGGTTTTATCCTTGTGCAACAGCCCCTTCCTTTACTTCAGCAGCTTGTCCAGTTCATCATATTGCATTACTGGAGCTTTGCAAGGATTTCTTCAGCCGTCATACCGCTGGCAAGCAGCTTCTTCAGCACATCTTCTGCTTCGCCCTTCTTTGCTTCTTCTGCTGCTTTTGCTTCGGCGGCAGCTTTTTTGTTTTCGGCTTTGGCAAGTTCCTTGGTGGCGGCTTTCAATTCTGCTTTCTTGGCTTTCAGCTGCGTTTTCAGATCATCGAAATTTGCAGTCAACGTAGCAACCTCAGATTCGATTTTCTCTTTTTTTGCGGCCTTTTCTGCAATGACTGCTACATAATCAACGCTGGCCTTTACAGTACGAGCCTTATTCTTGCTTCCCTTGGGTCTTGCCATAATAATTTCCTCCCATAAAGTGAAATAATTTGATACTTACAAGTATATTTCCAAATAGTCAGAATTGCAATAGGTAACATGAGCCGTCTTCAACTGCCAATGCAAATCTTATTCGGTATGCCCGAAGATCGTCGCAAATGTATTCCTTCAATGGTAACAATCATGGAGATTAGTGTTTATCTGGAGATTACCAAAGGATAAATAGAAGCAGTATTAAAGCCGTTCACCACGCAGATTTTCCAGCGTGGCGAACGGCTTTTTTGCTGCCCCTATATTTACAGGTAGGAGGAATCGAAGAAGTCTTTTAATGTAATTCCTAAACCCTGACAAATTCTTTCAATCGTCTCTACGCTTAACTGCCCTCCCCGACGGGCGGTGGTTTGAATCGTGGAGTACGATATTCCGCATTTCTTTGCCAATACACATAGATTCATATCACGCACTTGCATCAAATCCTGAACACGCTTGATCGTATCCACAAAAACTCCTCCCATCTTTTTAGTTCAAAACTTTTCCAACAACCTCGAATCTTTGCTCTGGAGATATAAGGATTGGCGAATATTTGGTGTTAAGAGAAACCAAAACCGGTTGATTATGCACCACGCCATAGCTGTCGGTAAGGAACTCTGCTTGGGATTTGTCTGGGGTATGTTCATCGTATTTTTTCAGATATCCACAGTCATCATATACGAATATCCCGATATCCCCGCACTCAAGTTCTTCGCAGCGCTTCACCCATACAATCTGTCCGTTATGATAACGCGGCTCCATACTATCGCCACTAACGTATATCCCGAACTCAGTCCCTGCCGGAACGCTACTGGCAGGCACCTGTATCTGTTGAAACATTTCACCTTCAAGAAAAGCTCCTAGACCTGCCGATACTGGCAACTCTGATACTGGCATCATTATGCAGTCGATTTTCGCAGGCTCTTCTGTGCCTGGCTGGTAGCGCCGAGATGCAATCAAGTCCATTTCGTACTCAGCGACCTTTTTTTGCCCGATGGCATTTAGAAGGGCGGGTTTCTGAAAGGTCTTTGTAAAGTAGGAAGGTCCTTCCTTGATGTTCAATGCGTGGCAGATTGCAACCAGTTGGTAGATGCTGGGAGTGGTGTATCCTTTTTCCCATTTACTGATTCCCTTGTCACTGACATCGACGCCATAGTGGCGGAGAAGTTCGGAGAAAGTTACAAGTGAATAGCCATTCCTTTTTCGTACAGCTGCGAGAATCAGACCAACCTCATTACTATCCCTTGCGGCGACTGCATCATAGCACACCGTAGATGGGGCTATGTGCATTTTGGTGAGCGTGGTTTTCTTTTTCATAACAAGAACACTCCTTTGTGATCCGGTAGCTCTATTATAGTATAGAAAACATAAGAAATCAACAAAGAAATCTCTAAAATAGCGATAAATGCGTAATTGGCATCTCCATAAAGTGGGTATACAATCGAATCAAATCCACAAATAACAGCTTTTTGGTGTTAATTCTGGACCGAAATCGTGTATATTTGGCGTTTTTGAGAGGTGATAATATGAGAAAAGAAAATGTAAGATGCTCGATGTGCAGAACCATGAACTATGATGTAGATCTTGATGCAACCGACGGCTGGACAAAATGCCGTCTGTGCAAAGCGGTAACCTGCTCTATGGATGAGTGGAAAAAGCATACAGTGTCCGTTCCTCTGTTAAACGAAAAACAGTTCGTGGCACGCAGTATGACTCGCAAGTAATGCACGCTGCATTCTGATAAATCTGCAAAAAGGAGGAATTCTGATGTGTGGTGATTACAACCTTCGCCGTGAGAAAAGATACGTCGAAGTGGATGTTCGTTTTACTCCTGACGGCAAGATCCGTCCTCTTGCCATAAACTATGACAAGACTCGCACTTATGGAATTGATCGTGTCTTGGCAGTCAAGCACGGTACATCACGTTTTGGCGTGAAAGGGCATTGCTTCACCTGCCTGATTTGCGGGCAGAAGCGGAATCTTTGGCTTGAAAAGGGCAAGTGGTTCGTGGAAGCCTACTGTGCCACATCAGAAGGTAGGGCTTCATAATGGCAAGGTACTTATCGCGTGCAGAACTTTCGTGCATAGCAGGCAAATATATTGAAATGTACTATGCACTCTTCGGAATAAGCAAAAATGACCCCGCTCCTATTAACCCAGAGCAGTTTGCAAATTCTGTTCTTGGACTGAACCTGAAGATGTTGCCGCTGTGTAGCGATGGTCACATCCTTGGATTAACGGTTTTCCAGAGATGTAGCTTCACAGCAACCCTTGAAGATGGAACAAAGCTTGTTGAAGTATTTATGCCGAGGGATATCGTAATCGATTCTGCTCTTGCGGCAGACAGATGCACTGGATGCCGGAATTTCACAATAGCGCATGAAGCAGCACATCAGATTTTGGCTGATCTGTTTCCGAACGACTACGGAAAAGCAGTCAAGTGCCGTGGGCACATTGCCTATCGGGAGAGAAACGGAAAGCCCTCGTGGGAAGAATGGCAGGCGGATACCCTTGCAGCAGAGCTGCTGATGCCAACATTTCTGATCAATGCCGAAATAGAACGTGTAGCGTTGACTCTGCCAAATGGGATTCTGTACAAATCAGTGTCTGACCCTAACTATGAAAAAATTCTGGAGATGGCTCAACGGATTGGGGTTTCTTGGTCTGCGATCAGGATCAGACTGCAGCAGATGCAGGTTATAAAAGGCAAACCCATCCACTGCCATCCATTGGACATCATGCGATTTGGAGAATGACTATGATTCAGTTAAAGAACCGTCCCTTTGCTGGTAAAGCACCGACTACTACACAGCAGGCAGAATTTAGCATAGGCTGGAGATTTTGCCCTGTTTGTGGAAATAAGTTATACCAAAAAATCGAGGGGTGTTCAGGTATACTACAAGTGAAGTGCAATAGATGCAAAGAAATCCTGAGACTTGATCTGGCCTTTAGATGCCGGTGATTTTCCAGTCATTTTAACAAATACGGGTGCATTGCACCCTGAATATGGACTGTTCGCTCCGAGCAACGGGCCATTGCCGCAAGGCAATGTATGAAACGTGCTCCAAATAGCCGGGCAACAGCTGATTGAGAGATTTTCTTTGAAGATCCCTCAGTTGGTTGTTGTCTGGCTATTTTTTTAGCCTTCAGGAAGCCTGCTCCCGCAAAAAGGAGCAGGCTTTATGTTTGTCCGTTTTTCGTGGATGCCCCAAGCGGCTAGATATCCGTAACAACTCCGAGTTTTCGACTTCTCACGCTTTATCGAAAATTTGGAGGTCACACATGAGTTTTGATTCGAATGCTATTGGTAACCGTATTTTTACTTTGCGTACAAATGCGAAGTTATCGCAGGAAAAACTTGCTGAAAAACTTGGTGTTTCCCATCGCCACCTCGGCGATCTTGAAAGGGGAAGCTCCAATGGCTCTGTAAAAATCCTGATCGATATTGCAGAATACTTCCATGTCAGTATGGATTATCTTCTTTTGGGCCGAGATTCTTCTAGGGATCAATTTCAAAATGAACTGCAAACCGCTATAGATCATCTTGAAAAAATCAAAGGTCTTTTATAATCACTTCAGTCAAAACCACCGGCTGAGCCGGTGGCTTGAGTAAGCCTTAGAAGGGCATAATACTAGCAAAGCCCCTTAAGGGGCCACGAATGGGTCTGCCAACTGCATTCCTGTCTCGTGGCAGGCCCCTCAAGGGGCCTTTTATTTACGCCTTGGTTCCCTTGCTGCCCGTAAACGGGTCCGTGAATTCCTTAAAGCTTAACTGGTCTGCAATTTGATCTTGTTCCAGCTGTCTCTTGATATACTCCTGGATTCTCTGCTTGTTTTTTCCAACAGTATCCACAAAATATCCTCTGGCCCAGAAATGCCGATTTCCATACTTGTACTTTAAATTCGCGTGTCTGTCGCAAATCATGAGGCTGCTCTTTCCCTTGAGATATCCCATAACGTAAGAAATGCTGTACATCGGCGAAAAACTTATCAGCATATGGATATGGTCCGGGCAGGCTTCTGCTTCAATTATTTCAATATCCTTTTGCTCGCATAGTTTGCGAAGTATCTGACCAATATCCTTTTTGATTTCACCAAACAATTTTCTATAAAAACGATTTTAATTATGTTGCATTCATTCTGCCGGGCTTATGAAAAGGCAGGCATTTTTCTTGCTTTCATCATCCTGCAAACAGATGGTTAAGCACTACTGGGTATCAATATCAAAAAAGTCTTTATTTGAGTTCAGAATTCATTGAAGCTCAAAGGATCATTCGGATTGCAATTCCTGTATGAATATGCTATGATTACGTTGAAAACCATTTGTGTTTCAACTGATCAAACAGGGAGCGTATGAACAGCCATGAAGCGTTTGCAGGATATTGCAGATCAAGTTGGTGTAAGCCGGACAACAGTGTCCAATGTGCTGCACGGCAACACAAAAAAAGTTTCCAAGGAAATGATCCGGAAAATTTCGGAAATTCTGAACCAGGAGGGCTATGTCCCGAATACATCTTCCCGTGAGCTGACCCGCAAATGCTCCTGCATCATTGGACTGGTGCTGGGCTACAGCTGTATCCACGGCATCCCTTCTCTGCGCGATACCTTTGTGGCAGAATTTCTGTCTGGTGTAGAAGAGACAGCCCATCGAAACGGATATTATGTCATGCTGATCAATGGCCAGGACAAAAATACGGACCGGGTGGCAGAGATTGCCTCCCGATGGAATGTGGATGGTCTTGTCGTTCTGGGACTGGACGAAAAGAAATACAAGGAGCTGCGCAGGCAACTCAACAAATATATGGTCCTGATTGACACCTATCCCGAGGCGGAGTACCACTACGTCAACGTGGGGACTGATGATTTCGGCGGCGGCGCCATGATTGCAAAGTATCTGCTGGACAACGGGTACACCCAGGCCATCTTTGCCGCCGAGTGTGATACCGGCGCAGACCATTACCGCTGGAAAGGATTTCAGCATCAGATGCGCTCTGCCGGGATTGACTGCGGAGAAGAGCGCCATATTCTTCTCCCCGAGGATCTTTCTCTGCGCCGTGTCATGTACGGCCACTATTTGGATCGCTTTGTCCAGGCCAGGGCTGTGGCCCTGGCCTCTGACTATGATGCGGCGGAAGTGATGAATTATCTGCAGGACCACGGCATACAGGTGCCGGAGCAGGTCTCCGTCACCGGGTTTGACGACTGCATCTATGCAGAACTCATGCATCCCCCTCTGACGACAGTGCGTCAGAACGTCCCGGCCAAAGCAGAGGCCGCCGTGGAACTGCTGGTGCGTCTGATTCGGCAGGAACCGGTGGAGTGTAAAAATTACGTTCAGCCTGTTGAACTGATCCGCCGCAACTCGGTGTGCGAATCAACCCCCAACGCCGCGCCCTGGTCAAAAGATCTGCACAAAACCCACAAATAATTCTTGTGGTATTTATCAGTTTCGTAGGAAACGTTGCGCAAAATCCTTTTCAAATCCTCTTCGGTTTTGTATAATGAGCTCGTCAAAAAGACACGCTGCGCAGCCTGTCAGAACGAGACATATACAAACTGGAAGAGGATTTGTTTTTTGTATCCTGGATGGAGCAGACAAAAAACGAATTCCGGAAAATCTGACTGAACATCGTGGAGGATTTTATCATGAGAAAGATTTCGCGCAGATCGTTTTTGAAGGCTGCCACCGTTGCCTGCGTACTCACCGCACTGACCGCCTGCGGAGGCGGCGATGAATCTGCCGCCGTTTCTGTGGCCAAGGACGAAAACGGAGCCTATGTGGACACCCTGACCATCACCCTGGGCCGTTTTGCGGAACCTTCTGCCGCTGCCCTGTTCCCGGAAGGCCAGACTTTTGAAGACAACGCCTACACCCGTTACATTGAATCCAAGCTCAACGTGGATCTGGTGGACAGCTTTGAAGCAGGCGGCGACGCTTACACCAACCAGCTGGCCACCTGCGTCGCCTCGGGCGAACTGCCCGACATCCTGACCGTCAACAGCTACGACACCTTTGTCCAGATGGTGAACAACGGCCTGACCTATGACCTGACCGATGTGTACGAGGAGTACGCCTCTGACTACATCAAGAGCCTCTACGATTCCTACGACGGCCGCTGCCTGGGCATGGCAACCTTTGACGGCCGGCTGATGGGTATTCCCGGCACGAACCCCGACAACAGCGTCCCTGTCCTGTGCTGGATGCGCAAGGACTGGCTGGACAAGCTGGGCATCAACCCCGACCCCGACGGCGACCTGTGCATCACACTGGATGACATCGCCGCTGTGGCCAGGGCCTTTGTGGACGCCAATGTAAGCGGCGGCAACCGCACCGTGGGCATGGCTTTTTCCGGCAATGATATCGGCGATGCCATGTGCATCGCCAACGCCATGGGCGGCTACATCGACCGATGGATCGAAAACCCCGACGGCACCATGAGCTGGTCCACCCTGGAGCCCGAAGTCAAAGCTGCCTGGGCCAAGATGAACGAGTGGTACGAGGAGGGCATCCTGGATCCCCAGTTCGGCACCCGCACCACCGATGACATCAACGCCATGATGATCAACAACGAGCTGGGCATTGTCTTTGGCGCATGGCATATCCCCGACTGGCGTCTGAGCAGCGTCAAGGCCCTGGTGCCGGAGGCCGAGTACATCGCCTATACGGTGGCCGATGACAACGGCATCGTCCACACCTACCACGAAAACGCCGCCGACCGGTTCCTGGTGGTCAGCAAGGACTGCAAGTATCCCCAGGTGGCAGTGGAAATGCTGAACATCCTCTATGACGATCTGGCCCGCGCCACCGCGGAAACCGCACCGGATGTCATCGCCTACATCAACGCCGGCGGACACAACGAGGGCCGTCCCTATTACATGGAAGTCCTGCCCTCCAACAATCCCTCCATTTACTACACCGAGCACATGGCCGTCATCAACGGCGAGATGACCCCTGAGGAAACCACCATTGCCGAGAACAGAGGCTCTTCCCAGGCCATTCTGGACTACCTGAAGGATCCCCAGAACGTCACCGAGAAAACCCTGGGCGGTTGGCACTTCTATGAGTCCCGCATCATCGGCCTGGGCGCATCCATCGAGGCGCTGGAAAAGAACGGCAACGCCGAATGGATCACCCCCAAGTATCCCCCCACCACCCCCACCAGCGAGCAGAAGAAGGCAACCCTGGACAAGACCGAGCTGGAAGCCTATGTGGCAATCGTGACCGGCGCACAGCCCATCGATTATTTCGATACCTTTGTCAGCGAATGGAAGCGTCTGGGCGGCGACGCAATCGCCCAGGAAGTCCAGGAATACTTTGCACAGTAATAAAGGGGGTGGAACCGGATGAAAAATCAGGTCAAAAAGATTCACTCAAACCAGGCCTATCAACTGTATTACCACGGCATGATGCTCCCTGGTTTCATCTTCCTGATTCTGTTCAACTTTGTTCCGATGTTCGGCGTCATCATGGCCTTTCAGGACTACAGACCCGCCAAAGGTTTTTTCGGTTCTGACTTTGTGGGCCTCAAACATTTCAAATACCTGTTCGAAATGCCAGACAGCTTTGAGCTGTTCCGCAACACCCTGATCCTGATCATCGCCCTAGGCAAAATCGTCTTTACCACCATCATGTCCATCGCCTTTGCGATTCTGCTCAATGAGGTCAAGAACCGGACCCTGAAAAAGTCGGTTCAGACGGTGGTTTACCTGCCTCACTTCCTGTCCTGGGTTGTGCTGGCTCTGGTCGTCAAGAATCTGTTCAGCGTGGACGGCTCCATCAACGCAATGCTGGGCACCTCGCTGAACTGGCTGGGCAGCAACTCCCTGTTCCAGCCCCTGCTGATCCTGACCGATACCTGGAAAGAGTTCGGTTATGGCTCCATCGTCTATCTGGCAGCCATCACTTCCATCGACTCGACCCTTTACGAGGCTGCTTCCATCGATGGCGCCACCTGGTGGAAAAAGGTCTGGCATGTCACCCTGCCCGGCATCCGCACAACCATCGTCCTGATGGCCGTCATGAATCTGGGCAACATCCTGAACGCCGGTTTCGACCAGGTCTATAACCTGTACAGCGCATCGGTCTATGCCACCGGTGATATTCTGGATACCTATGTGTACCGCGTCGGCCTGCAGGGCCTGCAGTACAGCTTCGGTACCGCCGTGGGCCTTTTGAAGTCCGTGATCGCCTTTGTTCTGATGATCGGCGCCAACAAGCTGGCTCAGAAGTACACCGACAGCAAAATTTTCTAAGGAGGTCCGTCCGGCAATGAAAGTTGATAAATTCCGCACTGTCATCATCTACATCATTATTATTCTGCTGGGCCTAGTCTGTCTGCTGCCGCTGCTGAACATTGTTGCCATCTCCTTCTCCTCCTCTGCAGCAGTGGAAGGCAACATGGTAGGGCTGATCCCGGTGGGATTCAGCACCGCAGCCTATGAGAAGATCCTGGAGGACTCCCAGTTCTGGCACTCCTTCCTGATCTCGGTAGAGCGGGTTGTGCTGACCCTGATCATCAACTTTGTGCTGATCGTACTGATGGCTTATCCTCTCTCCAAAACCAACGCACAGTTCCGGGGCCGCAACATCTATGCAAACCTGATGATTTTTGCCATGCTTTTCAACGGCGGCATGATCCCAACCTTCCTGCTTGTCAAATCCTACGGCCTGCTCAATACCGTCTGGGCCCTGGTTTTGCCGGGAGCCGTGCCTATCTTCAATGTCATCCTGGTGATGAACTTCTTTGCTGCCGTTCCCAAAGAGCTTGAGGAAGCCGCCTTCATTGACGGCGCCAACCCGCTCCAGGTTCTGACCAAGATCTTCATCCCCATTTCCAAGCCGGTTCTGGCCACCGTATCCCTGTTCAGCATTGTGGGCAGCTGGAACGACTTCTACAGCGGCCTGATCTACATGTCCAAAGCCACCTATTATCCCCTGATGACCTATATCCAGAGTCTGCAGATCAACGTGGAAGATCTGATCAAGCAGGGCAATCTGTCTGCCGTGGTGGATTCTGCCTCCCTGGGCAACACCAACCTCAATGCAGCCAAGATCGTTGTTGCAGTTATCCCGCTGCTGCTGATCTATCCCCTGCTGCAGCGGTACTTCGTTTCCGGCATTGTGGTGGGCTCGGTTAAGGGCTAAGTTAAGGGCTAATTTATATTCTTTCAGAGCGCTCCGGAGACGGGGCGCTCTGTCTGACAAAACAACCACTCAGTCACTTTTATTTGGGAGAACGGTATGATTCAAAAGTATCTCTATGGTGTCCCCTTTGACACCGAATCGGTGGTCGCACCAATCCCTGCAAGCCAAGGCGAACCCCCTGTGGGAACGGTCAAAACCAGCGAGTCCGGCTTCTGCTTTGCCTGCCCCCTGGCGGAGGGCGACCGGGTCTACGGCCTGGGCGAAGCCAACCGCGGCATCAACAAGCGGGGCTTTGTCTACGTCAGCGACAATGTGGACGACGGTCTCCACACCGAAAACAAGCAGCGAATGTACGCCGCCCACAACTTCATCGTGATTTCGGGCCAGCAGAATCTGGGGCTGTTCTTCGACTATCCCGCCCGGATTCGGTTTGACATCGGCTTCACCCGCAGGGATTGGCTGGAAGTCACCTGTGAGCGGGCCGACCTGGCCCTTTACGTCATCACCGGCGACAGCGCCTGCGACGTGGTCAAGCAGTTCCGGGCCATCATCGGCCGCAGCTACATCCCGCCCAAATTTGCCTTTGGCTTTGGCCAGAGCCGCTACGGCTACAAGACCCAGGCCGACTTTGAAGAAGTGGTGGCCAAACACCGCCAGGCCCACATTCCCCTGGACATGGTGTACATGGACATCGACTACATGGACCACTACAAGGACTTCACCGTCAACCCGGAGAATTTCCCCGATTTTTCCGGCTTTGTATCCAAGATGAAAGAGCAGGGCGTCCGGCTGGTGCCCATCATCGACGCCGGCGTCAAGGAGGAAGCAGGCTATTCGGTCTGCGACGAGGGCAAGGAAAAGGGCTACTTCTGCAAGCGGGCCGACGGAACCGATTTTGAGGGAACCGTCTGGCCGGGGTGGAGCCACTTCCCCGACGTGCTGAACCCTGAGGCCCGGGCCTGGTTCGGCAGCCAGTACAAGGCTCTGACCGACTGCGGCATCGAGGGCTTCTGGAACGACATGAACGAGCCCGCCATCTTCTACTCCCGGGAGGGGCTGGCCGAGCGGCTGGATCATCCGCCGGTTCCCCATGAAGACGGCACCATCGATCATTTTGGCCAGGCCATCGGCTGGCTCAATCTGTCCAATGCGCCGGAAGACTACGCCCGCTTTTATCACAAGGTGGACGGCAAAATGGTCCGCCACGACCAGGTCCACAACCTCTACGGCTACAACATGACCCGGGCCGCCTCGGAGGGGCTGGCCAGCATTGCCCCGGGCAAACGGTTTCTGCTGTTCTCCCGGTCTTCCTGCATCGGGATGCACCGGTACGGCGGCGTCTGGACCGGCGACAACCACTCCTGGTGGAGCCACCTGCTGCTGAACCTCAAGATGCTGCCCTCCCTCAATATGTGCGGTTTCCTGTATGTGGGAGCCGACCTGGGTGGCTTCAACGCCGACACCAGCCGGGATCTGCTGCTGCGGTGGCTGGCGCTGGGGGTGTTCACCCCCCTGATGCGCAACCACTCTGGCAGCGACACCCGCCGGCAGGAGTTCTACCAGTTTGAGGGCCCCGAGGACTTCCGCAGCGTCATCGAGACCCGCTACCGGCTGATCCCCTACCTCTACAGCGAATACATGAAGGCAGCGCTGAACGGCGATATGCTGTTCAAGCCCCTGGCCTTCGTCTACCCCGAAGACGAGATCGCCCTTCAGACCGAGGACCAGCTGATGCTGGGCAATGAGGTGATGATTGCCCCGATCTACACCCAGAACGCCACCGGACGGATGGTGTATCTGCCCGAGGAGATGCTGTTTGTCAAGTTCGGCCCTGAGGGCCGCATCACACAGGAAGTCCTCCCCGCCGGCACCCACTTTGTGAAGGTGGCCCTCAACGAGGTACCTCTGTTCATCCGCAAAGGCGCCTGCATCCCGGTGGCGGACCCCGCCCAGACGGTGGCCGACATCGACCCCGCCACCATCCGGATGATCGGCTGGCCCGGGGCCAGCTATGACCGCTACGACGACGGGGTCACCTTCCCCGCAGAATAAGGAGGAATTGCCATGGACCGCAAATGGTGGAAAGAAAGCATCGTATACCAAATCTACCCCAGCAGCTTCCAGGACTCGGACGGGGACGGCATCGGGGACCTGAACGGCATCCGTTCCCGGCTGGATTACCTGAAGGATCTGGGGGTCAATGTGCTGTGGCTGTGCCCCATCATGGACTCCCCCATGGATGACAACGGCTACGACATCTCCAACTACCGGGCCATCAACCCCCGGGTTGGCACCATGGAGGACTTCGACGCCCTGCTGGCCGAGGCCCATCAGCGGGGCATCCGCATTGTGATGGACCTGGTGGTCAACCACACCTCGGACGAGCACCCCTGGTTCATCGAGAGCCGCAAGTCGGTGGATAACCCCTACCGAGACTACTATATCTGGAAGCCGGGCAAAGACGGCCACGAGCCCAACAACTGGGGCGCCAGCTTCGGCGGCTCGGCCTGGAAATACGACCCCCAGACCGATATGTATTACCTGCACCTGTTCTCCCCCAAGCAGCCCGACCTGAACTGGGAGAACCCCAAAGTCCGGGACGAAGTGTTCAACATGATGACCTGGTGGTTTGATAAGGGCATCGACGGGTTCCGGATGGACGTCATCAGTATGATTTCCAAGGACCAGCGCTTTCCGGATGGCGAGAAACACGGACTGTATGGCAATGGCGGTCCCTACTATGTCAATGGGCCCCGCATCCATGAATTTTTGCAAGAGATGAACCGGCGGGTCCTCTCGAAATACGACATTATGACGGTGGGCGAGACCCCCGGCGCCACGGTGGAAAACGCCCCCCAGTATGCGGGGCTGGACGGCAAGGAGCTGAACATGGTCTTCCCATTTGATCACGTCGGCATTGGGGACGGACCCCTGGGCAAGTGGACCACCCAGCGCTACGATTTTATGCAGCTCAAGAAAATTCTCAGTCATTGGCAGACCGGCCTGGACGGCAAAGCCTGGAATAGCCTGTTCTGGGGCAACCACGATCAGCCCCGGGCTGCATCCCGCTGGGGCGATGACTCGCCCCTCTCCGCCAAGATGCTGGCCATCTGCCTGCTGAGCCTGCAGGGTACGCCCTACATCTATGAGGGCGATGAACTGGGGATGACCAACGCCTATTTCAAAGATCTCAGCCAGTACCGGGATATCGAAAGTCTCAACGCCTTCAAGGAGCTGACCGGGGCAGGCTTGATTTCTGCAGACGAAATGATGGAGTGCCTGGCCCTCCGCAGCCGGGACAACGCCCGCACCCCGGTCCAGTGGGACGACTCCCCTAACGCCGGTTTTACCACCGGCACCCCCTGGATTGAGGTCAACCCCAACTATACCGCCATCAACGCCGCCGCCGAGGAAAAAGACCCGGACTCGGTGCTCAACTACTACAAGCAGATGATCGCCCTGCGCAAGAGCCATTTGGGGCTGATTTACGGCTCCTTCCAGCTTCTGGCCGAGGAGAACCCCCAGGTCTTTGCCTACCGGCGTACCCTGGCCGAGACCGGCGAGAACTACCTGATCGCTTGCAACTTCTCAGATAAGGACGCGGCCTTCACAATTCCCGCTGATTTTGCGGGGGCTCGGCGCCTGATCGGCAATTATCCTGACACCGCTCCCACCGGCGCTGTGACCCTGCGCCCCTATGAGGCCTTTGTGCTCCAGGAGTAAACCAGGTGATACCATATGAATGACTTTTTCGACCTGGATGCCCCTCTGTTCCGTTTCTTAACCCGGGTTGCGGATATGGTGATTCTCAGCCTGCTGTGGCTAATAGGAAGCCTGCCGTTGTTTACCTTGGGCATTTCCAGCACAGCCCTCTATTATGCAGTGAATAAGTCCCTAATTGAGGACCGGGGAACGGTCAGCGAGGAATTTTTCCGGGCCTGCCGCCGGAGCTTCCGACAGGCAACTTTGAGCTTTCTTGCTCTGGCAGTGCCGGAGAGCATTCTGCTGGCTGACTGCTTTATGACCCATTACCTCAAGGGGCAACAGGCAGCGACGGGTAATCCCTGGATCATTTTTACGGTGCTGAGTACCTGTGGGCTGGCCTGGATGATCTACAACGCAGCCTATGCGGCAAGATTCGACGACCCGGTCAAAAAGACGGTGTTGCAGTCCGGTGCCATGGCATTGCTCCATTTTGACAAAAGTCTGCTGCTTTTGGTGGTGCTGGCTGCGTTCGGCCTGCTGACAGCATTCTGCCCGCCGCTGATCCTTCTGGCACCTGCCGGATATGCGCTGTTTGCCCGGTGGGTCCTTGAGAAAAAGGTGTTCTATCAATATCTTCCCGATATAGACGATGGCATAGACAAGGAGAATAAAGACTGTTCCCATCAGGATTGATCGTTCCTCCAATTTGACCATTCTTTTCTACCAAAGGCAGGGGGCCTGACAGATGATCTGTCAGGCCCCCTGCCAATTATTAAGAACTTGAGTGAAGAAAAACCACCAGCTAAGCTGGTGGAATAAAAACGGCTTTAGCCCTAGACAAAGAGAAACCTCTCTGTAGAATAGAGTGTGGGTTTGCCAACCACATTCTAGGAACAGAGAGGTTTCTCTTTGAAATGAAAAATAACAAAGACATAGATAGTTTAAGCCATACGACATGGAGATGTCAATACCATGTAGTGTTTGCACCGAAATATCGGAGAATGATGATTTATGGCCACATTCTGCCAATTTCATCATTTATAAAGGAGATGGAGACTTATCCCTGCAAGTCATCATTGGTTTGTGTAAACACAAAGAAGCGGCGGCTCTGAAAATTGAGTTGCCGCTTCAAAATGGGCGCGCGGATATGTCTGCTATACGACGGCTTTTTTCTTTTGCCGTCGTCCGGTAGATCATTCCATATTTATGAAACTTGGTGCTTGGCAAATACACGGCGAGAAATACCTGCACCAACTCCCCACGATGAAGCCGATTGAGCAGTAAATTTCCAATTTAAGCAAAACAAAGCCTGAAACTTCTTGATAAACCGAGAAATTTCTGGCTTTTTGTTTGCAATGATTTCCAGCAATTTTTACACCATACGCCAATTTTACGCCAAACGATGCTATGATTTGTGCAGAGCAAAAAGAGTGTTGTTCCGGTTTGGCAGTAGAAACGGCTGTGTGGTAGGCGGGTGTAGACCTGCAAAGGGCTGCATCAGAAAGTGGGTTCATGGATTTTTAAACAGATAGCCAGAACTTTCCACCGCAAAAGAAGCAAATGTGAAAAACATGGAGGCTTTCTTATGAACAAACTGCTTTCCTGCCGCTACAACATGGACACCAACCGGGTGGAAGCCCGGTTCGAGGATGGCACCACCGTTGCCATCGACTGCACCGCCATCGAGGACGAGTACGGCAATACTCCGACGCAGCGGGCAGAGTTGGACTGGCTGCTCTACAACAAGCCCTTGGAGTATGCACAGCTTGTGCTGGGTGGGGAGATCGAGCACTATCTCTCCCTTGGCTGTGACCACGGCAGGTTGGAAGAGCAATGACATAACAAGCATAGCCCCGCTTTGGCGAGGGGGAAGCCAAAGCGGGGCTGTATTCAATGAAGGAGAAATGAAGGGAATATCAGGTTACAGATTCAGCTCAAACTGTTCTGCCGTGATGGTTGCTTTGCCATCGGCAGCAAAGGTGATGCCCTCGGCAGACTGGGGGGTGTAGATCCATGCGGTCATGGTCTGCTCGCCATCGTTGGCGAAAACTTCGATGCTGTTCTTATCCAGCAGGATGCGGAGCTTGATTGCACCGTTCTGGCTGCGCACCTTGCAGCTGCGGCGGTGAACGATGTCGGCACGGGAACCGGCATAGCTGCGATCCAGCGTCAGCTGTGAGGTGTAGGGGTCGTAGGTCAGGCTGGTGTGATGGTCTGCATCGGCGGCCAGCTTCAGGGTAAAGGAGCGGTATTCGCCGGGCTGCACCGTGACGGTCAGGTCGGCCACACGGCCCTTGATGCCCTCCAGCGTTGTTTCGCTTTGCACCGTCACATTTTCGTGGAAAGTGCGCTTACCGTGGACGGCATCCAGCTCCCGCACCGGGGTCTGAATAATGCGACCGTCCTTGATGTGCAGCTCGCGGGGGCAGATGGTCTGCCCGAACCACTTGCAGCCCTGCGGCTTATCCTCGGTGTCCGACCATGTTTGCAGCCATGCGGTCATGATCCGGCGGCCATCCGGGGCAAGAGTGGTCTGGGTGGCGTAGAAGTCGATACCGCCATCCATCAGCTGCACATTTTCTTTGGTGAAGGTGTGGGTGGCTTCGTCGTAGCTGCCGATGAAGGCAATGACGTTGTGACCATTGTGGAACTCGCCCTTGGGCAGCATCTCCATGGGGCCGAGCATCAAGACCTGCTTGCCGTCCAGCGGGAAGAAGTCCGGGCACTCCCACATTTTGCCGTACTGATTGTTGCAGCGTTCCAGCACTGTGACAAAGTGCCAGTCGAAGCCGTCCTTGCTCTGGAACAGTGCCGCTGCGCCGCTGTCGTCCTCGGCCCGGCAGACGGTGACGACGGAGTAAGCGCCGTCGGCCTCACGCCAGATCTTGGGGTCCCGGAAGTCAAACTTGCTGAAGCCTTCCGGCAGGTCTTTCTGGGTCAGCACCGGGTTGCAGGCAGGCTTTTCGTAGTCGAGACCGTCACCGATGGCAATGCTCTGGGTCTGGATATCCCGCATCTCCCCATTGGGCTGCTTTTCTGCAATCACGCTGGTGTACATCAGCAGCTGCTTGCCATCGTCCATCTCGGTGGCAGAACCGGAGAAGCAGCCGGGGCCGTTGTCCACCGAGGAATCCGGGGCAAGCGCACAGGGCAGATACTCCCAGTGCAGCAGGTCGGTGCTGACGGCGTGACCCCAGTGCATGGGCGCCCACCGCACATCGTAGGGGTTATACTGATAGAACTGGTGATACTTCCCTTTATAATAAGAGAAACCGTTGGGGTCGTTCAGCCAGCCCACATAAGGGGTCATGTGGTAGGCAGGGCGTTCCGCCGGGGTAATGGCAGCGCCGTGCTCGGCCTCGTAGGCACGGGCTTTTTGTAAAGTCAAATCGTTCATGGAATCCTCCAAAGGAAAGAATTCTTATGCGTAGTAAGCATCCAGATATTTCTGCATAATGCCCAGATAGTCGGACAGGCCGTAGGCTTCCAGCTTGCTCAGATATTCGTTCCACTCTGCATCCTTAGTGCCGTTCATGATCCAGTTCGCCTTCTGCGTATTCATGTAGGTCTGCAGATCTGCCTGCAGGTTAGAGACCTGCTCGGTGTCCTCGTTGCTCATAAAGACATTGGGATAGACATAATCGTTGTTCATATCCGGGGTGTAGATATCCTTGATCCAGTCCAGACGGTACTGTGCATCGTCCGGGCAGGTAACGTATACACCATAGTAATCATCCAGAACCGCCAGAGGCCCGCCGACACACTGCGCCTCACGGACTTCCACGGGAGAAGCATCGCCCAGAGGAGCGTGCTTCAGCATGGGCTCGCCCTTATCGTTGGTGGACATTTCAAAAATGTTAAAGCCTTCCGCATCGCCGTAAGTACCCCAGTTGTTCTGCGGAGACTGGAGGGGTGCGTACATCTGATCCAGCCATGCGCAAACCAGTGCGGGGTTATCCGCCTTTGCGGTGACAACGCATCTGCCGCGGGCAAAGCCGCTGGTGAAAGAACCGTTCTGCGGAGTGATATTCCGGGTATCGGCGGTCAGGGCAGGCAGCGGCTCCCAGTCGGTCAGGTTGTCAATGTTGGCAACATCCCAGCTGAAGCAGACACCATAGCGGCCAGCCTTGCCCTTGGAAACATAGGTGGACCACTCCTGCGTGAAGCACTCCGGGTCGATGAGCTTCTCGGCATACAGCTTGTGCAGCCAGTCCAGACCATCACGGTAGCCCTGCTGGGTGGCGGCACAGATGACTTTCCGGTCGTTGGTAACAGCAATATGGCGGTCTTTGTCTGCATCGCCGTAGCCTTCGCCAAAGCCATTGATGAGGATGCTGGGGTCCTGATCGCCGTTGTTGACGATACAGGACATGGGGATGATGTCGCCGTCAATGCCATACTCTGCCTTGATAGAAGCGGCGTTATCACGGAATGCCATCAGCACCTGCTCAAACTCGTCCACTGTGGTGGGAATCGACAGACCGAGGAAGTTCAGCCACTTGGTATTGATGAAGCTCATGTTGCCAATGGTCTGGATAGCGGTCTTTTCTGAGCCGAGCTGCTCGATCCAGGGCAGTGCCCAGATGTGGCCATCGCTGTCGGTGCACATGGTGCGGTACTCCGGGTACTGCTCAAAGACCTTCTGGAGATTAGGCATATTGTTGTCAATGTAGTCTTCCAGATTGAGGATGACACCCTGATCTGCGTAGCGCAGCAGATTGCTGTCGGTAAAATCAGCAGTAAAAACAAAATCCGTCAGGGTGTTGGGGTTGGACATATTCAGGGTGATCTTATCGCTCCACTGGTCGGACTGGATGGCGGTCCAGTCGATATGCACATTGGTCTGCTCTTCCAGACGCTTGAAGATGGTACGGTTGTTCGGCTCGGATTCACTACCGACCGGGAAACTGGTCATACCGGTAAAGGTGACCTTTTCGGACAGCGGAAATGTAACGGCACCGGTTACGTCCACAGCTGCGGCAGCAGAATTGTTGCTGCCGGTGGATTTGCCGCCGCCACAGGCAGACAGAGCAGCGGCAGAACCCGCCAGAGCGCAGACCTTGAGGAAGTTGCGGCGAGAGATCAGCTTTTTCATGGTATTTTCTCCTTTTTTATGTTTCTTTTTTCGTGTAACAGATGAGCGTACCGGCTCATAAAATTATGGAATATCCTCAGCCTTTAATGGAACCAGCCATGATGCCGGCATCAAAATACTTCTGGAAGAAGGGATACATCACCAGCAGCGGCAGGCTGGAAATAATAATGGTTGCATATTTGAGCAGCTCTGCCATCTTGGCACGTTCGGCAGTGCTTTGGATATCTGCGATCATGCCGGATTCCGGCTGGCTCTGGATCAGGATGGAACGCAGCACCAGCTGCAGCGGCTGCTTCGATGCGCTGTTCAGGTAAATCATGGCGTCAAAGTAGCTGTTCCACATTGCCACGAACTGCCACAGGGCCAGAACTGCCACCACCGGCATACAGACGGGCAGCAGGATCTTGAAGAAGTAAAGCATCTCGCTGGCTCCATCCACATCCGCAGCTTCGCGCAGCTCACGCGGGATGCCTTGATAATAGGTACGGGCAATGATCATGTTCCACACGCTGAATGCTCCCGGCAGAATGACCGCCCACATGGAATCCAGCAGACCCAGATTGTTGATGAGCAGGTAGGTGGGGATCAGACCGCCGCTGAAAAACATCGTGATCACAAATAAGGTGTTGAAGATCTTTTTGCCTTTGAAGTCCGGCAGCGACATGGGATAAGCGGCAAGCATCGTCACAGCTACCGAGACGATGGTGAAGATGATCGAGTAAAGTACTGCGTTCTTGAAGCCGACCCAGATCTGCTTGTCCGAAACGACACGCTGGTAAGCATCCAGACTCCACTTGCTGAAATCAAAGGAGATGCCCTTGTTTTGCAGAGTGACCGGGTCCATAAAGGACGCGATGACGATGTAGATCATCGGAACGATGATCGCCAGCAGGAACAAGCCCAGAAGTGCGTAGCCGCAGTACAGGATGATCTTATCTTGTCTGGTGTAGAGGGCCATTTTTGATTTTTTCTGTTTTGCCATGGTAAACCCCTCCTTACAAGCCCTTGCCATCGTTCATTTTGGCAACGACCTTGTTCACTGCGATCAGCAGGATGACGTTGACAACGGTGTTGAACAGACCGACTGCCGTGGAAAAGCTGTAATCGCCGTCCAACAGGCCCTTTTTATAAACGTAGGTTGCAATGATCTCGGCAGTGTTCAGGTTCAGGTCAGTTTGCAGGGCATAGGCCTTTTCAAAACCGATGCTCATGATGTTGCCTGCCTGCAGGATGAACTGAATAACGACCATATCCTTAATGGCGGGCCACTCCACTGTCATGATCTGCTGGATCAGGTTTGCGCCGTCGATCATCGCAGCTTCCTTCAGGTCTTTGCTGGCGTTAGAAAGGGATGCGGTGTACATGATGGATGCCCAGCCGGCACCCTGCCAGATGCCGCTGATGATGTAGATGGGGCGGAACGCTTCCGGCAGCGTCATGAAGTTGATGCTGGTGTGAAGCAGGCCGTTTACCGGACCGGTGACACTCAGCAGCACCCGGACGATACCGCACAGCACGATGACCGAGATGAAGTTGGGCATATACAGCACCAGCTGCACCTTCTGCTTGATCTTCTTGCTCTCGATACGGTTGAGCAGGAATGCCAGCAGGATGGGGATCGGGAAGCCCCACAGCAGACCGTAGACGCTCAGCTTCAGGGTGTTGATCAGATAACGCTGGAAGTCCGGCGAGGACATGAAGCGGGTAAAGTTTTTGAAGCCTACCCACTCGCTGCCCCAGATGCCCTTGAAGGGATTGTACTTCTGGAACGCGATCAGCACACCGCCCATGGGAGCGTACTTGAACACCAGCGTCAGCGCCACGGCAGGCAGCAGGAACAACAGGTAAAGCTGCCAATGCCGTTTGATGTAAACCCATGTGTTGTGCAGCTTGCGTTCTGCTGTCAGCACAGCCGTTTCCGGCGAGGCCGTCTTTGCTTTCATGAATCATTCTCCTCCTTTTGATTTGTGTTTTACATTTGCACCTTTGAATTTTATGTTTTTCACCTCTATTGTGCAAATGTAAAATTCTGTGATTCATTTATACCACTCAGGCAAGCGAATGTCAACGATAATTTATGGTATACATCAAAAATTATTGTGGATTTGTACAGATGCACAAATTTGAAAGTGCGTAAATATGCAAAATGATGATTTGCATTTTTGCATTTGACTAATTTGTGCATTTGCACTATACTGGAGTCGCAAAGAATAAGATCCGTCACCAGACTTTATCTATAAAAGAAAGAACACCCGCCCCCTATATTGTAAAGAAAGAGGATGACTTATGGCAACCAAGGTCACCATTCAGGATATTGCAAACGAACTGCAGCTTTCCCGCAACACAGTTTCAAAGGCTATCAACAACACCGGTGTGCTGGCAGATGCCACACGGGAGAAGATCCTGCGCAAAGCCGCCGAAATGGGCTATAAGCAGTTCGCCTATCTGCCGCTGTTTCAGGAAGACGCTGCAAAAACAGCAGAGCCTTCCATTCTGCCGAGTGATAAACGGGAGATCGCCATGCTGACGACCCAGTTTCTGAGCAACTCTCACTTTTCCTCCATGATGCTGGATCGTTTCCAGTCGGAAATCGACCATCTGCACAGCTACATGACCATTCATCGCATTTCTCCCATAGAGCTGAAAGAGAAAAAGCTTCCATCTTCTCTCAACATCCAGCACACAGCCGGCATCATCTGCTTTGAAGTATTCGACTATGACTACGCACAGATGCTGTGCGATCTGGATGTTCCGCTGCTGTTTGTAGACACCCCTGTGATGGATATGCGTCCTCCTCTTAAAGCCGATCGCCTTTATATGGAAAACCGCATTGAGATCCAGAATGCAGTGGCCCACATGATCCAGCGCGGCAAAAAACGCATCAGCTTTGCAGGGGATAAAAATCACTGTCAGTCCTTCTTTGAGCGTTATATGGCTTATAAGGATGCAGTGGAGCACTTTGGTCTGACAGAAGGCCTGAGCACCTGTGCGATGCCATCTGGACAGCAGAACTATCCGGTATCCCTGTACGAAACCATACGTCGATTCAAAACGATGCCGGATGCCTTTGTCTGCGCCAATGACTTTGTTGCCATGGATCTGGTCAAGGCATTGAATGAGCTGGGGTATTCGGTTCCCGATGATATCTGGGTCTGCGGCTTCGATGACAGTCAGGAGGCTTCCTACTTTGCCCCCCATCTGACTTCGATCCATATCCATGGACAGATCATGGGCTACACCGCTGCCAATCTGCTTATGACCCGCATCGAAGAGCCATCGCTGAACTATCGCACCGTCTATACGGAAACCAACCTGATCCTGCGCGAATCCACAGGAGATTGAGCGAAAGGAGAACCCCCATGCGTGACCTGTTCAATACGGACAAGCCGTTGTTTGCTGTGCTGACGAAATTGACTTACAGTGCTTACCTGAACATCCTATGGCTCGTGTGCAGCCTGCCCATCGTTACCATAGGGGCTTCTACGACCGCATTGTTCTACGTCACGCTCAAAATGGCGGAAGATCGGGACGATGGTCTGACCCGGATGTTTTTTAAGGCGTTCCGGGAAAATTTTAAGCCCGCCACAAAACTCTGGCTTATCCTGCTGGCAGTCGGCAGTTTCCTGGCTGCGGATGGCTTTGTGCTGCGCCGAATGTGGAGCGAAAACATTTTCTGGACGCTGCTCACTGCAGTGCTTATTGGTGCGGCAGTTCTGTACGGCATTGTTCTGTTGTATGCTTTTCCTCTGCTGGCACGGTTTGAAAACACCACCTTCGGCATCCTGAAAACAGCGTTTCTCGTGAGTGTCCGGTATCTGTTTTGCACCCTGCTGATGGCGGCGATCTATGGCATCATGGGGTACGTCATTGTGTTTGTGTTCACGCCCGCATTCCTGCTGGGCATGGGCTTGTGCGCCATGCTCTGCTCCTTTCTGATGCTTCGGATCCTCTATCTGATCGGTGGAGACCCCGATGCAGTACACGAGGAATACGACCATGACAAAAACTGACCGGGATACGCTCCGCTCCCTCCATGGGCGCAAAAAGTGGGAGCACATCTGGGCATATTACAAGCTGCCCATTGCGATCGTGCTCATCGTCGTCTATATCCTTGGTTATACAGCCTACCGTCATGTGACGAAAAAAGAGGATGTGCTTTACCTTGGTCTGGTAAATATCACTGCCGGGTCTGATCTGACGGAACAGCTTACCACCGGCTTTGCCGAGGCGCAGGGTCTGACCAAAAAGCAACAGGTCGATCTGCTGTCCGGCTTGCTGCTCAGCGAAAGCGAACATGCAGAGGAGCAGTATGTATATGCTTCGGAGATGAAGCTGCTGGGTGCAGTCAGCGCCCAGCGGTTAGATGTTGTTCTGATGGACGAATATGCACGGGATCGACTGTTGGCAGATGATTATTTTCTCGATCTGCGGACGCTGGATGCGTCTTTCCATGCACTGTCGGGTCTGAACGCCGGTGGGACCGTGCTGGATATTTCGGACACGCCGTTTGTCAGGCAGGCAGGTTTTTCTGGCAGGGTCTATCTTGGGGTGGTGCAGAATGCACCGCACCCGGAGCGTGCAGCCGCTTACATTCATTATCTGTTCCAGCGGTAATCGTTGGGTTTCACATCAAGAATAAGGAGAAGTATCATGGACATTTTAACGATTGGTGAAGTTTTGATCGACCTGACCCAGACCGGCAAGGATGCGCGCGGCATCCCTCAATTTGCCGCAAACCCCGGCGGTGCCCCGGCAAATCTGGCTGTGGCTGCTTCCAGACTGGGCGCACAGACCGCCTTTATCGGCAAGGTGGGTGCGGATGCCTTTGGCCGCTACCTGAAAGAGGTTCTGGCAGAGAACAAGGTGGACGTTTCCGGCATGGCGGTGGATGCAGACCACCCCACCACCATGGCGGTGGTCTCGGTAGATGCCACCGGTGAGCGGGATTTCAGCTTCTACCGCAGCGCCAACGCTGACGTGATGCTGGGCAAAGAGGATATTTCGGACGAGGCTCTGAAAGCTGCCAAAATCGTGCATTTCGGCTCGGTCAGCCTCACCGCCGACCCTTCCCGCACCGCGACGCTGGACGCGGCTGCACGCGCCAAAAAGCTGGGCGCTGTCATCACCTACGACCCCAACTACCGCGCCAATCTCTGGAAGAACAAAGAGGAAGCCATTGCCCAGATGAAAGCCCCCCTTCCGCTGGTGGATATTCTGAAAGTGTCCGATGAAGAGCTGCCCCTGCTTACCGGCACCACCGACTGCGAGAGCGGCACGGCACAGCTGGCACAGAACGGCATCCGGCTGATTTTTGTCACCTTGGGTGCAAACGGCGTATTCTACCGCTTTGGGGACAAGACCGGCCATGTGGCTGGCGTTCCCTGCAAGGTAGGCGACACCAACGGCGCAGGCGATACCTTCTTTGGGGCTGCCCTGTCCAAGCTCTGCAAGAAGGAGCTGGACACCCTGACTGTGGACAAACTGGAAGGCATTCTGGCCTTTGCCAACAAAGCGGCCAGCATCACCACCAGTCGGCATGGTGCTATTCCTGCCATGCCCACCCTTGCGGAAGTGGAGGGCTGAACCATGGCAACAAAACAGGAATTTGAGTCCCGGTTTGCCAAGCACAAGGATGAACTGGAATGGCTGTTCATGGAACTGTACCACAACCGGGAAGGGCTGGAAGTTCTGGAGCGGGAGATGGCAGAAGCCTACAACGCCCGCAGCGCCGAGCTGAAAGCACTGGACAAGGCACGCTCTGCCGACCCGGAGTGGTACAAGCGGGGCAATATGTTCGGCATGACCATGTACACCGACCTCTTTGCCGGAAATTTGAAAGAACTGGCAAAGAAACTGCCCTACCTCAAGGAGCAAAAGCTGACCTATCTGCACTTGATGCCCCTTTTACAGATGCCCCACCCCCACAACGACGGCGGCTATGCGGTGGAGGATTTCGACACCGTAGACCCTGCCCTCGGCACGAACAAGGACTTGGAGAATCTGACCCGTGAACTGCGCAAAGCCGGCATCAGCCTGTGTCTGGATTTCGTCATGAACCACACCGCCAGCACCCACCGCTGGGCCATGGCGGCAAAGGCGGGCGACCCGTGGTTTCAGGCCTATTACCATCTCTACGAGGACCGCACCATCCCCGACCAGTACGAGCAGACGGTGCCGCAGGTGTTCCCCAACACCGCGCCCGGCAACTTTACATGGTGCGAGGAGATGCACAAGTGGGTGCTGACCACCTTCCACGACTACCAGTGGGATCTGAATTATGCAAACCCGGCAGTGTTCGTGGACATGACCAAGAGCATCCTGCACCTCGCCAATCTCGGTGTGGAAGTGTTCCGCATTGATGCAGTGCCCTATATCTGGAAGCAGCTGGGCACCACCTGCCGCAATCTGCCGCAGGTGCATACCATTGTGCGGATGCTCCGCATGGTGCTGGAATGCGTCTGCCCCGCTGTTGTGCTCAAGGGCGAGGTGGTCATGGCGCCCAAGGAGCTGGCGGCGTACTTCGGTACCCCGGAAAAGCCGGAATGCCACATGCTCTACAATGTGTCCACCATGGTCAACCTGTGGGGTGCCCTTGCCAGCCGGGACACCCGGCTGCTGAAGGCTCAGCTGGATGCCCTCCACGCCCTGCCGGACAACTGCTGGTTCGTGAACTATCTGCGCTGCCACGATGATATCGGCTGGGGTCTGGATGAAGCCGTGGAGAAACGACTCGGCATTGACCCGCAGAAACATAAAGAATATCTCTACCACTTCTACGAGGGCAACTTCCCCGGCAGCTGGGCAAAGGGCGAGCTGTACAACTACGACCCCGCCACCGGCGATGCCCGCAGCTGCGGCACCACCGCCAGCCTGTGCGGCGTGGAGCAGGCACTGGAAAAGGACGACAAGACCGCACTGGACTACGCCGTGAAGCGTGACCTGCTGCTGCATACTGCTATGGCGTTTTTGCAGGGCTTCCCCATGCTGAACTGCGGGGATGAAATTGCGCAGCTCAACGGCTGGGACTACAAAAACGACCCTGACCGTGTGGAGGACAGCCGCAACCTGCACCGCAGCAGATTCAACTGGGAAGATGCCAAGCAGCGCACCCGAAAAGGCACGCTGCAGAACCAGCTGTGGCAGGGCATGGAGCAGCTGCGCCAAATGCGCGCAGACCCCTGCTTTGCCCCGGATGCGTGGGTGACCACATGGGACAGCCGCAACCCCGGCGTGCTGGCACTGGTGCGCAAGCGCGGTGAGGAAACGCTGGTGGGACTGTTCAACTTTACCGAGTACCCGGCAGGAGCCAGTCTGGACGCTCTGGGCGGCAAGTATCAGACCGCAGATGGAGCTTCCGTCTGGCTGGCGGATGTGGAGCTGAAGCCCTATCAGGCGCTGTTGGTAAAAAACAAATAAGTAAAACGAGCTGTCCAGTTCTCTCTTTTTACCAAAGTTACTTTTGCGTTTTCTTGCAAACCGCCGAAAGTGGCGTGTTCTCAAAAGTTCGCGTTTGCGTAGCGGAGCGGAGCAATGAAAGCCCCAGTGGGGCTTTTAAGCGACAGAACGGTCTTGCGTAGCAAGATGGAGGGGCCTTGCCCCGACAAGTTCACGTTGACACACTGCGATTTTTGTGGTAATCTATCCCAACAATTTAATATAACATATTTATTTAGAGTTCCAGCTCGGCTCCCGAAGGAGCCGGAGCAAGTTTTTGACTTTCTTATCGCTACATAACGAACCCGAACCAAGGCCATCCCAGAAGGGATGGTCAGGTTCAGGTTGTTGTGTGGCGATTTTTTATTGCCAAATTCAGCACCGCACCTTGAAAACAGAAAGACCGTCTGCATGGGATACTGTGCCACATCAGAAGGTACTGTATCTGTTGTGGCACCGGCGTGTTTATTGTTTCGGAAGACCCAATCGGCGACTGCTTTCTCGTTCTCAGAAATTAAATCTTCCTGAATGCTATTAACAGCACGAAAAACGTTAAAAATCCTGATTGATATTGCAGAATACTTCCACGTCAGTATGGATTATCTTCTTTTGGGCCGAGATCCTTCTAGGGATCAGTTTCAAAATGAACTGCAAGCCGCTATAGACCATCTTGAAAAAATCAAAGGTCTTTTATAATCACTTCAACAAGAAACGCTCCTGCCAGTTTTACACCGACAAGAGCGTTTCTTGTGTTATTCAAAAATATCGGCAAGGGTAAGCAGCTGTACTTCTCCGCGTTCCTGTGCCTGAAGTAGTCCGTCCGTAAATCCGCCTTTCGAGAAAATGTAGTAGTGGTAGTTTGTTCCTTTTCCAAAGACTGCTGCATATTCCCGAATCAGTTCCAGTTCGTCCAAACCGATTTTTTCATTGCGGTATTTGCAGGAGCCGATGATATAGTCATTGCCCTCAACCGGCGTTCCGACAATGTCGATCTGGATCTGCTTCTTTTTTTGAGGGTCGGTTCCCCACCACTGCCCGATTTCACTCAACTCGATAGGAAGATCATTCGCATAATAGAGCAAGTAGTCTTGGCACATCTTCTCAAAAATCAGACCCATATAGTCTGGAAAATACTGTTTCACCGCATGGGGGTAGATCTTTGCGATCCGCCCCGAATCAATGGCACTTGCATTGACCGGCACAAAACGGTACCAAAAACGAAAAAAATTGTCCGCCAGAAGATAAATCGTTTTTTTGCCCGGTTTCTCTGTGATCGGCGTTTCTTTTTTGACGATTCCAAGGTCTATCAACGTTTTGAGGTACTTCGCCACCACAGAGTTTTCTTCACCAACCTTCGTGGTGATATCATTCAGGCGAGAAGCCCCCTCTGCAATTGCCTTGATGATTGCATTATAAATTGCCGGCTCACGCAGCTCCTGCTTTAACAGGTTGGCCGGTTCCTCATAGAGGTAGCTGGAACGGTCAAACAAGTTTTCCATCAGTGCTTCATCTACGCTGTCACGAACATCCAATTTGTTGATATAATGCGGAACGCCGCCTGTGATGCCATAAATCAGGGTGTTATCTTCCTCGGACAGATTCGGATGGAATACCGCTGTTTCCTTGTAATCCAGCGGCATGATCTTGAATTGCGCTGTTCTGCGTCCATACAGAGGGCTTTCTTTGCCCAAGACCTGACTTTCCATAAAACTCATGGACGAGCCACACAGGATCAGGTACATCTGGGACTCTGTCCATTTATGGTCGATGATGTGCTGAAGCATTGCGGAAATAGCGGGTTTAGCCTTTGCAAGATAAGGGTACTCATCAATTACAAATACGATCCGCTGCTCCTTGGAGAGAGCTGTCAGTTCGTCCAATGCTGCATCGTAGGTTGTAAATTCTGGGGATGATTCTGCATTGGGTCGTTCAAAACTCATGATTGCCTTGGACAAGGCTTCCAGATTTTCTTTTCCGGTCGTATTCAAAGCAGAGAAGAAAATGGTCGGTTTGTCCTTGCAGAATTCATTGATCAGCGCAGTTTTTCCAACACGGCGTCTGCCGTAAATGACAACGCATTCAAACTTTCCATTCTCATATCGTTTGTTTAACTTCCGAAGTTCCTCATCGCGGCAGTAAAATCGGCTCATTTTGTTCCCTCCCCAAAGTGTATCTATCGAATTTATATACTCGTAAGTTAGTTTCTTACGAGTATAATACTTTATTCCTTACATAAAGTCAAGAAATATATTTTTGACGGCCCATCGAGAAACAGGAACGATACTTCCTATTTTCCTCAAAAATTGTGAACTCTGAGTTCCTGTTCATTTCGTTCCGCATCGGTTACAATACAGCCATAGCTTCGGCAAGCGTTCAAAGCAGCTCTCAAGCTATCCCGCCCCTTGAAAATTGAACAAGCATTCTTCAGTCACGTTCCTGTGATGATGAGCCACGTCCGTAACAAATGCGATGATCTCCCACTGAGGGAATGAGCGGTAGGTTGACGGTAAATGGATGACAGCTTCTCCATAGCTATGATCCATCACAGAATAATGATACTTCTGCCTTCGGGCAGCTCGGTGAGAACCACGGAGAGGTGAGGACCCTATGGATTCGGTACGCTGCCGGACGGCTGAAAGATTTCCCACACGAAAACTGAGTTTTCGTTTTCCGGGGATGTCGGGGACAAATACGGAAAGGTATAGAACTATAAATCACAGCAATTTGCTGTTTGAGATAGTGGGGTGGGCTGTGCGAGCAGCCCACTGTTACATATACGGATAGAAAGGAGAAATCCAAATTGGCCACACGAGGTAAAAAAGAGAAAGAGTATCCGCCTATGCCCGCAAACTGGATGTACAAGCGCGGGGATGTCTACATGATGGATCTGAATCCTTACAGCGGTTCCGAGCAAGGCGGCATCCGACCTGCCATTGTTGTCCAAAACGATGACGGTAATTTTTATTCCAATGTTCTTCTGGTCGTTCCGCTGACAACACAGATCAAAAAGCGAAATATGCCAACGCATTTTATTCTGCACAATCGTTTTTTGAGTGCGCCATCTATGGCGATCTGCGAAAGCCCGCGCCCCGCAGATAAATCCAGAGTGTTAAGCTACCTTGGGCACCTGTCCAAATATGAAATGCGGCAAGTGTCAGTGTGTCTGCAATACAGCTTTGGGTTCATTGGATACAAGTCATTCCGAAAATACCTTACGGCTCCTCCGCAGGAGGATGTTCTCGCCGCTGCAAAAGAGTTGCTCTCCCAGCAGTTTCAGAATCTTCGGGTGCTGAACAGTCAGCCCCCTGCTCTCGCCAAGCACACAAAAGGCGATCTACATAGCATTGAGCAGATATCGGAAAGGATGCTCTCCACCCCGACGGAAGCTTCTGTTGAGTTCATGGTCGCAGAACTGGATGATGCACTTCAATCGCTTATGTTCCGCTGGAATATCTGTTATGAACGGTATTCCAGTTTCCGCTTATCCGATAACGAAAAGAAGAAAATCGGTTTGATTATCCAATCAGGAATTGATTTTCTGCAAAAGAAGAAGGAGGTTCCTTTATGATGAACGCAGTTGTAAAACCTTACCATGAGATGTGCCTGAACAGCAGCGAACTGATCGTGCCGCGCGACACTTATCAGCGTGCTCTTCACCCCGCTCGTGTTGCCCGCATCGCAAAAGAATTTGACGAGCGGGTTGCCAATGAGCCGAAGATCAGCTTCCGGGATGGTCACTACTATGTGATAGACGGACAGAACACCATCGCTGCACGGAAATTTCTGAACGGCGGCGAAGATTTGCAGATTCGCTGCAAGGTTTATTTTGGTATGACAGAACGAGAAGAAGCCCTCCTGTTTGCACAGCAGACAGGCATTTCGGAACGGCTGAGTGCAGGGCAGAAGCTCCGTGCCCTGATTTTTGCAGGGGAGCCTGCTGCCGTTGCATTCCAGCAGGCCACCGAATTGGCTGGCGTTCATCTTTCTTTTGAAGAAGGCCGGGGCAAGCAGCGGATCAGCTGCATTGCAACCGCCTATCACGAATTCATCCGGCTGGGTCCGGAACTGTATATCGAATCCCTTGATGTTTTGCTGAACGCTTGGAACGGCGAACCTGATTCCATGAGTTCCGCAAACCTGCTCGGCATCTGCCGCTTTGTAGAACTGTATCACTCCGAATATAACAAAGGCCGTCTGATTGCCAAACTGCGGCAGGTCGATGCATTCACGATTTTTCGCCTTGCACGAACCGCAGGCGTAAGCCTTCCCGGCAAGACGAAGTACCTTCAGCAGGTCTATACTATTTATAATGGTGGCAGCCGCCGGGCTGCATTGCCGTTGAAGTTTTAACATATAGTACAATACAGGAGAGTTTATCCTATGGATAATTTTGAAGAAACTGCACACGCTGTGCCTATGACCTCCATGCAGGATGTTCGCTGCTACACGGTGGAAGATCTGATGGCAATGTTGGCTTTGAGTCGCCCAACCGTTTATCGTCTGCTGAAGCAGAACGTGTTCCGCTGGTTTAAGGTCGGTGGCGCATACCGGATTTCTAAAGCCAGCTTTGACGCATGGCTCAATGATGGCACTGTTGAACGCAATCCTGCTGTTTGACATCCTCAACATTTCAAGCGAAATCTGCTATAATCTTGTGGTCGCCGGCCCGCTGGGAATGCCGACCGAACAATCCACCATCAACGGTGCATTGAAGCAGCTGATTGAGGAAAACGATCTTCCCAAAGTAGTTTTCCACAGTTTTCGACACTCCAGCATTACATACAAGCTCAAGCTGAACGGCGGCGATATCAAATCCGTGCAGGGCGATTCCGGTCATGCGCAGGCTTCGATGGTCACCGAGCAGTACGCACACATTCTGGATGATGATCGGCGTTTGAACGCACAGCGATTCGACGATTTCTTCTATCAGCATCATGGTGCAGAGCCTGAAGTTCTCCCTCGCGCAGAGCAATCCGCTCCCAAAGCCAGCCCAGTCGATACAGATGCGGCAGCAGCTCTTGCCAAACTGCTGGCTGACCCCTCTATGGCTACACTCATTAAAAATCTTGCAAAGAACCTATAAACCTCTATACATAAGCAGCGGCAGCTTTCCGATTTGGAAAACTGCCGCTGCTTGTTTTATGATGATTCAGTTTCTTTACGGGCTTTTGCCTTAGCTTCTTCTATATCCATCTTCAACTGATGGGCAAGCTGCTCTACATAGTCGAGTGAAACTTCATAGTCTTCTGCAATTTTTTCCACCGGCATTCCATCAAGGATACGGGAGATCACAATGTTCTGGGTGGCTTGTTTTCTCGACTCCGCAATCATTTCCTCAATAGAGGGGCAATGTTTATTATGCATCCAATTCAAGTAATCCAAGCGTTCAGCTTCTATCCGTGATAGAAGCCTGACTGCATAGAAATTGTCATCTACTTCGAATCGAACTTCCTCTCCGGGTCTGACTTCAAGTTTTTCCAGAACCGCATCCGGGAGTTTTACAGTTCCATCTTCACCGACTACAATATTAAATTTCTTTTCCATTGCACACTCCTAAGATCACGCAAAGTTCCTTGCATCCAGTGCCTTTACTAAGACAATGCACATTTCCAATCATACTGTTACACAGGCCAGAGTTTTCTCGCAGAATGCTCTGGTCTTTTTCTATTGAAAACATTTGTCCATCACACCAGTTACAGCTGTATGGACTGGTTCACGAATGCTAAACAAGCAAATATCCGTAGGGAAACGCACACTTCCCAGCGAATGAAAGGTGGGCATTTTACAATCGGACACGACAAAGGCGGCTTCGATCTCTCGAAGCCGCCTTATCAACTGTGGAAGTGGAAACTCATTGGGTGAACTCAGTTTTCCAGCCAACCGTAATCAAATTCTGTAAAGTCGTGGATGTAGTGGTCTGCTCCCAGTGCCAGCAGCTCGGACCCGTCTGCCGTCTCTCCGACGCCCACGATCCGGCCTGCGCCGTTTCGTTTTGCCAGAGCGATGGCGGTGACGCTGTCCTCGATGACCAAGCACTCCGAGAACGGAACACCCAGCCTCCGCGCAGCTTCCAGATGCATCTCGCCTTTGTCGGCATAGCTTCCGTCGTCGTACACGACGTCCTGTTGTTTCAGCCAGTGACCGATCGGAAACGAGTCAAAGTAGAAATCAACATTTGCTTTTATGGAAGCACTCGCCAGCGCAAACGGGATGCCGCGCTTCTGTAAGCCTTGCAGCAGCTCTTCAGCACCTGCTACGAGGTGTAAACTGGCAGGATCGTTCCTGCATGCCTCCCGGTACAGCGCCTCTTTCTTTTCTGAATACTGCTGGCGCTCCGCAGGGGTGAGCCACGGGGCCATGTTCTTCAGGATGACATCGTTGCAGGGGCCGCAAATCTTCGTCGATGCAAGAGGGCTTTTATCTTCGGGATGCAGTTCATGATAGATCTTTGACCACGCCTCCATGTGGAAGCGGGTATCAAAGAACATCGTCCCATTAAAATCAAGAAGTACCGCGTGCATTGTGATTCCGGCTTATGCCTTAAGCAAAGATGCCGAAGAATGCGCCGACCAGACCGATGACCAGCAGCAGAGCGATGCAGGTAACGGGCTTCCAGTTCTTCTTCTTCATCAGGAAGAACAGGCCGAGGGTCAGAGCCAGAGGGATCAGCTTGGGCAGGACGCCATCCAGAATGCTCTGGATAACGATGGGGCTGTCGCCGTTCTCGATGACGGTAGCAACGGTGGTGCCGCCGTAGTTGGAAGTCAGAGCACCGACGATGAAGACGCCCAGCATGGAAGCCGCACGGGTGAACTCCTTCGCGTTGGCAGTCAGGATGTCGATAGCCTTGGTGCCCAGATTGTAAGACCAGTACATCAGGAAGAAGCGGCATATGAACTGCACGATGTTAAAGATAAGCAGGAACAGGATGGGGCCAGCCAGCGAGCCGTTGATGGCCATGTTCGAGGTGATACCTGCGGTGATGGGAACCAGAGTGAACCAGAAGATAGCATCGCCGATGCCGCCCAGAGGGCCCATAGCGGCGACACGCACGGCACGGATGGTGTCGATGTCAGCCTTCTGCTGCTCCAGAGAGAGGATGATGCCCATGACGAAGGTGACCAGGAACGGGTGAGTGTTGAAGAACTCCAGATTGTTCTCCATGGAGAGCTTCAGGTCGTCCTTGTTGTCTGCGTGGATCTTCTCCAGACCGGGCAGGATGCAGTATAGCCAGCCGGCGGCCTGCATACGCTCGTAGTTGAAGGATGCCTGCAGGTTCAGGGAACGAAGCACCATCTTGTTCAGCGTAGCCTTATCCAAAGGCTGCGCGGGAGTCAGATTGTTGTAATGAGTTGCATTAGATGCCATCTTCGTCGTCGCCTCCATTCGCAGCAAAACCAGAACCAGCAGCCTGCTTGATAGCAACGCGAGTCTGGTAGTCATACAGAGCGATCGCAACACCAACGAATGCGATCAGCAGCAGAGCAGAACCGGACAGCTCGGGGATGTAGCCGATGATGGTTGCCAGAGCGAAACCAGCAAAGTAGATGCCCCAGAACTCGTTGGAAAGCATGATGCGCAGCAGGGTAGCGAAACCGACGAAGCGCATCATACCGCCAGCAGCGCCCAGACCAGCCATGATCCATGCATACTTGGCGGCCAGGTTGCTCAGGGTGGTACCCATTGCGGAGCCGCCCAGCATACCGAGGGTGCAGACGATGGCGAACAGCAGGCCCAGCAGAGCCATTGCCAGATAGTTCAGACGAACGATGCCCTTGGTGTCGCCCTTCTCAGCCATCTTGTCGGCAGCGGACATCATGGGGGACATAGCGGTGAACAGGAGGGTGACCATGTACTGGCCGATCAGAGCAAAGGGAACTGCCAGACCGACAGCAGCGGTGGTATCCAGATGAGAAGAGATCGCAAACACGGTAGCCATGACGCCGCCGATGACTGCGTTTGGCGGCTGAGCGCCGCCGACAGGCATGTTGCCGATGGTCATCAGCTGGTAGGTACCGCCGACGACGAGGCCAGTGGGAAGGTCGCCCAGGATCGCACCGATGACAGCACCGGAAACGATAGGCTGGTACAGGGATTCCAGGAAATCAAACTGGTCGATGGCGACGATGAACACCCACACAAAGACCAGAATGATCTGAAGTGCACTAAAGCCCATAATAAATACTCCTTTTCAAGTATTTTCGAAAGCACCCGGAAAGCTTACTTGAACAGCTTTTCGATGTTTTCAGCGTGTTCGGTAGGAACGCGGCGGATCTCCAGTTCCACACCAAGCTCCTGCAGCCGCTTGAACGCAGCCACATCGGCGTCGTCAACTGCGACGGAACCTGCCACCTGGCGCTTGCCTTCTGCCATGTGCATGTTGCCGATGTTGACTTTCTTGATGGGAACGCCACCCTCCACCAGCTTCACGACATCCTGCGGGTTCTCGCAGACGATGAAGATCAGCTGCTTGGCGCTGGCCTTGTGGATGGTGTCGATCGTCTTCTGGATGGTCCAGTAACGCATTGCAGCGTAGGCAGGAGCGGCCATATTCATCAGGCCCTGACGCAGGCTGTTGCCAGCCACCTCGTCGTTGGCCACCAGAATAAGGTTTGCACCAATGGCGCCACACCACTGCGTTGCGACCTGACCGTGAACAAGACGGTTGTCGATCCGCGTAAGAACAATGTTCGGCATTCTCAAATTCCTCCTTGAGTTTTTTGTCTGAGTTTCCAATTCAGAGTAACTACATTATAGGCTATATTTGAACAAATGTCTTTATATTTTTTAACAAACTGTTTCGAAAAATCGGTTAAATTCGGTGAGTCTCATTACAATCTACCAAAAAAGTATAAATAAGACTAGTCAAAATGCCAAAAAAATGATATACTTTTTCAGTAAGGAGGGATTTGAATGCAACGCGAAACTTCCAACGACAGTTTTCTGGACTACGGCTCGGTCTACCACCAGCCCATCGACCGCGAGCACCCGGAGCTCATCCACCAGACGATGGTTGCCCTCACCCGCCGCTATGTCTCTCAGTTCTACTGCTTCAACTGCGATACTTATTTACAAGTAAAGAGCGGCATTGGCGTTCTGCTGGTCTCCCACACGGCGGAGACTGCCGATGTGCAGGAGTTTGCGATGAACAGGCTCATCCACATCAGGCCAAATATCTACTTCGCCGTCGTCTCCACGACCCAGAAGCTCGAGTACGACCTTTACGCCGAGAGCAGCTACTCGCTGCATATCACAGACTTTCCTTCCCAGTACGAATTTCTGGCCGTCCTGCCCCGCATCGAGATCCAGAAAATTCTGGGCTACTACTACCGCCTCCGCACCGAGAACTACTGTTTCCATGGTGAGCGGCACGATTTCTTCGAGCTGACCTACGTGGACACCGGCGAGCTAGAGACCGAAGTGGACGGCACGCTCTACCACTTAAAAGAAAAAGACCTGATGATATACGGCCCGGGCCAGTTCCACACCCAGTACACCGACGAAGAGCACAGGGCCTCCTATATTACCATCCTCTTCGATATGCGCAACCTGACTCCCGTGGAGCGGGAGGTCTGGTATGACGCCCTCATCAACCGGGTGTTCCACTACGACCAGAAGATAAACACCTTATTAAAAGCCTTCGTCCGGGAGAGCACCACCGGCATCCCCTATATGAACAGCCTGATGCTCTGCCTGCTGACCGAGACCATCATCCGGCTGCTCCAAGGCACCTACGCCTCCCCCATGGCCCCCGCCAGCAGCACGGCCCACCAGAGCGCCATGGACGAGCTGTTCGACCGCATCATCGCCTATATCGACGACAACATCTACGACCCGCTGACCATCCCGGAGATCTGCGAGCATTTCTCGCTGTCCCGGTCCGCTCTGCAGCTGCTGTTCAAGAACTCGGTGGACCAGTCGCCCAAAAAGTATATCAACGACAAGAAGCTGGAGCGCAGCTGTCAGATGCTCCTCGAGAACCGCTATACCATCAGCGAAATTTCGCTGCGTCTGGGCTACAGCTCCATCCATTATTTCTCCAAGTCCTTCAACATGAAGTACCACATGTCCCCCAGCGAATTCGTCAAGCAGAACTGTCAGAGCAGCGTCTGATATCCATTGTATATAAGGAGGGGCGTTCCTATGAATATCGGCATCCTCGGCACCGGCTCCATCGCCCGCACGATGGCGGCAGAGTTTGCAAAGGTCCCTGCGTTCCGCTGTGAGGCGGTCTGCTCCCGGCAGCAGGCCACCGGCGAGGCGCTGGCACAGCAGTTCGGCATCCCGAAGGTCTACACCGACTATGACGCCATGCTGGCCGACCCGGACATTGAGCTGGTCTATATCGCCACCCCCAACAGCCTGCACTATGCGCAGACCAGGGCGGCGCTTCTGGCCGGAAAGAACGTCCTCTGCGAGAAGCCCTTCGTCCCTGCCGTGGCGGAGGCTGACGAGCTCATCGCGCTGGCGAAAGAGAAGCACCTCTTCCTCTTCGAGGCCATCACCACGGCCCACCACCCCAACTATGCACTTGCAAAGCAGTACCTCGACGACATCGGTTCTCTCCGCATCGTCTCCTGCACCTTCTGCCAGTATTCCGGCCGGTACGACGCCCTGCTCTCCGGGCAGGTGCCGCCGGTGTTCGACCCGGCCTGCTGCGGCGGCGCGCTGATGGACCTGAACCTCTACAATGTACATTTTGTGGTGGGGCTGTTCGGTGAACCCATGCGGGTGAGCTACCATCCGAACCTCTACCGGAACGGCATCGACACCAGCGGCATCCTCCTGCTGGAATACCCCGACTTCCTCTGCCAGTGTACCGGCGCAAAGGACTGCGCCGCGCCGGGCAGCGTCCAGCTCATCGGCGACGCGGGCCGCATCCTCATCGAGCCGGGCAGCAGCAACTGCCAGAAGCTCCGCCTCGTCCGTCCCGGACAGGAGGATATTTGCAGCGAGTACAGCGAGTCGCCGTGGTTCTACGAGGTGGCGGAGATCGCCATGATCCTGGCCCTCAAGGACTATGATGCCTGCTACGCCGCACTGAAAAAGACCCGGCAGGTGGTCACCGTTCTGGAAGCCGCCCGGGAGGACGCACAGCTGGGCTTCTGAGCTTTCAACCGCAAATGACAAACTCTTTGGCGTTTTTTGCTCTTGCCAAATTAGCCGGGACTATCTATAATAAGGATGAATCGTTAATCTCTTAACGCTTTTTGAAGAAGGTAACGTTTTTTGGAGGTTTTACTATGTCCTTAGTTACGACCAAAGATCTGATGCTCGACGCTCAGAAGAACCATTACGCCATCGGCGCGTTCAATGCCGAGAACATGGAGATGGTGCAGGCCATCATCGCCGCCGCTGAGGAGCTGCGCGCTCCCGTCATCGTCCAGACCACCCCGGGTACTTTGAAGTACGCTTCTCCGGCCATGTTCCACGCCATGGTGGCCGCAGCCGCTTCTGAGGCCAGCGTCCCCGTCGTGATGCACCTCGACCACGGCAGCAGCTACGAGCTGGCCATGCAGGCATTCCGTGCCGGCTACACCTCCGTCATGATCGACGGCTCTCACCATGTGTTTGAGGAGAACATCGAGATCACCAAGTCCGTTGTCCGCGCCTGCCACGCCGCCGGTATCCCGGTGGAGGCTGAGCTTGGCAAGGTCGGCGGCAAGGAAGACGACCTTGACGGCGGCAATGGCAACGGCTACACCGTTCCCTCCGAGGCTGCTGAATTCGCAGAGCGCACCGGCGTCGATTCTCTGGCCGTCGCCATCGGCACTGCCCACGGCGTCTACAAGGGAACTCCCAAGCTGGATATGGAGCGTCTGAGCGAGATCCGCAAGGTCGTGTCTGTGCCTCTGGTGCTGCATGGCACCTCCGGCGTGCCGGATGACGCTGTCCGCGAGTGCGTCGCACGCGGTATGTGCAAGGTCAACTACGCCACCGACCTGCGCATTGCCTTCAGCAAGGGCCTGAAGGAATACCTCGCCAAGGACCCCGAGGTCTTCGACCCCAAGAAGTACAGCGCCGTCGGCCGCGAGTACGTCAAGGAATATGTCAAGAGCAAGATTCTGGTCTGCGGCAGCAACGGCAAGGCTTAAATCTGAAACTCACATAACATCGCAGCGGGAGCGGATGTCCTTCGGGATGTCCGCTCCCGCTTTTTGCTGCACAAATGACAAGTCCCCCGCAGAATGCCGAACATTCTGTGGGGGACTTGCCGTTATGAAAGAAAGGCAAAAGCAGCAAATATGGGGGAATGCCGCCTTATTTCAGCAGGCTCTGGACTGCGTAGCGGGAGATGGTGATGACGACCTTGGGGGCCACCTCCACCCGGAGGGTGTCCTCGTCGTCGATGCCGACCACCTTGCCGTAGACGCCGCCCGCAAACATGATGCGGGAGCCGACTTTCAGCTCCGTGTGTACCTCACCCAGCTCCTTGCGCTTGCTGCGCACGTTCCTGGCTGAGATGGCGTAGAGGATGAGGCCGATGATGCTCATGAGCACGGCCAGCGTGATGCAGGTCCAGATGATAACTTCCCAGTTGATCGTCATAAATCAGATCCCGTCGCTTTCTTCAGATTCGGTCTCGGTAGTGGCAGCCTCCAGCTCAAACAGAGCGATGCAGTCCCTGCCGGTGTCGATAAGCTCGTCTGCCAGCGAGCGGGGATCGTCCTCCATGTCCAGCATGGTCACGGCGGTGACGATCATGGGCAGGTTGGTGCCTGCGATGACCTCGATCTTCTGCTCCGGGCGTGCATACATGCACTCCACAGCAGTCTTGAAGGGAGAGCCGCCGGGCAGGTCGGACAGCACCACGACGCCGTCGCAGCTCTTGAACTCGTCAAAAGCGGCGTTGAACTTCTCGGCCAGCTGCTCGGGGGTCATCCCCTCTTCAAAGTTGATGTAGCGGACATAATCATTTTCGCCCGCGATCATCTGCGCAGAGGTGTGGATACCGTCTGCAAAATGGCCGTGGCCGGTAACTACCAAACCGATCATACTCGTTGCCCTCCTGAATTTATGACGTTGTTTTGATTATTTCAGCGTGTAGGGGTACAGGGTGACGCCCTTGACCACGCGGTTCACCTCGCCGGTGGGGCAGGGGTTATCCGGGGTGATGCCCAGAGACAGGGACTTCATCAGAGCGATGGTCTGTGCGAACAGGATGAAGTCCAGACCCAGCAGGACGTTCTCCATATCGGCGCCGACCTTGATCTGGACGGGATAGTCGGCCAGCTCCTCGATGCCCTCGCAGTCGTGGTTGTAGACGACGGCGATCTTGTTGCCCTTGCGCTGGTGTGCCATCTCCTTGACCAGATCCAGCTCGTAGCGGCGGCGGTACTCGTCATCGCTCAGGTAAGCGACGGTCAGGGTGTTGTCGTCGATGATGGACTTGGGGCCGTGGCGGAAGCCCAGCTCGGAGTCGTACATGGTGGCCACCTTGCCGGCGGTCAGCTCGAGGGTCTTCAGAGCGGACTCCTGAGCGACGCCCTTCAGGCCGATGTTGCCCAGATAGACGATGCGGTTGTAATCGAACTCGTCCACGATCTTCTGTGCCAGACCGAACTGGTCATCGAGGAAGCGCTGACCGGCGACGGCCAGCTTCTCCACCTCGGCGGTGATCTCGTCCAGCTTGTCGAGGTTAAAGGCCAGATAGGCAGCCAGATACATATTGCTGTAGCTGGAGGTCATGGCGAAGGACTGGTCGTGGGTCTCGGGGGTCAGGTTGATGGCGAAGCAGTTGTGACGGGTGTTTGCCATCTTGGACAGGGTACCCTCGTGGTTGCAGGTCACAAACAGGTGATACAGGTTCTGGCAGACGACCTCAGCGGCCTCCACATTGCCCAGAGACTCGGGGGAGTTGCCCGAACGGCCAAAGTTCACCAGCAGGGTGGGCTTGGTGCGGGAGAGGAAGTTCTCGGGCGAAGGCACGAGGTCGGTAGAAGCGTAGGACTTGACCTTGAAGTCGTACTTGGGGTTCAGGGCCTGGAACAGGGAGTTTCCGACGAACTCGCTGGTGCCGGCACCGGTGAGGACGATGTCGAAATCATCCTGCTTGACGACCTGATCGATAAAAGCCTGAAGCTCATCCTTGCAGGCAGCGAGCTGTGCGCAGGTCTTGCGCCAGGTGGCAGGCTGCTGATAGATCTCATGGGCCGTAAAGGTGGAAGACGTCCCCTTCATCTTCTCCTCGGTCAGATTAAAAATGCTCATCCTAAATCTACCTCCTAATGGACACGGTAAAACTTTTTTCTGATAATTCCACAGCAGAGTTGTTCCGCTCTCTTTTGTTTGTTATATCACAACCAAACCGCAGAAAACAAGGGGGTAACTGAAAGCCATAACTTTTTGGTTGAAAAAGACAAACCAGCCTCCGCGCAGCGGCCTGTCAGGCCGTTTTCTCCATCATTTTTATGTCTTTTTGCCGAAACGAATAACAAATCGATTGAAAATTATAAATATTTTTCCGAAGCCGTGCGGTATAATGAAGTCAAGCTATCGGCCCCAGAAGGAGGGTATCTAAAATGGTAATACAAAGCAAAAAGGTCTGGCTGGCAGACCAGTTCGTCCCTGCTGCCATTGAGGTGAATGACAGCAGGATCACCGCCATCCTGCCCTATGGCACCAAGGATGTGGACGACGATTACGGTGACAAGCGCATCGTCCCCGGCTTTATGGACATCCACTGCCACGGCGCCTACGAGTTCGACACCAACGACGCCAATGAGGACGGCCTGCGCTACTGGGCAGAGCACATCGTCTCGGAGGGCGTCACCAGCTTCCTCGCCACCACCATCACCCAGAGCGTGGAGGTGCTGACCAACGCTGTCACCAACGTGGCCAATGTCATGGAGAGCGGCTACGACGGCGCAGAGATCCTGGGCATCCACTTCGAAGGCCCCTATCTCGACATGAAGTACAAGGGCGCACAGCCTGACCAGTACATCGTCAAACCCACCATCGAGCAGTTCGAGCACTACCAGAAAGCGGCCCGGGGCCACATCCGCTATGTCACGCTGGCAACGGAGCATGATGAGGACTTCGCCCTCACCCGCTATCTGACGGCCCACGGCGTGGTGGTCAGCATCGGCCACAGCGGCGCGACCTACGAGCAGGCTGTCATGGCCTGCGCCAACGGTGCGCGCTCCATGACCCACGTTTATAACGGTATGTCGCCCTTCAACCACCGTGCCAACGGTCTGGTGGGCGCAGCTTACCGCATCCGCACCATGTACGGCGAGATCATCTGTGACGGCTGCCACTCCACCCCCGCCGCCCTGAACAACTACTTCATGAGCAAGGGTCCCGACTACGCCATCATGATCTCCGACGCCCTGATGGCCAAGGGTACGCCCGTGGGCAGCAAGTACCTGTTCGGCGGCAACGAGATCATCATCTACCCCGACGGCAGCGCCCATCTGACGGCCACCGGCGGTCTGGCAGGCTCCACCCTGAACATCAACAAGGGCCTGCGCATCCTCGTGGAAGAGGCTCTGGTCCCCTTCAACTACGCTCTGAACTCCTGCACCATCAACCCGGCCAAGTGCCTGCATCTGGACGACCGCAAGGGCTCCATCCAGGTGGGCAAGGACGCCGACCTCGTGGTGCTGGAGGACAACTACGACGTCCTGCAGACCTACTGCATGGGCCAGCCCAAGCTTTGATTCAATGCATACACCCAAGCAAGCACGAAGGAGATAGCGAACATGAAACACCCGCTTCAGGAAATGATGGACAAGCGCCGCCAGGGCATCCGCTGCGGCATCCCCTCTTATTGCAGCGCCAACGAGCTGGTCATTGAGATCGCGCTGCGCCGCGCCAAGGAGCGCAACATCCCCGTCCTGATCGAAGCCACCGCCAACCAGGTCAACCAGTTTGGCGGCTACACCGGCATGAAGCCCGCCGACTTCTACCAGATGGTCCTGAAAATGGCCAGGGACATCGACCTGCCCGAGAACATGATGATCCTGGCAGGCGACCACCTCGGCCCCCTGACCTGGCAGAAGCTGCCCGAGGCCGAGGCCATGAAGAACTCGGTCGAGCTGGTCTACCAGTATGCCCGCGCAGGCTTTACCAAGATCCACCTCGACACCAGCATGAAGGTGGCTGACGACGCTCCCGGCCTGCTCAAGACCGAGGTCATCGCACGCCGCGGCGCGCAGCTGTACAAGGCAGCTATGAAGGGCTACGAAGAGCTGAAGGCCGAGAAGCCCGATGCAGTGCGTCCCGTCTTCGTCATCGGCAGCGAAGTGCCCATCCCCGGCGGTGCTACCGAGACTGAGGACACGCTGGCTGTCACCAGCCCCGATGCTTTCCGCGACACCGTTTCCACCTACCAGCGAGTCTGGACCGAAGAGGGCGTGGGCGACGGCATGAAGGACGTCATCGCTGTGGTCGTCCAGCCCGGCGTCGAGTTCGGCGACGAGCAGGTGTTCGACTATGACCCTGCCGCCGCTGTGGACCTCTGCGCAGCCCTGAAGGAGTTCCCGGACATCTGCTTCGAGGGCCACTCCACCGACTACCAGACCGCCGCCGACCTGTACAATATGGTCACCGACGGCATCGCCATCCTCAAGGTCGGCCCGGCCCTGACCTACGGCCTGCGTGAGGCCCTGTTCTCCCTGAGCATGATGGAGAAGGAGCTTGTCCCCGAGGAAAAGCGCGCCAACTTCATCGAGACGCTGGACGCCGTCATGCTGGCCTCCCCCGCAAACTGGGAGAAGCACTATCACGGCGACGAGAAGCATCTGGCACAGTGCCGCAAGTACAGCTACTCCGACCGCGCCCGCTACTACATCGGCCAGCCCGAGGTGGTGGCCGCCATGAACAAGCTGTTCAACAATCTCCGCGAGTACCCCATCCCGATGAATATGCTCCACCAGTATATGCCCATCAGCTACGCAAAGATCCGCGAGGGCAAGCTGAAGCTCGACCCGCGCGAGCTGGCCATGGACGGCATCGTGCAGTTCATGCTGGACTACGAGAGCGCTGTCTGATTTTTTGAACGACCCGAATCCCCCTTTTATCCGACAAGGAGACTATGAGCCATGAAACAGTTCCAGTATACCATCAAAGATGAACTCGGCGTCCACGCACGTCCCGCCGGCCTGCTGGTCAAGCTGGCCAAGCAGTATACCAGCGCCATCACCATCGAGAAGAACGGCAAGACCTGCGATATGCGCAAGCTGATGGCCGTGATGGGCATGGGCATCCGTCAGGACGAGACCGTCACCGTCACCGCCGAGGGCGAAGACGAGGCAGCTGCCATTGAGGCTGTCGAGAAGTTCCTGACCGAGAACGTCTGAGTCTTACAGCAATGCAAAAGGACCGCCGTGCAGCTGCACAGCGGCCCTTTTTATTTATAAGAGCTTGATAAAATACAGGATCGCCATCAGGACGATGGCTCCTCCCGCCACAGCAAGGAAACTGCGGTCTTTTTTGCCCGGCTCCGGCGCAGGGGCGGCAGGCTGCTGCCCCTTTTTCAGCGAAGCGATGCCGTCGCCCAGCTTTTTGCGCTGCGGGTTATTGTTCCGGCGGTAGATGCGGTTCAGGGTCCCCATGTAGCGGCTGTAGTCCTCGGGTCTGGGCGGTTCCTGTGCCGTCTCCGGCTCTTTTTTTTCGTTTTCGTCCATGCGTTCCTCCGGGCCTTACAGAAGGCTCAGTGCCTCTTCGTCGGCTACCAAAATGCAATCGGGGTGCATCTGGAGGATGGAACCCGGACACTCCGGGGTGACGGGGCCGGACACAACGGCCTTGACGGCCTTGGCCTTCGCCAGACCGTTGGCCACCACCAGCACCTTGCGGGCCTGCATGATGGTCTTGATGCCCATGGTGTAGGCCTGCTTCGGCACAAGGTCCTCGTTGCCGTCGAAGAAGCGCTTGTTGGCCTCAATGGTGGCGGGGGTCAGGTCCACACAGTGGGTCTCCAGCTCGAATGCCTCGCCCGGCTCGTTGAAGCCGATGTGGCCGTTGGGGCCGAGGCCCAGCAGCTGCAGGTCGATGCCGCCGACACTGTGGATGATCTCGTTGTACTTGGCGCAGGCGTCTGCCGCGTCGGGGTTAGTGCCGTCGGGTAGGTGGATGGCTTCGGGGCGGATGTTCACATGGTCGAACAGGTTCTTGTGCATGAAGCTCCAATAGCTTTCGGGATGCTCTTTGGGCAGGCCGCGGTACTCGTCGAGGTTGACGGTGGTCACTTCGGAGAAGTCGAGGTCGCCCTTGTTATACCACTCCACCAGCTGTGCGTAAGCGCCCACAGGGGTGCCTCCGGTCGCCAGACCCAGCACACAGTTCGGTTTCATGATGACCTGCGCGGAGATGATGTTTGCCGCCTTGCGGGACATATCCTTGTAGTCTTTTGCACGAATGATCTTCATTGGTAGAACCTCCTGATGCATTTTTGCTATCCTATCGTTTATTATATCACACTTTTTGCCAGTTTCCCTCATTTCATGTTGCAATTTTGTGTCATATTTTTATAATTTTCGGTCAGAAGCTGTTTCCGTAAGCAGGGTGCGCCGAATGACGAGAATTTTTGCCCACAGACAAGGCGATTTTCCGCAGCGATCCTGACGGATCGCAAGGGAAGGCAGCGCAGTATGTGAGCAAAAGGACCGTTCAAGCGGTGTGCAATGCTTATGAAAACGGCTTCTTGTTTATCGGAAAAGCAGGAGGTTTGTAAGGATGCCGAGGATGAAAATATGGACCGGGTAGAACCAGTAGAACGCCCACTGCTCGAGTTTGGAGCTGCCGCCCCGCTCGCCGCTGTAGAACCAGACCAGCCCGAACGCCAGCGGTGCCACCGGCTCGAAGAGGGAGAACACCGCGCCCGCGATGCACTGCGCTCTTTTGTCCTTCCGGGTCATGTAGAGGGCGAGGATGAGGGTCAGCCCCAGCACGTCGTAGTCACAATGGAGCAGCGCCGCCGCGAGGAAGCAGGCTGCCACCCCGAGGATGCCTTTCAGCACCGGCATCCCCTCCGGCGTCCGGTATGTATCCAGAGCCTTCATGGCCAGCAGCCCCAGCAGGAGGGTGAAATAGACATTCTGATGCCCCCAGTAGACGCCCGAGAAGAAGGCCCAGTCGAAGGGCCACTCGCTGATGAGGGCAAAGCCCAGCATCCGCAGGGCGTATTTTTTGAAATCGTGGGTGTGGAGGAAGCCCTCCACCAGCAGAAAGCAGTAGATGGGAAACGCCAGCCGCCCCGCCAGCCGCAGAACGTCGTCCAGCTGAACAACCCCCGGCCAGAACGATTCCTGCTTGAACAGGCCGTTCTCGAGCAGGGACGCGCCGATGTGGTCCAGCAGCATCGACAGGCAGGCAATGCGTTTCAGGGCCGTGCCGCTGAGGGAAAGGCCCGGGCGGGAAAGTGTGTTGTTTTGCATTTTGTCAGACCTCACATTTGAACTGTCCCCATTCTATCGGTTCCGGGGGATCGTTTTCAGCCATTTTCCCTTCCTGTGTGAAAAAAGACCTCCCCGCCCCCTTCGACACAGCGAGCTCTTTTGTTGTTATCTTCTTACCACAGCCGGATGACCTTGATGACGCCCTCGGCCTTGTCGCGGGCGTTCTCCAGATGCTTCTGCAGGGCATCGGCGGCGGTGTTGAAATCCCCCTTCAGGGCAGGCTCGAGGATCTCCAGATGCTCTTCGCAGGTCTGCTCCCGGTTGATCATGCTCACCTTGCCGGTCATGATGCGGAAACGGGTGTTCAGGCCGGTGATCCGGTCATAGGCCGAGCGGAGATACTTGTTGGGCAGAGTGCTCATCAGCAGCTCGTGGAAGTCGTCGTCCGCCTTGCAGAAGTCGTCGATGACGTCCGGCTCGTGCATCATCCGCATAAAGTGTTCCAGCTTCTCCCGGGGGATGTCCGCGCCGTAGGTGCGCAGCGCATAAGGCTCCACCAGCAGGCGCATCTCGAACATGCTGTGTACGTCCTCCTCGGTGATGCCCGCCACCATCAGGCCCTTCTTGGGCAGGATGGTGATGAGCCCTTCCTGTTCCAGACGGCCCAGCGCATCCCGCATGGGGGTGCGGCTGATGTTGCCCATCTCGGCGCAGAGCTTCTGCTCGTTCAGAAACTCGTTGGGGCGGTACTCACAGTTCAGGATCTTGGTTTTCAGGTACTGATACGCCTGTAATTTCAGGCTCAGCTTTGCCTGTGCTTCCGTCTCTTTCATCTTCTTCTTCCTTTTCTCCAGTCTCTCTCCGGTCGGATGTTTCGTCTTCTGCTTGTATCCCTAAAACCATCCAACTATCACCTCGATTTCATTATCACACAATAGGATATTTTTTACAAGAGTTTCTGCTGAAGTTTGGCTTGATTTCCGTTTTGGCCAAATATCTTGACTCATTTTTGCACATATTCCACAACGGTTTTTGTGCTTGTTGCCAGCATTTGGCTGTTGTTTTGCATCGAAAGATAAAATGTGGTACACTACAGACAGAAAGAAGGTATCAGCATCATGGCACGAAGCGACGGCTACAACACCAAGACCCGCCAGCTCATCCTGGATTATCTCATCCGCAACCGCCAGCACGCGGTCAGCGCGTCCAATATCCTCGAGCATCTCGAGGCCGAGGGCGCCAGCCCCAACCCCACCACCGTCTACCGCTATCTGGACAAGCTGGCCGGAGAGCAGCGGGTGATGAAATACGTCGCCGACAAGGGCGAAAAGGCCGTGTTCCAGTATGTGGACGAGGGCCGTCACTGCCGGGAGCACCTGCACCTCAAGTGTGTGCGGTGCGGGCGCATCTATCATCTGGACTGCCACTTCATGGACGAGGTGCGCGCCCACTTGATGGCAGAGCACGGCTTCACGCTGCAGTGCGAGGGCAGCGTTTTGTACGGTTTGTGCCGCAGCTGCGCTGCAAATGAGGCCGAAGACGGGCAGGCTGCACAAACCTGTAAAAATTGCTGCGCAGATGTTGACACGGACAAAAAGCAGTGATACAATTTCTGCATAAAAAGCGATGAACGGGAAAAGTAAGGCCCTGAGCGCCCTCTTCCAGAGAGTGCGGGCAGGTGTGAGCCGCGCAGATGGCCGGGCCTGAACGAACCCCCGTGAGCTTCCCCCTGAACCCCCGGATGCTGTGGCATTGCGGGCAGTAGGGGCAGACGTGCGCCGCTCGTTATCGCGGCAGTGCTTTCAACGAGGAGAGCGCACAAAGTGACTGGCACGCTGTGCCGGTAATTTAGGTGGCACCACGGATACGGCAGCATTCGTCCTAGCAAAAAGGATGTTTGCTGCCGTATTTTTTTATTTGCCGCTCCCCCAAAAGCGAGGAAGGGAAAGCCTCGCGGATACACCGGAGCGGTCCAACACAAGAGGGGTAAGAAATATGTGCTGTGTGATAGGCTATACCGGGCATGATATGAGTGCCGACAAGTTCAAAGAATACCTGATGCGCACCGTCTCGCGCGGGCCGGACGACCAGCGCGTGGTGGAAGGGCCTTTCGGCCTGATGGGCTTCGGACGCCTCGCCATCATGGGCCTGACGCCGGAGGGGATGCAGCCCTTCTACCGCGGGGCCGACTGCGTGGTCTGCAACGGCGAGCTCTACGGCTTCCGCTTCGAGAAAGAGATCTTGAAGCGCCGGGGCTACAAGTTCACCTCCGACTGCGACTGCGAGATCTTGCTGCCGCTCTACTATGAGTACGGCCTCGATATGTTCCGCCACATGGACGCCGAATTCGCGCTCATCCTGTACGATTCCCGCAAAGACCGCCTCATCGCAGCCCGCGACCCCATCGGCATCCGTCCGCTGTTCTACGGCTACTCCAAGTCCAGCCACAAGATCGCATTTGCCTCTGAGATGCAGAACCTCATTGGCTGGTGCGATGACATCCGCCCCTTCCCCATCGGCAGCTACTACTGCGACGGCCGCTTTGTCCGCTACGAGGACATCGCCGACGTTCCCGCCCCCATGCAGGACGAGATGGACACCATCCTGACCAACATCCGCGAAAAGCTCATTGCAGGCGTGGAGAAGCGTCTGGACGCTGACGCACCTGTGGGCTTCCTGCTGTCGGGCGGCCTCGACTCCTCGCTGGTCTGCTCCATCGCCGCCAAGAAGCTGGGCAAGCCCATCCGCACCTTTGCCATCGGCATGGACACCGACGCCATCGACCTGAAATATGCCCGCCAGACCGCCGAGTATCTGGGCAGCGAGCATCACGAGATCATCATCAACCGGGATATGGTCATCAGCAGCCTCGAAGAGGTCATCCGTCTGCTGGGCACCTGGGACATCACCACCATCCGGGCCAGCATGGGGATGTACCTGCTGTGCAAGGCCATCCACGAGCAGACCGACGTCCGCGTGCTGCTGACCGGTGAGATCTCCGACGAGCTGTTTGGCTACAAGTACACCGACTACGCCCCCACCGCAGACGCATTCCAGCAGGAAAGCCAGAAGCGCATCCGCGAGCTGTATATGTACGACGTCCTGCGCGCCGACCGCTGCATCTCCGCCAACAGCATCGAGGCCCGCGTGCCGTTCGGTGATCTGGACTTTGTGCGGTACGTCATGGCCATCGACCCCGAAAAGAAGCTGAACAGCTACGGCAAGGGCAAGTACCTGCTGCGCAAGGCGTTCGAGGGCGACTGGCTGCCGCCGGAGATCCTGTGGCGCGAAAAGGCCGCCTTCTCCGACGCTGTGGGCCACAGCATGGTGGACGACATCAAGGAGTACGCCGAGAGCCTCTACACCGACGAGGAATTCCAGCTCCGCCGGGCAAACTACTCCGCCCACTGTATGCCGTTTACCAAGGAGAGCCTGTTCTACCGCGAGATCTTCGAGAAATACTACCACGACCAGAGCCGCACCATCGTGGACTTCTGGATGCCCAACAAGGCATGGCCGGGCTGCAACGTCAACGACCCCTCCGCCCGTGTGCTGGCAAACTACGGCGCTTCGGGCGTGTAAGCCTCTGAGACCCGCAGGTTATCTTGCGGAGTTCCACTTTTTGCTCGATGTTACGTTCAGAATCGAACATCGCACGCTTTGCGGAGTTCGACTTTCGTGCGGAGTTGGAACATCGCAAATGACCCGAACATCGCAAACCTTGCGGAGTTCCAATTTAAGACGATATTACATCAAATATTTGGAACATCGCAAGATGTTTTACCACAGTAGCGCAGCTGTAAGAGGATCACAAAGCAGGCACGCATTTCCGGCTTTTCCGGGTGCGTGCTGCTTTTATTCTGATGTTGTTTTTCAGCTGCCGGAGGTTGCCAGCGCCAGCGCTCCCACGAGGACGGCGAAGCCGCCAAGGACGCCGAGGGCGATCTTTGTCTCATCGGCCTTGATCTGTTCCTGAATCGCCACCTGTGCCCCAGCATAGACGATGCAGCTGGCGCTATGGCCGTCAGGCGTGACGGCGGTGATGACCGTCTTGCCGTCGCCCACCGCCGTTACCAGACCAAAGGGGTCTACGGTGGCGGCGGCAGGGTTGCTGCTGGTCCAGGTGATGGGTACGGCGCTGCCGTTTTCTGCCGCTACGGTGGCTTTCAGGGCCGCTGTGCCTCCGATGCCCTCCAGATACAGCCGCTCCTGGTTCAGGGTCACCCGGCCCACGTTGGACACCACCGTTACGTCACACCGCAGGGTGGTGGTGTAGGTGTTGGCCACGATGGTGGCCTTGCCGGGCTTCTGGGCCGTTACGAGGCCGTTGCGGTCCACCGTCGCCACAGCGGGATTGGTGCTGTACCACTGGTACACCCAGTCGTCGAAGGCGGCACTGGACAGATAGAGCTGATAGACCGGGTTCCGGTCATTGTACTCGATCTCCATGTCCAGCCAGCTCTGATTCAGGCGGCTCTCTGCCGCCGCGGTATTTTCTTCGTCCAGTATCGCCGTGGGTGCCGCCGCAGCCGCACTCAGAGGGCCGGCCGCAGCGCCGAAGAGCAGTGTCACTGCCAGAGCGGCAGCAAGATGGGCTAAATATTTTTTCATCCGATGTTCCTCACAGTCTTGCGGGGCGCTGGTCGGCGCGGCCCGCAGTCCACCAAAAATCTCTTACTTTTCGGAGCAGGTTCTCCTTCGCACAACCTCTCCGTTCTTACCTTTTATTATACCATCCCGCCGCTGCGTAGGCAAATAAAAGCTCTTGCACAGTTTTTGTGCAGATGTTACAATAAGGGCAGCAAGTATTTCGGCCAACAACAGGAGGAATTTATCATGGTAAAGCACATCATTCTCTGGCAGCTCAAGGACGAATATTCCGACGCCGAAAAGGCAGACATCAAGGCCGGCATCAAAGCAGGCCTCGAGGGTCTGGCCGGTCAGATCCCGGGCCTCGTGGAGGTCCACGTCAACATCAACGGCCTGCCCTCTTCCAACGCCGATTTGATGCTGGACACCACCTTTGAGTCTGCCGAAGCGCTCAAGGGCTACTCCAAGCACCCGGCTCATGTGGCCGTCGCCGACAGCAGGGTGCGGCCCTACTATAAGAGCCGCGTCTGCCTGGATTACGAAGTCTAATATTGACAAACCCACCGATTTTGCGTATATTAGATATAATAATGTAAATTGGCTGTGAAGAGAAGAGTACGCCTCGTCTGCGCCTGACAGAAAGCCCGAAGGATGGAACCGGGCAGGCCGCGCGGAGCGGAACATGGTCTCTGAGCTGCGCGGGCGAATCGTTTAGCCTGCGACGGGTGCGCCCGTTACTGCGCTCGCCGGAAGTTCCGGCGCAAGGCCGCGTCTGCAAGGGTACGGCGAAACAAGGTGGTACCACGGAAGTTACACGCTCTCGTCCTTGTCCGGCACAGCCGGCAGGGCGGGGGCGTTTTTCGCTGTTAGCGCCAAAAGAAAGGAAGAATCGTTTTCATGAGCGAGCACAAGACATTCTACATCACCACACCGATTTATTATCCCAGCGACAAGCTGCACATCGGCCACAGCTACACCACCGTGGCCTGCGACGCACTGGCACGCTTCAAGCGGATGCAGGGCTGCGACGTCATGTTCCTGACCGGCACCGACGAGCACGGCCAGAAGATCCAGGACAAGGCCGCCGACGCAGGCATGACCCCCAAGGAGTATGTGGATAAGATCGTCGCCACCGTCAAAGATCTGTGGAAGCTGATGGACATCAGCTACGACCGCTTCATCCGCACCACCGACGACTACCACATGGAGTCCTGCCAGAAGATCTTCACCAAGCTCTATGAGCAGGGCGACATCTACAAGGGCGAGTACACCGGCCACTACTGCAAGCCCTGCGAGAGCTTCTGGACCGACAGCCAGCTGGTGGACGGCAAATGCCCCGAGTGCGGCCGCGAGGTCTACGATGCCCACGAGGAAGCCTACTTCTTCAAGACCGGCAAGTACGCCGACCGTCTGCTCAAGCTCTACGAGGAGAACCCCCAGTTCATCCAGCCCGAGAGCCGCAAGAACGAGATGATCGCCTTCATCAAGCAGGGCCTGCAGGACACCTGTGTCTCCCGCACCTCCGTCAAGTGGGGCATCCCCGTGCCTTTCGATCCCAAGCACACCATGTACGTCTGGGTCGATGCTCTGAGCAACTATATCTCCGCTCTGGGCTACGGCAACGAGAAGTACGACGAGTACAGCAAGTTCTGGCCCGCAGACCTGCACATGGTGGGCAAGGAGATCCTCCGCTTCCACACCATCCTGTGGCCCGCCATGCTGATGGCTCTCGACCTGCCGCTGCCCAAGCGGGTGTTCGGCCACGGCTGGCTGCTGATGAACGGCGGCAAGATGTCCAAGTCCGTGGGCAATGTCGTTGACCCCGTCATCCTCTGCGACCGCTACGGCGTGGACGCCATCCGCTACTTCCTGCTGCGTGAGATCCCCTTCGGCAACGACGGTATGTTCACCAACGAGGCCCTCATCAACCGCATCAACAGCGACCTTGCAAACGACCTTGGCAACCTGCTGAGCCGCACCGTCGCCATGTGTGAGAAGTACTTCGGCGGCACTGTCCACAAAGTGGCCGGCACCGAGGCCATCGACACCGAGCTGGAGACCATGACCCGCGAACTGCTGGGCAAGGTCACGGCAGACATGGACAGCCTGACCATCCCGCAGGCTCTGATGGAGATCTTCGCCGTCATCCAGCGCGCCAACAAGTATATCGACGAGACCGCCCCCTGGGCTCTGGCCAAGGATGAGGCCAAGAGGGAGCGCCTTGAGAGCGTGCTGTACCACCTGTGCGAGGCTCTGCGCGTTTGCGGCATCCTGCTGAACGCTTACCTGCCCTCCACCGCTCCCAAGATGATGGAGCAGCTGGGTCTGGACGCTTCCGCTATCGACGTGGAAAAGGCCGCTTACGGCGCACAGGAGAGCTACACCGTCCACAAGGGCGAGGCGCTGTTCCCCCGCATCGACGTGGCAAAGGAGATCGCCCACCTGAAGGAAGAGGACGAGAAGCGCAAGGCCGCTGCCGAGGCCGCCAGGAAGGCCAAGGAAGAGGCTGAGAAGAAGGCCGCTGCTCCCGCTGAGGAGAGCAATGTGGACTTCACCCACGAGGCAGAGATCTCCTATGACGACTTCTGCAAGGTGGAGCTGCGCGTGGCCGAGGTCCGCGCCTGCGAGAACCTGAAGGAGAGCAAAAAGCTGCTCCACCTGACCGTCTTTGACGGCGAGCGTGAGCGCTGCATCCTGTCCGGCATCGCCAAGTGGTTCAAGCCGGAAGACCTCATTGGCAAGAAGCTCGGCATCGTCTGCAACCTGGCACCCCGCCCGATGATGAAGGGCAAGTATGTCAGCGAGGGCATGATCTTCGCCGCTGACACCGCCGACGGCGGCTGCTCCATCCCCTTCTACAGCGACGACACCCCCGTGGGCGCCCGCATCCACTGAGCGATGGAGAACAACACGACTCCTTCCCGCGCCGGGAAGCTGGACAAAATTTTCGGCACGCCGCTGTTTGCGGTGCTGCTGGCCATCTTCTGCAATGTGCTGTGGGGCTGTGCGTTCCCCTTCATCAAGATGGGCTACCGCCTCTTTGAGATCGATCCGTCCAACACCGCGTCCATCTTCTGCTTTGCCGGTGTAAGGTTCATGCTGGGCAGTCTGCTCGTCCTGCTGGGCAGCACCCTGCTCCAGAGCCGGATGCCCACCTTCCCGAAAGGGAAAGTCTTTGCCGAGTGCTGTGTACTGGGCCTGTGGCAGACCACGACCCAGTACGCCTTCTACTACATCGCCGTGGCGATGCTCACCGGTGCGTTCGGCGGCATCCTGAACAGCACCCAGAGCTTTCTGGGCGTCATCTTCGCCCACTTCATCTACGGCAATGCCGATCGGATGACCCCGGCAAAGACCCTGGGCTGCGCCGTCGGCTTTGCGGGCGTGCTCATCGGCACACTGGGCAACCACGGCGGCGGCAGCGGCTGGGGCGTCTTCTGTATGCTGTTTGCAACGGTGGTCTTCACCCTGTCCGGCCCGTGGAACAAGTCCGTCACCAAAAAGGCGGACAGCTTCGCGGTCTGCTTCCTGAACCTGTTCGTGGGCGGCGCAGCACTCTTCGTGCTGGGTACGGCTCTTGGCGGGCGTCTGGGCAGTGTGACGCCGCTGGGCATTCTGGTGCTGCTGTATCTGGCCTTCATCTGCGGCGCCGGCTATCTGCTCTGGGCCTTGCTGATGAAGAACAACCCCGTCAGCCGCATTGCCATCTTCGGCTTCGTGAACCCGGTGGTCAACGTGCTGCTGAGCGCTGTGCTCAACGGCGAACCGCTGTTCCGCTGGCAGTATCTGGCCGCACTGGTGTTCGTCTGCGTCGGCATCTGGCTGGTGAACAAAGCCCCCGCCAAGAAGGAGGAGCAATGACCGGCCCGATTTTCGACACCCACGCCCACTACAGCGCCCGCGCCTTCGATGCTGACCGCTTTGCTCTGCTGGACAGCCTGCCCGAAAAGGGCGTGGTCGGCGTCTGCGAACAGGCCACCCACTCGGGGGACGCGCCCCGGGTGCTGGAGCTGGCTCACCGCTATCCGTGGGTGTATGCCGCCATCGGCATCCATCCCGAGAGCCTGCTGGCCTCCGAGGACTGCGGCGAAGAAGGCCCTGCCCCCACGGTCTCGGTCTTTGGCGGCGACTGGGCCGCTGAGATGAAAGCCCTTGCCCCCTATTACGACGACCCGAAAGTGGTCGCTGTGGGCGAGTGCGGGCTGGACTACCACTGGCCTGTGCCGAAGGACGCACAGCTGGCGCTGTTTGAGGCAGAGATCCGCCTTGCGCTTGAGCTGGACAAACCCATCATCGTCCACAACCGAAACGCCCACGCCGACGTCTACGCCCTGCTGAAAAAGTACCGTCCCAAGGGCATCGTCCACTGCTATTCCGGCAGTGCGGACGACGCCGTGTGGCTGGCCCGGCAGGGGCTGTATTTCGGCTTCGGCGGCGCCTGCACCTTCAAGGGTGCCAAACGGGCGGCAAAGGCCATTGCGGCTCTGCCTTTGGAGCAGATCGTCCTCGAGACGGACTGCCCCTACATGGCCCCGGAGCCGGTGCGCGGCATCCGCTGCGACAGCTCCCTCATCCGGTACGTCGGCGAGTATGCCGCCAGCGTCAAGGGCATCAGCCCGGAGGAAGTCTTCCGCCAGACGGCGCAGAACGCCAAAGCTGTATACCAACTGTAAGATTCAGGGCATTTTCCTGTTTCTGTATAAATTCGAAATCATATTTTTTCATAAGGAGATCCTATTATGAAAGCTCGTATCCCTTCTCACCGCGAATTCATCATCAACTTCCCCGACAGCGTTGACCAGGCAAAGGCCAACGAGGGCTGGGCAAAGCTGCAGCAGATCGTTGAGGACTACAAGAAGGCCCACAACGGCGCTTCCGTCTACGCTCCCACCTTCATCGAGGACTGCGAGCCTGCCGTCAAGAAGCTGCAGGAAGAGTACGGCTTCGAGTACACCGTCGAGTACGTGAAGTAACTTTTCCCGAGGATTCAACAAAATGAGAACAGCCGCCGCATGGAGCTTTCCGTGCGGCGGCTGTTTTTGTGGGCAGGCGGCTCCGATGCTGTTCGAATCCACCCTTGGATATGCTTTGCTCGGTTTCGGACAAAAGAAAAACTCCAGCATCTTTACGACGCTGGAGTTTTTGGTGGGCGCGGGTGGATTACGCAAGCCGCGCTGCTAAAAACAGCCTAGCAGGCTGTTTTTGCCCGGCGGGACGCAAAGCGCCGGGCCGCAGCTGTTCGAATCCACCCTAGAAAGTGAAACTTCAGGTTTTTATAAAACAAAAAGCCCAGCGTATTTTCGTACGCTGAGCATTTTGGTGGAGCGAAGCAACCCAAATCCGAACCATTGCCCTCTGGGGCACCTTTGGCGGCAATTTCATCGAAAGTGATGGTTTTTGTGCCGTCTTTGTAGTTGAATGTAATCAAAAATTTTTCATCATAGAGATAAACGGAATTCACGAATGTATTGATGAGCGTTTCCCGGTGGCTTTTCACGTTCGGGTCGAGCTTGCGGAACCGGGTTAGCCAGAAACGAACCTGATTTTCGCTTAACCGTGGCCGAGCGATTTTTTCTTCGGCAATCCGAATCTCAAGTTCTTTCTGCTGGGCTTCCAGCTTTTCCAAACGCGATTTGGTGGAGTTGGTCAGCACACCTGCTTGGATGGCGTTCAGCATATTCTCAATGCCGTTCTCCACCTCGCGCATCTGCTTTTCCAGCAAAGGAAGCGTGGTGTTTTCCTGATCCTGCAACTCCATCACTTCCGCAACGATGGCATCAATCACGGCATCGTCCTGAATCAGCTTCATGGTTTCAGCTATGACCAAATCTTCCAGCCACTCTTTACGGACGGTCTTTTTCTTGCAGGTCTTGAAACGCTTCGCGGTGGCGCACTTATAATAATGATGAACGACCTTGTTTCTACCCGTGCCGCACTCGCCGAACATCATCGCGCCGCACATTCCGCAGAACAGCTTGGTGGTGAGCAGATAATCATCCTCGGCCTTGTGGCGGGCAGGAGCGCGGCTGTTCTTTTTGATTTTCAGCTGCACTTCCTCAAACAAATCCTTGTCCACGATGGCCGGGATGCTGTCGGGCATCACAATGTCCTTGAAGTGGTTTTCTCCGATGTACCGTTTGTTCGTCAGCAGCGTCTGAACACTGTTGTAGGTAAACTTCTGGTTGCGGTTGGTGGTCACGCCGCTGTCGTTCAGCCAGTTCATCAGTTCCTTCATGGTCGCACCATCGTTGTACCGCTGAAAGGCTTCCACCACAAAGGGAGCTTTCAGTGGGTCGACTTGAAAGAACTTCTCCTCATCCACCTTAAAACCAATGGGAATCGTGCCGCCGTTGTACTTCCCCTTCAGAACATTCTCGGTCATGCCGCGCACAACTTTTTCAGAAAGCTCTGCCGAGTAGTATTCAGCCATGCCGGTGAGCATACTCTTGACCATGATACCCGCAGGGCTGTCAGAGATAGGCTCCGTGGCAGATACCAGCTTGACATGATTTCGTTCCAACTGGTACTCATAGTGGGCCGAATCATAGCGGTTTCGGGCGAAACGGTCGAGTTTCCAGACCAGCACAATGTCAAACAACCGTTTCTCGCTGTCCTTGATCATCTGCTGGAAGTCCGGGCGGTTATCGGTTTTGGCGGAAAGGGCACGGTCAATGTAGTGTTTGACCACAGTGATGCCGTTCTTTTCGGCGTAGGCCGTACATTCACGAATCTGGCCTTCGATGGATTCTTCGCGCTGGTTATCGCTGGAATAGCGAGCATAAATCACGGCGGTCATGCAAACACCCCTTTCACTTCATTCTCCGCAGGCGGCGCACAAGATCGGATGCACTATACAGCACACGGGCTACCGACACCGCATCCTCGCTCACGATGTAGAACACCGAGTAGTTATCCACCAGCATCTGCCGCAGCCCTTGAGTGCGCTCCGGCTCACTTTCCACTAGCGCACAGCGCTCTGGCAGGATGTTCAGGGATTGGATGGCTTCTGCAATACGATTATACTGCCCCATAGCCGTGTTAGGTTCCATCAGACGGTCAGCAATATAGCTGTAAATCTGCTCCATATCGCTGAGGGCCGCATGGGAAATTTTCACGTCATACTGCTTCATCTGTGCTGTTCCCTGAACTGTGCGAATGCGCTTGCGGCATCCACGGTGTCACCGTTCTGTATTTCCTTGATGCCCACCTGCAAGGCTGCATGGAGCTGGTCATCGGTCATAGTGTCAGCGTTCAGCGCCGCAGGAGCTTTCGGCAGGGATAGCGAGAAAGGAATGCCGCCAGTCAGTGTGATCTGGCGCAGGTACATATCAATGGCAGTTGCCATCGGGATGCCGAGCTGCTTCAGCACATCTTCGGCCTGTTGTTTGACAGTAGGGTTGACACGAAGATTGAGCGTCATCGTTTTTTCCATGGTTATCACCTCAGTTTTATTGTAACGTATTTTGCGTTGCGAGTCAATCAAGCGCGAAGCCGCTATTGAAATTCTCTGTATTGCACAATATATTCGTCATTAAATTGTTTAAAGCGCAGAATATTCATTCGTTAGAATAAATCTTTGGAGTACGCCCAGTTTGTGCTGGGTGGTGAGATTGAGCATTATCTCTCACTCAGCTGTGACCATAGCAGATTTAGAGGATTGACCTTTAATTAGAATATTCTAAACAGACCCAACAGCCCCCTACTTGCAGTTGTTGCAAATAGGGGGCGATTGATTTGTTAATGCTTCGGTCCGAACTGCACCAATTTAGATGTGCAAATCATTAGAACACATAAGGCCGATTCTATATGTTTCTGAATTACTACCAATAAAGCTTTGTGATACTGAAAGGATGCGAAGTTTCGATTTTACACCGTTGAATTTTAGAATCACATAATATTCTTTGCTTTTTGAAATATTTCTGCAAATCATTTCATATATCGTATTAGATTTGCACAAAAAACTTATTAAAAAGCTGTTTCTGTCTTCAAGCATTTCATTGTCAACAAAAATATCAGCCTGTATTACTACCCCTTCAAGTTCAATTTCACCACGATAAGTACGAAATTGGGGAATATCAGTATTTTCCATATAGGACCCCTTTATAACGGTAATCACTTCAAAAAATCAAGTGTACCAATAATAGCACGATCATAATTCCTGCCGTGATTTTGATCTTAGGAGAGAACTCCTCTTTTTGAAATTGCTCTTTCTTAACAAGAGAGAGAATCATCTCCCCTACAACTGAAATCGACAAAACCAGCCCAAATGCTTTCGTTGATAAAATGTCCGGGTTAATCATCATAACCACCCACAAAAGTACAAACCATTCGAAAAGTACTATACGCAATAAATTTCTCTTTATTGTCCATATCTCAGTTTTTCAGATTGGATTATTTATGGTCTTTGATATTTTTTATAACAACAAAAACTATTATGAGAACGCAAATGCTTCCACTTGATAAGCAAAGGAATTTATCTTCTCCCCTTAGAACGCCCACAGCACTTCTCATTTTCCAATAATATAAATCGTAAGATAAGCTCATTATTGCAAATGTAAGAAGACCATAGTATGCTTTCTTCATTTTCTATACCTTCTTTCACTACTGCCCACATTGCTGGAAATATCAAACGCCTACTTTATTTTTATGCCCTCATTTTTTACAAATCATCAAACCTTCCCGCCTTGCTTTTTTGTTTAGATAACGAAATTTAAGCCTGATTTATTTCGTTTGTCCACAAAATTTTTCAAAATCGTATAGATGCACATAAACTTCCTGAAAATTTGTAGCACAATCGCAATCTTCTTTTAAATAAACACGCTATAAGGATAAACTTTTTGTTTTACCTCGATTGAAAGCCATCTTTAGCTTTCTGGTTTGAGAACTGTACTTCGGGCCGGATTCTTTGGGTCTACTAGAATTTTTATTGGTGCCCCTTTCGGAATACATGGATTGAACCAAAACCACTGCGACTTTCCATTATAGGTTTCACCTTTAACTTTATACTGATAATGTACCACATATGGATAGATTACATCTTCATCGGCAAGGTGGTAGGTACTCATATGAAATTTTATATGTACTCGTTTTGTTGCTGTAACCTTTCCGATGATTCTTGTTCCATTTTTCAAAAGTTCTGCCTTTTTATAGTCGGAAATAATCGCCAATCCGATAATTATACCTGCTACAATCCATGCTAATATCGCAGCCACCCAAATACCAGACTTACACGCTCCAACCGATATAATTGCCGCCACGAACATTCCGACATATGCCAGTGTATGAATAAGATCTTTTGAAAAAAACATTTTATCTCGTGTAATTTTCATAAAACGGCATCCTCCTCAAATCCTACAGTCGGTAATCAGCAGCTTCGTGAAATCAACGTTCCTTAGATACTTAGATTTAATCCTATTTTGTTTCATCCGTCTACAAAATTTCTCAAAATCGTATAGCTGCACATAAATTTCCAGAAAACTTGTAGCACAATCACAATTTTTCTTTTCACTCAGATAAACCACCACGGCAGTTCCAGCCACAGGTTATCCATGGCCTGTTCCTCGGTCTTTTTAGCGCGGCTCTTTGTCAGGTGAAAGTATATCGCTGTGCCGATCAGCGGATGTTCCTCGCCATCGGTGAAGCCATAGCGATACAACAGATAGGTCTGCTCTCGCTGAATCAGCCGTTTCAGACCCTCGTACAGTTCCCGGCGCGATTCCTGCTCCTCCATAATGATCTGCGGCTGCATGGCGTAGGGGTCGGCTATGGCTTCGATACGCCGCAGCTGCTCTTCTCCCGGCAGAACATCGTCCAGCGAAACGCGCTGGTAGCAGATACCGTCCTTATCCTCCGTCACCATCCGCTGCTCAAAAGCAGTAAAGGCATCCCGAACCATGTCCATCATGGCGTTATGAATGGCAGGAGCCGCATAGGTCAGGAACTTCATGCCGCGCGCTGCATCGAACTTCGGCACAGCTTTCCATAAGCCCAGATTGCCCGCCTGTTTCAAATCGTCCGTGTCAAGGTTCAGGCCGGACTGTGCCAGATTCATGCTGCGGAAAAGGTCATTTGCCACCTTGCCGATAAAGGACTTGTTGTTGTCGATCAGGCTGTCCAGCGCGGCGGCATCACCTTTCTGTGCCAACGCACAAAGCCGTTCATTCGTCTGTTTCATGGGCGTTTTCCTGCTCTGCAGCAGACTGCAAGATTCCCAGCAGACCGTTCCGCAGCTGTTCCATTGCTTCCGGCGTAGCTCCTTCCATGCCCGAAACGCTGTCCAACATTGCATCTGTCAACTGCTCTGCCGTAATCGTTGGGTGCTGCACATCCTGCCCTTTGGTCAATTCGGCGAACATTTTCTCTGCCACTTTCTTGCTCATGGCTTCCTGTTCGGCGTAATGGCTCCCGATGCCCTTTTTGATTTCCTTGACCGCCGCCATGAAGTACATCTCGATATCATCAAGATCACCTTGGTATACCGGCTTTCTCCGAAGGCTGATGTCCTTTGCGGCTTTGGCTGCTTCCGGGGTCTTGACCTTTGTGCGCAGCAGGGTGCTCAATGTCGTGAGCATGGCATTCTGTGCTGCGATGCCGGAAGCAAAGGTATCATCAAAATACTGCGATATGCGGTAAGTAAGCTCTGCGAAGCGAGCGTTTTCCAGCAGCAGGTTGACCACCTCTGTATTGACACGTCCTGTGTAGAGGTTCTTTGCGGCTTCTACGGACAAGCCTAACTCGGCAATGTCGTAGTTCTTGCGGTCGGGAATGTTGGTTTCTCCCAGCAGAAAATCCGTGGACACGTTGAACAGCCTTGCAATTTTCAGCACCTGCTCATGAGTCAGGGTTCCCTTTGCACCGCTGATAAAGCGGCTGATGGTGCTCTTGGAGCAGCCGATTTCCTTGGCAAGCTCCGGTTGGCTGATGTTGTGCTCTTTCATCAAGTCCGCAAGACGGATGTTGGATGGTGCGGGCAGATATTCCTGTGCCATGTGGTCGGCCCTCCTTTTTGAGCTTTTTCCTCATTATAATACGCTCTTCCGTTTTGTTCAATATACGGTTTTCTCTCCGCCCTTGCTGTTGCAGCCCTGCAACCGGTAAGGGCTTTTTTCTTTTTCCGTTGCAGTTTTGCCGCTTTTTCGCCCTTTCTGCAAAATTCTCCGTATATTCAGGCACAAGGCAAAAAACACCAGAGTTCCCACACGGGGTACTCTGGTGCAACGCACGAAACAAAGGAGGAATGCCCTTGAACCTGTATCAAACTGTCAAATCCGCCATCACCGTTCGGCAAGTGGGAGAGATGTACGGCATGGAGCCCGACCGCCATGGCATGGTGTGCTGTCCATTCCATTCCGACAGCGACCCCAGCATGAAGCTGAATGACACCTATTATTACTGCTTTGGCTGCGGAGCCAATGGAGATGCCATCGACCTCACCGCCAAGCTGTTCGACCTGAACCCCCGGCAAGCCGCCGAGAAGCTCGCAAGTGACTTCGGGCTTGACCCGGATAAGCCGCCCGCCAATGCCATCGCTCTGCCGCCGCCCAAGCGTGGCCTGACAGATGAGCAGTGGGCAGACATCGCCTACTGCCTGCGGGTACTGACCGACTATCTTGACCTGCTGCACGACTGGCAGGAGCGCTACAAGCCCGCCACCCCGGAGGAACCGCATGACCCACGGTTTGAAGAAGCCCTCCACACGACCGAGACCATCGAACACCTGACGGACTGCGTTGCATTTGGGACGCCCCAGCAGAAGGCCGATGCCGCTGCACGGCTGCTGTCCGGGTCGTACCTGCTGATGCTGGAGGAGTGCACCGACCGCCTTGCTCTGGCAAAGTGCGCCTAATAATTTATTCACCCGAAGTGGTGGGTCTCACCGTGAGACCCACCACTTCACTTTTCTAAAGGAGAATTACCCTATGAAGAAAAACATTTCCCGCAACCCCTTATGGCCGGACTGGTACAACGGCAAGAAGATCGATGAAGTCCAGTTTGGCCGTGCCTTTCTGGAACAGTGGCCGCTGAAATGCGTCAACGGAACGCTGTACACGCTGGACGGCCCGGTGGAGGACGAGAGCGAGATCAAGCAGCGCATCTTGGAGAACATCGAGGAATATGTCACCTCCGGCCTGTCCAAAAAGGTCACCAACATTCTGGAGACCATCAAGCTGCTGGCCTTTTCCGACCCGTTCCCCATCGAGCAGGACTGCATCCATCTCCAGAACGGCGTGTACCATCTGCCGGACGGCTCTTTTCAGGAGAGCCGCCTGTTCTGCCAGAACCGCTTACCTGTGAGATATGACCCGAAAGCCGCCAACCCGGAACGCTGGCTGACCTTTCTGCACGAGCTGCTGGACGATGCCGACATCCCCACCTTGCAGGAGTATCTGGGCTACTGCCTGATTCCCAGCACCAAAGGGCAGAAGATGATGCTCATTGTCGGCAAGGGCGGCGAGGGCAAGTCCCGCATCGGGCTGGTGCTCAAGCGGCTCATGGGAGATGCCGCCAGCAACGGCAGCGTCCAGAAAGTGGAGAACAACCGCTTTGCCCGTGCCGATCTGGAACGCCGCCTGCTCATGATCGACGATGACATGGACATGAACGCCCTGCCCAAGACCAACTATATCAAAACGATCGTCACTGCCGAGGCCAAGCTGGACTTGGAGCGCAAGGGTGTCCAGAGCTACCAGCGGGACATTTACG
>ERZ832973.308-NODE-308-length-64140-cov-11.048280_pt1 | contig 64140 bp, 48 predicted proteins | sample MGYA00519950_ERZ832973 | MGnify/ENA primary metagenome ERZ832973 (study PRJEB31850, sample SAMEA3708734) | human gut metagenome | biome: human gut; feature: human-associated habitat; material: faeces | place: China | collected 2014 ... | reverse complement strand
TTTGCCGATTCGGAATGCGAAGCATCGGCAAAATCCTGTTACAGTGCGCGGGCATGGAGTGCCAGTGTACTGTAACCATTTCGTTACAGATCACGCACTGCCTGTCCGCACACTGCAGCAGGATCCTGCTGCAGGAAAGCAGCTATACATCCTCGTCCAGCATCCGGATCAAGTCTTCCCTTGTGATGCTGCTGAGTGCTCCGGTTCCCTCCGTCACCACAGTGTCCGCGAGATCCCGCTTCATCTCCTGAAGCTTCAGGATGTTCTCCTCGATCGTATGTTTTGTGATGAGTTTGAATACGGAGACCTGATTTTCCTGACCGATCCTGTGGGCACGGTCTGTCGCCTGGTTCTGCGCCGCCACATTCCACCACGGATCGTAATGGATCACCACATCCGCAGCTGTCAGGTTTAATCCTGTTCCGCCTGCCTTCAGGGAGATCAGGAACACCATCACATCGTCCTTCTGGAAAGAAGATGCCATCTGCATGCGGTCCCGCTTCGGTGTCGCACCGGTGAGCAGGTAGAACGGGATCTTCTCCTTTTTCAGACGCTTTGCGATGATCTCGAGCATCGACGTGAACTGTGAGAATAAGAGGATCTTATGACCTGCCGATGTCCCGTTCAAGAGCAGTTCCATGCAGGTGTCAAGCTTCGCAGAGCCGCCTTTATATCCCTCAAAACACAGGGACGGCTCACAGCAGATCTGGCGCAGACGCATGAGTTCCGCGAGGATCTGCATCCTCTCTTTTCCGTAGTCACCGTCGGTTCCCTCCATCAGCTGTTCCTTTAAGGAGGCGGCTGCCGCCGTGTAGAGATCCTTCTGCTCGCCTTCCATGTTGGAATACAGGACCGTCTCAAGCTTATCCGGAAGCTCCTTTAAGACGTCTTTCTTTAATCTTCTCAGGATAAACGGACCTGTGAGCTTCTTTAACTGAGCCAGGGCATTCGGATCCTGGTCTCTCACGATCGGCATCTCAAACGCCCGCTTAAATTTCTGCGAGGTGAATAAAAATCCCGGCATCAGGAAATCAAAGATACTCCACAACTCTCCGAGATGGTTCTCGATCGGCGTTCCCGTCAAAGCAAAGCGTGTTCTTGCCGGAACAGCCTTTACAGACTTCGCCGCCTGTGTGGAGGAATTCTTGATATACTGCGCCTCATCGATGATCTCAAAGCGGAACTCCTTTTCATGATACCAGAGAATATCGCGCTTTAAAAGGTCGTAGGAGGTGATGATCACATCCGGCTTTTCTGTCTCGTAAGCTGCGAACATCTCCTCGCGCTCGGCCTGGTTTCCCGCCGCCGTCATGATCTTAAGTTCCGGTGCAAACTGGGCAAACTCATTTTCCCAGTTGTATACAAGGGACGCCGGGCACACGACAAGAGAAACTCCGCCGTTTTTCGCCTTCTCATCGAGCAGGAGGGCGATGACCTGGATCGTCTTTCCAAGACCCATCTCATCTGCGAGAATTCCACCGAAACCATATGCATCCAGGCTCTTTAACCACCGGTATCCGACTTTCTGGTAACTGCGGAGCGTTGAAGCGAGGCGCTCCGGGATCTCATAATCGCTGTCTTCCACGTCTTTCATGCCGCGGACCACCGCCTTGAACAGCTGGTCCCGGTAGACGCTGACACTCTTATCCTCTTTTAACGCCGCATCTAGGAACATGGCGCGGTACGCCGGAAGTTTGATCGTCTCGGAACCAACCAGCTCCTTCGAGACACCCAGCTGTTCCGCGATCTTTGCCACCGTGAGAAGTCCGCCGTCCCCGAGTGTCAGGAAGTCGCCGTTCTTCATCCGGTAGAAGCTCTTTTTCTTCCCGTAAGCCGCAAGGACCGCCGCCAGCTCTTCCCTCGGAAGTGCCCCGGTATCCACCTCAAGCTCCAGCCATCTTCCAAGCGTTCTCACCTGGACAGATGTGCTCACCGGCGGGAGAACGCGGATCTTCTTGAAGGACTCGGACACGAACACGTCACCCGTGTCCATGAACTTCTTCATTCCCTCAGAGATCAGACGATATACCGCCTCGTCATCATTTTTGATCACAAGGTTTCCGGAACCGTCCTCCGTATATTTAAAGTAGGTAGTGATCAGCTGGCTCACCTTGAACTCTCCCGGAACATCCCGGCAGATCTCTTTCGGAACATTCTCATCTGCCAACGGATGGAAGGAAAAATCTCCATATGCAAGCTCCGGGCGCAGATTGACCGTCCCGACAGCGTCACTGTCAAAATAGAACGAGGCTTTCAACTCTTTCGGGCGGTAGCTCTCAAGATCCACGCCTTCTGAGCGGATCAGTCCGAAGGATTCCAGCTTTCTCAGAACACGCTCGTAAAAGAGCGGCATATCCCGGTCGTTGACTGAGACCTCGTTCTCCGCGTCCAGTCCCATGACCATGTATTCCATAAATACGGTCAGGCACTCCGTGTAGTCCGCATCACAGCAGTAGATTGCCTCCTGATCTGCGATAAACAGGGATTTTTCACCGGAAAAGGCCATGATATCCTTGTCCACGGTGACTTTGATGCCGTCTCTTCCCTCTTTTTTCACTACCGCGGTAAAGACCGGATTTTCCCTTTTTACTGTGAGCATCCGTTTTTTCTTCCGGTAGTCCTCGCACTCGATGGTCTGACCTTCCATGATCGCTAAGAAGCGCTCTCTCCCGGCTTTTCCGAGGATCAGCTCCTTTAACGCCGGCTCCGCCTCCATGGAAAATCTTCCGCTTCCGCGGTACTGTTCCCGGAAAAATCCGACACGCTCCATGATGAGAAGCGCCAGCGCACGGCTCTCCTCATCAAAAGCCTGGAGACTGTGGTGGAAAGCCAGTCCTTTTCCGTACTGGACAAGACTCATGTTTTCCATTGCTTTCGCGAAGGCGGTCAGATCCTTCACCGGGTACTGTTTCTCCCGTCCCACCGTGAAGCGGACCTTCACCTGTTCCCGCGAGATCGCGACGATCGGGACCAGACGGTAATGTCCTTCCTCGGAGGCCCCCATGATCCGGCTCACCTCACGGTTTGTGTATTCCCGGACCATAAAGCGGACCTTCTGTGAAGTGGAGACCGGATGTTTTGACTCTCTGCTCTCCCTGCGGATCCACTCCGCGAGCAGGGCATGGGCATGCGGGCACATCGGGATCCCGTCCGGTCCCTGTGTGCAGGAGACTCCGCAAAATCCAAGATTTCTTCCTGTTTTACTGATATGCGAACAAGAGTAGTCAAAATTCTGACTACCCTTGCGCAGGATACGGACACGGTATTCATCTTCCCCGTCCATGACGGTTCCTCTGATCTCTGTTTCGCCTTTCCAGAAGGTTTCGGCGGTAAGCTCCGTTACTTCCATATCGATTTGTCCCCCAGGTTTTTTAATAAAATATCCTACGAAACCAGATCGCTCCGCGCTTCGCGCTCCCACGATCTCAAACTTCATTCGCAATCCGGCCTCACGGCCTACTTGCTCATGAAGTTTTACCTGTCAAATGTCTGTGCATCTTGGGAAGCAAGCTTCCCAATCTGTACAGCCGCTTGACAGGTTATTTCATCACATTCTCTCCGGCGCGTCAAATCCCAGGACGTTGATGCAGGTCATAAGAACATTGCGGGTTAATGTAACAAGGCTGATATATCCGGCCTGTTTCTTTTTATCTTCCTCGGCGATGATCTTTGTCTCGTGATAGAAGTGGTTTAATGCGTTGGAGAGCTCGTAGATGTAAGCACAGATCTTATGCGGTGCAAGCTCCTCAAAACAGGTGAGCATCACGTCACTGTATCTGGAGAGTGCGAGCATTAAGGTCTTCTCCGGCTCTGCGGACGGCGGAAGGATCTCACCGTTCTCTGTATTCTCACAGGTATCCTGATATTTCTTTAAGATCGAATTGATTCGCGCGATCGTGTACAGGATATACGGACCTGTATTTCCCTCGAAAGAAGTAAACCGGTCGATATCGAAGACATAATCCTTTGTCGCCTGGTTGGAGAGATCCCCGTATTTTAAAGCGGCAAGACCAACGATCTCAGCTGTCTTCTTCGCCTCATCCTCGGAGACGGTACGGTTTTCCATAATACGGTTGTAAGCAGCCTCATCGATATCCGCGATCAGGTTCTCCAGACGCATAACGCCGCCCTCTCTCGTCTTAAACGGCTTTCCGTCCTTTCCGTTCATCGTTCCGAAACCGACGAAATCCATCTTCCGGTCTGCCGGAACGATCCCCGCCTTCTTCGCAACACGGAACACCTGGGTAAAATGAAGCTCCTGGCGCTTGTCCACAACATAGATGTAGTGATCCGGCTTGAAATCTTCCTCTCTCTCAACGATCGTTGCAAGGTCAGAAGTCGCATAGAGAGCGGCTCCGTCGGATTTTCTCACGATACACGGCGGAAGCTCCTTCGTATCGGTCGGCTCCGCGATATCGACAACAAGAGCACCCTGGCTCTCGTAAGCAAGTCCCTTATCCTGAAGATCCTTGATCAGTCCCGGGATATACGGCTGCGCGTCGCTCTCCCCTTTCCAGAGATCAAAATCAACATCGAGATTTGCATAGTTTCTCTTCAAATCCTTTAAAGACACATTCATGATGTGCTTCCAGATCGCACGATACGGCGCATATCCACTCTGAAGCTTGAAAGTTGCCTCCTGCGCACGCTCCTTGAACGCCTCATCCACCTTGGACTTTCCGCTCGCCGCCGGGTAAATCTCCTCAAGCTCAGAGATCGTAAACGGTGCCTCCTCCGGATACTCCCCTGTAAAATTCGGATCAAAATACGGAAGCTCCGGCTTTCTGTTCTTTAACTCCTCGATGATAAGTCCCATCTGAAGCCCCCAGTCACCGAGATGAACATCACCGATCACCTTGTGGCCGACAAAACGTCCCATGCGCTTTAACGCCTCACCGATCACCGCAGAACGAAGATGACCGACATGAAGCGGTTTCGCAACATTCGCTCCGCCATAGTCGATAATGATCGTCTCCGGATTCTCGACCTCATCCATACCAAGCTTCTTCGCATCCTTCATTCCGTTCATATAGTCAGAAAGAAAAGAAGCATCTACCTTTAAATTGATGAATCCCGGCATAACGGCATTCACCTCTTCAAACACCTTGCTGTCCTTTAACTGCTCCACAACACCGTTCGCGATATCGATCGGTTTCTTTTTATATGTCTTTGCAGCTGCCATCGCACCATTGCACTGATACTCGCAAAGGTCCGGACGGTTAGACAACGTCACTTTCGCAAAATTCTCGTCATAACCATTCGCCGCAAAAGCTTTTCTCATCTCATCCGTGATGATATCCAGAATCTTTTTCATCTGATCTTCTCCTTTATTAGCGTGCGAGTCTGCGATCATCCCATTCGCCGCACCAAAACAGCCAAACAATACCGCAGACTGATACAGTAACTATCATTATACCGTATCACGGTAGAAAAATCCATACTTCTGCACACTTTTTTGCACAATCCGCGCCGAGCGCAGCAACGGCGCACTCCTTGCGCCTGCAGCGGAGAGCTTCCGGTCAGGAGTGCATGAATACGGGGAAGGATCCCACCGCACTCCTGACCGGAAGCTCTCCGCCCCGCTCTCGCCAACACGCTCTCTCCCGAAAAAACAACTGCCAGGCTCTCCAAAGAACCCGGCAGTCACAACTATATCACGCTCTGATCTCTTACTTCCCGATCACACTCGCCGCAAAATTCACCGACGCCATCGCATCCTTGCAATACGCATCCGCCCCGATCGCATCCGCATACTCCTGCGTCAGAACCGCACCTCCGACCATGACCTTCACCCAGGGCGCATCCTTCCTCAGCGCCTTGATCGTCTCCTCCATCGACGGAACCGTTGTCGTCATAAGAGCACTGAGTCCGACCACCGGCACGTGCTCCCTGATCGCCTCTTCCACGACCGTCTCCGGCGGAACATCTCTTCCAAGATCGATCACATCAAAACTATAATTTTCCAGAAGGACCTTCACGATATTCTTCCCAATATCATGGATATCCCCCTTCACCGTCGCCAGGATCACCTTTCCCTTCTTCTCCTGGACCTCTCCGCTCGCCTCCATGGACTCCTTCACGACAGCAAACGCCGCCTTCGCAGCCTCCGCACTCATCAGAAGCTGCGGAAGGAACACCGTTCCGGCCTCGAATCCCTTTCCGACCTCGTCGAGAGCCGGGATCATGTCCGTGTTGATGAGTTCGAGCGCATCCGTATCCTTCAGGGCAAGTCTCGCCGCATCAGACGCCGCCTGGGACATTCCCTTTATGATACTCTTCTTTAACGCAGAGCCCGTATCCGCTGCTCCTGCCCCGGATGCAGTTCCGGAACCTGCCGCACTTCCGGTGCCCGCAGTCCCGCTCACGCCTGCCGCCTGGTTCACAGCCGCTGCCTTTAAGATCTCCTTCTGTCTCTTTTTCTCCGCTTCCTTCGGACCGTAGATCCCCACATATCCCGCACAGTTCTCATCCTGCGCCGTCAGCACCAGGAAACTGTCGTAAACCTGCATCATCGCTTCCAGATTCGGGTTCACGATCCCTGCAGAAAGCCCATTCTGCATTGCGAGAAGGAAAAATGACGCATTGATATTTTCGCGCATCGGAAGTCCGAATGACACGTTGGAAACGCCGAGAACCGTCTTTCCGCCCAGCTCGTCCCGGACTCTCCGCACAGTTTCCAGGGTTGTAAGCGCCCCGTTCTTATCGGAGCTAACCGCCATGCAGAGGCAGTCCACGAGAATGTCCTTCTTCGGGATCCCGTAGGATGCCGCCGTCTCGTAGATCTTCTTCGCGACCGCAATTCTTCCGTCCGCAGTCTCCGGGATCCCGTCCTCATCGAGTGCCAGGGCAACGACAACACCGCCGTAATGCTTTACGAGCGGGAAGATCTGTTCCATGACCTCTTTCTTTCCGTTTACCGAGTTGATCAGCGGTTTTCCGTTATAGATCCTGAGCGCCCGCTCCATCGCCACCGGATTGGAAGTATCGATCTGCAGCGGCAGGTCCAGGACACCCTGAAGTTCCTTCACGACATCCACCATCATCTGTGGTTCATCGATCCCCGGAAGTCCCACGTTGACGTCGAGAACATCGGCGCGGCTCTCCTGCTGGGCAACACCCATGGAGAGGATGTATGTCAGGTCCTTATCCTTTAATGCCTGCTTGAATTTCGGCTTTCCGGTCGGATTGATCCGCTCTCCGATCAGGATCGGGCGGCCGCCGAACGTCACCGCATGGGAGTAGGAGGAGATCACGGTCCGTCCTTTATCTGTGATCTCACAGACCGGGATCGCGTCGCAGACAAGTTTTGTCTTGTGAATGTGCTCCGGCGTCGTTCCGCAGCAGCCTCCGAGGACCGTCGCCCCGTTCCGTGCCATCTCCTTCATCGCCTCGGCAAACTCGTCCGCATTGATATCGTAGACAGTCTTTCCGCCCTCACTTCTCGGGAGTCCTGCGTTCGGGTTTACAAGGATCGGTGTGGAGGAAACACGTACCATATCTTTTAAAAACGGAAGAAGCTGGATCGGTCCAAGTCCGCAGTTTAATCCGATCACATCGGCGCCGAGGCCTTCCAAAAGCGCCGTCACGGACTCCACATTTCCTCCGGTCAGCATTTTTCCCTTTTCATCGAGGGTGATCGTCGCAAAGACCGGGAGATTGCTGTTTTCTTTTGCTGCCAGGACTGCTGCCTTTAACTCGTAGCCGTCTCCCATCGTCTCGATGATCACAAGGTCGGCTCCCGCCTCTTTTCCGGCGATGACCACCTCTTTATATGCCTCATAGGCATCCTCAAACTCGAGATCGCCGTACGGCTTTAAGAGCTTTCCGGTCGGTCCCATGTCGAGCGCCGCGTATCCGTGTCCGCAGGCTTTGATCGCGCGCTTCGCATTTCCCACCGCTGCCGCAACGATCTCCTGCACCGAATATCCGTCCTCGGCCTTGAATTTAAAATGGTTCGCACCGAAGGTATTGGTCGTCACCACATCAGAGCCTGCTTCCAGGTATTCCCTGTGGATCTCCTCGATGATCTCCGATTTGGAAAGATTCCATGTCTCCGGAAGTTCCCCGGGCTGCAGTCCTCTCGCCTGCAGAAGACTTCCCATTCCTCCGTCAAAATAAATTCGTCTCTCTTTCATCAGTTCCAGAATATTCATGGTTCTCTCCTATCGTCTCTGATCCGGATCCTGACCGGATCAGCTCGTAATTTTCCATCATTTTTTATTTTCCGTATCTCAGTCCTGACATCTCCGGAACGCGCAGTCCTTTTTCCCGCACGCTTCACATCCTTCGATCGTACATGCTGCCGGTGTCCTGCTCACACCGATCACCGCCGTCACCGATTTTGACGGCATCATAAGGTATCCCTCTGTCAGAGTGATCCCGATCCTTTTCCCCGCCTCCAGGCCGTCAAGGATCTCTTTTTGCGCCGACAGCGGAAAATCTCCGTATCCCGGCGAAAATCTCGGTCTGAGATAGAGGCCTTTTTCCAGATATTCCTTTTTCCACCCGGCATTCAGCTCATTACAGTAAGCTTCCACCATCGCAGCGGCGGCAGCCTGCATGACCACCGCTTTTGCCACGGAAAGTTTCCCGTACCTGGCCAGAAGTCTGTCCACCTGTGCGCCGACAGTGACCGCCATCACCAACACGGAATCACAGCCAGCCAGGTTTTTTCTTAAATTTTCACTCTTCACCCGAAAACATCCGCCATTGATCGTCCCGTCATCTTCCATGATCAGCGGATACTCCCGGATCAGATGTCTGAAATCTGCCGCACTCTCTGCTTCCCGGATACATTCCTCTAAAAGCCGCTCCGTCTCCGGATCCGGTTCATGTTTTCCAAGCCCCAGATAGCGGAGCGCTTCTTTTCTGTCTGTCTGCATTTTCTGATCGGTTCCTTCACTGTTTTTTCATATTTCCTGGATCTTCTCTGCACTGTTTCCGAGGATCTTTTCCGGTTTTGAACGAGTTTCTTCCTTATTATAATAGACCATATAACCGGCAGTTAAGTCACTTATAACTACAGGTTAATCTATTGTTTCCGTTATAATCTGCCTTTTATCCGTTCTTTTTCGGATGCTTATCAGCATACCACCTGGTATCTGCCCTCGTCCAATATATTCGCTATGTGCCTGGCTATAGTTTTTTCCTATTGCTATTTTGATCCGTCACATTCCCTCAAATTTCCGGATCTCCTCCAGATATTTCTGTCCCAACGGGCTTAGCGCGATTCCTTTTCTCTTCAGATATCCGATCGTCATGACCTCATCCGACTTTAACTTGACGGCAAGGTAATCCGATCCGTTCAGATTGTCGCAGAGGATCCCGGAACAGAGCGTATATCCGTTTAAGCCCACCATCAGGTTTAACAGGGTCGCACGGTCATTTGCACGGATCAGCCGTTTATAGCTGTAGGTGCTGAGGACTTCCTCGGCAAAATAGAAGGAATTATAATTTCCCTGTTCAAAGGAGAGACACGGATATTCCTGAAGTTCCTCGATCGTGATCTCGTCCTGACCGGCCAGCGGATGACCTTTCCAGAGATAGACATAGATCCCGCAGTCCATCAGCGGACAGAATTCCAGATCTGACTCATCAAACAGCTTCGTGAGGACTTTCCGGTTAAAGTCATTTAAATAAAGAATACCGATCTCACTGCGGAATGTCTTCACATCCTCGATGACCTCGTAAGTCTTTTCCTCCCGCACCGCAAATTCGTATTCATCCATGCCGAACTGCTTGACCATCTCAATGAACGCATTCACCGCGAACGTATAATGCTGCATGGAAACGCCGAATTTTTTCTTCACGTTCTTCTTTTCGATATAGCGGGACTCCATCAGCTTATACTGTTCCGTGACCTGCCTGGCATAGCCCAGGAACTCCTGTCCTTCCGGGGTCAGGACAACGCCGCGGTTGCTTCTCTTAAAAAGCTCCGTTCCGATCTCGTGTTCCAGCTCCTTTAACGCCAGTGAGAGACTCGGCTGGGAAATAAACAGGAGCTTCGCCGCTTCGTTCATGGAACCGGTGTCTGCGATCGTGATCACATATTTTAACTGCGTAAGCGTCATAATACTCTCCTTTCCGGCCGGTTCGGATGGCCAGGATCTTCGTTCGCCCAGTTACTCAGATTTTACCGATTCCCGCGCATTTTGTCAATCACAGAGACACATCGTCTGACACGTCCGCTATTTTTTACGGACAGAATATTTCCAAACGGAAGCTGCGGATTCTGCCGCTTTGAAATGCGGAATACCGGCTTCTTTCCGTCCAGTAAAACAAGCCTTGTTTTATTCCGCAACTCAGAATAAATCCAGCGTTTTTCTCCCCAAAATGCTATAAACCCGTAAAAAATACGTGTTTTTCCCCGTTAAAATTTTAATTAGCTTGACATTCTGAAGTAAACTCCCTATAATTCAAAATAATCTTTAACCGTTCCACTTCAAATTGACAAAGCAGTGAATGGTTATCATGATAACAAGTTCCAGAGGAGGAAACATTATGAAAAAAAGATTTTTAAGCCTTGGCCTTGCAATGGCAATGGCAGCATCTTTAACAGCATGTGGAAGCTCTTCTTCCACAACAGAAACAACAACAGCTGCAGCAGCTGACGCGACAACAGCCGCTGCCGGAGAGAGCACAGCAGCTTCCGGTGAAGTATTCAAGATCGGTGGTATCGGCCCGGTTACAGGTGCAGCTGCCGTATACGGTCTCGCAGTTAAGAACGGCGCACAGATCGCAGTTGATGAGATCAATGCTGACGGCGGCATCAACGGCTACCAGATCGATTTCCAGTTCCAGGATGATGAGCATGACGCAGAAAAATCCGTCAACGCTTACAACACCTTAAAAGACTGGGGCATGCAGATGCTCATGGGTACTGTAACATCCGCTCCGTGCGTAGCAGTCGCTGACAAGACAATGGCTGACAATATGTTCCAGATCACACCGTCCGGTTCTTCCGTTGAGTGTGCACAGAACCCGAACGTATTCCGCGTATGCTTCTCTGACCCGGATCAGGGTGCTGCATCCGCAACCTACATTGCTGAGAACAAGCTTGCTGATAAGATCGCAGTGATCTACGACAGCTCCGATGTATATTCCAGCGGTATCTACGAGAGGTTCGCTTCCGAGGCTGCAAACCATGGTCTTGATATCGTTGCTGCTGAGGCATTCACAGCTGATTCCAACAAGGACTTCTCCACACAGCTTCAGAAAGCAAAGGATGCAGGCGCTGACCTTGTATTCCTTCCGATCTACTACACAGAGGCATCCCTGATCCTCAACCAGGCAAACACTATGGGTTACGCTCCGAAATTCTTCGGATGTGACGGTATGGACGGTATCCTTCAGGTTGACAACTTCGATACAAAGCTTGCTGAGGGCTTAATGCTCTTAACACCGTTCGCAGCAGATGCTGACGACGAGCTCACACAGAAGTTCGTAACTGCTTACAAAGAGAAATACGGCGAGACACCGATCCAGTTCGCTGCTGATGCATACGATGCGATCTATGCGATCAAAGCTGCTGCTGAGGAAGCTGGCATTACACCGGAGACTTCTGTAAGCGATACATGCGACAAGATGAAAGAAGCAATGTTAAAGATCACTGTAAACGGTCTTACAGGTGAGAACATGACATGGACAGAAGACGGCGAGCCGCACAAGGCACCGAAGGCTGTCAAGGTTGTAGACGGCGCTTACCAGGCGATGTAATCAGACATGAAAGAATGACGTTACCGGACACATCATGTGAACCGTAACAATGACAGAATTAAGAGGATTGTCGCTTCGGCAATCCTCTTGTTTCTTTCAGGGTCTTATGGTATTATGAACATAAAATTTGCTGTCGGGGGCAAAAATCCGTCAGCAGGATCCCGCCCGCAACTGTCCATCCGGTCTGTACGTTCCTATTATAGACCGCAAGAACCGGCGAAAACCCGCCGAAAAAGATACCGAGGTGTAAAAGTTATGATGGGTTTTATCAACTATTTAATCAATGGAATCAGCCTTGGCAGTGTCTACGCGATCATCGCACTCGGATACACCATGGTCTACGGAATTGCCAAAATGCTGAACTTCGCCCATGGAGATATCATCATGGTCGGAAGCTATACCGTATTTATCACAACGCGCTACCTGGGAATGCCGACTTTCTTAAGCGTGCTCCTGGCCGTTGTCGTGTGCACGCTCCTCGGTATCGTCATCGAGCGCGTTGCCTACAAACCACTGCGTGACGCCTCCCCGCTGTCCGTCCTGATCACGGCGATCGGTGTCAGCTACTTATTACAGAACGTCGCTCTCCTCTTATTCGGAGCCGACACAAAGTCCTTTACATCCGTTGTGACATTCCCGGCGATCAAGCTCGCAGACGGAGCCATCACGATCACCGGAGAGACGACCGTTACGATCCTCTCCTGTATCGTCATCATGATCGGACTTACCGCATTTATCAACAAGACAAAAGCAGGTCAGGCAATGCTCGCTGTCTCTGAGGACCGCGGCGCTGCAACCTTAATGGGTGTAAACGTAAACGGTACGATCGCCTTAACATTCGCGATCGGTTCTGCTCTCGCTGCGATCGCAGGCGTGCTGCTCTGCTCCGCTTACCCGTCCCTGACCCCGTACACAGGATCCATGCCTGGTATCAAGGCTTTCGTAGCCGCAGTTTTCGGCGGGATCGGTTCCATCCCGGGCGCCCTGATCGGCGGAGTCCTGCTCGGAATTATTGAGATCCTGTCAAAAGCGTATATCTCTTCCCAGCTTTCCGATGCGATCGTGTTCTCCGTACTGATCATCGTCCTTTTAGTACGTCCGACCGGTATCCTGGGCAAGAAACTGAACGAGAAAGTGTAGGTGATCGACATGAAAAGTACAGCAAAAAAGAAAACATTCGTCAACAATATGATCACCCTCGGAATGGTGGCCGCTGCCTGGCTCATCATGGAGATCCTCATGAACACCGGACATGTATCCAGCCTTTTAAAGGGACTTCTCGTCCCGTTCTGTATCTATGTGATCATGGCAGTATCCTTAAACCTTACCGTCGGAATCCTCGGTGAATTAAGCCTTGGACATGCGGGATTCATGTGCGTCGGTGCATTCGCCGGTGCCCTCTTCTCCAAATGCATGAAGGGAACCTTAAATCCGACTGTAAGCCTTGTGATCGCGATTTTTATCGGCGCTGCCGTTGCAGCTGTCTGCGGTATCCTGATCGGTATCCCGGTTTTACGTCTGCGCGGTGACTATCTCGCGATCGTTACTCTGGCATTCGGTGAGATCATCAAGAACCTCATCAACGCCATATTCCTTGGACGGGACGCAGATGGTTTCCACATTTCCTTTAAGGACTCCATGTCCCTCGGCTTAAAAGACGGCGGTGAAGTCCTCATCAAGGGACCGCAGGGAATCACCGGAACTCCGCAGGCCGCAACCTTTACGATCGGTATCATCCTGGTCCTGATCACTCTCGTGATCGTCATGAACCTTGTAAATTCCAGAACGGGCCGCGCGATCATGTCCATCCGTGACAACCGCATCGCTGCTGAGTCCATCGGAATCAACATCACGAAATATAAGCTGCTCGCATTCAGCATCTCCGCAGCTTTAGCAGGTGTTGCCGGCGTTCTCTACGCCCACAACCTGACCACACTGACTGCTCTCCCAAAGAACTTCGGCTACAACATGTCCATCATGATCCTTGTATACGTCGTTCTCGGCGGAATCGGAAGCATCCGCGGATCGGTGATCTCCACCGTCATCCTCTATCTGCTCCCGGAGCTTTTAAGAGGCTTAAACAACTACCGTATGCTGATCTACGCGATCGTCCTGATCCTTGCGATGCTCTTCAACTCTGCACCGCAGTTCATCACGCTCCGCAAACGGATTTTCGGCGGATTTGCATCACATACCACACATTCCGGAAAGGGGGAAGCTTAAAATGTCAGACATGTTAAGTGTAAAGGGACTGAGCATCTCCTTCGGCGGCTTAAAGGCTGTCAACAATTTTGCGATCAATATCGAAAAGGGCCAGCTCTACGGCCTCATCGGACCGAACGGTGCCGGCAAGACCACGATCTTCAACCTTCTGACCGGTGTTTATAAGCCGGATACGGGAACGATCCTCTTAGACGGTCAGAACCTTACCGGAAAGTCCACGACCGACATCAACAAGGCCGGAATTGCCCGTACTTTCCAGAACATCCGTCTCTTCAAGGACCTCTCCGTTCTTGACAATGTAAAAGCGGGACTTCACAATCACCACACCTACTCCACGATCGAGGGAATTCTCCGGCTCCCGCGCTATTATAAGGTCGAAAAAGAGATGGATGAGGAAGCCATGGAGCTCTTAAAGGTGTTCGGACTCGACAATGAGTGTGATTTCAAGGCATCCAACCTTCCTTACGGTAAGCAGAGAAAACTTGAGATCGCCCGCGCGCTCGCAACGGAGCCGAAGCTTCTTCTTCTCGATGAGCCGGCGGCCGGCATGAACCCGAACGAGACCGCGGAGCTGATGGAGACGATCCGCTTCGTCCGTGACCATTTCGGAATGACCATTCTCCTGATCGAACACGATATGAAACTCGTCAGCGGCATCTGTGAGCGCCTCACCGTGTTAAACTTCGGTCAGGTTCTCTGCACAGGTCCTACGCAGGAAGTTTTGAGCAATCCGGATGTTATCAAGGCATATCTCGGTGATGAATAGGAGGAGAAACAGATTATGGCAATGCTGGAAGTAAGAGATCTGGAAGTCTATTATGGCGTGATCCAGGCTTTAAAGGGAATCTCCTTCGATGTAAACCAGGGAGAGATCGTTGCTCTGATCGGTGCCAACGGTGCCGGTAAGACGACTACGCTGCACACGGTAACAGGACTTTTAAGTGCCCGTTCCGGACATATCATCTATGAGGGAACCGATATCACAAGGGTCCCGGGCTACAAGCTTGTCAGCATGGGCATCGCCCATGTTCCGGAGGGGCGCCGCGTGTTCTCCACGCTCTCCGTTCTCCAGAATTTAAAGCTGGGCGCTTATACGAGAAAGGACAAGGCGGAGATGGAAGCGACGTTGAACATGATCTACGAGCGTTTCCCGCGTCTGAAGGAGCGTGTGAACCAGCCAGCCGGTACTCTCTCCGGCGGTGAGCAGCAGATGCTCGCCATGGGCCGCGCTCTCATGAGCCACCCGAAGCTGATCGTTCTTGACGAGCCGTCGATGGGTCTGTCTCCGATCTATGTGAATGAGGTGTTTGACATTATCCAGAGTATCAACCGCGACGGTGTGACGGTTCTCCTGGTCGAGCAGAATGCGAAGAAGGCGCTTTCGATCGCGAATAAGGCGTATGTGCTTGAGACGGGGAAGATCGTTTTGAGTGGGGATGCGAAGGATATGATGAATAATGATCAGGTGAAGAAAGCTTATCTGAGTGAGTAAGTGGATTGATCTGTGGTTACGGCTTACGCGTTGCGTGGGCCGTAATTTTTTTGAATGATTCATAGTGGCGGAAGGCGGGACGCGTTGAGCCTGTTTTATATTTTCTTACAGTTCTATAAATTGGGAAATTTTGTGTAACTTTTTGGCGATTTTATGGTATACTCTTTACAGACAGCACTGAAACTGTGCAGAATTAAGGATAATAGCAACTTGTACAGGGGAGGAAGATATTATGAGCAAAGTCATCACTATCAGCCGTGAATTCGGCAGCGGCGGACGCGAGATCGGCGTCTGCCTCGCAAAGAAACTTGGGATTCCTGTTTACGATAAGGAACTGATCGCTATGGCGGCCGAGGATAGCAATATCTCTGAGGATCTTTTTCACGCAAACGATGAGGTGATCGCCAGACAGAAGCGGATCAACTATGATGATCTCGCAACGGTCGATCCTTTCTCTCCTGCCTATGAGATCCCGGTTTCCGATCAGCTTTTTGTGATCCAGTCGAAGATCATCCGCCAGCTTGCGAACGAGGGACCTTGTGTCATCATCGGAAGATGTTCTGACGTGATCGTTGAGGATGCTTTCCGGGTATTTATCTCCTCCGGTCTCAAAAAGCGTGTGGAGCGCATCCTGGCGCTTGAAAAGGAACCGGATGAGGATGTGAAGAAGCTGGAAAGCCGGATTCGTGCCATCGACGCGAAGCGCCGCGACTACTATCAGTACTACAGCGGCAATGAGTGGGGCAAACCGAAAAATTATGATCTCTGCTTAAACAGCGGTACTCTCGGGATCGAGCGGTGCGTGGAGATCATTGCGAATACGGTGTCATTGGAATAGGATATAGAGATTTTGATCGGCTGGAAATCCCCGGCATAGTTATGAGCACATGGCTGCGCCGGGGATTTTTCGTGATATTCCCGTCTTCTGTAATCCTGACCTTTTACGTCCTTGTATCGTACTTACAAATTTACAACTAGTCTTCTATCCCCACTGCTGTTCGGATCTTTTTTGTTCTGATCATTCTTCTGCTCTTCTTTATTTTTTAGCCTTTATTATTTCATTCTTTTGTATGTTTTATCACATAAAAGCGTAAAACTTCAACTTATTGAATTTTTCTATTGACAAATGCATCTGACAGCGCTATGATAACTTCAGCAGCCGGAAAGAATCGATCCGGCGGTCAATCTTCAGAGAGGAGAACAGCAGATATGAAGAACCAGATGATGAATCTTTTTGCATCCTATTCTTTTTATTATTTTCCGGGCTATTATTACGGCGCGGACTGTTTCTGCTGCAAAAAACAAACCTCTCCGATCGAAGGTCAAAGGGCCTGAGGAAACGTAACGAAAACGTGGAGCCGGTGTTTGCGATTGCAGCAGACACCGGATTTTTTATTTTAACAGAAAAAAGGAGAAAACAATCATGATCATTATCTTAAAGAAAGACGCCAATAAACAGAAAGTAGAATCTTTAAAGACCGAACTTGTAAACCAGGGCTTCAAGCTTCATCTCTCTGAGGGAACCGAAGCTTCCCTGATCGGACTGATCGGTGATACGAGTATGATCCATGAGGACTGGCTGCGCGCCAACGATGTCGTTGAGGATGTCCGCCGGATCCGCGAGCCGTACAAAAAGGCAAACCGCTCCATGCACCCGGATGACACCGTGATCGATATCTGCGGCAGAAAGATCGGCGGCGGCAATTTCCAGGTGATCGCCGGACCGTGTTCGATCGAGACGAAGGAACAGATCACAGAGGTCGCTGAGGATGTGAAACGCTCCGGCGCTACTCTTCTCCGCGGCGGTGCTTTCAAGCCGAGAACATCCCCGTACGCATTCCAGGGGCTTCATGAGCACGGTCTTGATCTTCTCCTCGAGGCAAAAAAAGCCACAGGTCTCCCGGTCGTCACAGAGATCATGAGTGCTGAGCATCTCCCGCTCTTCGATGACGTGGATGTCATCCAGGTCGGTGCGAGAAATATGCAGAACTTCGAGCTCTTAAAGGTTCTCGGAAAGATCGACAAGCCGATCCTCTTAAAGCGCGGACTTGCCAACACTCTGGACGAGCTCTTGATGAGTGCCGAGTACATCATGGCAGGTGGAAATGAAAAGGTCATCCTCTGTGAGCGCGGGATCCGTACTTTCGAGACTTCCTACAGAAATACGCTCGATATCTCCGCTGTCCCGATGTTAAAGAAGAAAACTCACCTTCCGGTCATCATCGACCCGAGCCACGCAGCCGGGATCCGTTTCATGGTCGAGCCGCTCGCTATGGCAGCGATCGCAGCCGGAGCTGACGGTCTCATGATCGAGGTCCACAACAATCCTGAAAAAGCCCTCTGCGACGGTGCCCAGTCCCTGACACCGGAGATGTTTGATCATCTGATGAAGAAAGTGAATAAGACGGTGGATTTCTTCCATACACTTGGGTAAGCCGATCATCTGTCTGAAATCACCGCCATGCAGAATATAAAATGCCCCCTGAATCTCGTTCACTCAGGGGGCATTCCTGGTATTTTTCTCTTGTATCCCAGCATTTTGATCTTAAATGTAAAAATATATTTTCTCATGTTTTGAACCCAAATGGAAAATGCAAGAACACCTACAGCGGTCATACTATTCAGGCATATATAAACATATTGCCGGGTTACGAAAAATATAAAATCAGATTTTTCTTTTTCTAAATATGCAGTATAATAAATTTGTCAATATTTTAGGCAGACCAATCCCGCAAAGATGGCTGCCCGGCAGATTTTTATTGAAATATTTCAGGGAGGTTTCCACTATGGTCAGAAAAACAGAAGTCGCATTTGTACCGAATTTAAGAGGCGGTGAAGGCACCGTCGAGATCCGTCATCTTTTAAGCAAGGACGAGCTCATGGGACATGCATCCATGTACGCACACGTGATCATCCCGCCGCACGGCAGCATCGGTTTCCACCAGCATGTAGAAAATACCGAGCCGTACTATGTGATCAAAGGAAAGGGGATCTTTGAGGACAACGACCACACAGAGACCGAGATCCACCCGGGCGATGTCTGTGTGATCGAGGTTGGTCAGAGCCATGCCATCAAAAATCCGTTTGATGAGCCGTTAGAATTTATGGCACTCGTGATCAATGAACGCGGAAAAGAGATTTAAATCTGCTTTTCCCAGTCCATCCGAAGCAAGAATACGATAAAAATGATCGAGCTTAAGCTCCATGTCAGCGGGTAAGCCGATGAGATCGTCCGGAATACCGGAATGATCCGGAGTGCGATCGTCACGTAGAGAACGCGGATCCCACACCAGCAGATGAGCATCGTGAACATCGGGACCACTGATTTTCCGGCTCCGCGGAGGACGCCGGACGCGCAGTTGGAAAATGCCAGAAGGAAAAAGAACAGTGCAACCGTTCTTCCATGGATCGTTCCGAAGCGGATCGCTTCCGGTGCATCGACAAAGATCCTAAGAAGGATCGGGATCCAGATAAAAAGACAGATTCCCACAAGCTCTGCCATCACCATGCCGAACGCAAGGCCGATGGCGGAGCCTTTTTTTGCCCGGTCTGCTCTCCCGGCTCCAAGATTCTGGCTCACAAAGGTCGTGAGCGCCATGGACATGCTCATGATCGGGAGAAACGCGATCCCCTCAAGCTTCGCAAAGGCACCCTGTCCGGAGATCGCGAATGCGCCGAATGTATTGATATTTGACTGGACGACGAGATTTCCGATGCTGATGACCGAGTTCTGGAGCCCCGTCGGAAGTCCCTGGACGATAACCTGGCGGATCATTTCTTTATGGAAGCGCAGTTCCTTCCAATGGATCGTCGCTGCCCCGCCGTCCTTTACCATGCGTGACAGGCATAAAAGAACGCTGAGTCCCTGCGCGATCACGGTCGCAACCGCGGCTCCGGCTGCGCTCCATTTGAATCCGGCGACAAAAATGAGATCCAGGATCATGTTCACCACGGAGGAAAAGATCAGGTAATAGAGTGGATGTACGCTGTCCCCGACCGCCCGCATGATGTTCATGCAGATGTTGTACATGATGACCGTGGAGACGCCGGCAAAATAGATTCCAAAGTACAGTCGCGCCTCCGTCATTACGCTGTCCGGCGTGTGAAGCCAGCCAAGCAGGATCGGGACAAACACCTGACCGATGATCGTCGCGAGAATAGAAAACACGATTCCAAGAAGGAAGTTCGTGTGGACTGCCCGCCGCAGGTTCTCCTCGTCCTGTGCTCCAAAGTATTTTGAGATCACGACTCCGCCGCCGATCGCGATCCCGCCGAAGAGCGTGATCACCGACATCGTCACATTTCCGGACAGGCTGACCGCCGCGAATGCATCATTGCTCGCATAGTTCCCGACAACCCAGGCGTCCGCCATGTTGTAGAGCTGCTGCAGAAGCTGACCGAGAAAGATCGGGATCATAAACGTAAAAAGCCCCTTCGCGATCGGTCCTTCCGTCAGATTTCCTTTCTGATCCGCATTTTTCTTTGCCGTGCTTTTTCTGAAAAAATCCATCTTTTTCCTCCCCGCAGGACCAGGGAATATCCGCCGTTCACGGACATTCGTCGTTTAAGTGACACGTTGTAACTAATATAATCGTATCATGCAAGTACCTGCTTGTCAAGTGAAGGTATTTCCTGCGCTATGCTTATAATCTTCGTGTTGAAAGGCGCCTATACACGGATTTTTCCTGTCCGTGCACGGCGCCTTTTCATTCATTATTTTCTGATCCGGGCAGGCATACTCTTCCTGTCTCAGTCCAGCTTCTTTTTCGTCAGATATGTCAGATGCACCACGCTGTCCGGAAGCTGCTCCACTGCCTTCAAGTTCATTTTCCTCCTTTCGATTTCCGATTCTTCCAAATTTCTAGCTTCCATCTCTCTGCCTAACCAACCGCTGATTGTTTTCCAGGCACCATTCATCAGATTTTCCCATCTTCCGCCGCGTACAACCGCAGCATTAATTTCCAAGTGATAACAAATCCGTCCACTCTTTCACATCTGCCTGCGCCTTCGGAACGTTGTTTCTCGAAACAGACAGTCCGTTATCCACGACATCTGCGGCCGCCATGACTATACTGATCTGTTTCACTCTGTTCAGTTTCATTTTGCTCTTTTTCGTCCTTTCATGATTCCTGCAAGCAGGAGATTCAGCCCGAATATCATAACACATGTTTGCGCAATGCGCGGACAGGAACCAGCGGCCTGCCGAACCGTTCCTTGTCTTTTCGGGTCTCTCATGCTATAATCCGATTGATACTACCGATTATATATTCCGATTGTAACAACCGGTCAATGGCTTTCGGTATCTGCCAACGTAAAACGTGACAGCAACAACCGCCGTATTTTCGATGAACATGATGTAAAATGGATCAAAGACCTGGTCTGCCTGAAAAAATGCGGGATGAGCATTCAGGAAATGAAGGAATATCTTGCCCTTTGTCTTCAGGGCGAGAGCACGATCATGAAACGAAAGGAAATACTTTCCAGAAAGCAGGAAATGCTGCGCGAATCCATCCGGGAGCTGGAGAACAGCATCGACTATATCGACTGGAAGCAGAATTTTTACGATGAGGTGCTTTCCGGGAAACGCCCGTATGTCAGCAACCTGATCTGCTTAAAAGAAGAAACAGACTGAGCCGAAAAGGAGATTTTATGCCAGCAATCATAACGATCACCGACCTTAATCTGCCGGAACTCGACCTCTTTTCCCGCTATTCCGAGTCCCAGCTTTATCATATCAACGAACCGGCCCCCGGGATCTTCATTGCGGAAAGCCCGAATGTGATCCGCCGCGCCCTGAATGCCGGATACGAACCAGTCTCCGTCCTGATCGAGGACCGGCAGACGGATCCATGGATCCCGGAACTTTTTTCCGATTACCCGGACCTTCCCGTTTATACCGCAGCTGCCTCTCTTCTCACAAATCTCACCGGCTTCGCACTGACACGCGGACTTCTTTGCGCCATGAAGCGGAAGCCGATGCCTTCTGTGGAGGAGATCTGTAAAGGAAAACGCCGGATCGCCGTGCTCGAAAATGTTGTAAATCCAACAAATATCGGCGCCATCTTCCGCTCAGCCGCAGCGCTCGGCATGGATGCCGTCCTACTCTCCTCCGGCTGCAGCGACCCGTTTTACCGGAGAGCCGCCAGAGTCAGCATGGGAACCGTTTTCCAGATCCCGTGGACTTATTTTCCGAAAGAGGCCGATCTCTCCGCAGGCGGACTTACACACCTCAAAGCCATGGGATACAAGACTGCCGCCATGGCATTAAAGGAAGATTCCGTCTCCATCGATGATCCCGGACTTCTCTCAGAAGAAAAGCTCGCCGTGATCCTCGGAACCGAGGGCGACGGTCTCGCCTCCGCCACGATCGATGGCTGTGACTACACGGTCATGATCCCGATGGCGCATGGCGTTGACTCCTTAAATGTCGCAGCGGCGAGTGCGGTGGCGTTCTGGGAGCTCTCGAGACATTGACGAGACCGGAACCCTGACATCTTCTCGCGTCGGATGCGTTTGTCCTTGATAACCGATTGCTTCGTGCAGGCACGCATCGCCACCTCATGAACACTCGGCAAATTCCGCCATGTGAAAAATCTGTGTATTTCACAGTTTTAACAAACTTAATTCGTATACTTCTTTGTATACTTCATTTTAGAAAGGATCTGATTCTCATGAAAAAACAGGCACTCTTCTGCATGCTTCTTGCAGGGACCCTTATGGTCGGCGGATGCGGACAGAAAGCCGCTGATCCCGCCGCTGATACTACCGCACAGGTGACAGAAGCTTCCGATTCCGCTCCGGCTGATAAACCGGATGGAGCTCCGGGAGAAAATTCTGACAGGCCAGGAAATCCGCCGGATGGTACTCTGGGAAATATGGACGGAAAACAGGCTCCTCCAGACGGAGAAGGCGGTCCTGGCGGCCCGGGCGGACAGAATTCCGCACCGGAATCCTACGATGCTGTCTCCAGCTTTTCTGAAGATAAAGAGGAAAGCGACCAGACCTACGCTTCCACCGGAAAGGATGAAAGTGCAGTTCTTGTGACCAGCGGTGCGTCTGTCACTTTAAATAACTTCACGATCGACCGCACCTCCACCGACAGCACCGGCGGCGACAACTCCAGCTTCTACGGCACCGGCGCCGCTGCCCTTGCCACAGACGGAGCCCTGACACTCACCGGCGGCACGATCATCACCGACGCGAAAGGCGGTGCAGGCGTCTTCAGCTACGGCAACGGCAATGTCTCCGTATCCGACACCACGATCACCACAAAGCAGGACACCTCCGGAGGGATCCACGTCGCCGGCGGCGGAACTCTCACCGCTTCCAACCTTACTGTTGAGACAAACGGCGAATCTTCCGCAGCGATCCGGAGCGACCGCGGCGGCGGGACCATGACCATAAACGGTGGAACCTACACGTCAAAGGGAACCGGTTCCCCGGCTGTCTACTGTACTGCGGACATTACCGTCAGCGATGCAGCGCTCTCCGCGGAAAATTCCGAGGCGGTCTGCATCGAAGGTTTAAACTCCCTGTCCCTCAAAAACTGCACGCTCTCCGGAAACATCCCGGAAAATGAGCAGAATGACTGCGACTGGACCGTGATCCTCTACCAGAGCATGTCCGGCGATTCTGAGGTCGGCGAGAGTAACTTTTCGATGGAGGGCGGCAGCCTGACTTCCTTAAACGGCGGTCTGTTCTACACGACAAACACTGAGAGTTCCTTCTATCTGAAACATGTGGACATCACCTACTCTCCATCCAATGACTTTTTCTTAAAGTGTACCGGCAATGCCAACAAGCGCGGCTGGGGCGAGAGTGGAAAGAACGGCGCTGACTGCACCTTCACCGCAGATGAGCAGGAAATGAGCGGTGCGATCCTCTGGGACAGCATCAGCAATCTGAAGCTGAACCTCACGAACGGAACGATCCTGACCGGCTCGATTCTTCAGGACGAGACAAATGCCGGCGACGGTGGAAACGGGACCTGTGACGTAACGATCGATGCCCTCTCCGCATGGACCGTGACCGGAAACAGCACAGTCTCCTCCCTGATCTGCAAAGGTTCCATCACGGGTGCTGACGGAAAGAGCGTTTCGATTATCGGAACCGACGGCACCGTGTTTGTCCAGGGCGAAGGCGAGTATATGATCACAACGGGAAGCTATGAACATTAGATAGTAACTGTTCAGTAGTTCTGCGCTGACCATAATAAAACAAGGATTCACAGAAAGGAATTTTTATGAACTGGACTGGACTGATCGCTGCGATCGGAACGTTTCTTCTGATCGGCAGTTTTCATGTGATCGTCATCAAGACAGAATATTACTTTGGAAAACAGGTATGGCCTGTGTTCGCGGGGGTCGGGATTTTTTCCCTGCTCGCCTCTCTCCTGATCTCAAATATGATCATCAGCGTGCTGATCGCTGTTTTCGGGATCACCTGCATCTGGAGCATCAAGGAATTATTTGAGCAGGAAGAGCGGGTAAAGAAAGGATGGTTTCCGGAAAATCCGAAGAAAAAGCAGAAATAAGAAAAATCAAAACAGAACGTCGCTGTTACATAAAAAGTCATGTTCCCACCCATTTTTCAGATGGGGAACATGACTTTTTTCACACTTATCGTAACTGTTCAGTACCTTCACAGTCACGAGCAAAAATCCATGAAAAATTGCCTGCGGCAATGGGATTTTTGCCTACCCGCCTATGTTTTCTTACGGTCAGCGCAGTAAATGCGCAGACCTACTGAACATTTACCACTTATCTTCTAATGCAGCATTCTCCAACATAAAGAGTTCCGGTTTTTCTGGAATTTTCTGGTTTTTTCGTTGTAAATACAACGGTTTTTCATTTCCGGTTATACTATACTGAACATGCAGGAAGGAAAAACTGAAACCATCTTCCACGCGGAACATCTCCGCACGATTCTGAGCTAACAGGAGGGATCCTTTATGAAACAGACCATCAACCCAAGAAAAGCAGCCGTCATCGGATGCGGCTTCGTCGGATCTGCCACCGCATTCACCCTGATGCAGAGCCGCCTCTTTTCCGAACTCGTCCTTTTGGACGTCAACCACGACAAAGCCGATGGGGAGGCGAAGGACATCGCCCACGGAATCCCGTTTGCCGGTCAGATGAAGATCTATGCCGGAACTTACGATGACATCGCCGATTCCGCGATCATCATCGTCACCGCCGGAGCGAACCAGAAACCGAATGAGACGCGCCTGGACCTGGTCCACAAAAATGTCGCAATCTACAAAACGATCATCCCCGAGATCGCAAAGCGCGGCTTTGAGGGAATCCTCCTCATCGTGTCCAATCCGGTCGACATCCTGACCTACGCGGCGTTAAAGCTCTCCGGCTTCCCGGAAAACCGCGTCATCGGTTCCGGAACCGTACTCGACACGGCGCGGTTAAAATATGCGCTCGGGGAACATCTCGGTGTCGACAGCCGCAGCGTCCATTCCTTCATCATCGGAGAGCACGGAGACAGCGAAATCGCCGCATGGAGCAGCACCAACGTCTCCGGGATCCCGTTAAACACCTTCTGCGAGATGCGCGGCCATTTCGACCATGACCACGCTATGGACCGGATCGCGGAGGACGTAAAAAACAGCGCTTATGACATCATCTCCAAAAAACAGGCAACCTATTACGGGATCGCCATGAGCGTCAAACGGATCTGCGAATGCATCATCCGCAACGAGCGGTCCATTCTCCCGGTTTCCTCCATGATGCACGGGGAGTACGGGATCGACGGCATCTCCCTCAGCATGCCGGCCATCGTGGGATTAACCGGCATCGAGACGCATGTTCCTATCGCGTTAAATTCGGAGGAAGCCGAAAAGCTCCGGGCGTCTGCGGAGACATTGAAAAAAATCGCAGCGACGCTGGAATTGTAAACTCCATCGGCAATGAAATTACCGGTCTTCCATTTACAGCAGCTCCTCATAATCCTCCGGCAGGAACCGGTGGTAGATCAGATGGCATCCCTCATCCTTAAAACAGTAATAATACCGATCCGGGATGCCATCCGCAAAGTGGAACGCCCAGTCGAAATCGCCGTCCTCAATTTCTTCAAACACGGCATATTCCGACCATTTGAGGAAAAGCTCCCGGATCTCATCAAGGCTGCATCCATGTCTCCCGACAAGTTCTACAAGGTCCTGGATAAACTCCCGTCCTTTCATCTGTTCATGGACGAACACACTGCCCTCTTCCGGGATCTTAATACAGAACCGGTCCCCTTTTGCGGTCACCTGAACAGCTCCAAGCGTATCCTTCGTGTGGACTCCAAGCTCCTGAAGCCGCTCTTCCATCCGTTCCGGGGTATCATCTGTCCCGAAAAAGTGATTCAGCGTCGAGACCGGATAGTACAGCCGGATCACCTCCGGGCGAAACCCGAGCTTCGCCTGCTGCTCCTTCACCATATCGATCAGATTTTCTTCCAGTTCATGAAATCCCATGTTATTCTCCTTTATGCCTCTTTCTTCTCAAATTCCGCCGCAACATCACACAGCAGATCGCGGATCTTCAGCTGCTGCGGACAAATCTGCTCACATTTTCCGCATTTGATGCAGTCGGATGCCTTTCCATGCCCATTCGTGTGGATTTCATAGTAATGGTCAGAATTCCAGTTCTGATACATCTTTTTCGCATTCATGCAGTCGAAAAGATCCGGGATCAAGATCTTTTTCGGACAGCCGTCCACACAGTAGCGGCATTCTGTACACGAAATCAGCTTTTTGCCCCGGATGATCTCACATACCTTCTCTACCGCCTGTGTCTCTTTCTCGTCAAGCGGCCTGAAGTCTTTCATAAAGTCCAGATTTTCCTTCATCTGGTCGATCGTGCTCATTCCGGAGAGGACCATCATGATCCCCGGGAATCCCGCCGCATAGCGGATCGCATATGTCGCCGGACTTCCGCCATGGAGCTCGTCAAATACTGCTTTTGCATTATCCGGAAGATTTGCGAGACTGCCGCCGCGGACCGGTTCCATGACGATCACCGGTTTTCCATGCTTTCTGCAGACTTCATAGCATTTTCCGGACTGAACCGCCGGGTCATCATAGTCGATATAGTTGAACTGGAGCTGTACCACCTCTACCTGCGGATACTCGGTGAGGATCTGGTCAAGGACCTCCGCACAGTCATGGAACGAGATTCCAAGATGGCGGATCTTTCCCTCTTCCTTGAATTTCAGTGCCGTCTCATACGCATGACATTTCTTGAACTTTTCAAACTTTTCAACATTCTGGGCATGCATCAGATAAAAGTCAAAATACTCCACTCCGCAGCGTTTCAGCTGGGACTCAAAAAGCGGACGGATATCCTCTTCTTTTTCGAAGAAATTTCCAGTCAGCTTATCCGTGAGGATATAGCTCTCTCTCGGGTGACGGCTCGTCAGGCAGTTTTTGATCGCAAGCTCACTCTTTCCGCTGATATAGCCGCGCGCCGTGTCAAAGTAATTGAATCCCTGTTCCAGGAAATAATCGACCATCTGACAGACCTGTTTCTCGTCCACCTCTTCCCCGATCATCGGGAAACGCATACAGCCAAATCCAAAATTTTTCTTGATCTTATCCATCCGCTTCTCCTTTTCCCACGCGATTCACCGGCCGGGATCTAAAATCATCTTCCGTTACAGTACACGGGCACTCCATGCCCGCGCACTGTAACAGGATTTTGCGTCCCAGTCTCGCGGTTTTCACCTGTTTCGTAAGTGACATGTTGTAACTAATTTTGATGTTAGCATACCCCACATGCCTTGTCAAGTGCCTGGAAATCAATTATAATGATGGTGTATTTATTGAATAAAGCATGGAATTGACAGGAGGTGAACCCCATGACAGACTTTGTACGCGCAAGAAGTGAAGAACAGAAACAGGCCCGGATGGCAGAGATCAAGGCTGCTGCCGACTCTCTTTTTAATTCCGTCACCTACCAGGAGATCACCCTGTCCACGATCGCAGGAAAGCTGTCATGGACACGCGCAAACCTCTACAAATACGTGACGACAAAGGAAGAGATCTATCTGGAAATCTGTTCCGATAAGATGCACTCCTATTTCGATGATCTTTTCGCCGCTTTCCCGGAAGGGAAAACATGGACTCCGGACGAGTGGGCTGGCCGCTGGGCCGATGTCTTAAACGACCACCGCGACTATTTCCGCTACAGCGATATCCTCTGCACAATCATCGAGGTCCATGTCTCTGCCTGCCGGCTTGCCTGCTTTAAAAAAAGTTATTTTACCGGCAAAGATGCTTTCGTCAGACTTATGGCAGACCACTTCAGTCTCTCTGACCATGACGCCAGCGAAATTTTTCTCGCCGTCCTGTACCATGCGTCCGGTCTCTGTGGGAGCACTCACTCGAATCCGGTCATGAAGGAAGCATTAAAAATAGCCGGAATCCCGCATAAAGAACGGGATTTCCGGCTCAGTATGTACGAATTTATCCGAATGAACCTCTGGTATTACCTTGAAAGTCCCACAGGATCTCCTACTGCAGGAAATAACACCAGATCGGAAGTGTGATCAATGAGACGACCGTGGAAAAGACAACGATCTTCGTTGCCAGGCGGTCGTCTTTTCCATATTTGACCGCAAGGACTACACTCGTGCTCGCCGCCGGCATCGCGGAGAGGATCACGCAGACCGCTGTGATCAGCGAGTCGATCCGGAACAACTGGCATCCTGCAAGGACGATGACCGGGATCAGGAACAGGCGGATAAATGTATAATAGTAAACTTCTTTTGAGAACACCTCTTTAAACGGCACCTCCGCCAGTGTGCATCCGATGAGCAGCATCGCGCAGAACGTATTAGCTCCGGCGATCGTCCGGACTGTCTGGTTTACAAATCCCGGAAGCTGAAACTGCGAGATGAGAAGCACCATTCCGGTAAAGATCGCGATGATGCACGGATGGGTCAGCACCTTTTTCACAAGTTCTTTTTTCGTCGGCGCCTCCGTAAAGTAAGTGAGTCCTACCGACCACATGAAGATCCTCGTCGGGATCGTATAGACTGCGGCGTACATGATCCCAAGGTCTCCGAAGATTCCTTCCGCAATCGCATTTCCGAGGATCCCGGCATTCGAGACGATCGTCGCGTACTGAAGAACCTTCCGGCTCTCTTCATTCCATCCCGGATAGAGGACGCGGCTGAGCCCGTTCGAGATGATCTGGATCAGAAATGAGATCACGATCACTTCCAGGGTCAGTTTTAAGATATCCATGCTGAATTCCATCTGGAACGATTTGATGATACTCGCAGGAAGTGTCACGTTCATGACAAGATTGCTCAAAAGCGCCTTTCCACTCTTATCGATCATCCCTTTTTTCCTCAGATACCATCCGAGCGCCAGAACGCAGAACATCATGCCCTGCATATTAAATAAACTTGTAAAATCCATTTTGTTCCCCTTACCTGTGGCTGTCCTATATGTTATGGATAACCGCCGTTTTATGCATTACAGTTATTGTAACTCTGGCATTTGGGAGTTGTCAATTGGCATGTCCGGCGCAGTTGCAAAATATGCTTGAAATTCTTTCTATTTGGCAGGCGGATCATCCAGACGCCGCAATTGGTCATTTACAAGACTTACGGGGTAAAAACGTTTTCCGACGATGATTGCAGGATATCGTTCCGCGACAAAACACCTGTTTTCATCTCCTTTTTCCGGTGCTATAATAACTCCTGTTACAGCAGTTTTTCAAAAAGGAGGTCCCCCATGGATTCCATCAATATCCGAAATGCAAAACTTGAAGATGCACCGCGCATCCTGGAAATCTATGCTTATTATGTCGAAAACACCGTGATCACATTCGAATACGAAGTCCCCTCTCTCGAAGAATTCGAAAACCGGATGCGCAACACCATGAAAAAATATCCATATCTCGTGATCGAGCGAAACGGAAAAATCGAAGGCTACTCCTATGCAGGTCCCTTCGTTGGCCGCGCCGCCTACGACTGGGCCTGCGAACTCACGATCTACCTGGACCATAACGCCAAAAAATGTGGTCTCGGCCGAAAACTCTACGAAGCCCTCGCCGACCGCCTGAAAACCATGGGTATTCTGAATCTTTATGCCTGCATCGGCTACCCCAAAGCAGAGGACGAATATCTCAACAAAAACAGCGCCCAGTTCCACGAACACCTCGGCTTCCACCTCTGCGGAACCTTCGAAAACTGCGGCTACAAATTCAACCGCTGGTACGACATGATCTGGATGGAAAAAATCATCGGGGAACATAAGGAGGACCAGCCGCCGGTAAAGCCGTACACCTACATGGAATAAAAAGAATCCATAGAGATCAACACTTTTACGGATGTAAATATGCGTTATATTACATTTTTTCGGACGTAAATTCGTTCTATTCTACATTTTTACGGACGTTAAAGTCGTGCTGTACCACATTTTTTCGGACGTTAGCTCACTCTTTCCTACATTTTTTCGGATGTTAGCCTGTCTCCAGCAACTTTTTTCGGGCAAAGGACAGCAAAAAACTCCCTCTTGCACATTCCCCACCCCCGCGCTACAATAATAACCGTTCTGCACTTCACAGAAACATCGACTAGCAGGAGACATACACAAATGAACACAAAAAACCAAAATGACACCCGCCCGATCTGGCGAGGTGAACTTGCCCTCTTGATCGTTGTCCTCATCAACAGCTTCGGCGTAGTCCTGATGCTCGACTCCGGCGCCGGAATCTCGGCAATCTCCAGCGTACCATACGCTTTCTCTGAATCATTCCCACGAATGACACTCGGCACCTGGACCTACATCTTCCAGGGCACACTCGTGGCTGTCCTGATGATCCTTCGAAAAAAATTCGTTCCGACCTACCTCTTCAGCTTCGTAGTCGGCTTTGCCTTCAGCAAGATGCTGGATGTCTACAAAACTGCCCTTGCCGGTCTTCCAATGGGACTCGGATATCAGATCTGTTACTTTATCGTGAGCTATGTCGTCCTCTGCATCGGAATTGCACTCTCCAACCGCTGCGGACTCCCGATCATCCCGACCGACCTGTTTCCGCGTGAAACAGCTGAGATTCTCAAAGTGCCCTACTCCAGAGTCAAGATCACCTTTGACGTGACCTGCCTCGCCGTGACTGCCGGACTGACCTTCCTCTTCCTCGGCCACATCAAAGGCCTCGGGATCGGAACGATCCTTGCCGCCTTTACCATGGGAAAAGTAATCGGTCTGATTGGAAACGTCCTCGACCGTCATTTCCGATTTGTATCATTTCTGACAGAAAAAGAACAGACGGCATAAAAAATCCCCCTCCCACTCCTGCCCGCACACCCGGATTTCCGGGCACACTGCAGAAGTTAGAGGGGGATTTTTCATTCACAAATTACTGTATGACCAGACCGCAGCCATTACTCCAGCTCAAACGCCCCGGTATAAAGCTGATAATACACGCCCTTCTGCGCGATCAGCGTCTCATGGTCGCCGCGTTCGATGATGTGACCGTGGTCGAGAACCATGATCGCCTTACTGTTGCGGACCGTGGAAAGACGGTGCGCGATAACAAAGACGGTACGTCCCATCATCAGGTTGTCCATACCTTCCTGGACGAGTGCCTCCGTTCTCGTATCGATCGAGCTTGTCGCCTCATCGAGGATCATGACCGGCGGATCCGCAACGGCTGCTCTCGCGATCGAGATGAGCTGTCTCTGACCCTGGGAAAGGCTCGCACCATTTCCGGTGAGCATCGTATTGTAGCCCTCCGGCAGTCTCTGGATAAAGTCATCGGCATTCGCCAGTCTCGCTGCCGCCATACACTCCTCGTCCGTGGCGTCCAGACGACCATAGCGGATGTTGTCCATGACCGTGCCGGTAAACAGGTTGACATCCTGTAAAACGACGCCGAGAGATCTTCTAAGATCCGTCTTTCTGATCTTCGTGATGTTGATGCCGTCGTAACGGATCTTTCCGTCCGGAATGTCGTAGAAACGGTTGATCAGGTTCGTGATCGTCGTCTTTCCGGCGCCGGTCGCACCTACAAACGCGATCTTCTGGCCAGGTTTCGCATAAAGAGTGATATCATGGAGAACAAGCTTCTCCGGTGTGTAGCCGAAATCAACATCCTCCAACCGGATATCGCCCTTTAACGGGGTGTAGGTGACGGTTCCGTCCGCCTTGTGCGGATGTTTCCATGCCCAGATGCCGTTCTTGTCGTTTGTCTCCTTCAAGGTTCCGTCCGCAGTCCACTCCGCGCGGACAAGCGTTACATAACCTTCATCCTTCTCCGGCTCCTCATCGATCAGAGAGAACACTCTGGAAACTCCTGCGAGTCCCATTGCGACCATGGAAACCTGCATGGATGCCTGCCCGATCGTCTGGGAAAGCTGTCTTGCCATTCCGAGGAACGAGACGATGATACCGATCGTAAGGACACCGTTTCCGCCGAGGCTTAAGTTCGGCGCTCCGCAGTAGACGAGAAGTCCGCCAACGATCGCCAGTACCACATACATCAGGTTGCCGACATTGTTTAAGATCGGCATCAGGGAGTTACCATAGCGGTTTGCAAGTTCTCCGTCGGAGAACAGTTTCTCATTTAACTTGTCGAAATCCTTCTTGCACTCTTCTTCATGACAGAACACCTTTACGACCTTCTGTCCCTGGATCATCTCCTCGATGAAACCTTCCTCTTTCGCGAGCGACTTCTGCTGCTCCATCATATAGCGGGAGCTCGCGCCGCCGAATTTCTTCGTGACCGTCAGCATGAGCACCGAGAACAGGCAGACCAGGATCGTCATCCACACGCTGTAGTAGATCATCATGAGGAACATGACTGTGATCGTCAAAGATGCCTGGAATACCATCGGGAGCGACTGACCGATCATCTGGCGGATCGCGTCCGTATCGTTCGTGTAGGTACTCATGATATCGCCGTGTGCATGTGTATCAAAATATTTGATCGGCAGGGACTGCATCTTATCGAACATGTCCACACGCAGATGCTTTAACGTTCCCTGTGTCACGATCGCCATAAGGTGCGTGTAGGTGAACGCCGCTGCGACACCGAACGCGTAGATCGTGAGCATGGAGAGGATCGTCTGCATGAACGGCTGTTTCACACTTTCCATGCCCGATTTCAGGCCCGGAAGAATGCAGGTATCGATCAGCCGCTGTAAAAATACCGTCTGGACAACGGAAGCCGCCGCGCTGACGATGATGCAGCAGATGACCACGATCAGGTGGATCCTGTAATTCTGGAAGATATAGCGGAGCAGGCGGCCGAAAGTGCCTTTTTTCCTATTGTTCTGTTTTTCCATATCACTCTGCCTCCTTGCTCTTTGTCTGGGAATCATTGACTTCCCGGTAAATTCCGTTTAAAGCGAGAAGTTCTTCATGCGTACCGGACTCCACGATCCGTCCGCCGTCCATGACGAGAATGCGGTCCGCATCCTGCACGGAGGAGACACGCTGGGCGATGATGATCTTTGTGGTATCCGGAAGCTCATTCTTAAATGCCTGACGGATCAGGGCATCGGTCTTTGTGTCGACCGCAGAGGTGGAGTCATCGAGAATCAGGATCTTCGGCTTCTTTAAAAGAGCTCTCGCAATACAGAGACGCTGCTTCTGGCCGCCGGAGACGTTCGTTCCTCCCTGCTCGATGTAAGTGTCATAGCCGGCCGGGAACTGGGTGACGAACTCATCCGCCTGCGCAAGCTTGCATGCATGGATCAGCTCCTCGTCTGTGGCGTTCTTGTTGCCCCAGCGGAGGTTATCTTTGATCGTTCCCGAGAACAGGACGTTCTTCTGGAGAACGACGGCCACCGCGTCACGGAGCACCTGGAGATCATATTCTCTCACATCGCGTCCGCCGACTTTGACCGAACCTTCCGAGACGTCATAGAGACGCGGGATCAGCTGGATCAGGGAAGTCTTGGAGGAACCGGTTCCTCCGATGATCCCGATCGTAGCGCCGGACGGGATCTCAAGATCGATGTCCGTGAGCGCATATTTCTTGTTCTTTCCGGAATAGCGGAAGGAAACATGATCAAACTCGATGCTGCCGTCCTTCACTTCCTTCGCTCCGTTTTCCGGAGATCTCAGGACACTCTCATGTGTCAGGACCTCCGCGATACGGTCGCCGGATTCCTGCGCCATGCTGCACATAACAAATACCATGGACAGCATCATCATTGAAGACAGGATCTGGACGCCATAGCTGATCAGGGAGGAAAGTTCACCGGTCGAGAGCGATGTTCCGCCGGATCCGATGATGAGCTTCGCTCCAAAGAAGCTTACTAAAAGCATCGCAAGATAGATGCAGAACATCATGAGCGGGTTGTTCAATGCGAGGATCTTCTCTGCCATCGTGAAGTCTTTCCGGACTTCCTCTGCAGCTTTTCCGAACTTTTCCTTCTCGTAGTCTTCACGGACGAAGGATTTTACAACACGGATGCCGCCGACGTTTTCCTGGACGGAATTGTTTAAGGCATCATACTTCTTAAAGATCCGCTTGAAGATCGGATGTACATAGAAAAAGATGCCGAACAGCGCGATCGCGAGGACCGGGATCAGTGCCAGGAAGATGAAGGACATCCGGACATTGATACTCATGCTCATGATCACGGAGAAGAGCATCATGAGCGGGGCACGGACTGCCATCCGGATGAGCATCTGATACGCATTCTGGACGTTTGTGACGTCGGTCGTCATTCTCGTGACCAGAGAGGACGATGAAAACTTGTCGATATCCGCAAACGCGAAATCCTGGGTTTTAAAATAGAGATCTCTCCGGAGGTTCTTTGCAAGTCCACATCCGGCTGTTGCCGCGGATCTTGCGGAGAGGACTCCAAAACACAGGGACATGGTCGCAAGGACCAGAAGAAGCACGCCGTACTTTAAGATCGGCGTCATGGAAGTTCCCGTCATGTCATCGATGAGCTTTGACATGATGAGCGGGATCGTACATTCCAGCACGACCTCCATGGCAACGAACACGGGCGTCTCGATGGATGCCCGTTTATACTGGCGCACGCTTTTTAAAAGTGTTTTAACCATGAATCTTACCTCGTTTCCATATTATGATTTGTTATGATAAAAGTTCAAAAGGTTCGGTACAGCAAGTCCGTATCCTTGCAGAACCGGCTGTATCTTCCCCCTTTTGTCCTCATAACGGACTTTCTCCTTTCAGATAAGTCTTCTGCCTCCCGCTGCCGGAAAGAGAGCGGAGTCTTATCTGACTAATCTGTATCAGGACATGTTTCGGATCATCCGGCTGATGACGCGGAAAAATGTCGCGAGATCATCCTCCGTGATCCCCTCAGTCAGCCTTCGTTCCGTCTCCTCCAGACTCTCCCGGATCATTCCCTGGTACTGGAGTCCCTTTTCCGTCACAACGATCCGCTTTAATCTCGCATCGTAGGGAACCGTTTCCCGGCGGATCAGACCATTCTTTTCCATATCCTTTAAGATTTTTGTGGCCGTCGGCGGCCGCAGGCTGTATTCTTCCTCAACATCTTTCTGGAACACATCCGTGTCCATGCTTCTCGCCAGAATAAAATGAAGCGTTTTTCCCTGCGCGGGGCTCAGAGTGTCGTGAAAAGAAAAGGTACTGAAATGCCTCCGGATCAAATTGGACAGCATTCCGATACTTCTGCCAACAGTTTCTTTCATAAATCAAAATCCCCCTTTAAAAAAGAATGTGCCGCAGCTCATTCTCGCACCGAGCGCGATCGCTATCATCTTTGTCTGCATCATATTTCAGCGCTTCTTTCCATTCTCCGCTCTGACCGTAAGAAAATGTGAAACCAAAATCAGAGTTCCTGTCGTCTCCGACCGTATTCCATTGATTTTATTCTTAGCAAATACTTAGCAAACTAATTTGTTAGCTTGCTAAGCATCATAAAACATCCATCATTAAATGTCAACGAAAAAAATGTGAAAATTCTGTGAGGAAATCTGTTCATGAAACTCCATATGGGAATGTGAATAAGAGCATATAAGAATATTGTATACAATTTGTGCATGTTTCCGAAAATGAAAAAAATGGAAAAAAGGACTTACGAAGACTGGAAAAATATTGTATACTGCGTTCACATAGAGATTGGAAACGCAGTGAGATGCACACAAAAAGCAGTGGAGTCGCAACGAGTTTTGTTGACTTCGCTGCTTTTTTTCTGCCCCTTGCAGTGAGAAGCGCATCCGGCAGAAAAGCCATTCCATGTGCTTTTCCGATCATGAAAAAGAATATGTACGCTGGCACGTACAATAACCAAAAACACAATTTCACAAAAAGGAGAAAAAGTATGCCAAGAAATAAAAGAGAAAGTCTGATCTACACCGTATTAATGTGCTTTACCATGGTGCTCTGGATGAGCATCTACAATGTAACCCTTCACATGGGAGCTCTGAACCTGACCACGATCCGCGAAGCATGGATCGGTTTCCCGATCGCCTACGTGTTTGCGATGTGCATGGACTGGTTCGTCGTATCCGGCCCGGCAAAAGGATTTGCATTCCGTTTTCTCGTTAAGCCGGAAAGCCCGGTATTACACAAAGTGATCGCAGTTTCCTGTTCCATGGTCGTTCCGATGGTGATCATCATGTCCATGTACGGAGCTCTTGAGGGATGCGTAAAGAGCGGAAACTTCAATCTGCTCCTGATCATCTGGCTGACAAACATCCCGAAGAACTTTATCATGGCTCTTCCGTTCCAGCTCCTCGTTGCAGGACCGCTTGTACGCCGCGTATTCCGCGAAGCATTCCCGGAAGGAACTGTGTTAGCATGATCGGATAAAAGCTGATCTGCGACAAAAATTTTTGTTATAGATCTCAAAAACACCCTATCGGCAGAATGATGTGAGGAATCACATTTTCTACCGATCCGGGTGTTTTTTTGATGCTATACTGCCATGAAAATTTTTACCTTTCTACACCAACAAGATTCTTGCAATTTCCACCACTGTGATCTTCACAAGTGCTCCACAGGACATAACAAAGAACCAGATTTCCCGCATCCGTTCCGTCTTAGCCAAAGGTATTGCAATGGCCACCAGTGCAAGGATCATTCCCGTCGTGACCGCTGTAACAGCATTTCCAAAATACAGTTTCATCCTTATCCCCCATGATCAGAACAATTGCCCCGGAAGTCTCATCTTCTGCTTTTCCGGGAACGTACTCTCAAACTGCTCAAACGTTTCCGGATCTTTCTCACAGACAAAATATCCTTCCGGATCCTTGTATGTTCCGGAAATGCCGTTTAAGAACCCCGGGATCAGCTCTTTAATAAGGAAATACTCCGCTTCCGGATCATCGGAATACCGGACTCCCTTTGTCTTTGCCGGAACAAACCCGGACTTCCCATAGAAATCGATATTTCCGGTAATCGCAAGCGCTCCCGCTCCCATTTTTTTCGCCATTTCCATCGACTTATCCAGCAGCCGTTTTCCGTAACCCTGGAGCTTATAAGCCGGGGCGATCCCGATCGGACCGAACGTCATGATCGGCAATGCTCTCCCGTCATCACAGAGGATCTCCGAGCGCACATACACGACCTGGCCGATCAGCTCCCCGTCTTTTTCCATCACGAGATCCAGTTCATGGACAAACGCAGGATCATCCCGGTAACAGTGGAGCACATAGTGTTCCATGCATCCGGGGCGGTATACATTCCAGAATGCCTCCCTCGTCAGGTTTTCCACCTCCCGGTATTCTTCTTTCTTTTCCCTGCGAATTACGATCTTACTTTCTGACTTTTTTTCTCCTCTCATCCTTGATCACTGCAATCTTTGCGATTCAAAAACATTCCCATCGCATTTCCTCTCTTTCCGGCTGGATCTCTTCTTTTTCATATTATCCTTAGTATAAAGCATCTGCCGTTATAAATCAACAAATCCGGCTTTGCTGAGATGTTCTTTCCACTCTGAAATCTTCACAGCTGCGGACCACCCCGTTCATGTGTTTCCCCCTCCGTGTTCTTTCTATAATAAATACACTTCCCCCGCACTTTCTGTCACATCCCCACGAAACTCCGCAAAAATCCACCAAAACTAAGGCTTTCGGCTTCTTGACAATCCCAATTCTACACGCTATAATACAGTGAATGTAAAGATAGAAATTATAAAGGGTCATTCTGCCCCGAAACAATAAGAAAGGTAAGACGTCATGGCTGATAAGAAACATATTTTAACTTATGCAGGACTGAAAAAATACGAGGATGAACTTCAGGATCTGAAAGTAAACCGCCGTCGTGAGATTGCCCAGAAGATCAAAGAGGCAAGAGAACAGGGTGACTTATCCGAGAACGCTGAGTACGATGCTGCGAAAGATGAGCAGAGAGATATCGAGTTAAGAATCGAAGAGCTCGAGAAACTGTTAAAGAACGCAGAGGTTGTCGTTGAGGACGAGGTAAACCTTGATAAGATCAATGTTGGATGTATCGTAAAAGTTTACGATGTTGATTTCGATGAGGAGATGGAATTCAAGCTCGTTGGTTCCACAGAGGCAAACAGCCTTGAGAACAAGATCTCCAATGAGTCCCCGGTCGGACACGCACTGATCGGAAAACGCGTTGGTGACGTTGTTGACGTCGAGACACAGTCCGGAATCATTCAGTACAAGGTACTTGATATTAAGAGAGTAGACTAAAGGAGAAAAGAAAAGTGGCTGAACAGCAGAATCAGAACAAGAATGCAAATGCAAAAGAGCAGGATATCCATCAGCTCTTAAAGGTGCGCCGCGAAAAGCTTGCTGAATTACAGGCAGAGGGCAAAGACCCATTCCAGATCACAAAGTATGATCAGGATACTCACAGCGCAGATATCAAAGACAATTATGCAGAATATGACGGAAAGGAAGTTTCCATCGCCGGACGTATCATGTCCAAGCGTGTGATGGGTAAAGCTTCTTTCTGCAACGTCCAGGACCTCAAGGGCAACATCCAGTGCTATGTATCCCGTGATGAGCTCGGTGACGATTCCTACAAAGACTTCAAGAAGATGGATATCGGCGATATCGTCGGCATCAAAGGCTTTGTATTCACAACAAAGATGGGCGAGATCTCTGTTCATGCCCATTCCGTAACTCTGCTCTCCAAGAGCTTACAGATCCTTCCGGAGAAATACCATGGTCTGACAAACACAGATACCCGTTACCGTCAGAGATATGTGGACCTGATCATGAACGAGGACGTAAAGAAGACATTCGTTATGCGTTCCAAGATCATCAGCTGCATCCGCAGATATTTAGATAACCTCGGATTCCTCGAGGTTGAGACTCCGATGCTCGTTGCAAATGCCGGCGGTGCTGCTGCAAGACCGTTCGAGACTCACTACAATGCACTTGACGAGGACGTTAAACTTCGTATCTCCCTCGAGCTCTACTTAAAGAGACTCATCGTCGGCGGTATGGAGCGCGTTTACGAGATCGGCCGTGTATTCCGTAACGAAGGTCTTGATACAAGACACAACCCGGAATTTACTCTTATGGAGTTATATCAGGCATACACGGATTACCAGGGAATGATGGATCTCACAGAGGATATGTTCCGTCATATCGCAAAGCAGATCTGCGGATCCACAACGATCCCGTATGCGGATGTTGAGATCGACCTTGGAAAGCCGTTCGAGCGCCTTACCATGATCGATGCGATCAAGAAATACACCGGTATTGATTTCAACGAGATCACGACAACTGAGGAAGCAAAGAAATTAGCGGATGAGAAGGGCGTTCACTACGAAGATCGTCACGTTCGCGGCGACATCATCAACCTCTTCTTCGAAGAATTCGTTGAGGAGCACCTGATCCAGCCGACCTTCATCACAGACCATCCGATTGAGATTTCCCCGCTTACCAAGAAGAAACCGGGTCACCCGGAGCAGGTTGAGCGTTTCGAGCTTTACATCTACGCCCGTGAGATGTGCAACGCATACTCCGAGTTAAACGATCCGATCGATCAGAGAGAGCGTTTCAAAGCACAGGAAGCTGCTCTTGCTGCCGGTGATGACGAAGCAAATACCACTGATGAGGACTTCTTAAATGCCCTTGAGATCGGTATGCCGCCGACCGGTGGTATCGGATACGGTATCGACCGTCTTGTTATGTTATTTACAAACTCCCCGGCGATCCGTGACGTACTGCTCTTCCCGACAATGAAGTCCTTAGACACAAAGAAGTCTGAGAAACCGGTCGTTAAGACATCCGAGAACGCAGCTCCGGAAGTCATCGACTTCTCCAAAGTTGTGATCGAGCCGATGTTCGCTGATTATGTTGATTTCGAGATATTCAGCAAATGCGATCTCCGCGCTGTGAAAGTAAAAGCCTGCGAAGCAGTCAAGAAGAGCAAAAAGCTCCTTCAGTTCACACTCGATGACGGAACCGGCACAGACCGCACGATCTTAAGCGGTATCCATGCTTTCTACGAGCCGGAAGAGCTTGTCGGAAAGACCCTGATCGCGATCACAAACCTTCCGCCGAGAGCCATGATGGGAATCGATTCCTGCGGTATGCTGCTTAGTGCAATCCATACTGAAGAGGGCGAGGAGAAGTTAAACCTTCTCATGGTTGACAACCATATCCCGGCTGGTGCGAAGCTGTACTAATTAAAAGAAATATTCGGATAACAAAAGAAGTGGGCAGTTCCTGTTGGGGCTGTCCACTTCGTTGTTTTATAATTCTTATTATTCTAAATCCATATTGGTCAGTTGCCTGATCTGATCACGCCTGTTATAAATAACAGCCGTCACCTGGACTCTGCGATTTTCATCAGCTGGTTTCCAATTTCTTTTCTTAATTTATTTTGTGATCTGGAACGACCGGTTGATCGGGGAGGCAAGGTAATTGCCGCCGAGAACGACTACGGTCATCGTGTAACGCCCCGGCTCAGTCGGCGGGGTTGTTGTGCTGGAATAAACTTTCCATTTGCTGGTAAAGCCTGAATACAGCACACTGACGCTCGACTGATCTGCAACTGCTGCGCCGCCGATTTCCAGGTGAGCTCCGAAATCAGCACCCGCCGCTTCCGCTGCGGAGATCTTTTTGCCGATACTCTGATTCCATACAAGCTTTGCCTTGTCAGCCTTTAAGACAAGAGCGCCGGCACCGACACCCGTATTGTAGTTCTTGTTGTCGGTGACTGCTGTCACGCTGTAAATTCCGGCGTGATCTGGGGCACCAATACTGATCCGAAGATTATCAGCGATGGATGGAAGCTTATTGATCACATTGATGACCTGTCCCAGAGCGTCGGTATCCACACCGATCTTCTCAAGCACATCGATCACTTCACTGGTATTTAAAAGCCTTCTAAGCTCACCGACCGTGATGCCGTTCTGCAGCATTTCTGTCAGGGTTGGCTGATTTATGCTTTCCAGCGCCTTATCGACGATCTTGATGACTGTGCTGTTGGAGGTATACTGTTCCGGAAGCTCCAGATAAACGCCTGTAGTCACATTGCTGGTGATTCCGGCATAGATGATATACAGGTTGAAATGATCTTCAGGATCCGTGGAGACAAGCTCTCTGCCCTTCACAGACTCGCTCACATATCTGCTGGCGCTGTTGACGCTGACCTTCACATTTGCTTTGTTGATGGTCACGCTGCCCTCAGCTTCTTCACTTGCGCGATACTCCGAATTTCCCTTGAAAGTTACTTTGATCTTCTGCACGCCTGCGCCGATCTGCGGGAAGCTTCCGAGAACCTTTCCGCCGAGCTCATAGTTTTTTCCTTCAAACGGAACATCGTCCCTGATTCCTTCTCCGTTCAGGAATTTGTCAGCAAAGCTGTCACCGAGCTCGCTGCTCAAACCGTCCAAAAGAGAAAGTCTCGCATTGTAGGAAAAAGTGAAATCGTCAACAGACAGTGTGTCCCGCTCCGGAAGCTCGGAATTTTCCCAGTCGATCAAATTGTCAAGAACCGCCTGTTTTACTGCTTCCACATCCTTATTATATGTGAAGGAGGTTTCGCTCTTTAATACGACTTTGCTGTTGATCCGGTTGTCCGTCACTGCTACTGATACCGTCACGCTGCCCGGCGCAAAGTCCCTGCTTCCGCCCCAGGAAATACGGATCTTCCAGCTTCCCGTGCCGAATTTCTTTGTAACAAGTGACTCATCATCGAGCGGTTTGAAATTTTCAATGAGTCCGGAAAGATCTGCATTGTATTTCACCGCGAACTCATCAAAATCCACTTCCGGTTCTGTGGACTCCACTACAGCCTCGTAGATCGCTTTTGCTGTTGCAGTATAATCGATATTCTGATCATGATCAAAAACAAGCCCTGCTTCGTAAGGAGCTTCTTTCAGATTGAACTTCATCTGCTCCCGTTCCGTCATGGTCACGTCTGTCTCTTTTTCAAAACCGGAATACTCCTCATCGCCGCCCCATAAAATACGGATCTTCTGTTTTCCTGCCGGGATTGCCGGATAGGTCAGGAGATTCACCTTTTCCCCGTCCAGTGCGACCCAGTTCTTTCCGAGATTTCCCACAGTGCCTGACTCGGCTGTACCGTAGTACTGGACCATCACATCGTCACAGGTAATAAACTCCGCATTGGAAGCTGAAAAAACTCTCGTGAAGATCTCTTTTTTCGTCTCTTCGGCATTAAGGGTTCCGTCCTCGTCATATATCAGCGGAATTTCCTGATCCCGGAGCAGTTCGCAATCTACGGTAGGTTTTGCTGTTTTTCTGATTTTGAATTCTGGCGCTCCTACGCGTACCTTGTATTCACCATCCGCATTGTCTGCCAGCGCCGGATGGATATAGGTGTGAGTCACTAAGTATTTTGTTGTACTTTCAAACCCTCCTACTGATCCCCAGGCGGTATTTTTCAACAGACCACCATCTTCCTTTCCAACACACTCGTACTCCCATTCCAGTATATCTTCGCTGTCCGAGAGAAGCGTTTCTGTCAGGATCTGATTCACAGTCTCCGTCTCTGTTCCAGCCGGAATATATACCTCCACAGTTTCAGCGCCGAATGCTGTCAGGCAGAATGCCTGCAGCAGAACAAAAAGTGCCAGTAACGCAATCATGATTGGATGAAGCGTTTTCTTTTTCATATTCGTATCCTCATGTTTCTCTTTAATTGTTTTTCTTTCATTGTTTTTCTTTCATTATTTTTCTTTTCTTCTCTTTTTCATCACAAGACCTGCCGCCAGAAGGATCGCGCCTGCGGAGAGCAGGATCCCTACCGGCCACCATATCTGTCCTGTCTGGGGAAGCTTCTTTTCGTTCTCCACGTTTGTCTCCGTGGATGTCTCTGTTTCACTCTCTGCCGTGCTCTCCTCCACCCTGGTTTCCGGCTGTGTCTCCGCATCTGTAATCGTCACCGTCTCGTCAGCCGCTGTTGTGATAGTCGGCTTTTTATTCGGGGTCGGATCCCAGTCGTCATCATCACTGTCATCGTGATAACGGGTCGGAGAGGTCGGATTCGACGGATCCGTTGGTTTTGTGGGTTCGGTCGGATTCGTCGGTTCCGTTGGTTTTGTCGGGTTTTCCGGTTCTTCAATATCACACTTGATATCTGCTTCCGCCGCGGCACCGCCCGCTTCCACGAGAACCGGTGCCGGAATGTAGGTCTTACCGCCAACGGTCAGCGGATCACCTGTCACAAGGTAGAGAGCCTCTCCATCCGGAAGATTCCGAAAAGCCACATGCTTTCCGCTTCCCGTTCCGGTCCGGTAAGGCTGGATCCTCTGCGCCTTCACAAAATTTGCCAGAGTGATCGCAGCCTCTCTGGAGCCTCCTCCGGAAACATCCGCGCCGGAAGCCTGAAAATTCTCATTCATCACATAGACACCTGCCTGTTTTTCGGCAACCCGATAGAGATATACCGTCATTCCGGCCTGTTCTGTTTTTACGTTCAGACTGCCCCGCTGTGCCGCGTAGGACGGATTTTGAAATATCACCATCCATACCGCAAGCACGGCAAAAATAAAGCCCAGGATCTTATTCTTTTTCCGAATTCCTGTCATCTTGGATTCCTTCCTTCTACATCGATTTCTGTATCTGATCTATATGCTTCTTTTTCTCTTCCATGCTGCTGCCGCTGTGACCATAAACAGGAGTCCCAGACCCGTGTACATTCCCCGTCCCGTTCCGCCTGTGGACGGAACCTTCTTATCAAGGACATCACCTTCCACGGAGTCATGTTCTCCATCGTTGACCCAGGCTTCGTTAAACAGCTCGTCCCCCTGGATCGCGTCGTCTGTCACGACCGCTTCATAGGTCACTGTAATCGGATTTCCATCCGTCAGATCTTCATAATCGATGATTCCGGTATTAAAGAGTTTTACAAGATCAACCTCAACCCGGAATGCGTTGGAACCACTGGCTGTTACCGTGTAATACCCGGAAGGAACTTCTTTTCCAGCCCTGCCCGCAGTCACACGGAGCGTACCGTCAATAAACTTCAGATATCGGTTCATCTCATCGTGGAAGATCATAGTCTCCACAACAGAATCCGGGATCGCATATTTTTCATCTGCAGAAAGGGACTGTCTGGCAATCTCATTGTCGTAGTTGTCCCTGCTTACGCTTCCCGCTCTTCCGGCACCGGATGCGCTGTACACCCGGACTTTGCTGGCACCGGACGCACTGTACACGCGGACTGTCTCCGCGCCGGACGCACTGTGTACGCGGACTTCGCGAATCTCCCTTGCGGAGTTTGCCGGTGAGGCGTTGGATGCCGTTACAACATAGCGTGCAAGCAGCTTTGGAAGAGTGGAGGTCAGTGTAAACTCGATCCTCTTTCCCTGACTTACGGTTCCGATCTCATCCTCGCCGTCTGCCTTTTTATCGATCGGATAACTTGTCGTCTCATAGATGTCCGCGCCATGAGCCGCCTTGATCTGGAATCCCGTCTCATATCCGCCGGAAGCTACCGAAACGATATGACGGTTTTCCGGAAGATTATCGTCTGCGTTCCATCTTGAGCCTTCTGTATCGTCATACCAGCCGTCGATGCGGTGATTGCAGTCATCGAGGTTCCAACCGGTTCCGACCGCACAGAAGGTCAGCTTCCGCCCTGCGGTGTTGTAAATATCGTCAGCCCCGGTAGCTGCGTGGTTATTGTAGAGGATCACGCCGTCCGAAAGCTCTGCGGTTCCGTTTTCCCCATTATAGAGGCCGCCGCCGTAGGTGGCTGCGTGGTTGTTACAAATGCGGACGCCGGTGCCGATCTTCAAGGTTCCCTCATTGAAGATTCCTGCTCCGGTTGAACCCGTTTGATTTTCACAAATGCTGCCTGCATTTAAAGTCAGTTCTCTCACGTTACGGATTCCGCGATCATGATTCTTTTCAACCTTAAATGTTGCTCCATTCTCAACACACAGCTTATACGTATTTAAAATCCCGTTTGATCTATTTTCACAGGCCGATACAACTGCCCCTGCTTTGACTTCAACATCGCCGTACCAATAATCGCTGCCGCTATATACCTGAAGACCTCTTTTCCCATTTCCGTCGAGACTGATCTCAGCTCCTCCCTCAATGGTTCCTTTTCCTCCGGCATTCAGCCCATTTCCGGTATTATTACAGGAAGTCAGTTTTGAAGTGCCGTCTACAAACAGCTCTTTAACAAAAATTCCCCAGGCGCTACCAATATTCTGATTCGTTGTCACATCAGAATGATCTGTTACGCTCAGTTTTCCGTAATAGCAGCCAATTCCACCACCGTAGTTCGGATTTCCACAGCCCGTAATATCGATATGTGAATATTTTTCTACCGTCACGTCGACCGGATTGACCGTCATTCCGTGCCAGTCACAATCGGTGATATTGAGACTGGAATGATCTGAAATTTTAATATTCCGGTTTGGCATATCCTCATACTCTGAATTGTCTGCGAAAATACCACTTGCCCGGGATCCTTTATAGCCGGATATCGTCATGACTGTACCATTTACAAGGTATAAATTACTTTCCTGATACAAATACATTCCGCTTCCGCTGCCGCCATCCGCACTATTCTGTATCCATGTCACATGATCCAAGGTGAGATCTGTATTCGAGATCAGATTCGCAGTGCCGCCGCTTCCACCCGGATTATCATTCGCAGCAATATCCAATACGCAGTTTTTAAATGTCAGCCGACTGGTATTCCAGCTTTTAGCTGCAGCATCATAAGTTCCTTCTGTGTGGATTCCCTTTCCTTCCATCTTGATCGTCTTCGGATCCGACGTGCTGCACTGGATCGTCACATCTTTTCCTGCACCGATCACAAGTCCGTCCGTAAGACTTACATTTTCCTCAAGATCGATCACTACCGGTGACTCTCCCGCAGAATTGATCGCATCCTGAAGACTATTGAACTCCTGTGTTCCTACCTTCGCCACAGCCGCCAGCGAAGAAAATGCCATGGCAGCCGTCATCGCAGCGGCGGCTGCGGTGACGGTCATGAAACTTTTCCATGATTTTTTCATGTCTCTACCTCGTTCTCATAACTAGCAACAATCCGAAAAGTCTGAATTACTGCTCTTTTTTCTTTTTCTTACCTATCACGATCACAGCACCTGCTGCAGCTCCCATCATGGCGATTCCTGCTGCTGTGAAGGCTTTTGTTCCAATTCCACCGGTAGACGGAACATCCGGATCGATGACAGGGCCGTCAACGATATCCTCTTCGCTGTCGTTGACCCATGCACGGTTCTCCACCTTGTCTCCATCAATGGCTTTGTCAGAGACAGCTGCGTCATAGGAAACAATAACCGGCTCTGCATTCTTTAACTCATCATATGTAATATATCCGTCATTGAATGCTGCGATCAGAGCGATACTTACCCGGAATGCCTCATCGCCTTTTCCGGTTTCTACCTTGTAATAGTCTTCCGAAAGTACACTTCCATCATTTCCGACTGTCACTTTCAGAGTTTCCTTGTCAAATTCCAGATTTTTGCTCATCTTGTCATGGAAGATCATACGTTCGGAGAACTTCTCCGGAATATACAATCTCTCTGCATTAGAATCGGAACGCACTACAAATCCGGCCAGTCTCGCCGGAAGATGGGATTCCAGAGTAAAGCTTATATTATCGCCCGGTTTTACGCCCTTGATCTCATCCTCACCGTCTGCCTTTTTATCGATATCCGGTCTGCTCTCCTTATCGTCCGCATCAAGTCCATGCGCAGCTTTGATCTGCAGCATACCGGTCTTACTTCCGCTGTTTACAAGAACAATATGGTGCTCACTTTCACCGCCATCGGCATTCCAGCGGCTTCCTTCTGTGTCATCATACCAGCCGTCGATCGCGTGATTACAATCGTCGAGGATCCACTCTTTGTTTGTGTCTCCGAATTTCAGTGTCGCGCTTTCCCCATTGTAGATATCGTCGGCGCCTTTTCCGGCATGGTTATTGTAGAGGATAACCGATGAGCCGAGACGCATGGTACCGATATTATAGATACCTCCGCCGTATTCGGCACCAATCTTCTTCTCATTCTGTATTCCCGTTCCGTTGTTGACGATCGTTGCGGAACCGATTGTCAAATTGCAGGCTGCCTGTTTTGTATAGATTCCGGAACCGGCATTGTTCATGATCGTCACATCTGCGCCCTTCTCGATCATGCTTTTATATGTTCCATTTCCAAAAAATACGATTCCGCCACTTGTGGCTGCGGATGAAGATTTCACCCCGTTTCCTTCCACATCCAGCTTGCATGTCTTATCCACATTCAGCACTCTGGTCCAGATACCGCTGTACCCGTTGTTTGTTGCTGTTAAGGAGGATTGATTGCTCATGTCGATCCGCCATGCGGAAATTCCCCAGGTACCGCTTCCATCAAACAAAACTTCCGATCCATTTTTTATCGTATAGTATGTACCGTTTGATCCGTTTCCATGGCTGTTTAACACCTGAACTTTACTGTTATCGATCGTGGCATAAAACGTTCCCGTAAAACCTGAGCGGTTATTATCCGAGATGTAGGTCGAATTTTCGAGATTCACATTATAGCCTCCGTCACCGCCATCCCACTCCAGGGCATCCTGCGGATAATTTCGGATCTCCAACTTGGAATCCTTCAGATTCAGCTTATTATTCGAACCGAAATAAATCGCATGAGTTTTTGCAGCAACACCTTCACCATTCATTACCATCTCTGCGTTCTCCAGATGCAGCTCTGCATTCCTTGATGCAGAGATCGTCATCCAATTCCACTCCGCTGTATATGGTGTCGATCCGATTCCTTTCAGTTCCAGAGCGCAGTTCTTAAAGGTCAGCTTTTTGCCCCAAAGTGCAATTCCTTTGTCCGTAAATGTAAGATTCTTCTTATCCGTACCGCCATCTACCGTCAAGTTCTTGCTCAGATTAAGCCCACTTGTCGTCTCATCCGTATCAAGAACGATCACCGCTCCATCTGCTGCCGCAGTCACTGCCTCATCAAACGTCCTATAGGTAGTCTCACCAATATGTACCTGCGCAAATGCCGAAACCGACATTCCCGCCGTCATCGCAGTCGCTGCCAGGCAGACCATGAAAACCTTGTTTATTTTCTTTTTCATTTTCGATCCCCTCCATGTCAATTTATATCGAAAAAAGCGCCGTTTTCACTTTTTTGTGAACCGGCGCATTTTTTCCATCATTTTTCCGGTTCTGTTACCCGGTGTCCGCGGACAAGGAGCCTGTGGGTATTTACCCCATACGGAGTACAGGTATAAAGCGTCACAAGGTCTTTTCCATTCTGGATATAAAGTTCTTCCGTCTCTTCCGGAAGTGTTACGAGGATCTGATCCACCTCATACGTGAATGTCTCGTTTAAGACATCCAGAGTGAACCGATCTCCCACTTCCAGTTTGTCCAGGTCAGTGAACAGTTTCGCCTTCACAAGACCGTTATGGGCGGCCAGCACACAATGGGTATTTTCACCGCCCACCGGCAGGCTTGTCCCATACCAGAAACCAGCGCCCGACTGAAGCGCCCGCTCTTCCGTTCCGTGGTAAATGGGAATGTGGACCCCGATCTTCGGAATGTCCACATATCCCATCATCCCTGTTCCCCATGGATCCAGAAGGTGGTCAAGCTCCTCCCGTTCCTCTGCGGGAACCAGAAACTGTTCCTCTTTCTTTTCAAGTCTTTCATTGTACTCTCTGGCCGCCTGGATCATTCCTTCGCAGTCGATCCCCTGAAACCGGTCATACGCCGCGATCGCCTTGTTGAACTGATACTGATAGTACCAGTCACAGATATGCGGGTACAGGAAAATTCCCAGTCCCAGAAGAAATATGACTGCTATGAGGATCCCGCGCCCGGTGAACCATGAAGGTTTCCTGCCGGAATTACCGGATCCATGCTCCATTTGCATCTACCTGATATCCATCCGGTGTTGTGGTGTTCGCAAGCATTACGCCAAGTGTTCCCTTGTCGGATGCTGTGTTGAAGTAATACCACTTGCCGTCGATCTCATGCCAGCCGGTGTACATGTGTCCTCTTGTGTTGTCGTACTGAGTATGGAGATAATACCAGTTGTTGTTCCGGTATAACCAGCCGTCTTCCATCCAGCCGTCTACGTCAAAGTAGTACCAGTCGGAGCGGCCGTTCCATGTGAGGTATACCCACTCGTCATGCGGGAATGTACCATCATCATAGCAGAACCACCAGCCGTTTAATCTCCATGTTCCTGTCGCGTCGCGGTAGCCGCCCTTTGCCTGAATTGCCGCGTCTGTGTAGTATTCCGGACGGTCAAAGTCGATGGCAAATCCGTAGGTGTAGAAACCGTAGATCGTATCACCGATCTTTAAGTACTCGTTGGACGGAAGTCTTCCGTTGTCCTCCGTAAACTCGCCGCCCTCTAAGATCCAGCGTCCGGACTTACCAGCTGCGTTTGTGGCTTTGCCTCTTGTGGAAGTGCCATAGTCATAATCGCTGTCATCACTGTCACTGCTGCTTGATCTCCACCTGTAAGTGATCGTGAAGGTCGTTCCATCTTTTCCTACAACATATCCAACCGGGAACTTATCCCAGGTCTGATCGCTGTAACTGCTGCTCTTACCCTTGGATGCTGGAATATCTGCAAGTGTGAGCTTCGTTCCAACCTCAAAGGTCTTTGTGAGTTCTGTCTGACCGTTCTCTGTAAATGTTCCGTTTACAACAACGAACTTGATTTCGGTGTACTGCTTCTCAGGTGTCTCCGGTGTTTTGTCGCATTTTGCTTTGAAGGTAATGTTGATATCCTTATCTGCGCACCACTTTGCTTCGTCAGCGTCGTAATAGAGTTTTACTCTCGCCCCATCGTCACCTGCATTCGTATGGTTTCCATCATTAAATGCCTTGATGTACTTATCAGCATTTACCGTTACAACACCTTCATCATCAACATCTTTGTCCTTTGAGAAATGGAAGCTGCCATCAATAAGACCAAAGGCCTCTTCCGCATGATCTGCGTCTGTCGTACAGATCACGGTGATTGCATTTCCGAATAGCTTCTTTAAGTCTTCTTTTGTCGGTCCTTTCGGGGATTCTGGCTTCTTCTCGGAACACTTTACGGTGAAGCTGACTTCCGCATTGTCATTGACAAGTTTCCAACCAGCACCTGTATGGTCAAAAACAAGCTTTGCCGTATTCTTTCCCTGTACAGCATGTTCTCCATACTGTGAGTTGTACTCTTTTACATACTTATCTGCCTTTACAGTGACAACTGCCGTTCTGCCATTTGTCTCGACATCATAGCTGTCAGCAATAAGCGTATAATTTTTATTCGGGTGTGCATTGCTGCCGGTATGGACAAGCGCAACTTCAATGAGATCTTTCAGTTCATCCTCTGTCGGTCCATCCGGATCTTCGCTGCCTGCGCAGGAAATTTTGATTGTATCGATTGAATCTGGAGCTGTCCACTTTTCTCCGTCCCATACCATATCGAAGGAAACATCGTTGGCCTTGGTAGCTATATGATTTCCGCCTTCGCCGATATCAAAAAGGCCTGCATAATATGCGCCCATTACCTTGACATGGCTGACATAATTGCCATTTGTTGAGTCGTATTTCACATCACCAACGATCACACGCCCCTCGTCAATCTCTTCATCGAGAATATAATAATTTCTCTCTAATACACTGTGGGATGCATTGGTGTTTGTACAAATTACTGTGACATACGGAAGCTCCGCAGATACTGGTTTCTCCGGTACTTTCACCTCATCAGCTGCAAACCATGCCCAGAAGTTGATCGTCTCTCCGCCTTTTACACCAGTCTGCTCTGTAAACGGGTCGATTTCATTTACAGAATTATTCTTTGTCCACTTTGTAAAATGATATCCTTCGTCACAGCTTACCGTCACGTTATCCTGAGATGGAGTCACTGTTGTCTGTCCTTCATCTAATGTGTATACCTGAATAATACCGTTTCCTGTTACCCAGTCTCCGCGGTCCTTACTTCCGAATTTTACAAGAACCTGTTCGGTATCCGGGATACCATCTCCGCCTGTTTCACTGTTGTTTTTATCATTCCAGGAATCACGATAATAATAGATATCAATTGTCGTGTCTTCAGTGAATCTTGCAGTGTCCGGATTATAATCTACGGTCTTTCCGCCAGTCGTAACCGTTGTGCGGCGATATAAATATGTGTCACCTCGCCACGGAAGATTCTGTGTATAACCGGAGATTGCATCCTTTATAGAAGCATCTTTTCCTGCTGTCAGGTCTTTAATCGATACATTATCTGTATGATCAGGAGCAATATAGTGCTGGTTCACAGAGTAAGTAATATTGTTTTCCTCAGATGAGCCATCTTCTTCCCAGATTGCGCTCAGATGAACCTCATGACTGGAATCTGCCGCACGACCAACCGGTACTCGAACGACCAATTTGTCCTGATCAAGCTGCCAGCCTTTGAAAACATATCCAGACTTTTCTGGTGCATCATTACCGTCAAGGATTTCAATCATATCTCCGTAATTCATCCCTGCTCGTGTCAGCATGCTGCGCTCTGTATTCAGCGTATAAGGTTCCTGCGCTTCATACTCATCCTTCCAGGTTCCACCATTTGCATCATATATAACACTGTAGATTGCCTGATTCGGCTCCTCTGTGGATACCTGAACATTAACAATATAGTTGATTGCCTCTGTCGGTGTCGGAATTGCTTCAGGGTCACTGGATACTACATAATATGTCGTACCATCAACGAGAATCGTTTTCGGAATTTCTGTAATATTCTTAAAAGAAACATTTTCACCGGTAAAACCAATCCAGTCGTTGGCTGTCTTTACAATCTTTCCAGTCCCCTGCTCTTTGTACTGAACCGTAAGTTTTGCTCCAGTAATGGACGGTTTCGGGAACTCTACTGTATGATTCTCTGTTCCTGCCGTATAACTGAGCACTGCATCTCCATTAAGATTCACACTTCCCGCGTCCGACGTATCTTTAACCTTCACACGATAAGTAAGCTTGACCCCGTTTTCATCCAGTCCATTCGGATCATTCCAGGTAATCTCGTTCTTTGCAGAGTCATAATTAGCTACAGCCTCGCTGCCGCTAACTGTAATGCCATTGACGCCACCGACCAGTTCAACATTACTTCCCAACGGGTCCGTAATTCCGGTCTTGATCTTCTGGCTGATCTTATTTAACGCCACATTCAGAGAATCCTCATCTGTCGCGTTAAAATTATAGTCAGATCCGTTTGCAAGACTCTTGAAGCCTTCGCTGCTGAACGTAAAACCTACCGTATAGACTTTGCCGTTATTGGGAGCAGATTTAAAGCTCTTTAATTCTTCTTTTGGATAGTATTTATGTCCAACAATATCAAACAGACCGTCATATACAATATTACTTGTCTCACCGTCCGCAACAATTACCATAACCTTATCGGTATCTGAAGCATCATTCTTAAATTTTCCCAAAGCATGCTCAACACCTTCTGTCAGGTAAGTTCCCTTCTCTGGTGCTACATTGCTATATGGATTCTCTGAACCGATTCCATCTCCCTGATGATTATTAAACCATGTATAATCATAATCGATATTGTCTGAACCAAGTTCATCTGTCATTGATTTGATTGATTCTGTTGCAATTTCCCATCGACTTTTCCTTGTAGAATTTTTATCAATTTGGGTACATCCGCTTACATACTTTTCGCCAAAAAAACCCTCCGTGTAATAATAATGCACATGTTCATCTTTTTTGTTCGGCTTCCTGTTTACTTCTCCAATATTATCCGTACAGAAATTCATCGACCCTGACGCATCCAGTAAAAACACAACATGCGTCTTTTTTGTTTCTACTTTCTTTTTAGCCTTTGCTGAGAGTGTAATCGTATAATCATTCGTCTCAGCATTATATACAGCTGTCTTGTTAAGCTCAATATCCGGGTCTGCTTCTGTTGACGCCGATCCATCAAAGTTATATTTCTTTGCATCCGGTGTCAGCGTGCCAGATGGTTCACCTGACACATCCGCCAACGACACTCCCGGCACAGCCCCAACGACCATACAGGCCGTCATGAGTGCTGCCAGAACACGTTTTTTTATTCCGCGCTTCTTCATCTCTCTTTTCCTCCTTTTTTCAAATCGTGGATCGTAACTGTATCTCTGTCGAACAGTTACTGTGAGTCAATATTTCAATTGCTGCACACAGGATTCTTCTGCCTCTGTATGCTCACAAAGCTCCTCCTTTCCCCCTTGTTCCTAAAAATTTATAAAAATCACTCCCTAAACTGCATTCTATGCAGCAGCGCTGCCCGGTATTCCTGCGTTTGGAAGTGTTTTTATCAGTATTGTGATCTCCCTGCGTTCTCAGGAATTTTCTTCGCGGTATTTTGCTAAAAACGGATCATATAACCGTTTTTCCGCGTCCAGCCGCGCCTGAACTGCCTCCTCATAGGTTGCGAAGCTGCCAAGATTGTAGGATTTTCCCTGAAAGCCAATGGAGGCTCTCCATCGGTTGTTTTCTCTTCTGTATACTCCGCGATGACCGGAAGTATTATTGGAAAATGTCTTTCTGCACGCGATCCGTTCCACACAGGTTCCGTCCATAAAATGGATGGCTTTCTTCATATTTACCTTTCTCTGTGCTTCCTGAAGACAGCCGCAGCTTCTTGTGACCCCGGAGCGGAGATTCTCTTTTCGGCAGATGCATTGTTTTCCACAATCACACTGACAAAGCCAGTAGTCACTCATCCTGCCCGGACGATCCGCGCGATCACCTGCAGGCGATCCGCTTTGCTCCACCGTGCCTTCTTTTTCTTCTGTCAGCCCCGCTGCCGGTCCCAGAACCACAAGCCTGCCGTACCGCTGTCCGGTGAGATCAAGGCGTTTTTCCTGGAGTCGGATCCGTCTCCTGCAGCCACAGCTCTTCGTATGTCCGTTTTTCAGGTGTGAATCTTCCACGGTGCACGTATTCCCGCAGTCACACCGACACCGCCAATAGGTTTTCGGTTTCCCAGGAATCTTCACTTTTTCAATTACCACAAGACTTCCGTATCGTTCTCCGATCATACATTTTTTCATTCAAAAAAGCCGTTCATGACATAATGTGTATTATGTCATGAACGGCTTGTCTTAGAAGATCTGCATCGTTCTTACATGAAATTTTCATACTTTTTACGCTTTCTTAAGTTAATTTAAAAAAGTATCCGATCTGCGAATCTGTTTCCAGGACCGCATATTTTTTGAAAATCATGTTAAAAAAAAAGCAAAAATGTAAAAAACCCGGAATATCCGTTGAAAACAAAGGTTTTTCGTGTTAGAATTGTTATGTATATATATGAATACAGAGGAGGATTCGTTATGACATAATACACATTATGTCGTAAACGGATCCTCCTTTTTTCCCATTTGTTCCATATTACCTTTTTCACCTTCCGATATCGCTTCTTCCCTTTGGACCAGTCCAAGCTCTAAATCCTTTGCGCAGGCCTCCTCGCTTGTGATCATCGTATACCGTCTTGTTGTCTCAATGCTGCTGTGTCCAAGATAATCTGCCAGCCGCGCAAGGTCGTGTTCCTTTTCGTAAAAGCATCTCGCGAAGAGATGTCTCAGATTATGCGGGAATACTTTGCTTGCTGCCACCTTTGCCTTCTCGCAGAGGCTTTTCATCTCAACCCATATATTTCTCCGGTCCAGCGGTCTTCCGTTCCTTGATCGGAAAATACTTCCTTCCTTGATCTTGTGCTTTCGGCAGTAGTCCTTCAGGATGATCCGAAGGGACCTTGGAATCAGGATGATCCGAACTTTGCCCTTAAAGTCGATCCGTATCTTTCGCTCCTCCAGAGTCTCCGCTGTCAGATATTTTAATTCTCCGATCCGCATCCCCGTTCCCGCGATGGTCTGAAGGATGCAGAACAGGCGCTCGCGATTCTCCCGTCTAGCGGTCATAAGAAGTCTCTGGTACTCTTCGCGCGTCAGTTCCCGCTCCTCCTCGCGAAAGATCCGTCTCTGTGTTCTGCACACACGCACCCGGAGATCGTCCCGGCCGATCCAGTTCAGATATCCATTCACCGCGATCAGCATGGAATTTACGCTGGACGTCCGGTATTTTTCTACGAGGAGCTTTTTATAGTCTAAGACGATCTCCTTGCTCAACTCCCGTTCTCCTGAAAATATCAGGAAAGTCCGCACATCCCTCAGATACTTTTCGATCGTATTTTTACTTTTCTCGCATTCTGTTAAATATTGCCCATAATGTTCCAGATCATACTTCATGAACGATTCTTCTCCTGTTCTGTCAGACTCTCTGCACCTGACATGTTTCATAATATGAAGCTTTTCATTATTTCTCATTATGGCACATTTTTCAGAAAATCACTCGTCTAATCTGCCTGCAAAAGCTGCTTGCAAGATTTTTTTCAAGATTCATGCATTCCACGAACACATTTCTTAATTCCAAAATTCCAGAAATTCCTGTATTTCCGACGAAATCCGACTTTTTCTCCAGGCGAGAAGGACCTCTGTTGTAAAATCGGCATCACAGACCTCACATGATTTCAGCTTATCCGAAAGTTCCAGCATCGAAGTCGGCAGGATCGCGATCCCCATTCCCCGTTCCGCCATCGTGATCGCGGTCCTTGCATCCTCACAGGCAAGGTAGATATCGCAGACAAGTCCCGCCTCCTCAAACTTCGAGGCGATATATTTCTGAAACCGGTGGGACAGGATCAGGGGCTGTTCCGAGAGCTCCTGCAGATGGAGCGATGTGCGTCCTTTTAAAAGAGGGAACTCCGGAACTGCCATGGCGAGAAGGCGTTCCTCAGCCAGAGTTCTCGTCTCACAGCCCCTTAACGTAATTGGCGTGCGCAGGGTCGTGAGGTCAAGGATCCGGTTCTCAAGCTGATCCCTCATCGTGAATGTGGATCCCTCGTGGATATCAAAATGGATATTGGGATGGCTTTTTGCAAAACGCATCAGGTAATGGGACATCATGGACACGGTGGACGGAGTCATTCCGATATGGATCGTCGCCGCCTGACTTGATTTTATAACCTCCCGTTTCGTTACCTCCGAGAGCATCAGAATCTTTCCCGCCTGTTCGTAGAGCGTTTTTCCCGCCTCCGTCAGTGTGATATGCTTCATGCCGCGGATAAAAAGCGGCACCTGAAGTTCCTCCTCCAATATTTTCATCTGGTAGCTTAGCGGCGGCTGTGTCATATGAAGCTCTCTCGCCGCACCGCTGATGGTTCCGGCGTCAACGATGGCCCGGAAGTATTCCAACTGTCTGATCTCCATCATCTCTCCTGTCTGACCGGCGATCTGCGGACCTCCACTCTCGCAGCGGTGCGCATTGTGGAATCCGAATCCCGGATCGTAAAAATCATAGTCTGAATGCAAAGAATCTTCTTGTATTATATAAATTTTATTTTATTTCTATACAAAAACAATAATTTACATATATTATAGGGGATGCTATACTTGAAACGCAAGAGAAAATTTAGAAAGGATCGAATCGAATCTACCATGCATATGAAACGTATTGATTTTGAAAACGGAACCATAACGGGAAATATCCTCGGAGCCGCGCTCCCGATGCTGGTTGCCCAGATCTTAAACCTTCTATATAATATCGTGGACCGCATCTACATCGCGCGGATCCCGGAGATCGGAACAGCCGCTCTCGGCGCGGTCGGCTTATGTTTTCCAATCATTGTCATCATCACAGCCTTCAGCAACCTCTTTGGGACCGGCGGTGCGCCGCTCTTCTCGATCTTCCGCGGGAAGAAGGATCCTGACACAGCAAGGCGCATTATGAACACTTCTTTTACGATGCTCTGTGTCTGCGCGGTGATCCTGATGGCAGTCGGCTTCCTCTTCGCCCGCCCGATCCTGATCCTCTTCGGTGCTTCCGCTGAGGCTATCGTTTACGCTTATCCGTATATGATGCTCTATCTGATCGGAACCCTGCCGTCGATGATCGCGGTCGGAATGAACCCGTTTATCAACGCCCAGGGCTACTCCAGCATCGGCATGTTATCCGTCGCGATCGGTGCCGGAACGAACCTGGTACTTGATCCGCTCTTTATTTTTGCCCTCGGACTCGGTGTCCGCGGCGCTGCCATCGCCACCGTGATCTCCCAGTGCCTGTCCGCCGCCTTCGTCCTGTTTTTCCTCACGAAAAAATCCGAGTTAAAGCTGCGGTTCCTTCATAAAAATGAGATCCCGGAATGTACCGGGCACGCGAAAAATATCCTCAGCCTCGGCGCTGCCGGATTTATCATGCAACTCACAAACAGCCTCGTGACGATCTGCTGCAACAATATCCTTTCCGTCACCGGCGGCGATATCTATATCTCCGTCATGACCATCATCTCCAGTGTGCGCCAGCTTGTCGAGACACCGATCCACGCCATGGTAGAGGGAACTTCCCCGATCCTGAGCTACAACTACGGTGCCCGCAGACCGGGACGCGTGCGAAAATCCATTCTGATCATGAGTCTCCTCGTTTTCGGTTACACGGGTGTCATGTGGAGCATGATCATCCTCATCCCGGAAACGCTGATCCGTATTTTCAGCTCGGACGCGGCGCTGATCCAGGATGCGGTTCCTGCGCTGAACATGTATTTTGCAGCTTTTATCTTTATGGACCTCCAGTACATCGGTCAGGCGGTATTTAAATCCCTGAATAAGAAGGTCTTTGCGATCTTCTTCTCCCTGCTCCGCAAGGTATTCATCGTTGTACCGCTGACCTACTTTCTCCCCTACGCCATGCATATGGGAACCGACGGCGTATTCCTCGCCGAGCCGGTTTCCAATGTCATCGGCGGAACCGCCTGCATTCTCACGATGCTGATCACGGTCTTGCCTGAGCTGAAACGGATCGAGGTTGAGAACCACAGGGCGGCATAAAAACTTAAAGCGTTTTTTGCAAAAAAATAGAAGCTCTCCTCTGAGCTTCTATTTTTTTCTGATCTTCGCCACAAAGAATCCCTCAAACAGGTCATCCGGTCCCACGAGGAGCGTCCCCGGCATCGCGTTCGGAAGTAACGGAAGTTCCTTCGTCCACTCTTCCCCGATCGGTACAAGCTCTCCGCCTGCACTCTTTAAAACGCGCTTTAAGAGGACTTCGTTCTCCTCTTTTAAGATCGAGCAGGTGGAGTAGACCATCTCATGTCCGGATTTTAAAAGCTTCAGCGCCTTTTTTAACAGTTCTTCCTGGGTTCTCGCGGATCTTTCCACAAGTTCCTTTGAGATCTTTGTCCGGCAGACGCCGTCCCGCACTTCTACGGTTCCGCTTCCGCTGCAGGGCGCGTCTAAGAGGATCCGGTCGAAGGAAAAGAAATCGTCGAGCTTTCTTGCGTCCTCCACCATCACGTAGGTTCCGGATGCCCCCTGTTTTTCCAAATTATATTTCAACTTTTCTGACCGCGCCTTATTCTTCTCACAGGCCGTGATCTGCGCCTGATTTCCCGTCATCGCCGCCATCTGGGTCGTCTTTCCGCCCGGGGCGGCAGCCATATCGAGGACGGACTCTCCAACCTTTGGGCCGAGAAACAGCGGCGGCAGCATGGAGGAAAGGCTCTGGAGATAGATTCCGCCTTCCTTATAGATCGGAAGTTCCTGGATCTCCGGCTCCCTTGCGTCCTCGATGATCATCGCATCCTCATACCATGATACATCTTTAAACGCGATCCCTGCACCGGTAAGTGCCTGTTCTACCGTGTTCCGGTCCGCCTTTAAGGGATTGACCCGGAGTGTCACCGGACGTCTCGCCTGATATCCCGCGAGGATCTTCGCGAAAGCTTCTTCTCCATACTGTTTTTTCAACATCTCTTCCAGAAATCCCGGAATCATCTGTTCCATAGCCTGCTCCTTATCGATCTTTTCTTATCTCTTATCACGATTCACAAAATTATGTAACGATTCAGTACCTTCGCAGTTACCTTTCTGCACTTTAACACTTGAAGTTAAAGATATTGAGTCCTGTCTCCTCATCCTTTACACGATCCACAACTCCGTCGATCACCGTGATCACCATCTCACAGGTCGCTCCGATGATGCCGCGGCTTAAATGTCCGCCGTATACATTGCCCTTCGCATCGGCTGCCGCCGCGTGGATGTGGCTGTAATACTTTCCGTCCATCGTGTTGATGGTTCCTGTAAAGGAAACGATCTCAAACATTCCCTCGAAATCATTCCCCATAAACTGACGTTTTTCCAGGTCATAAATTCCTACGGTCATGGAAGAAAATGTGCCTAATGCGCTGACGCTCGCAAGCTTTACGTCCTCAAGCATCGCGATGCGTTTCATCTTCTCCAGAACATCCTCACCCTGATCGATCCTTGCTACGATCGTATTTCCAAATCTGCGGTATTCCATAATGATTGCCTCCTTATTATGCACGTTCATACAACCGAAACTCTGATTTCAAACTTCTTTTGTAACGGTTCCATATACTCACAGTTACGAACAAAAATCCATTAAAAATTGTCTGCAGCAATGGTATTTTTACTCGCAGCCAATATTTTCTTACTTATACTCTCTTATAATCCGGCGCCACCGCACAACCAATTCCCATTCCGCCAGGTCCGATATGGCAGGAAACGCCGAGAGAAAGGTTATCATAAAGGATCGGAACACCCGGGAATACCTCTTTGATCTCCTCGACCCACGCTGCATTCTCCTCATCCGTTCCGCTGGAAGACGCTAAGAGATGCAGAGCGCCATCGTTTAAGGCATCCTGGAAATTCTCGCGGATCTCTGTCTGCATCGCCTCGATGGCTGTCTTTTTGGCCTTCTGCATTCCGTGGCACTTCTTAAAGGAATCCAGTTTTCCGGTCTGGAGCTTTAAGATCGGTTTGATATTAAATACAGATCCGAGCGCAGCTGCAGCCGGAGTTACTCTTCCGCCTTTTTTCAGGAATTCCAGCGTCTGAAGGGCGATATAGATCATCATCCGGTCTCCCGCCTTTTCCAGGAGTTCGCGGATATGTTCCGCTTCATATCCTTTTTCGATCATATCCAGTGTGTCCAGGATCATCTGGTGAAGCGGCGCCGCAACCTGTCCGTCGTCCACAACGAGGACGCGTCCTTCATATTTTTCCTCCTGCGCCAGCATCATCGCCGTATTGTAGGAACTGCTGAGTCCGCTGCTGATCGGCATATACAGGATCTTTTCATATTCTTCGAGTGCTTTGTCCCAGATTTCCATCACAGCGGTCGGAGATGGCTGGGAAGTCGAAATATCGGCTCCGGATGTCAGCTTTTCAAAAAACAGTTCCCTGGAAAGCGTCACACTCTCATAATAGCACTCCCCGTCGATATAGAACGGCATCGGCAGGACAAAGATCCCGAGTTTCTTTGCCTCTTCCTGGCTGATGCTGCTGTGACTGTCTGTTACGATTCCAATTTTCTTCATATATGTATTTCCTCTTTATATCCTGGATTCACGCAAGAGATTGCTGTCTTTTGCGCAATTTTAACGTTTTGCGTATCTAATAATCGTAACATCCAAAATCCTTCCAGTCAATAGGGTGGAGGCAAAAAATGACAGATTGTCACTATTTTCTCTTATGTAAAAAGAATGTGTCCTGGCACATTCTCGCACCGGGCGCGCGGTCGCTTGCGACGATCTTCATCTTCTCGCGAATGTGCCTTTTTTCATAGGAAGTTCCATTGGAATCTTCTATGAAAAAAGCGCTGTGTCACAGCCCATTTTCTATGACACAGCGCCAGGATGTACATGTACTATTTGTAGTTGACGATCTTTCCGAAATCAGCCTTTAAGGATGCGCCGCCTACAAGTCCTCCGTCGATATCCGGCTGTGCGAAGAGCTCTGCAGCATTTCCGGCATTTACAGATCCACCGTACTGGATGCGGATTGCTTCCTTGGTTGCCTCATCGTAGATCTCACCGATGCACGCACGGATCGCTCCGCAGACTTCCTCGGCCTGTTCTGTCGTTGCTGTCTTTCCGGTTCCGATCGCCCAGATCGGCTCATAAGCGATCACAGCAGTCTTCGCCTGGTCTGCTGTCACGTTCTGGAACGCAATCTTCACCTGTTTGCGGATCCAGTCCAGAGTGATGCCCTGTTCTCTCTGGGTAAGAGTCTCACCGCAGCAGATGATCGGGGTCAGTCCATGCTCGAATGCCTTTAAGACTTTCTTATTGACAGTCTCATCTGTCTCAGCGAAGTACTCTCTTCTCTCGGAATGTCCGATAATCACATATTTTACGCCGGCATCTGTCAGCATGTTCGGGGAGATCTCGCCTGTGTATGCGCCCTTCTCCTCGAAATACATATTCTCAGCGCCAACCTCGATCTTTGTTCCCTCGCATGCCTTTACGACAGGAATGATGTCGATAGCCGGTACGCAGAATACAACGTCCGCTTCCTCCGTCTTAACGAGCGGCTTTAATGTCTCAACGAGTGCCACTGCCTCGGACGGAGTCATGTTCATTTTCCAGTTTCCAGCGATAATTTTCTTTCTTGCCATGGTTATCTACCCCCATATATACCAATATTTATCTTCAAGATCCATATACAGGATTCTCTCTGAACGATAACATTCAAAAACTACATCTGCAGTTTTCCATACTATGACAAAATCCGGGACGGGATCACCGCCCCGGATCTGAAATCTCGGACACTATAATATTTACAGCCAGGGAAGTAAATGCGTACATTTGCGCCCCCTATACCGGAACAGACCTGAAAGGGCTTGTGCAAGCGAGCTTGCAGCGCCCTTCCACGCCTGTTCCGGCGCACGGTGTACTGGTTTCATTCATTCATTTACTTATCGTCAGCTGCTGCAACGCCCGGGAGTTCTTTTCCTTCCAGGAACTCTAAGGATGCGCCGCCGCCTGTGGAGATGTGGCTCATCTTGTCGCCGAAGCCGAGCTGGTTGACAGCTGCTGCGGAGTCACCGCCGCCGATGATCGTTGTCGCATCTGTCTCAGCAAGTGCCTTTGCCACTGCGATCGTACCAGCAGCAAGTGTCGGGTTCTCGAATACGCCCATCGGTCCGTTCCATACAACAGTCTTTGCGTTCTTCACTGCGTCCGCGTAGATCTTGCAGGTCTCAGGTCCGATGTCAACGCCCTCTTTGTCAGCCGGGATCGCATCTACGGAAACATACTCAACCTCGACCGGAGCATCGATCGGGTTCGGGAACTCAGAGACAACCGTCGTATCAACCGGAAGAAGAAGCTTCTTGCCAAGCTTTGCTGCCTTATCCATCATCTCTTTGCAGTAATCGATCTTTGTATCGTCAACTAAGGACTTACCGATCTCCTTGCCCTGTGCCTTTAAGAAGGTGTAAGCCATACCGCCGCCGATGATAAGAGTATCGCACTTCTCAAGGAGGTTGGAGATTACATTTAACTTATCAGCAACTTTCGCGCCGCCGAGGATCGCAACGAACGGGCGAACCGGATTCTCAACCGCGTTTCCAAGGAAAGCGATCTCTTTCTCCATCAGGTAGCCGACTACGTTGGAGCCGCCCTTTGCGGAGATGAATTTTGTAACGCCAGCTACAGAAGCGTGTGCTCTGTGGGAGGAACCGAATGCGTCGCATACATAATCGTCTGCGAGGTCAGCCAGCTCTTTGCTGAACTGTTCGCCGTTCTTTGTCTCCTCAGCTCCGCGGAAACGGGTGTTCTGAAGAAGAACGACATCTCCCTCTTTCATTGCGTTCACAGCCTTTGTTGCAGCTTCGCCGGTTACGTTGTAATCGGATACGAAAACAACTTCTTTTCCGAGTTTCTCAGAAAGGCTCTTTGCAACCGGAGCCAGGGATTCTCCCTCGTTCGGGCCATTTTTTACTTTTCCAAGGTGAGAGCAAAGAATCACTCTGCCGCCATCGTTGATCAGCTTCTGGATTGTCGGAAGAGCCGCGTTGATACGTGTCTCGTCTGTGATCTTACCGTCCTTTAACGGTACGTTGAAATCGCAGCGGACCAGCACTCTCTTTCCCTTTACGTTGATATCATCAACTGTTTTCTTATTTAAAGACATGTTGGAATTCCTCCTTTTTATAAATCGAAAAAAGGATCCGGTCCTCATCAGACCGGACCCTTTGCTGAGTCTATTTTCTTCGATAACTGCTCGAAATTAAGCGTTTAACAGTTTTCCGAAGTGCTTGATGGTACGAACCATCTGGCTTGTGTAGGAGTTCTCGTTGTCGTACCAGGATACAACCTGAACCTCAGATGTGTTCTCGTCGATCGGGAGAACCATGGTCTGTGTTGCATCGAAGAGAGAACCGTATCTCATACCAACGATATCGCTGGAAACGATCTCATCTGTGTTGTAGCCGAAGGACTCGTTGGAAGCTGCCTTCATTGCTGCGTTGATGGATTCCTTTGTCGGCTGGCCCTTAACAACAGCTGTTAAGATTGTTGTGGAACCTGTCGGTGTAGGAACACGCTGAGCAGAACCGATGAGCTTGCCGTTTAATTCCGGAATTACAAGACCGATTGCCTTTGCAGCACCTGTACTGTTCGGAACGATGTTGATCGCTGCAGCACGGCTTCTTCTCTTGTCGCCCTTTCTCTGCGGTCCGTCAAGTGTCATCTGGTCGCCTGTGTAAGCGTGAATTGTGCACATGATACCGGACTGGATCGGGTAAGCATCGTTTAATGCTTTTGCCATCGGAGCAAGGCAGTTTGTTGTACAGGAAGCAGCGGAGATGATGTGGTCATCTTTGCTTAATGTCTCATGGTTTACATTGTAAACGATTGTCGGAAGATCATTTCCTGCCGGAGCGGAGATGATAACGTGCTTAGCACCAGCATCGATATGAGCCTGTGCTTTTGCTTTGGATGTGTAGAAGCCTGTGCACTCAAGAACAACGTCTACACCGATCTCACCCCACGGAAGCTCTGCTGCGTTTGCTTTCGCGTAGATCTTGATCTCTTTACCATCAACTGTGATGGAATCTTCACCGTAAGATACGGTATCTGCAAGAGCGTATCTGCCCTGTGTGGAGTCATATTTTAAAAGGTGTGCGAGCATCTCCGGAGAAGTTAAGTCGTTGATCGCAACGATCTCGAATCCCTCTGCGCCAAACATCTGTCTGAATGCAAGACGGCCAATACGGCCAAAACCATTAATCGCAACTTTAACTGCCATTTTTCTTTTCCTCCTAGAAAATGATGTGATTGTTCACGTTGAACAGTCATGGATTGTTAAATAATAATCAACCTTAAGGTTATTGTACCCAATTCCTATAGAAATAGCAAGTCCTTTTTGAAATCTTTTCCTAAATTGAAACTTTCAAAAGTAAATTCCACTGCCCGCTTATGCGGTGGAATTTACTCCTGCATGAGTAGAGTTTAATCTTTCATATATTCGTGCTATGCTCATGGAGACCTTCTGA